>Ga0190284_1000721_pt1 | contig 17076 bp, 14 predicted proteins | sample 48691812_MG_FD_161668 | JGI IMG/M metagenome (GOLD analysis project Ga0190284, IMG submission 161668) | Hydrothermal vent microbial mat bacterial communities from Southern Trench, Guaymas Basin, Mexico - 4869-18-1-2_MG | ecosystem: Environmental > Aquatic > Marine > Hydrothermal vents >...
TCTCGCCTCGATCAGGGCTTTACAAAGGGCGTCGATGATCGCGGCTTGCGTGGCGGCGGCGCGCTGCTCCCGCTGGTCACCGGTGGCGGGCCGTCTCGAAAAGCCTGCCATTTCAAACGACAACGTCCGTGCCATAACGGCATGTTCGGCCCCGCCGGCTCGGTTGGACGCTGCCACCGCGCCGTTGTCGCCCTGATCCAGCGTGATCGCGTAGCACCTGTCAGCACCCGCTTCCTCGACCTGCCCAGCCGGTGTGCAGCCCCAACAACAGACGCAAGCGAGAATCGCCGGCATCGTCCATGACAAAGAGACACCGGGCAGAAAACCGCCCGGCCCGCTCCGCCAAACCGATCGTTTCTGTGTCGTTTGCATAGGGAGAACTCCTTTTCACTTGCCGAGAATCCACCGTTCCACGGGATTCATCTTGCGGTAACTCTAGATGCACGCCCCCCAGGCGTCAAGGGATTTGTGCCAAACAGGGCAATGGCGGATCACGACAGGTGGACGAGAATCAGAGCGAGCAACGCTTGTCGGACAATACTTCAGCGGCTTCGGCCGTTACCGATGGGCGTATTCTGTTCGCCCCTGGCCGTGCGTTGCACACAGACAGGCACACTTGCAATGGATGGTGACTCGGCAGGGACAGGACCCCGGGAAGACTGATACTGGCCGTAGAGGGTCAACCCGGCGACGTACGTGTAGCCGATCAGGAACAGGCACATAAAGAACAGCCCGATCCACATCTTCATCTGGACCGTGTAGGTCACGCAGGCCCCTAGATATATCGCCATGCACAATTCACACCAGGCCTGGATGTGTTTGGAGTCCAGGCCCCCGTTGCCGGTCTTCTTCTTCCACTGGTTATCGCGCTGGCCGGCGATGCCGAACTTGGGTGTGCGGACGAACTCCGAGGCCTTGCCGAAGAAGCCCTCGAACGCGGCCCGGGCGTTGTTCATCGAAATCCCCACGCCGAGGCTCATCAGGAAAGGCAGGTATTTCAGACTCTCGCCCCAGGTCTTGAACAACTCCCGCTGGCAGGCCACGTAGAAGGTGCTTGCCGAGCACGTCGCCAACAGCACCAATGACCCGTCGAACAGGCACCGCAGCGCTATGTTGTCCGCGAAGATGTGCGTCTTGAGGTACAGAACGGGGAAGAGCAGCAGTGTCAGCACGAGGATCAGGAAATAGCTCACCCAACTCGTCAGGTGGAAAAAGGCCTCCACTTTGATCCGCCAGGGCAGCCGCGATGTCAAAATGCGGGGAAGGAGCTTCCGGCACGTCTGGGCGCCGCCTTTGGCCCACCGGTGCTGCTGGCTCTTGAATCCGACCATCTCCGGCGGCAACTCCGCGGGGCTGGTCACCTCCGGCAGATAGCAGAACTTCCACCCTCTCATCTGCGCCCGATAGGACAGGTCCAGGTCCTCCGTCAGCGTGTCATGCTGCCAGCCGCCGGCGTCCTCGATGCAGCTTCGCCGCCATGCGCCGGCCGTCCCATTGAAGCTCATGAAGCGGCCAGACCGGTTCCGCGCGGCATGTTCGATGACGAAGTGACCGTCCAACAGGATCGCCTGCGTCTTTGTCAGCAGCGACTGCTCGCGGTTGATGTGCTCCCATCGGGCCTGCACCATGCCGACTTTCGGGTCCACGAAATAGTCGATCAAGTCGCGGAGGATGTTCTTCGGGGGGATGAAATCGGCGTCGAATATGACGACGAACTCGCCCTTGGCCACCTTCAAGCCAGCCTCCAGGGCGCCCGCCTTGTATCCCGTACGGTCGTCGCGGTGCATGAAGACGACGGGGTGTCCCTGTGCCCGCATCCGCTCGCAGGTTTCCCGGGCAATCTCGACGGTCTCGTCCGTCGAGTCGTCCAGGACCTGGATCTCCAAACAGTCGCGAGGATAGTCGACCCGACAGGCCGACTCGATGATGCGCTCCGCCACGTATTGTTCGTTGAACATGGGAAGTTGGATCGTGACGAAAGGCTCGTGCAGGAAGCACGACGTCTTCTTCGGCGCGTTGCGGCGATACTTGTAATAGAGATACACCAGGGAGTACCTGTGCACCCCGTAGACTGCCAGCATCATGCACACTGTCAGGTGCAATGAGACCAACACAATATGCCAAGTCGTCGTTTCGCCCATGATGATGTAAGACAGCAAATGTCCCCGTTGTCGAGTGGCCGAGTCAGTTTTCTCGGCTTGGCATTCGTTTCGTGTGAACCGTTGTGAACCGCGCCTTCGATAGGCCGAGCAGTATTCTCGGCCCTCATGTTCTCCTGGTTTCGTGGAGTCGGCCGAAAACCACCGGCGAGACGCCGGTGCCACAGTTTCACCACGGGCACCTCACCCCCCGTAGAACCTAGCCCCAGATTCTATGGGGGCCGCTGAACTCCTGTCAAACGACATCATGGGCCGAAATAGGATTCACAGGCCCAAGGCCGGGCTCTCGCCATCCCGGCATGACATCGTCCCATCTGCCAGCTCCGGTTTCCGCATGGGTCCCATACTGTCTTGTGTTCGATCTTGCCTTTTATTCGCACGGCCTCTAGCATGTCCGCGCGATCTCACTGACCAACCCGCCTGCGTCTGTCCAACCCGGCCGCGTCGCGCCGTGGAGCGGCTTCGGCCGAGGAAGCAGCCACTAATGTGTGCCACTGCTCTTGAGCAGTGTCCTTTCGTTCGCCGGTGTTCATGGAGGAAGCCACGTGCAGGTCTATCTCGATCTCGTCCGGAAAGTCCTCAAAGAAGGCACGATCAAGCCCTCGCGCACAGGCGTTGATACGATCAGCCTCTTCTCGGCACACTATCAAGTGGACCTCGCCGCGGGGTATCCGCTGCTGACCACCAAGAAGATGAACTTCGCGGCGGTTCTGCACGAACTGCTCTGGTACCTCTCCGGTGAGAACCACATCCGAAACCTCCGCAAGCACACCAGGATTTGGGACGATTGGGCGGACGAAGACGGCAACCTCGACACGGCCTACGGCTATTACTGGCGGCATTTCCCCAGCGCCACGCGAGATGAACGAGGCCGATGGCAGGTCAAAGAGATAGACCAGATTCGCTATGTCATCGACATGTTGAAGAAGGATCCCACCTGCCGCCGACTTGTGGTCACCGCCTGGGAGCCCGGCAATGCAACCACCAGCAAACTGCCTCCCTGTCATTACACCTATGCCTTCCACGTGGCGGACGGGAAGCTCAACTGCCACCTGACGCAGCGCTCCGGCGACATCGCCCTCGGCATTCCGTTCAATCTCGCCGCCTATGCCGCCCTGACGCAGGTGATCGCCCAGGAGTGCGGTCTGGGTCTGGGCCGCTTCGCCCACACAATCGTCGATGCCCACATCTACATGGCCGAGCCCGGCAGCCCGACAGCGGACCACGACCACGTAGAAGGCCTTACAGAACAGCTCAAGCGCAGCCCGAAGTCGCTGCCCAGCCTGGTCATCGCCAGGAAGCCGCTTGACGAATTGACGTTCGAGGACTTCGAACTCGTCGGCTATGAATGTCATGAGCCGATCAAGTTCAAGGTCGCGGTGTAGAGCGCATCGCAGCTAAGGAGCCCCCGGCCCAGCGAGCCGGCTTGTCACAAGCCGGTCCTCTTGCCGGGGGTTAGCATGAGAAGTCAGCAACACAGCCAGATCGCATGTGGTTTGTCAACATACCCCACGGCCAAGGCCGGGGGCTCTTGAGGACAGAACGACACCATGAAGACCATCATCATCGTCGCCATGACCAAGGACCGCGTCATCGGCATGGCCGGGCGCGTCCCCTGGCACGATTCCGAAGACCTCAAACACTTCAAACGCACCACCACCGGTCACGCCATCGTCATGGGGCGGAAGACCTTCGAGTCAATCGGCAAACCTCTGCCTGGCCGCCGAAACATCGTCATCACGAGAAATCCAGACTACGGCCCCCCTGGTCCCCGACCTCCGACCCCTGATCCCCAATCGTCAATCGACATCGTCCATTCGGTGGACGATGCCCTGAAGCTATGCCGCCGGCGCAACGAGGAAAAGGCCTTCATCGTCGGCGGTGGGCAAATCTACGAACAAGCCTTACCGGTTGCCGACGAAATGGTCATCACGCAGATCGACCGTGACGACATCGCCGGCGACACATTCTTCCCCAAGTGGAATCCGAACGACTGGGAGGTCATCCCCACTGATGGCGATGCCGTGGTGAATGTTGCTTGTTACCGGCGCACACGATGATAATGCCGCGGATAACACAGGCCAAAACTGTGGCACCGGCGTCTCGCCGGTGGTTTTCACGGGGAGCATCGGCGTCTCGCCGGTGCCACAGTTTTACGACGGGCTGCTACGGCTCACGAGGGAGAAAGGCCATGACTCGCACCGCTTATTATTGGGACCCCATCAGCTTGCAGCATGATACGGGCGAGCACGTCGAGACCATCCTACGGGCCGAACGGCTCGAGCCCGAGAAGATGGACAGGCTCGTCGGCGGCCTGGATGCCCGACAGATCGAACGTCACGACACGGCCGAGTGGATTTGCCACGTTCATGACCGAGACTATCACGACTGGGTGAAGCAGGTCTGCGAGGGCGGCGGGGGGCTGCTCGACCTCGGTGACACACCGGTCAGCACGCGAAGCTACGATGCCGCGCTGGCCTCCGTGGATGCCGCCTTGACTGCCGCCGATGCGATCATGGCAGGGCGGATCGACAACGCCTTCTCGGCGATGCGGCCGCCGGGGCACCACGCCTTGCCTTCGCAGGCGATGGGGTTCTGCATCTTCGGCAACCTGGCAATTCTGGTTCGCTACCTTCAGAAGAAGCACGGCGTCGGGCGCATCGCCATCGTGGATTTCGACGTCCACCACGGCAACGGCACGCAACACGTGTTCTGGCGCGATCCCGACGTGTTCTTCGCCTCGCTGCATCAGTTTCCGCTCTTCCCCGGCAGCGGCGCCGCGCACGAGCAGGGCGACGGGCCGGGCATGGGCGCCACGTTGAACGTCCCCATCTCGCCCGGCACATCGGAGGAGGACTACTTGGCGGCCTTTGAGGCGAACGTGCTGCCAGCCGTCGACGACTTTCGCCCGGAGTTTCTCATCGTCTCGGCCGGCTTTGACGGCCACGTCGCCGATCCCATTGCTCAGTTGTGCCTGACGGAGGAGGGCTACGCCGGGATGACCCGCGACCTGAAAAAGCTCGCCGATCATTCATGCCGGGGTCGGCTCATCAGCAGCCTGGAAGGGGGCTACAATCTGCAAGCTCTCGAACGCTCCGTCGCGGCACACGTCCAGGCGTTGATGGAATAGCAGCGTAGGGTCCGCTGTGCGGACCACACCTCGCAGGATACGTTCGCAAACGCATTGGTCCGCACAGCGGACCCTACGGAACTGTCTGCGCGCCGCTGTCTTGTTCGAGAATGAGTGCAGGATTACACTGGCGGCAAGCTGCCGGCGGCATCCAGTGAAGGCGTTGCGGTGGTTTGTGGAGGATGTCAGGTGGGCGGCCTGACCGTTGGAACGACAAAGAGCGGAACATGAAACAACTGAAGCGATTGCTGGTCATTATCAACCTCAAGACGGCCGTCATTACGGTCCTGGCCGTTGCCTCGACCTATCTGTGTCGCAGGTTTGAGGTTCTTGCGGAGTTCCCGATGGCACTGATTGCAACGGCTGTCATCTTTCCGATCGTGTTTTCCATCGGCGGGGCGTACAAGAGAAGGGAAAACGCCCTCACGAAGTATAGCTCGATCAAGGCGCACGGCCGTGCGATTTTCTTTGCGGCACGAGACTGGCTCGATCCCACGGATGCCAAGACGCAGGACAAGGTGAGGGACCTGCTGGGCGAGTTGCTGGCAGCCTGCCGCACGCTCTTTGTCCAACCCATCGAGGAGATGCCGAAGAACGAGGAGGGGGTCTACAGGGTCTTCTCGAAGCTCTCCACCTTCATCAAGGAGGACCTGAGGGGCAAGGGGCTGTCGTCGGGAGAAGTGTCGCGCTGCAACCAGTTCCTCAGCAAGATGATCATCGCCTTCGAGGATGTGAAACACATTTATCAGTATCGAACGCCCCGGACCTTGAGTGCCTTCAGCGATTTCTTCGTGACGGTTCTCCCCATCGTGTACGGGCCGCATTTCGCCGCCGTTTCACGGGACTACTCGACCGGTCTGGCGTATGTCATGCCGGTTCTGTTCACGATGGTCCTCGTGAGTCTCGACAACATCCAGGAGCATCTGGAAAATCCGTTCGATCAGATCGGCGAAGACGATATCGCGATTAACGCGGAGAAGTTCGTGGAACGGCTGGGGCTGAGTTAGCGGCCCGTGGCAAAACTGTGGCACCGGCGCCAAAGCCGGTGGTTTTTAAGGTCAGGAACGACGACGGGTGGTCCAGGTCCTGTGGACCTGAGGGGACGATGGACGGGTGGCCCAGGTCCTGTGGACCTGGGGGGGGGACGGAAAAGCCAACATCACGATCGTAGCGTGCTCAGGGAACTTCGGCGACACGGAACCCGAAGTCGCTGTCCTCGCTCGACGGGTAGTGGTAGTGGCGATTCGCCGCGGGCAGGTCATAGCCGTAGCCGTAGAACGACCCGCCACGCAGCCCGCGATACGAAACGATCACGGCCTCGTTCCACTCCCAGACGTTCCCGCCCTGATCCAACGTCCCGTAGGGGCTGTCCGAGTTTTCGTGAGCGCCGACTTCCGTGCGGTAGTATGGGCTGCCGATCGTGTAGCCGCCGTCGTTGAACGTCGCGTTGTTGCCCGGGTCGGGGTCGATGAGGTCGTTGCTCGGCACGCTGTCGCTGCTCGTGGGATAGTACCAGTAGTTGCCTGTGTCCCCGTCATTCTTGTGATACGCCGCCTTGTACCACTCGTCCTCTGACGGGATCACCCATGTAGCGTCCGGCTCGCGCGTAATCGCCAGCAGCTCGGCGCTGCTTGTCGCCCCGTCGAGGTAGTAAGATCCGTCTTCCGTCGTGGTCAGGTCCTGCGCGCCCCTCGGCTGGCCATTGTGCAGCCAGTTGGCGAACCGCGCCGCGTCGCCCCAGCTTACGTAGTTCACCGGCCGGTCCGCCCAGTCCGCCGCAGTCGATCCAGGTACTTCAACCGTGCCGCCGCTGAAATCGTACCAATAGCTCCCGCTACTGCCGTGCTGAGTGATCTGACAGCCGGCGGCACTACTGTCCATGGACGCGCTGTACAGCCCATACGTGTCCATCGCGGCCACGGCGTTGAGGAACGCGGTGTACTGCCCAGCCGTCACCTCGTACTTGCCGATGTTGTACGTGTACGCCACGCCGCCATAGCCGTCGCTAAGCGTGTCATTCGCGTTGCCGGGGTTGCCGGCGGTGATGGTGTCGATCACGACGCCGCAGTGATCGCAGTTGCCGTTGAGGACGCAATCGACGAAAAGAGGGATGTCGAGTCCATCCACCGTACCGTCGCAATTCATGTCGCCCGGAGAGACCTGGGCCTGCGCCCCAGAGATACCGGCAAATATCACTGCCGCTACTGCCGCGATCGTCATGCACTTGCGCATTCTCGTGTCCTCCTCTGCTTGGAACCCAAAGCCCATCGGGCCATATCCAACCCGTTCATTCACCCGCACTCGGCGAAAAAAGAGAACTCGCCCAATCTCCTGGCGTCTCTGTCTTCCCTATTGACGAATCGTTTGTTAGAAGTGGCGTTTCCTCCGTCTCCGCCATCTTGTACCCATGATATCGCGTGTCCGCTGTGGGCACAAGCACGAGCGTGTTTTTCCTGAGCGGCGGATACCCACGCAACCGCACCATCCCGGCCGCATCAGGCCCCTGTAGTCACCCGCGAACATAACCCCCCTTTACCCGCCCAATACTGTCATCGCTTTCGGGTCTTACGGCTTCGGACTCCTGGCGTGCAAGTAGTCCGCGTAGGGCTTGTCCAGGTGGCGGAGTTGTTCGTGCGTGATGGTGATATCACGCATCATTGCCCGCATCTTCGGGGATAGCTCCAGGTCGCCGCTGTTGGTCAGGATCAGGATGCGGTCCCTCGCATCCGGCATTCGTCGGCGGACCCGTGCCGGCGTGCCCAGTCCGTGAGAGACATGTCCCGATCCACACAGCACCACGGCGGTTCGCCCTTTGCCATAATCGGATTTCATGAACTCAGCCAGCCGATGGGCCATCACCTCGTCCCGTGAGACCTGGGCCTCGAACATCTTGCGCATCCGCTCCTCCGGCACCATTGCATGAATCATCATGACGACCTTCAATCGCTGTTCGTACATTGGGTCGTCCAGGTCGATGTCGGGCGGCAGCTCGGCCCGGGTTGCCTCGTCCAGGCCGTCGAGGCCTTGTTTGCCGACTTTCCTGATCGTCTCCGCGCGGGCGTTCAAGGCGACCATCCGCGCCCCGCCCCGGCGCGCCGCCTCGAAGACACCACGGTACTGCTCGTAGTTCGACCAGCGTTTGGCCCAGTTGGTATCTTCCGCCAGTTGATCGAAGCTGATGTCGCCCGCGGCGTAGCGGTCGAACGCCTCCTGGTAGTTGTGCTCCATCTGCTCGACGGCAAGCACGAGCGGAATGCCCTTTGCCGCGAGGTCGGTCACGATACGCTCCTGCATCTCGTGATGTCGTTCGAGCGTATGGGTCTCGCCGATGTAGATGATCCGCGCTTCCTGAATGTCGTCGAAGACATCCTCGTACGGTACGGGCTCACCGTCGTACAGATCGATCCAGAAACTGCACCGCCCCCCGCCGGACGAGGCACATCCGCCGGCCGCCGTTAGAAAGACCATCGCACACAGTCCAGTCAACAAACAACTCGAAAGTTTCATCGTTCAGCCTTTCTTGAATACACTATCAAACAGCGGGGATTGTAGTTGTCTTTTGACATTCTGTGAAGCAGAGACATTGGCCGACTCGATCCGGTTCGACCGCAACAGTCGTCACCCGCGAAAGACATCCCGTACGATTCTGTTGAACCGTTCGATCAACACCGGCAGATCAACGCCGACAATCCGTCCATCCTTTACGACTGACCGTCCGTTGACGATCACGCGGTCTGCCCGGCCGACGTGGCACAACATCAATGCCCCCAGCGGGTCCTGCTCCACGGCCCCGGCCAGTGCGACGTCGTCCCGCCGAAATAGGGCGATATCCGCCGCGAATCCCTCGGTGATGTTACCCAACTCCGCTCGGTTGAGGACCGCGGCGCCGCCGGTCGTCACCAATCCAAACGCCTCCGCCACTGACAATGCCCCGCCGCCGCCGCAGACACGCTGCAACAGCATGGCCTGCCGTGCTTCGGCCAGCAGGTGCCCCCCGTCGTTGCTTGAATTGCCATCGACGCCGACGCCGACCTTCGCGCCTGCGTCGAGCAGTCGCCGCACCGGCGCGATCCCGCTACCCAGCCGCATGTTCGAACACGGACAGTGTGCAATGCCCGTTCGCGTCGCCACCAATCGGGCAATCTCCGCGTCGCTGAGGTGTACGCAGTGCGCCAGATAGACGTCCTGCCCCAGCCAGCCGATCTTGTCCAGCCACTCAATCGGCCGCATTCCGAACCGCTCGACGCAATAATTCTCCTCGTCAAGCGTCTCCGCCGCGTGGGTGTGCAGTAGTGCGCCGCGTGATCGTGTCAACGCCGCTGTGTCACGCAGCAATGCCTCACTGACCGAGAACGGCGAGCACGGCGCCAAGTCGATCCGCCGCATCGAGCCCACCGCTTCGTCCTGGAATTGCTCGATCGCCCGCTCGCAGTCTCGCATAATCTCGTTTTCGGCCTGCACGCATTCGTCCGGCGGCAACCCACCCTGCGACGCCCCGACGCTCATGCTCCCACGGCAGGCGTGAATGCGGATGCCCAACGACTCCGCCGCCTCCAGCACCGCCTCTATCCGCGCGTCGCTGCCCTGCGGGAACACGTAGAAATGATCGCTTGTCGTCGTGCAGCCGGACAACAGGAGTTCGGCGATGCTGATCTGCGCCGCCGCGTTTACCGCCTCATGGTCGATTCGCCTCCAACGCTGGTACAGCGCTTTCAGCCAGTCAAACAGCGGCGCATCCTGCACAGGCTTGAGCCCGCGCGTCAGCGATTGATACAGGTGATGATGGGTGTTGATCAGCCCCGGGATGACCAGATGCTTGGACGCGTCGATGACTTCGTCTGAAGAATCGTCGAGGGCCGGGGTCGTGGGTCGGACCGCCGTGATCACGCCATCCTCGATCACAACCGTATGATCGTCCAACACAACCGGTCCGTCGTGACGATGGGTTATCACCGTTCCGTGATCAATCCGAATCCTCATTTTGACATCCTGGCATGAGGCGGCGCCGTGGCAAGCCGAGCCTCGAAGGTGGTTTCGGTTTCCGATGGGTGCAGCATCTCCCATATCCGTTGGGGCGTGCACGGCGTCGAATGTGGCGCCACGCCGATGGCATCGCCGATCGCCGATAGAACCGCCGGGACCGCCGCGATGAGCGTCGGCTCACCCAGCCCCCGCGCCCCGAACGGGCCGCCGGGATCATCGTTCTCCAGGATCACGCACTCCACCACCGGCACGTCGCGGATCGTCGGCAGGATGTAGTCCGTGAAGTTCGGATTCAACATGCGGCCGCGGTCCATCACGACTTCTTCCATGAGCGCCATGCCGATGCCCTGCGCCGCCCCGCCGACCATCTGGCCTTCGACGCCCTGCGGGTTGATCGCTTTGCCCACGTCGTGACACGCCACATGCCGCTCGACCCGAACCTCCCCCGTCTCGATGTCCACCAACACCTGCACCACGTGCGACGCAAACAGGTACGTCACAAACGCCCGATGCGACTGGCCCGTATCGAAGTCCTCGCATACTGTTCGCGGCTTGAAGATGCCCGAACCTTTCAGCGAATAGCCCCGTCGCCGGCCGGCTTCGATGGCCTCGCTAACAGGCAACTCCAAACTCGGGTCAAAACGCCCCGCCACCTTCCCATCGACAAGGTGAAGTTCGTGCGGGTGAACGTGGAGCGTCTTCCCTGCGATGTCGAGCAATTGTTCTCGCAGTTCGCTTGCGGCGATCTTGACCGCGTTGCCCGTGAAGTACGTCTGCCGCGTGGCCGATGTGGAGCCGGATTCCTGCGTTCGCCCCGTATCCCCCCAGACGACATCCACCTGCGAAAGCGGCAGGCCCAACGCCTCCGCCGCGATCTGCCCCACGACGTTCACCAGACCCTGGCCATACTCGACGCCGCCGGTATAGACACCGAGCCGCCCGTCCTTCTCAAACTTCACCGTCGCCCGGCTGGCATCGGGGAAGCCGTCGCCGTAGCCCAGACCGAAGCAGATATTACTGACGCCCCAGCCGCGCCGCTGATGGGGCGCCAAGGGCGTATGGCAAGACTGTGGCACCGGCGTCTCGCCGGTGGTCTTCACGCTGCTGGTGCGAGAATCCTTGCTCGTACCCCCCTCTCCAGACTGTTGGCCGGCACTGGCAGGCAAGCTGCCAGTGGCACCCGGCGGCGGTCTGCCAGTGTGGAATTGCTCCAGTGCCGCCTCCATGCACTCCACGGCCGTGGCTGCCGGGAGCACCTGTCCCGTCGTGACGGCATCGCCGGGGCGAACCAGGTTATTCCGCCGCAGTGCGATCGGGTCCATTCCCAGCCGGGCCGCCAGCCGGTCCATGATCCCGTTACACGCGATGGCCATCTGACACGCACCGAATCCGCGCATCGCCCCCGTTGGATTATTGTTCGTATACACGCCATACACGTTGACGTACACGTTCGGCACACGGAACGGGCCCGTCGCGTGGCTCGCCGCCTTTCGCATCACGGCCGGCCCCGTCGACGCATATGCCCCTTCATCCGAATAAACCGTGACCTTCGCAGCCGTGAGCGTGCCGTCCTTCGCTGCTCCGAGTGTGTAGTGAATCCGGATGGCATGTCGTTTGTGCCGTGCCCGCATCGACTCCTCACGGCTGTAGCGCATCGCAATCGTCTTGTCGGGATGTCTCAGCGCCGCCATGCCGAGATAGACCTGGATGCTGAGGTCCTCGCGTCCGCCGAAGGCGCCGCCCGTCGCCGGCGTGATGATCCGAACCGCTTCGACAGGCAAACCCAGCGCCAACGCGACCAGCCGACATTCCTCATGCGCCCATTGGCCCGACGCATGGATTGTTAGCTGGATCCCGTCCCACCGGGCGATCCCCGCCTCCAAATCCAGAAACGCATGATCCACGGTCTGCGTCTGGAAAGTCTCGCTGACGATGACGTCACAGGTTGCCGCCGGCAGTTTGCCTGCCAGCGCCGCATCCGCGTCACCTTTGCGGATCCGCTTGCCACACAAGATGTTTCCGTCCGGGTGCAGTCGTGGTGCGTCATCCGCCAATGCGTCGTCAATCCCTCCAACGACCGGCAACGATTCATAGTCTACCCGCACTGCGTCGCGCCCACGGCGAGCGGCCTTCTCCGTCCGGCCCACTGCAATCGCCACGGCATCCCCGCGATAGAGTACTTTGTCTTCTGCCAACACTGGATGATCTCGAAAGATCAACCCCTGCCGGTTGGTGCCCGGTGCGTCCGCCGCCGTGTAGACGGCCAACATCCCCGGCACGCTCAGGGCAGCCGTCGGATTGATGTTGACGATCTTTGCGTGCGCCTCTTCCGATCTGACAACCTGTGCGAAGTAATCCGCCCGGTTCGGGAACAGGTCCGCACCGTAGTGTGCCGTACCCGTGACCTTATCCTTGCCGTCGACGCGCTGCTCACTTCGACCCACCGGGCCGGTCGGCGTTTCCTTGAAAGGCGTCTGCGAAGGCTCCACCAACGGCTCCCGATTCAAGAGCCCGCGGCCTTGGCCGGGGGGCACTTCCCGTTGCGAACACGCCTTCCCTGTCGCGTCTTTCTGTGTTGATCTATTCCGCATCATTGTTTCAGTCGCTTCAGCACCCAAAACGCGGTGCCATTCGAGTCATAGCCCGCGGAAAAAGGAAAACAGCGGTTCAAAACGCTGATCCTGGCCGTGAACATCACCGGCGAGACGCCGGTGCCACAGTGATAGGTGCCACAGTGATAGGTGTCACAGTGATAGGTGTCACAGTGATAGGTGCCACAGTTTTGCCATGGCCTGGCAAGGGCAAAGTAGCACCCTTTTGCACTGCTCACGGAGCAGTGGCACACAGCTTATAGCATGTTGTTTTTCACTCCCATTCCTGCGCCGCCGTCTCAATCGCCTTCCTTATGGCCGCATATCCCGTGCATCGACAGATGTTTCCCTCCATGCCTTGAAGAAACTCCTCCTCCGTGGGGTGTGGATTTGCATCGAGCAGCGCCTTGGCCGCCATGATCAGCCCGGGCGTGCAGTATCCGCACTGCACCGCGCCGCTCGCCAGGAACTTCTCCTGCAATATGTGCAGCTTGTCGCCGTGCGCAAGGCCTTCGATGGTCTCGATCGTCCGCCCTTGCATCTGCGCCGCCAGGACGAGGCAGCTATTGATCGCCTGCCCATCGACAATCACCGTGCACGACCCACACTCACCCTCCAGGCATGATCCCTTGGTGCCAGTCAATCCGAGGCGGTCGCGTAACACGGACAGCAGCGTCTCATCCTGCTCGATATCGAGTTCGATGGGATTGCCGTTGACCGTGCATTTCAGCGACCAGCGTGTCGTGGTGTTTGCGTCGTCCACGGTGTCGTCGTCTCTTTCCATGTTTGCATCTGAACCCACGGCTTCCGCCGTGGGCTATGGGTGTTTCACTTTGTTGACATTCCCAAGCTGGTTCCGCTAATGATTGAACAGTTCCGGGATCTGTCTCCCACCCCTGGAAGGAGCGGGGCACCCAAACTGTTCATTCTTTTGACATTCCTAGCAGCCGCCGCGCGAGTACCCCGCACATTGCGCGTCGGTACGCCGCCGACGCGCGGTGATCGTCAATCGGCGACACGTCCTCCATCGCCGCCGCCGCCGCCGCCTCGATCGTGTCCGCCGTCAGGCCGCCCTCCGTGATGATCGCTTCCGCCTTCTTTGCCCGCATGACCATCGGCGCGACACTCCCGAACGCGATCCGCACCGCGCCGGCAGGTGACATCCCGACGGCACAACAGACAACGCTGATGTTCGTCGCCCCGCGCTTTCCGATCTTGCCCCATGCCGAAGTCCAATCATCTCGGAACCGAACCCCCGTAATCAGTTCATCCTCCAGCAGCGCCGTCTGTTTGAAGCCTGTGAAGTAGTCGGCGATCGGGACCCACCGATGCCCACGCGTCGCGTGTCTCACCGCTACCTCCGCGTCAATTGCCAGCAGCGCCACACAGCCGTCGCCCGCCGGCGAGGCCGTGCCGAGGTTGCCCGCGATGGTCCCCCGGTTCCGGATTGCCGGTCCGCCGACCGTCTGCGCCGCCTCCGCCAACCCCTGAGCGGGCAATTGCGCCAGGCGGCTGAACGTCACACCGCCCGAGATGAGCCAGCATCCATCTCGTTGATCAACGTCCGAATAACCCTCCAGATGCGTCAAATCCAGGAGATGCTTCGGCCCGCTGGTCTGTCGATTCAGCGTCACGATGACGTCCGTCCCGCCCCCCAGAGGCGTCACGGCAGCCCCTAACTCTGCTCGAATCTCGAGGGCCTCGTCGATATGTCGCGGCTGGTAGAACATGACGGTACTCACGAGCCGGAAGGTGTACGTATATGTATGATAGATAGGCCGGTACGCTCCCACAAGACGCCGATGTGCTCTTCTTGGGATCGCGGATAAAAGCCTATCTCAAGACCTCTTGTGGCACGGGCGCCAAAGCCCGTGATGGACCACCGGCGAGACGCCGGTGCCACAGTTGTGGAATAGGTTCTAAGCTGCGTTGTTTCGATGTTTTGACTTTTTGACGTTTTGACTTTTCGATGTTTTGACTTTTAGACGTTTTCCAGCCTAAACTGCACCCTATGAGCAACATAATATCAGCAAAACTTGATGCCACTGGTTTGCGGTTCGCAATCATCATCAGCCGCTTTAACGAGTTCATCACCTCACGGCTCCTTACCGGGGCGCGCGATGCCCTCCTTCGGCACAACGCCACCGATAAGAACATCGACGAGGTTTGGGTGCCTGGTTCCTGGGAATTGCCGATGACCGCCAAGGCTCTTGCCCAGGCACGATGTCACGACGCCGTCATCTGCCTCGGTTGCGTCGTCCGTGGACAGACCAGCCATCACGTGTATGTCGCTAACGAGGCAACCAAAGGACTGGCCCAGGTCTCGTTGGAGACCGGCGTCCCGATCGGCTTCGGTCTCCTTACCACCGACACCATTGAACAGGCCATCGAGCGTGCCGGCACCAAGGCGGGCAACAAGGGCGCCGATGCCGCCCTCAGTGCCGTCGAGATGGTTAATCTCCTCCGCGAGATCGGCCCGAAAAAGAAGGCACGATAATAGCCGCCGAAGCGTCATGGCCCTGAGCCCTCGCCGGTTTCACCACGGATTATTCCACTTTTCAAATAACGAGTGCGACTCTAATACCACAAACAACACCAACATGATCGACCGCCACCAAGCCCGTATCCTAGCAATGCAAGCGTTGTGTCAACTGGAAGTATTGGCCGACGACTTCATGTCTCAGCTTGACCAATTTCTGGCCGACGAGACTGACCATAGCGCCATACGCGATTATGCCCGCGACCTCGTCCATGACGCCTGGCAACAGCGAAAAGACCTCGACAGCGCAATCCAGGCCGTTTCAGAGCATTGGGACGTCAAACGTATGGCCGCCGTTGATCGAAACGTCATACGCGTCGCCGTTTGTGAACTGACTCATCGCCCAAACGTTCCCCGGCACGTGGTCATCGACGAAGCTGTGGAAATCGGAAAGGCATATGGAACCACTGAATCCGCCGCCTTCATCAACGGCCTCCTTGACGCGGTGAAGGGAGGGATGAAGGATGAAGGATGAAATTCGGAAAACCGAAAGCCGAAATCTGGAAAACGGCGGCTCGGCAGGCGATGGTTTTCGGCTTTCGGCTTTCCAGATTTCGGCTTTTTGTCTTCATCCTTTGGGGGCTTCTCATGGGACTGTTTGACAGATTCAAGAAGGCCCTCGGCAAGACCCGAGACAAGGTTGTCACCAGCTTCCAGTCCGTCCTGCCGTTCGGCCATAAGATCGACGAGAGCCTGCTCGACAACGTGCAAGACACGATGATCCAGGACGACTTCGGCCCCTCCACGGCGACCAAGCTCGTCGAGGCGGTCCGCACGGCTTGGAAGGCCGGGGAAATCGCCGAGTCACAGGACATCATCGCCTACTTGAAGCGGCACATCATCGCCAAGTGGCCGCCGGCCGATCGCGAGCTGGCCAGGGCGGAATCAGGCCCCACCGTGATCCTCGTGGCAGGTATCAATGGCTCGGGGAAGACGACCAGCGTGGCCAAGCTCGCCAAGTACCTCAAAGAGCAGGGCAACAAGGTCATCCTGGCAGCCTGCGACACCTACAGGGCCGCTGCCGTTCTGCAACTGACCGAATGGTCCAAGCGGTGCGGCGTGGAGATCGTCAAGCACGACCAGGGCGCCGACCCCGGAGCAGTGGCCTACGACGCCTGCGAGGCCGCCCTTGCCCGAAACGCCGACATCCTCCTCGTCGACACAGCCGGTCGCCTCCATACGCAGGACAACCTGATGCGTGAGTTGAACAAGATTCAGCGCGTCGTCGAGAAGAAGATTTCCGGCGCACCGCATGAGGTGCTGTTGGTGCTCGACGCCACCATTGGCCAGAATGCCGTCAACCAGGCCCGAAGCTTCAGCGATCACGTCACCGTCAGCGGCATCATCCTGGCGAAGCTCGACGGTTCCGCCAAAGGCGGCATCATCGTCGGCATCCGAGATCAGTTGGATGTTCCCGTGAAGTTCGTTGGCCTCGGCGAACAAATCGACGATATCGAGCCCTTTGATCCGGAGTTGTTCGTTGAAGCCTTGTTTGCCGAATAGCCCCGCCGAAGAACAGGCGGCTGAATGATTCGGGTTAGTCCCCCAGCTTTCCCCGCAACCATTCTTTCGCTGCGATGACGGCATCCGGTATCTTCGCCGCGTCGCTGCCGCCGCCCTGGGCCATATCCGGTTTGCCGCCGCCCTTGCCGCCGACGATCGGGGCGATCGCCT
>Ga0190284_1000722_pt1 | contig 17033 bp, 13 predicted proteins | sample 48691812_MG_FD_161668 | JGI IMG/M metagenome (GOLD analysis project Ga0190284, IMG submission 161668) | Hydrothermal vent microbial mat bacterial communities from Southern Trench, Guaymas Basin, Mexico - 4869-18-1-2_MG | ecosystem: Environmental > Aquatic > Marine > Hydrothermal vents >...
CGATTTGGACGGTGACGGCGACGCCGACTTGGCCGTGGCGAACGGGGGCGATGGCACCGTCTCGATCCTGCTGAACCACGGCGACGGCACGTTTGCGCCCCCCGTGCCGTATGGCGTGGGGTGGTTTCCTCAATCGGTTGCGATCGACGATCTGGACGGCGACGGCGATGCCGACTTGGCCGTGGCGAACTACGACAGCGCCAACGTCTCGATCTTGCTGAACCACGGCGACGGGACGTTTGCGGAAGACGTGACCTACAGCACGGGGCATAGGCCCACGTCGGTTGCGATCGCCAATCTGGACGGCGACGGCAACGGTGACGGCGACGCCGACTTGGCCGTGGCGAACGGGGGCGATGGCACCGTCTCGATCCTGCTGAACCACGGCGACGGCACGTTTGCGCCCCCCGTGCCGTATGGCGTGGGGGGGTGGCCCCAGTCGGTTGCGATCGACGATCTGGACGGTGACGGCAACGACGACTTGGCCGTGGCGAACCATGACAGCCGCGACGTCTCGATCCTGCGGGGTAACGGCGACGGGACGTTTGCGGACGACGAGACCTACGACACGAGGAATGCGCCCGATTCGGTTGCGATCTCCGACCTGGACGGTGACGGCGACGCCGACCTGGCAATGGCGAACGCATGGAGCAACACCGTCTCGATCCTGCTGAACCAGTCGGGGGGCTGTAACGGCAACGGCATTCCCGACGAGTGCGACCTCGACTGCGGTCCGCCCGGTGGCCCGTGTGACGTCTCCAGTTGCGGGCTGAGCGAAGACTGCAACACCAACGGCACTCCGGACGAGTGCGACATCAACAGAGGCATATCCGCGGACGCCAACACGAATGGCATTCCCGATGAGTGCGAACGGTGGGGCGAGGTGACGGACGGCGATCCGCCGGAGGACTCGTGCTGCGATTGCGAATACCGCATTATAGCGAACCGTGTGGACATTGGTGCAGATGAACTCGATTGAACCCCAGCTTTTCCGTGGCGGCTGGGTGACGTGCCTGAGCGGAGCCAGGTAGGGCAGGTGAATCACCTGCCCTACCTCCCTCGGTTCAGAGGTGGCGGGCACGACTCGCCCTGCCTCTTGCCTCTCTGTCCACTCCCTTACGCCGGGTGCTCCCGACAAGCTCGAGGGTGGCACAGACAAGGATTGCCCGGCACAAGGCGCCCGAATCACACCGTGAGCTTCACGGGCGATCCTTGTCCGTGTTGGGCGTGCGAGGTGTTGCCGACGTTCAACACGGACAAGCTCCGTTCTCTTGCTCTTTGAGACCGTATCGTCCTGACACACCCTCCGGCCCACAGTCCGTAACGCCTGATACGCTTGTCCGTGCCACCCCTGGGACTCATGCCAATGGTGGGTCGGGAGGGCAGTTGTCCATGGGCAACACGACGTCCTCCAGCCCGACATACCAGCGAGCGCTGGACCATTTCCAATCCGTCTCTGTCGCAGCCAACTCACGTCGGACCGGGTTCGCGTGAATGTAGTGTACCGCTGACCAGGCCGTCTTCGCCTTGCAGATGTTTCGATCATAACCCCCTCCGGCTTGCCAGAATCGGTGGAAGCGACGCCCTCCCTCGGTTACCAGCAGACGTTCGAGCCACGCCGGCGAGCTTGCCCGGAGGTACCTGATCGCTCGTCGGGCCACCGACTGCTTGATCGACTTACGGATCGCCGCGATGTCGTACTCAGTCGGGCGAGGACAGAGCAGAACATGGACGTGCTCTGGCATGATGACATAGGCCCACAACTCGATATCCCATTTCCGTCGAGCGGCGCCCAATGCCTCAACCAGCCATTGCTGCGTGCGATCCTTGCTGAGCAATGGCAAGCGGCGAAAGCACGGGAACGTCAGTTCATGGGCATGCCCGGGATCGTTGTAGTTGACGCGGCGTTTGCGAACTGTTCCATCGGGCAGAAGCACAAAACCACTCTACCATGCCGGGGGTGCTCCCGACAAGCTCAAGGGTGGCACGGACAAACTTCTTTCACCTGCGTTGACCATTCGGTGCAAGTGACCCCCTCCTCCGTCGTCCCTGGGGTCGCGGTTCGGTCTCTCTTGCCTATTGCCTCTTGCCTTTCCTGCCCTCGTTGCCTCGTTGCCTTCTTCCACTCCCTTACGGTCGCGGCTCGGTTCAGAGGGTCCGCCAGCGCCGAGCAGCACCAACGCGGATGCAGAATCGGGCGGCGGGGCTATAATGGCGTTATGGCAACGTCGGCCGATTCAGACACCACTCCGTCGCGCCAAGCGACGCGCTACCTCATCCTGGGGACAGCCGGGCACATCGACCACGGCAAGACCGCGCTGATCAAAGCCCTGACCGGCACGAACACGGATCGCCTTCCCGAAGAAAAGCGCCGCGGCGTGACCATCGAGTTGGGCTTCGCGCAGTTGGAGATCGGGGACATTGTCTTCGGTGTGGTGGACGTGCCCGGGCACGAACGCTTCGTGCGCACCATGGTGTCCGGCGCGACCGGCGTCGATGTGGCCCTGCTGGTCGTGGCGGCCGACGATTCGGTCATGCCCCAGACGGTCGAGCACGTCGAAATCCTCTCGCTCCTGGGCGTCCGTCGCGGCGTGGTGGCCATCACCAAGACCGACCTGGCTGATCCCGAACTTGTCGAGCTTGTGAAGGAAGACGTCGCCCAACTCCTCGCCGACAGCGAGCTGCCGGATTGGGCGATGGTCGGCGTATCCTCGGTGACCGGCGAGGGCCTCGACGAGTTGCGGCGGGTGCTTGGGCAGGCGGCGGTCGTCGTCCGCGAGGCGACGGAGACGGGCGTCTTCCGTCTCGCGATCGACCGCGTGTTTACTGTGGCGGGCCGCGGGACCGTGGTTACCGGGTCCGTGCTGCAAGGGACGGTGTCGCCCGGTGACACGCTCGAGCTGCTGCCGAAGTGCCGGTCGATCCGCATTCGCGACGTGCAGACTCACGGCTGCGAGACGTCAACCGTTCAGACCGGGCAACGCGCCGCGCTGAACCTCATCGGCGTGGACCTGGCGGACATAGCCCCCGGCGATGAGCTGGTGACGCCGGGTTACTTGACACCGGTCCACATCGTGGACGTACACACCCGGTTGGTGCGCTCGCTGTCGCGGGCGATCAAGCCCATGTCGCGGCTGCGGATCGCGCTGGGTACGACCGAAGCGGTTGGGCGGATCGTGCCCTACGACGACGGCTTCGGGAAGGCGGGAGCAAAATCACGGGCTCAGCTACGGTTGGGCAGCCCGATCCTGGTTGACTACGGGCAGCGGTTCATCCTGCGCGCCGAAAACGCATCACGAACCATCGGCGGTGGCGTGGTGCTGCGATTCGGCTCGCGACGCCTGCGACGGGTGTTCACAGCCAACCCCGAAGGGCTGGACGAAATGCAGTGCGGCGAGGAGACTCGCCGGCTCGAAGAAGTGCTCCGACTGTCGCGGTTCGAGCGACCGAGCCGCCTGGCGCTCTGCGCGACCACCGGTATCCATGTCGATCGCATCGACGAGCACTTGAGCGACTTGGAGCAAGCCGGAAAACTGGTCACCATCGCGGGATGCCCGGTTCCGGTGTCCGCCGCGACGCTGGACGATCTTCTGGCCCGGGCGGGGCGCTGGCTGGAGCGGTTCCACAAGGGCAATCCGGAGGAACCCGGGTGTCCGGTGGATCGTTTCATCGGGTGGCTGGATCGTAAGAGCAACAAGGGAACCGGGCGGGCGCTGTTTGATCGACTGGTGAAGGCGAAGGGCGTCAAAGTGCTGGGCAAGTACGCATGCCTGCGGGAGTTCGCCCCGGCCATGTCGAAGCAGGACGAGCGAATCCTGAAAGAGATGGTGGACGAGTTCGAGCAGGCGGCGTATCAGCCGCCGGCGCCGAACAAGCTGCAGGTCGCCGGTCGCTACGACGCCAAGCGGATCGAGCGGTTGCTGAAGATCGCGGTGGCCCACGGGGCGCTGGTGCGGATCGATGCCAACATCCATCTGCCGGCGGCGGCGGAGTCGAAACTGCGCGACATGATTCGCGAGATGATCACGGCGGGTGAAGAGGTGACCGTGTCGGCGTTGCGCGAGCGGCTGAACTCCAGCCGCAAGTACATGGTGCCGATTCTGGAGTACCTGGATCGGGTCGGTTTCACGCATCGCGACGGCGACGCGCGGGTGCTGGCCAAACCCTAACCGGCGGGCGCGTATGGAGATGACAAACAGATGACACCCGAACAGAAGGCCAGGTTGCGCGAGCTGCCGTCGGTCGACGATCTGTTGAACGAGGAGGAGGTCGGCGACTGGATTCGAGCGACGTCGCACACGCTGGTCGTCGAGTCGCTGCGCGAGGCTCTCGATTCGGCTCGCCGGCGGATCGTCGAAAACGACAGCGATGCGGCGGTTGACCGGCAGTCGGTGCTCGATGTCGCCGAGGACCTCTTCGTGCGCCGGACGATCCCCTCGCTGCGGCGCGTGATCAATGCCACCGGGATCATTCTGCACACCGGGATCGGGCGTGCGCCGCTGTGTTCGGACGCGATCGAGGCCATCATGGAGGCGGCGGGGGCGTACTGCAACCTGGAACTCGACCTGGAGAGCGGCAAGCGCGGGCGCCGGGAGCGGCACGTGGAGGACCTGATCCGCCGCGTGACCGGGTCCGAGGCCGCCGTCGTGGTGAACAACAACGCGGCGGCGACGCTGCTGATTCTCAACACCGTCGCCGCGGACCGTGAGGTTGTCGTCTCGCGCGGGCAGTTGATCGAGATCGGGGGCTCGTTTCGGCTTCCGGAGATCATGTCGGCCAGCGGGGCGCATCTGCGCGAGGTGGGTACGACCAACCGGACGCGGCTGGTGGACTACGAGCTGGCCATTGGCGATCGCACCGCCGCCCTCATGCGCGTGCATACCAGCAACTATCGCATCGTGGGCTTCACGGAGGAAACGCCTGTCAGTGAGTTGGTGCCGCTGGCCCGGCGGTTCGGGCTGATCACCATTGACGATCTCGGCAGCGGGGCGCTCGTGGATATGGCTACGCTGGGGCTGAGCCCCGAACCGACGGCAGCCGATTCCATCGCGGCGGGGGCGGACCTCATCTGCTTTTCCGGCGACAAGCTGTTGGGCGGTCCGCAGGCCGGCATCATCGCCGGTCGGAAGGATGCGATCGACCGCATCCGCTCCAACCCACTCATGCGCACCTACCGCACCGGAAAGCTGACCTTGCTGGCGTTGGAAGCCACTCTACGGCAGTACGTCGACGCGGAGCGGGCCGTGGAGACGATCCCCACGCTGACCATGATCGCCGCGAACACCGACGCACTGGCCAAGCGGGCGCGGGCACTCTGCGCCATTCTCGAGCGGACGGTTCCCGGCGAATCGTTCCTGGTCTGTTCGGACACGGCGTACGTCGGAGGCGGCTCGCTGCCCGCAGCCGAGATCCCGTCGGTATGCGTCCAGTGGCGTCCGAGCCGGGCCAGGGTATCCGAGGCCGCCGACCTCTTGCGGGACGGCGACGTGCCGATCATCGCTCGGGTTCACGATGATGCGATCTGCTTCGACGTCCGTACGATGAACGACGACGACTTCGAGGACCTCGCCGCCGGTGTATCCGCCACGGTCGCCGGAGACGATGACGACGACTCGTGCGGACTTCGTGGTGGCGGAGTATCGTAGCGGCCCGCATCTCGCACGCCCAACAGCCGACGGGGACGCAGACCGTCACAAGCCTGGCGAAAAACGAATACCGAAACGGCATGCAATTCGCCGAGAATAAGCAATGAGCGCCAGGTCGTGGCGTCGTGTAGTCTGCGCGGTCGCACCACCAACACCTTGTGGTGCAAGGGCTTGACGCACGCGCGACGACTGCTAGACTACCGCGTCCTGAGGTGAGGATGCGGAGTCCAGGGTATCCGGCGAGTTTGGCGCGATCGCCGAGGCAAATTTGGCGCGGCTGAGGAGTACCTTCGTCGCGGATGCAGATGTCCGGCGGGACGGCCCGCTTCCTTGGACGGCCCAGGATTTCGGCGATTCGGGACGAATCTCTGTAGCGGACGGCGCAGTACCCGGTGCCCGACTCCGAAGATGACAACGATGAGCGGAATGACTCGCGGCTGGTTGCGTCCTGGGTCCGTCAGTACACGCTGGTTTTCGAGTTTCTAGCCGCCCTGGCGCTGCTGGGTTACCTGGGACACCGTCTGGATCAACACTACGGCTGGCAACGGTGGGGTTTGTTGACCGGGCTGTTGGTCGGTATGACCATAGGCCTGTATCGGATGATTCGGGAGAGTCGGTAACGGACGAGATCGATGGCGGAGCATGAAGCTCGTCGCGGTGAATCTAATCGCCCTGGTGGGCATCGTCGCCATCGCGGTCGGGATCGGCTACACGCCGACGCGCGTACGATGGGGCGCCGAGGGGACGGGGTCGATGTGGGCGGCGGTGGTGATTTGCCTGAGCGCTGCGTTGGCGGCGGCGCTGCCGCTGTTGATCGTCGCATTGCGTTGGCCGGCGTATGTCGGGCAGGCCGCCTTCGGGGGCACGGCGATGCGGCTGCTGTTGACGGGGTTGCTCGCGGTCGGCTACCAGGTGGTTTGGACCGACGTGCATCTAAGGTCGTTTCTCACATGGTTGCTGGTGTTGTACCTGCTGTTGTTGGTCGTCGAGACGGTGATTGGTGTGGTGATGGTACGAACGCGGTGGCAAGCCCCTCCGACGGACGGGAGGTAAACCAGCCATGTTGATGCTCGCCTCGCACGATCCGGTCGATCACGTACTGCCGCACCGTTTCTTCAAGCTGCTGGACTTCAACTTCAACTTCGGGGTCGAGAAGATCCCGCTGTTGAACATCGATTTCGGCGAACCGCAGCTCCATTTCACGAACCACCTCCTGATGACTTTGGTGGCCGCCGGGCTTTGTTTCGTCGTGTTCTGGCGGGTGGCCCGTCCGTACGCGCGCGCCGGCCCGGAGCCGCAGGCGCCGCGCGGGACGGCGAATCTGTTTGAAGCCATGCTGCAGTTCATCCGCGAGGACGTCGCCCGACCGGTGCTGGCACACCGCACCGACGCATTCATGCCCTTTCTGTGGACGATGTTCTTTTTCATCCTATTCTGCAATCTCCTGGGCATGATCCCGTTGGATTCGATCGTCTATCTGCTCAGTGGGCGGACGGTTCAGCACATTGGAGGCACAGCCACGGGCAATCTGGCGGTAACCGGCGGGCTCGCCATCTGCGCGTTCTTCGCCATCCACGTCAGTGGGACGCGGGCGGTCTACTTCGGCTTGAGGGAGGGCACCTACGGTCATCACCACCCAGAGCCCGGTGAATCGCACCCTCCCCGTGGAGCCTCCGCCGCCGGGGCGGCGGTGAAGGCCTTTCCGCTGTACATTTGGAACTTCGCGCCGCACGTGTTCGCGCCGGGGCCCGATGCGGGGATGACCACGAAGCTGCTGCTCACCGTGATGGACTTCTTCATGTGGGTGTTCCTGCTGGTGTTGGAGTTCATCGGGGCGCTGATCAAGCCGTTCGCGCTGATGATTCGTCTGTTCGCCAATATGATCGCCGGGCACATCGTGCTGGCGTCGATTCTCATGCTGATTTTCACCATAGGCAAGTACGCGGTGGGGTTTGCCAGTGCGTTTGGTTGCCTGTTTATCAGTTGCCTGGAGTTGTTCGTGGCGTTTCTCCAGGCGTATATCTTCGTGTTCCTGACCACGCTGTTCATCGGTGCGGCGGTAGAACCGGAGCATTAGGCTCTGTTTGACAACCCGGTTTTTGTAGCGGCCTGCGTCTCGCAGGCCGACGGCCGGCGGGGACGCCGGCCGCTACGGAAGTTGTCAGACAGAACCCAGGAGAAGTCACCTCGGGCCGGCGAGGCCCGAACGGACGATGAACTTGGACCGGGGTAGCCGGCGCCCTGCTCCGCTTTTTCTTAAAGCCGGAGACATCCATACTGTAGTGGGAGACGTTGATCATGATTGAGATGCTGGCAGAGGGCACGGTGCTTCTCGGAGAGAAGGGCCTGATGGCCGTCGGCGCGGGGCTCGGCGCCGGTCTAACGACCCTGGGCGCCGCCAAGGGAATCGGGCATCTGGCGGGCAACGCGGTTGAGTCGATGGCACGGCAGCCGGAGGTCGGTGGACGTGTCTTTACGTCGATGATTATCGCCGCGGCACTGATCGAGGGGTTTACGTTCTTCGCCTTGGTCATCTGCAACGGGATTGTCGGCGAGATCGGGAAGGTGGTTGGCGGATAGATGCTTTTGGAGCAGGGTGGGCGCTACCCGCGAGACACCGCGCGGGCGTCAAGCCCGCCGCTTGTTGGGGGTCTTCCCCGGTGACATAAACAGAGGCGAGCGACGCATGAATACCAGGATTTTGGCGGTCTTACTGTGTGCGTTCGTGGGAGTTGGCTTCGGGCTTGCCCCGGCTTGGGCAGCCGCCGAGCATGAGAGCAGCGACGCGGTTGTGCAAGGCGGACATGCCGACGAGCATGGCGACGGCCACGGCGATCAAGAGAAACCGGTGCTGCTGAGATTCGATCCGGGCGTGGCGCTCTGGTCGATTATCATCTTTGTCCTGCTGCTGATTTTGCTGCGCGCGGTGGCCTGGAAGCCGATCCTGCAGGGGTTGCAGCAGCGCGAGGACTTCATCCGAGATTCGCTGAACCAGGCGAAGAAGGATCGCGAGGCGGCCGAGGACAATCTCAAAGAGTACGCCGCCAAGCTTGAGCAGGCTCGCGACGACGCCGACGCGGTCATCGAGCAGTCACGCCGCGATGCCGAGATCGCCAGACTGAAGACCAAAGAGGAAGCCCAGAACGAAGCCGAGGCGCTGTTGGAGCGGGCCAAGCGCGAGATCGACCTCGCCCGCGGCACGGCGATCAAGGAGATCTACGAGGTCGGCGCCAAACTGGCCACCAGCGCCGCCGGAAAGATTCTCGGGCGGGAAGTGGACGCGGCTGAGCATGAGCGATTGATCGCAGAATCGATCGAGGAGTTGGCACGCCGGAGGAACTGATCCGGCACCGCCAGGAAAGCGGATACGGAGGCCGCCAAGGCACAAAGACGCCAAGAAGAACTAGAGTGCCCCGACACGCGTCATCTGATGGCGTGTCCTGAACCGAGCCGCGACCGTAAGGGAGCGGATGCATGAGGGCGGCGGATACCGCGGTCAACCGCTTCCTTACGGGCGCGGCTCGGATCACCCATCGATTCAGGTGTGACGGAGCACTGGGGTCTTCGTGCCTTCGTGGCGCAAGAAGTGTTACGGAGTCCGGACAAGGATCGGGAAGCCTGGGATGTCAACCGTTGACGATACGGCCATCGCGGTCGCGGACGAATACGCCGAGGCGGCGCTAGGGCTTGCCGAGTCGCAGGGCGTAGCCGAGGCGTTTCTGTCCGAGCTCGGTGATTTCGTCGCGTTCATGAAGTCCGACGACGCGTTCGGCGGCTTCATGGAGAGCCCGATCATCGAGCCCGACCAGCGTCGCGATGTGCTGGAACGCACCCTGCGCGGCAAGATGAGCGATCTTCTGCTGAATACGCTGCTGGTGATCAACGGCAAGGACCGGGCCGAGTTCATCCCGCTGTTCTACGAGCGGTTCCGGCTGGCTCTGGAGCGGCAGCGCAACGAGGTGGAGGTGTTGGTGACGACGGCCCACCCGTTAACGCCCGAACTTCGCGAGCGCCTGAGCCAGGCCTTGACGGAGCGAACCGGGCGGAAACCGCGACTGGTGGAGCGCGTGGATGCGTCCATCCTCGGCGGTGTGAAGATCCAGATCGAGGACGAACTGTTGGACGACTCCGTGAGCAACCACTTGCGGCGCATGCAACGGACGTTTGTCGCACGCGCCTCGCGCGAACTCCATGCGGGCAAGCTGCCCGTCCAGGAGAAGTGAGCCCCAAAAGGTGAGCGAACATGAAATTCAAAGTCGATGAGATCTCATCCGTCCTCCGGCAGGAGATCGAGAACTACCGCACCGAAATCGACGTGAGTGAAGTCGGCAAGGTGCTCGAGGTCGGCGACGGGGTGGCGCGACTCTACGGTCTGAGGAACGCCATGGCCAGCGAGATGCTCGAGTTCGAGAACGGTGCCATCGGGCAGGTGTTCAACCTCGAGGAGAACTCGGTAGGCACGGTCATTCTGGGCGATTTTCTTGGCGTCAAAGAGGGCGATTCCGTCAAACGCACCGGGCAGTTGCTCAGCGTGCCCTGTGGTGAGGCGATGCTCGGGCGCGTGGTCAACCCGCTTGGGCAACCGCTCGACGGCATGGGCGCGATCGAAAGCCCGCACCGTCGCCCGCTCGAGTCGCGGGCCCGCAGCATTGCCGAACGTCAGCCGGTCACCCAGCCGCTGCAAACCGGCATCAAGGCTATCGACAGCATGATCCCCATCGGACGCGGGCAGCGCGAGCTGATCATCGGCGACCGCAAGACCGGGAAGACAGCCATCTGCATCGATACCATCATCAATCAGAAGAACACGGACGTCATCTGCATCTACGTAGCCATCGGTCAAAAGGAATCGACGGTGGCCGGCGTGGTGGAGTCGCTCCGCGAGCACGGGGCGATGGATTACACCATCGTGGTCAACGCCAGTAGCTCCAACGCCGCCCCGTTGCAGTACATCGCCCCCTACGCCGGATGCGCCATGGCGGAATACTTCATGTACGAACAAGGGCGGCACACCGTGGTCATCTACGACGACCTGACCAAACAGGCCGCCGCCTACCGCCAGCTCTCGCTGCTGTTGCGCCGCCCGCCCGGTCGCGAGGCCTATCCCGGCGACGTCTTTTACCTGCACAGTCGTCTGCTGGAGCGCGCGTGCAAGGTCGCCGAGCGACGGTGCATCGTGACGAAGGGCGCCCCGGAGGACACCGCCGAAGGCGTCAACGGCAAGGACTACATCGGCGTGCCCGGCGCTCACGAGGCGCGGGACGACCTCGAGCAGCTCGGGGAGGACACCCACGAAGTGCGCGTCGATCCCCGGTCGGGCGGTACTTTGACGGCACTGCCGGTGATCGAAACGCTGGAGGGCGAGGTGGCGGCGTACATCCCCACCAACGTGATCTCGATAACCGACGGGCAGATCTACCTGGAGCCGGACCTGTTTTTCGCGGGTGTCCGTCCGGCGGTCAATGTGGGCATCAGTGTGTCGCGGGTGGGCGGCAACGCTCAAATCAAGGCGATGAAGAAGGTCGCCGGGACGCTACGGTTGGACCTGGCGGCGTTCCGAGAATTGGAGGCGTTCGCCCAGTTGGGCACCGATCTCGACGCCGCCACGCAGCAGCAACTCGATCGCGGGAAGGCCATGGTCGACCTGCTCAAACAGGGGCAATACGTCCCCTACGAGGTGGCGGACCAGGTCATCAGCATCCGAGCCGGCACGAGTGGTTTCCTGGACGACATCCCCTTGAACCGCATCGCGGAGTTCGAGCAGAAGCTGCTGGCGCACATCAAGGACGAACACGCCGAGGTGCGTGAGGAACTCGCGACCAAGGGCGAGCTTCCCGACGAATTGGACGAGAAGCTCAAGAGGATATTCGCAGATTTCAAGGCCCGTTTCACGGAAGGGTAGCGACATTCTTGGTCAGTAGCGGCCTGCGTCTCGCAGGCCGTCGACCGGCGAGAACGCCGGCCGCTACAAGGAGCGAGACGGAGCCCCTGGGCTCCGGAAAGCAAAATGGCCAACGCCAGAGTACTGGTCAAACGACGCAAGTCGGTCCGCAACATCCGCAAGATCACGCGGACCATGCAGTTGATCGCCACGGCGCGGTTCCAGTCGGCGTTCAACCAAGCGACCGCGACCAAGCCCTACACCGAGAAGATCAGCGAACTGGTCGCCAAGATCACCAAGCACGCCGGCGAGGTGGAGCACCCGCTGCTCCGGGCCAACGCCGGGGCCGGCAGATCTGCGATTCTGATTTTAACATCCAACCGCGGGCTGTGCGGCGGATACAATGCCAATGTCCTGCGCGTCGCCATGGGGTACATCAACGACCGCAAAAAGGCGGACGAGACCGTTGACATCCACATCGATGGCAAGAAGGGCACGGGGTACCTGAAGTTCCTCGGCCTGCCTCTGGCTTCGCAGCGGCTGAGCATGGAGGACAAGCCCCGCTTCGAGGATGTGGAGAAAATCGCGCAGGGTTTCATCGAACAGTACGCCCGGCGGGAGTTGGATTCGGTTCACGTGGCCTATATGAAGTTCATCTCCACCGGTCGGCAGCGGGGCGAGCTAATGCAACTTCTTCCACTGGCGCGGGAGGTGGAGCCGGCTGATGCGGCTACCGCCCCGGCGGACGAGGAGGGCATCGAATACGATTTTTCACCGGAGCCGGCCGTTCTGCTCGCCGAGCTTCTGCCCGCTTCGGTGAAGGTGCGGTTGTTCCAGTGTTTCACCGACGCCGCGGTGAGCGAGCAGGTGGCCCGGATGATCGCGATGAAGGCCGCCACCGACGCCGCCGGCGACATGATCAAGCTGCTGACGAGGCAATACAACCGAGCCCGCCAGACGCGGATCACGCTGGAGTTGCTGGACATCGTCGGCGGTGCGGAGGCGTTAACGTAGTTCAACTAGCCGGAGCTGAACGAGATGTCGGAGAGTAATGGCAAAAACGTGGGCCAGGTCATCCAGGTCATCGGTTCGACGCTCGATGCCGAGTTCGCCGAGGACCAGTTGCCCGCCATTTACAGCGCGCTGACCGTCGAGGTCGAACGGAAGGTGCTTGGCCGGACGGAGAAGGCCACGCTATGGTGCGAGGTCGCCGCCCACATGGGGGGCGGAAAGATCCGGGCCGTGGCGCTGGGCAACACCGACGGACTGGTGCGCGGGGCGCCGATCATCGACACCGGCAGCCCGGTCACCGTGCCCGTAGGTCCGGAGACGCTGGGGCGCGTGTTCAATCTCGTCGGCGATCCCATCGATGGTCGCGGTCCGGTCACGGTTCAGGAACGCCGCCCGATCCACCATGCACCGCCCGCATTCGACCAGATCGAACCCAAGACCGAGATGTTCGACACCGGCATCAAGGTGATCGACCTGCTCTGCCCACTGGTGCGCGGGGGCAAGGCGGGTTTGTTCGGCGGGGCCGGTGTAGGCAAAACGGTCATCATTCAGGAGTTGATCGCCCGTTTGGCCCGGTTCCACAGCGGCTACTCATGCTTCGCCGGCGTTGGCGAGCGAACCCGCGAAGGCAACGATCTGTGGCTGGAGATGCAGGAGGCCAAAATCGGCGACACCGGCAAAACCGTCATGGACCAAACGGTGATGGTGTTCGGGCAGATGAACGAGCCGCCCGGGGCCCGTCTGCGCGTGGCGTTGTCGGCCTTGACCATGGCGGAGTATTTCCGCGATCAGACCGGCGCCGACACGCTGCTGTTCATCGACAACATTTTCCGTTTCTCCCAGGCCGGCTCGGAGGTCTCCGCCCTGCTGGGGCGGATGCCCTCGGCGGTGGGGTACCAGCCGACGCTGGGCACCGAAATGGGCGAGTTGCAGGAGCGCATCACCAGCACGCGGCAGGGGGCGGTGACCAGCATCCAGGCCATCTACGTGCCCGCCGACGACTACACCGACCCGGCACCGGCCACCGCGTTCACCCACCTGGACAGCACGGTCAACCTCGAACGCGGCATCGCCGAGAAGGGCATCTACCCCGCCGTTGATCCGCTGGCTTCGTCCAGCCGCATCATCGACCCCAACTACATCGGTGAGCGGCACTACGGCGTCGCCCGCCGCGTGCAGCAGATTCTACAGCGCTACAAGGACCTCCAGGATATCATCGCGATTCTCGGCGTTGACGAGTTGAGCGAAGAGGACAAGCTGATCGTGGCACGGGCGCGCAAAATCGAGCGTTTTCTGTCGCAGGCGTTTTTCGTGGCCGAGCAGTTCACCGGCATGCCCGGCTGCAACACCCCGCGCGAGGACACCATCCGCAGCTTCGAGGAACTCTGCGAGGGCAAGTGGGATCACCTTCCCGAGCAGGCCTTCATGTATGTGGGAAGCATCGAGGACGCCGCCGCACGAGCCGAACAGCTCGCGGCGACTACGTAAGGGCACCAACGGTACCCTGGCAGCGAGTAACGCAAAGTGGCAACAGACGTTTCATTTCGCTGTACGGTGATCACACCCGAGCGCCAAGTGCTGGACGCCGAGGCCACCTTCCTGGCTTTCCCGGCCCACGATGGCGAGATGGGTATCCTGCGCGACCGTGCTCCGTTGTTGTGCAAACTCGGCACGGGCGTTCTGCGGCTCGAGGCGGCCCCCAAAGGCGAGCGGTTGTTCATCGATGGCGGCTTCGCACAGGTGCTCAGGAACCAAATCACCATTCTGACCGAACACGCGCTCCGCGCCGACGAGATCGACGTGGACCAAACGCGGGCCGCCCTCGCCGAGGCCCAGGCACGTCAGCCGGCCACGCCGAGGGAGATCGAGGACCGCCGGCGCGAAATCGCCCGCCAGTCCGCCAAACTGAAGGCGGCCCGTACGGGATAGACTGTAGCAAGCCACGACCGTCAGGGAGCGGAAAACGGCAGGGTCGCCGGAAGCGATTCCTTGCGGGCGCAACTCGCATCAGGATCGGTTCACTGGTTGTCGCCTGCGGCGTTAAGGCTGGACGATCTTCTCGCGGATGGCGTAACGGGCTAATTCGACCCGATCGTGAATGTCGAGCTTCTTCATGAGGTTGACCTTGTGTTTGTCAACCGTCTTGTAGCTGACGTGGAGAGCGTGGCCGGCTTCCTTCAGACTGTAGCCCTGCCCCATGAGCACGAGCAGCTCGTGTTCGCGCGGCGTCAACGTCTCCAGGCGGGTCTCGGCGTGTTCTCCAAGGCGCATCCGACCATCAACGGCTTGGATGCGCTCGAGCACGCTTTGGGCATAATGCAGCTTGCCACCCATCACGCTCTTGATGGCTTCGCGCACCTCCCTGAATCCCTCTTCCTTGACGGCATAACCCCAGGCGTGCGCACGAACCGCCTGGCTGATCTGTTCGTCGTGCATGTAGCCGCTGAGAATGATGACCCGGGTGTCGTGCAACTGCTCGTGGATTCGCTGTATGGTGTCGAAACAACTCACGCCGGGCATGTCGATGTCCATCAGGACGATGTCCGGCTTGTGCGAGAGTGCCTGGGACAGTCCATCCTCCGCGTTGGCGGCTTCACCCACGACGACGAAGTCTGAGTCCGACTCGATCTGGAGGCACAGTCCCTCCCGATAGATCTTGTGGTCGTCGACGATTAAAACTCTGACTCGCCGGCCCATCCCCACCGTATCAGAATCGCTATACATGCTGCACCCCCGTATTGCACAAGGGAGCGAACGTGCTCACCTAGCCTCGCCAAGAACCTGGCACGAAAGGATTCCACGAACCACAAGGTTACAGCGTACTTCCGATAAGTCAACAGGAAACTCCGGTTTCGGTAACCGTCGAGTCGCCGGCAGGCCGCCCGATTCCGGGGTGCTGCTTCGCCTGGCGATGCCCACGGAGAGCGGCGCCGCTTGACGGTCAAACGGCGTGGTCATACAGTGTCGGCCAGTCGCCGCCGGTTGCCAGCGGGCGACGAAGTGTTTGAAATCAGGAGTGCCCCTCGTGGAACGTACGCTCATTATTCTCAAGCCCGACTGCGTGCAGCGGCGTCTCATCGGCCGAATCCTGCAGCGCTTTGAAGACAAGGGGATGAGCATCGTGGGCATGAAAATGATGCGAATCCCGCGGGAGCTGGCGGAACGTCACTATGCGCCGCATCGGGACAAACCGTTCTATCCGGCTCTGCTGGACTACATCACCTCCGGACCGGCGGTGGTCCTTGTGCTTGCGGGCGTGCGGTGCATCGACGTCGCCCGGACGCTGATGGGCAGCACCTTCGGCTTTGAGGCGGCTTTAGGGACGATTCGTGGCGATTTTGGGGTCAGCAGGACGTTCAACCTGGTTCATGGGAGTGACGCGGCGGAGTCGGCGGAGGCCGAAATCACCCTGTACTTCAAGCCCGGCGAGTTGCTGGATTACGCCACCACCGGCGTGGAGTGGATTGCCAGACCCGATGAGATGTAGCTGCGGACGGTTTTCTTCTACGGCGGCAACGTTCGCTGGAGGAAGCCGGTTTCGCCACCGTGGTTTTTTTCGCTTTTTGGGCTTTACAAGCACGCCGTGATGGACGATACTAACACTCAGTCGTTATAGCTGGATGTGGGCTGCTTCTGCGGTGCCGCATCGGGCCACGCCAGAGGTGTATCGGCTCCGCCTGCATGGCTTTCCCAACGGAAATTTCGGCTTTATCGGTGTTATATTAAGGATGGGTGTAATGAGTATGCGCACAGACGTGACAAAGCGTCCCGGCGTGTGGGGCTCCAGGGCGTTCACACTTGTTGAGTTGCTGGTGGTCGTCTCGATCATCGCGTTGTTGATCGCGATTCTGCTTCCCTCGCTGCGCAAGGCGCGCGAGCAGGCCAAAACGGCGACGTGCATGGCCAATATGACCGGGTTCGCCAAGGCCAGCCGGACGTATGCCGTAGAGGACCCGGGAGAGAACATGATCCCGGTACCCAATTACATGGTGCTGACGCAGGCGTCCGGTTCCATCGAGTGGGGCGGCAAGTCGGGCAGCGGGCAGGCCACCACGGAGGGGGACGTGACCACCTCGGTGTTCGGGACCGGGGCGTATCGCGGCCCGGCGCACCGGCCGCTGAACCCGTCTCTTTATAAGAGCGGTTTTCAGGATTTCAACCCGACGTATGGCGGGACGCCCGATGCGGGACCGAACAACGAAAACTGGTTCGCCGACACGCAGTTGAATCTGCCCATGTATCGTTGCCCCTCGGACAACGGTTATGCCGGCGGCGGTTTCATGTACACGGCCGGAACCAGGGCTGACCGCAATGAGAGGGCGTTCTCGGAGGAGGGGTACAGTTCTTACGATCACTACGGCACCAGCTTCGTCGCGAACGTGTTCTGGATCGTCGGTGGTCTGAGCGGACAGCGGATACGAAGCCAATCGGTCTACCTGACGCCGCTCTCGCGCGTTCCCGCGCCGGCGACGTCGATCGCGTACCAGGAGATGTGC
>Ga0190284_1000723_pt1 | contig 17019 bp, 9 predicted proteins | sample 48691812_MG_FD_161668 | JGI IMG/M metagenome (GOLD analysis project Ga0190284, IMG submission 161668) | Hydrothermal vent microbial mat bacterial communities from Southern Trench, Guaymas Basin, Mexico - 4869-18-1-2_MG | ecosystem: Environmental > Aquatic > Marine > Hydrothermal vents > Microbial...
ACTCCACGTGCATCATGCTACTTGGCATGCTTGGCCAGGTAGCCGGCTACACCCTCAGCCGTCGGCTTCATCGCCTCTTCGCCTTCCCGCCAGTTGGCCGGGCAGACCTCGCCGTGCTTCTCGGTGAATTGCAAGGCATCCAGTACGCGCAAGGCCTCGTCGACGTTGCGCCCCAGCGGCAGATCGTTGATCAGGGCATGACGGACAATGCCATCCTTGTCGATCAGGAACAACCCGCGCAGGGCTACCGAGTCGTTGAGCAGGACACCATACGAACGGGAAATATCCTTGGTGAGGTCGGACACGAGGGGGTATTGCACGTTGCCGATACCGCCCTTCTCGCGAGGCGTGTTCTTCCAGGCCAGGTGCGTGAAGTGGGAGTCCACCGAGATGCCAATCACCTCGGCGTTCTTCTCTTTGAACTTGTCCAGCGCCTTGTCGAACGCGATGATCTCCGAAGGGCAAACGAACGTGAAGTCCAGCGGGTAGAAGAACAGGACCACGTACTTGCCTCGGTACGATGAAAGCTTCAGCTCGGAAAACGTGTTATTCGGCATCACGGCCTGGGCCGAGAAATCCGGTGCTTCTTTGGTGACTAGTTCACACATGATCTGAGAACTCCTTTGAGGGTCTTCAAACGACAAACAACATCCGGGTAGGGGGGTGAGCGATCATCTCGGCTCATCCTCCCGGCTTCGTCCTTCTCTTATCCCCACTTGCCCTTGGCGATATGGCCCTGCATCTCGGTCATCGACAGCTTCATGACTTCGTAGCTGTGGGCCAGGGCCTTCTGGAAGACATCCACACAGCCGGGATCGAGGTTGTCTTCGATACCGTCCTTACAAACCTGCTCCATTTTGCGGCCCAGGTTCGCGAGTCGGCAATGAAGGGCGTTCGTGTGCCGTGACCGCTCGACCAGGTTCGCGGCCGCCTCATCCAACACCGTGAACTTCTCGGCAGCGGCACCGCACTTCGGGCACTTCGCCGCAGGCTCGTCACCGTCATGAATGTATCCACATACGCATTTCCACTTCTTCATCTTACGGTCTCCTTAGTCGTTGTGCTCGCAGGCTTTGGGCGACTACAGTCGAATCTCGAGGACGTCGAACCATGCCCCGTTGCCGGTAACCGAATCCATTTCTGCCTGCACGATGGCCACATGGCCTTCCTCGATCTCCACGAACTTCTGAAAGAGCTTCTGTCCCTCCGCCGGTAACTCGGCGACCATCTTGCGGTAGAAGCCGCTGGTCTTGTGCTCCGCCTCCAGCGCCTTGCCGAGCATCTTCAGCTCAAATCCATGATCCACATCGGACACGCTCTCTGACACACTGTCCACTGCTTCAGCAATGACCTCGCGAGAGGGGACCACCGTTTCGAGCGCTACCGGATTGACCGTGCCGGTTTTGCGCCACTCCTCCAACCGGCTCTGAAGGTAATCCACGTGTCCCTGCTCTTCGTCTGCCATGACGGTGAACACGCGCTTGCCCACCGGATCCGCCGCCTCCTTCGCCGCCGCCCTGTACACGTCACGTACCTCGTTCTCCAACTCGATGGCCGTTTGTATCGCCTTCTCGATCGTCATGGTTCCACTCCTCAATACGCAAGAACGTTCGCTATCAAACCTCGGCCTGGCCGGCAGGCGGCGCCGGACGCTGACCCAACTCGCGGTCGAGCATGAACAGCATGCCCCCGCGGTCGCCAACTAGCCTGAGCTTGCCGGCAATCTCCTGTACCGTAGACTCCTCCTCCACCTGTTCCGTGACAAACCACTGGAGGAAGGCGTTGGCGGCGTGGTCCTTCTCGCTGATGGCCAAGTCCACCAGATCGTTGATCAGGCCCGTCACCTTGTGCTCGTGCGCACACGTGTCCTCGAACACCTCCAACGGAGAACCCCACTCCGTCTTGGGTGCATCAACCTTCGCCAGCACAACCTTGCCGCCGCGCTCGTTGATGAAATCGAAGAATTTCATCGCGTGCATGTTCTCTTCCTGCACCTGCATCCGCATCCAACTCGCCATCCCTTTGAGGTTGTGCGACTCGAAGTACGCCGCCATCGACAGGTACAGGTAAGAGGAGAAGAACTCCGCGTTGAGCTGTTCGTTGAAAGCACCCTCGATCTTGGAATTCATCACGTTTGACTCTCCGATTGCGTAAGTCTGTGTCCCAAACTCTTAAACCGAACCGCGACAGTAAAGGAGCGGTCCTGACCAAACCGCAACGACCTTTCTGGCAACGGCACTAGTTTCGCTCCTGTGGCGGAACTTCGCCACCGCCACCCTGGCAGGCCGGGCAGACGCCCTGGAAATCCAGGCGGAAGCCGACGATGTCGTATCCGGCCAGTTTCGAGACTTGTCCCATGACGAAATCCTCAGGCAGGTCATGAACGTCGTCAACCCGCTCGCAGTGGATACACCGCACGTGGTAGTGTCGTTCTGGATTGCCATCGAACCGGGCCTCGGCCCCGCTGATCTGGAGTTTCTGAATAACCCCGTTCTCCGCGAGGACTTCCAGGTTCCGGTACACGGTCCCCAGGCTGAGCTTGGGCATCCGGGCTCGGGTGATCTCGTAGAGAATCGCCGCCGTCGGGTGAGAAGTCAGCTTCCGGAGTTCTTCCAAGACGACCTGGCGCTGCCGTGTGTTCCTCTGTGCTTTCCTATGGATCATAACGCACCCCTTATCCATAGCCGGTATTATTAGCGATAAAGTTCCACCTGTCAAGTCGCCAACAAAAAAAAAGGAACTGCGACGGCTCCGAGCCACTTATCGGCCGTTTGCCCCACGATCTACGCCCAGCAGCCCTTCCCCGTGATAGCAGAGGCAACTCTACGGGCGGCAAACAGATCTTGCGGACGGTTCTCGCGCACGTCGCCTCGCCGATGCGATCGCGGGCGTCGTCCACGCGTTCGCAGCTAAAAGGAAAACTTGGCTGAACCCGGGTCCTCGGCGGGCGACCCGTACCCCTCAGCCTGAGTCTGCCCGCCAAGGCCCTCCGGGCCCAGCCCCCCAAGACCCCGTTGGTTCCTCCAGCTTCACTTGGCTTTCGCGTCCACGCGGCAGCAATCTTCGCCTTTCCCTTACTTATCTATCACTACCTATTATTATTAGCGATAAAGTTTCGGGTGTCAAGCCCGTTTCGAGAAAAACTTGAATGCTTACCTCCCTCAGTCTGGGCCTGCCTCAGCATCGGCGACTGAGCGAGGTCATTCGTGAACCGGACAGCGAGATGATGCGACAGATCGCGGCCATGGGACGCGGGCTGGGTGACCCGGCGAGTGCACTTCTCCGAAACCGATCGAGCGGGCGTGCTCTACTTCGCCCATTACTACCGGTTCATGGAAGCTCTATCACCCGGTGAATGCGTTCTGGAACCCCACGAAGTCGACCAAGTCCACGTCGTCGTCGGTGTCGAAGTCGAACACGGGGCAGCCCGGCAGCAGCGGGCTACCGTCCGGGCCGGTCAGGCAAGCTGGGAACTCGGCGAAATCGAGCACGTCCACATCACCGTCGTTGTCCCAATCCCCAAGCAGCTTCGCCGGGACCACGAAATCGACGATCAGCGGGAGGTGGTCGTAGTATCCGGGCGGGTCGATCACCACGTCGTAGAATTCCAAACCGGCGTCCTGGAGGTCATTGGCCGTCATGGATGTGGTATTGAGCACATAGGAGTTGCCTACGGAGAACGTGCTATCGGTATAGATGACGCGATCCAGCGCGCCGGGGTTGTACGAGCCTCCATCAGCCCGCCAGGTATAGAAGTCCGGCCCCACGCCGTTGTGCAAGGGCAGGGCGTCGGTGTTGTCGGTGTCATCCCAGTCGGGGGGCAGGTCCGGTCCGTAGGTGCCTTCGTAGAGCGGGTCGATGTCGCCGGTGATCAGCGTGGCCAAGTGTTCGTGCGGGTCGGTATCGTAGACGTTCAGATCGCCGAGCACCACGATGGGGGTGTCGGTGGGCAAGTCGATCTCGCCACCAGGCGTCTTGATGTCACCGATCCAATGGATGATGGCTGCGGCATGCTGCTTCCTACGGTTGATGTCCGTCGCGCTCCCACCGGCCTTGAAGTGGGCGTTCATCAGATAGAGGTCGAACCGGTAGGCGTCATCAGGCAGCTCGACCAGCGCCATGGCCTGACCGCGGTTGGTGGTCGGGTCCGTATCCGTGGCGAGCATGAGCAGATCCCAGCGGGCGGCGATGACGTTGTCTGAGCCGTTGTGGGCGCGCCACGTCTCACCGCCTCCCAGAGGTATTTCCTCATCGAGAATGTCAGCCACGTCCTGCGGATCACGGTCCCAGTTGATTTCCTGAAGGCAGACGATGTCGGGGTTGACGGCGGTGACCACGCGCCGGAACTCGACAACCATGTTGTAGTCGCGATAGGGATGATTGTCGGGATCGTCGTCCGGGAAGATCGAGTCCCAGTTGATGTTGTAGCACAAGACGCGCACGTGCTCTGGAGCGGCCTTCTGCATGAACGAGGGCGGGTCGGCGACGACGCCGTCCACAAAGACTCCCCAAGCCACGGTCAAGGCGCAGATCCAACACCGATAGTTCCTGATCGATGGATGCTTCATATTCCTCCGTCCTCCTCGGTTCCGACTCGCCACTGCTTATCGGATGCCGTGTGCGACCGATGCAAAAGACGCTACGAACGACCGCATCACCCAACGTTCTCCCCCGCCGCCGAGCCTTCGAGAGTATTGTACCAAAGCGAACGACTCCTTCCAACCGGGATTCCGATTCACGAGAGCTTCAGCCGTTATCGTGCCAAGGCTGACTACCCGATACAAGCGAAAACGTCGCTCAAATGGCATGAGATGGCGCTGCCGCATGCTCTCACGTGGTGGAGCGGATGCCCCAGATGGGCTATACTCGGCGCATCATGATTCGGGCCCACGAGCTGCGGAAGTCCTTCGGTGCTATCCTCGCCGTCGACGGCGTGTCATTCGAAATCCGCGCCGGGGAGACGTTCGGTCTGCTCGGGCCGAACGGGGCCGGCAAGACGACGACGATCCACATGCTTGTCGGCGTACTGCGACCGGATGCGGGGCGGGTCGCGATCGACGGCCAGCCCGACCCTACGCGGGCTGCTGTGAGGCGAAAGATCGGGATCGCGCCGCAGGCTCTGTCGCTCTACGACGAACTGACCGGCGGCGAGAACCTGGCCTTGTTCGGAAGGCTCTACGGACTCCGCGGACGCGTGCTGCGAGAGTACGTCGAGCGGGCAATCGAGTTCGCCGGCCTCGCCGACCGCCGCAAACACCGCGTGAAGACCTACTCCGGCGGGATGAAACGCCGGCTGAACCTGGCGACGGCGCTGATGCACGATCCGCCGGTGCTGTTGTGCGACGAGCCGACGGTAGGTGTCGATCCTCAGTCGCGAAACCGGATATTCGAGGGCATCGAACGGCTGCGCGCCGAGGGGCGGACGATTCTCTACACCACGCACTACATGGAAGAGGCCCAGCGGTTGTGCGACCGGGTGGCGATCGTCGACCACGGGCGGGTGCTCGCGCTCGATACGATTGAGAACCTGATCGCCGCGCACGGTGGTAAGTCCGTCGTGACCGCGGAGCTGGAACAGCCCCCGGCCGATCCTTCACTCGTCGGGGGCGTGCTCAAGGGAACCTCACTGCGCATCGACACGGCGGAGCCGCTGGAGGAGATCGGGCGGCTTGCGGCAGCAGGCGTGAAGTTCGCGACACTGCACGTCGATCGACCGGATCTCGAGACGGTGTTCCTCGCGTTGACCGGCAGGAGGCTGCGGGACTGATGCGAAGCGTTCTGAGCCTGGCGCTGAAGGATCTCCGGCTGCTCTCGCGCGACTGGATGGCGCTGTTCTTCATCATCGCTTTCCCCGTGATCATGGGCGTGTTCTTCGGCCTGATCGGGATGGGGTTCAGCTCCGGGTCGCCATCGAGCGCGATACCCGTCGGCATCGTCGACCTGGACGAGTCGGACATCTCCCGTCGCTTTGTCGAGAACCTGTCCTCGAATGGAGCGATCGAGGTCCGTCCGGCCGGGCGGGAGGAGGCGCGCCGGTTGGTTCTGAAGGGGAACCTGGTTGCGTACGTGGAGATACCCGCGGAGTGGGGCGCGACGGCCGGGCTGTTCTGGATGGAGAGTCTGCCGCTGAAGCTCGGCACCGACCCGTCGCGTGGTGCGGAGGCGGGCATGGTCGGCGGCTACATAATGCAGGCGATGGGCGAGCTGCTGCAGGACCGTTTCGCCGATACCGCCGGGATGCGGGAGCAGGTGCGACGTTCCGCGGAGAACGCGCAATCGGACGAAACGATGGCGCCGGCAGAGCGTGCCATAGTCGGGGCGTTTATGGGCACGCTGGACATGTTTCTCGGTTCGCTGGAGCAGTTTACACAGGAGATGGATTCCCAGGCAGCCGACTCACAACCCTCCGACCGCGGCCCGCGAATGGAGTTGGCGAAGATCGAGCGTGTGGACGTGACCGTTCCCGCGAACTCGCACGACAAACTGGTGGCGAAGCTGTGCTCTCCCTGGGACATCAGTTTTCCCGCGGCGATCATGTGGGGGGTGATGGGGACGGTCGCGGGCTTCGCGATCTCGCTGGTGCGTGAACGGACGGGCGGAACACTGTTGCGGTTGCAGGTCGCGCCGATCACGCGCACCCACGTCCTGGGCGGCAAAGCGCTGGCCTGTTTCCTGTCGGTGGCGGGCGTGATCGCGTTCATGATGATCCTGGGCAAGATTCTGGGAATTCAACTGGCCCGACCGGGTCTGCTCTTGCCCGCGGTGTTCTGCATCGCCGTCTGCTTCGTCGGGCTGATGATGCTGATGGCCGTGCTCGGCAAGACGGAGGCCGCTGTGGGCGGGGCCGGCTGGGCGATTATCGTGGTGATGTGCATGTTCGGCGGAGGCATGATGCCGCTGGCGTTCATGCCGCGCTTCATGCAAACGATGAGCCACTTCAGCCCAGTCAAGTGGGGGATCCTGGCGCTGGAGGGTGCGGTCTGGCGGGGATTCACCGTAATCGAGATGCTCGAGCCTTGCGGGATTCTGCTGGGGATCGGCGTAGTGGCATTTGCGACCGGGGCGATCGTCTTCTCGCGGCAGGACGGCTGACCGATGTCGAAGGACCGTGCCGGAGCAAAGACGGATTCGAAAGGTGGCGCCTCCGATGCCTTGCAAAGGTCGGCCTCCGTCGCGGCGGCTTTGGCGGTAGATGATCGCACCGTCAGGGGACGAGCGAAGGCGCTCATGCGCGGCTTCGATCTGGACACGACCCGCACGACGGTGAGATCGAGACCCCGCGTTGAGGTCTCTAAGAGCCACTCCGCCTCTCGTTGGAACGGCCGCTCTGCTGTACCTCGCCAACTGCGTTTTGCCCAGTGTTAGCCTGTCTCCGGGTACGCTTGACCATGCCACACGTCCGCTTACGCTGATTGTCGTTTAACCTGCTCTGATACAAAAGGTTACGATTCCGCTCGCCTGAACGATGCGATCTTCCATCGGCGAGCCAAAATCGCTACAATGACCGAGAATGGTGAGTGGGTTTCTGTTCGTGCCAATCTAGACCAAATGCTAAGGAGGGGTGTGCAATGCGCAGGCTTTCAATCCTCACGATCACGATCGTTCTTTGCTTGTCCGGTTTTGCTGTCGCCCAGACCACGCTCGACTCCGCGTGGGACGGCACCACCGGCAACTGGGTAAACAGCAACGGCTGGGACGTCCTGGGCGGGGGCGATTCGTACCCGGACAACAACGCGTCCTATGTCTACAACGTCACCCTCCCAGGGGGGAGCTACGTCCTTTCGACGGTGGCCGCCGCAGATTTGGAGCTGCTCAGTCTGGGAGTGGGACCGGGCGCCAGGCTGGCCCTGGATGATGATTCCCTGGCACCGGGCGCGCTGAGTAACGACGGAATCATCGAGCTGAATCACGGCGTCCTGACGCTATCCGCAGCCACGACCAACGGCGGCGTCATCCGCTTCGACCTGGACTCTTCCGACTCAGAAGACCTCGTCATCGCAACGACGCTGACGCTTGCGGGCGACGGCAAGATCGTGTTTAGGGACAACGATCCCTCAGTCGATGATCCCGACACCGCAGAGATCGTAATCGGAAGCAACGGGCTAACGTTGACGCAGGAGAGTGGACACTCCATCGAAGGCGGTCCGGGGCAGCTTCGAGGTGCTGGTACAGGGTTGGTCACCTTCGTCAACGAGGGTGCCGTCCGGGCAAACGTCCCGCTCCGCACCATCCTGCTGAACGCGGGAACCAACGGCCTGACGGTGACCAACACCGGACAGATGATCGCCGAAGACCTCGGCACCTTGCAGGTGGTGGGGGCGAGTCTGGCCAACAGCGGCGGGAGCCTGACCAGCGACAGCGCCATCCTGGACTTCGACGGCGTGACCATCACCGGAAACGGCGCGCTGGCGCTGAGCAACTGGGGTGAGGCCGACTTCGATTCGGCAACGTCGGCCACCTTCGGGACCATCACCAATATCAATGGTATCATCCCCTCGACCGGGACCAGCCTGACAACCGACAACTACAGCGGTGCCGGGGCCCTGACGGTCGACTCAGTTCTCACGATCAATTCCGTGATGACGGTGGAGGCCGACACCAGACTGACAATCGAGAACGGGGCCCGCATCAACGTCGGCGACCAGCTCGTCAACGAAATGACTGCCGAGGCGGACTTCGACTTCGGCAGCAACGGCGAACTGCGCTTCACGAGTGCCACCGGGGCGTTGCCGTATGAGTATGGTTTGTTCGGCACCTTGGAGGTCGCCGGCGAAGACCTGGGCGTCGATTCAAACGGTTTCATCCAGAACTTCGCGCTGCCGAACCTGATCATCGCGGCCGAAGCCAAGGTCAACCTCGTGGACCTGCGCGACAACGCCAACCGCGGCGGAGTCGGCGGGAACGCCGAGGCTCTCTACGTGGACACGCTCACCTTCGCCGATTCCAACGGCATCCTCAACCTCAACGGACTGCACCTGTACTACAATACACTCGACGGCAATCCGATACAGATCAAGGATTCCCAGTCCGCCACGCTCTCCACCTGGATCTGCGGCGAGGGCAACTGGAACCAGACCGCCTGTTGGGACCAGTTGGGCGGGACGGACACCTATCCGGACAACAACGGCTATCAGTACGAGGTCTTCCTGCCGTCGGGGGCTCCGTATACGGTGACAGCCAACATAAGCGGAATCGAGCTTAACGCGCTGGACGTTGACGCCGACGCCATGCTCAACCTCGTCTCCACGTTCAATCCGGGGGCACTGTCCAACGACGGTACAATCGAGCACCAGGGCAGCACCCTCACGCTGGAAGAGAACGTGGTCAACAACGGCACCCTGCGCTACGACACCGACAGCACCTCGGAGTACATCAGTATCACCAGCGACGTCACGCTGGGCGGTTCCGGGACGTTGCAATCCCAGTGCCCGTCGTCCGGCACGAGCTACCGCGACCGCTTGCGAGTTTATGACACCAAGACCCTGACCAACGGGCCGGACCACACCATCGAAGGTGGATACACCCTGATCTACCTCAACAGCGGGAGCGCGAGCTTCGTCAACGACGGCGCGGTGCGCTCGAACAACAACCGCTATATCGAGTTCGAGACCGGCGGCGAGCCCAGTAGTTTCACCGTCACCAACAACAATCTGATGAAGGCGGAGAACGCCGGCGACCTGAACTTCGACGGGGTCGCGGTCAGCAACACCGGCACCATTACCGCCGACGGTACCGACAGCATAGTCTATTTCGCTTCGAACACGACGTTGGACAGCGAGTCCGGCACGCTTGGCGCGACTACCAACGGCGTGCTCGAGATTCGCTCGGAACTCGCCGAAGTGGCGGACTTCGGCACCGTGGACGCGGCAGACGGGACCGTGAGGTTCTACGGCACGGTGATCGATTCGAACGGGACCTGGGTGATCGGCGACAACCACGGCGATTTCACCATCGGCGGCGGTGCGGTTCTGGAGGGATTCACTTTCCAGTCACCCGACGCCCATTTGATCAAGCTGACCGGCGCCACCCTCACGAACGTCAACATCGACAGCCCCGCCGTGGTGGAGATCAACAGCGGGACGCAATACCTGTACGGGACCTTCGACAACGACGGCACCCTTCGCTTTGGCACGGCCTCGAGCCAGGAGAGGCTCAGCATCATGGCGGATGTCGAGTTGAACTCTCCGAGCGAGACCGGCGTGCTGCAATCCCAATCGACGTCGTCGAGCGACAATTACATCGACCTCATCCGCGTCTACGACGGAACCACCCTGACCCACGGCACCGGGTACACCTTCGAGGGCGGCTATGCCAAGGTTCTGCGGTACAGCGGGGATGCGGCCTTCGTCAATGATGGCGAAGTGCGCTCGAACAACGACCGCTTCATCGAGTTCGAGACCGGCGGCGACCCCAGCACCTTCACCATCACCAACAACAACCTGATGACCGCCGAGAACGCCAGTGACCTTTACTTCGACGGGGTGGCCGTCACCAATACCGGAACTATTGCCGCCGATGGGGCCAACAGCAGAGCATACTTCTATTCGGACACGACGTTGGACAACGAATCCGGCACGCTGCAGGCGACCACTAACGGCGTGTTGGAAATCCGCTCGCTAATCGCCGAGACGGCCGACCTGGGCACCTTTGACGCCGCCGGCGGAACTGTGAATTTCTACGGTACGCTGATCGACTCCAACGGGGCCTGGGTCATCGACGGCACCTACGGCGATTTCACCATCGGCGGCGGCGCCGCGGTTCTACAGGGCGTCACCTTGCAGTCGCCCGAGGCCCATCTGATTAACCTGAGCGGCGCCTACCTCACGGATATCAGCATCGACAGCCCCGCCGAACTGGAGTTCACTAATGGGGCGACACAGTATCTGTACGGTACCATTGCCAACGACGGCACGCTCCGCTACAGCACGGGCTCGTCCCAGGAAACGCTCCGGATGGCGGTGGACGTCGAACTGTCCTCCCCCGGCGGGACCGGCGTGCTGCAATCCGTATCGACCTCGTCGAGCGACAGCTACCTGGACCGCATCCTCGTCTACGACGGAACCACCCTGACCCACGGCGCCGGCCACACCTTCGAGGGCGGCTATGCCAAGGTTCTGCGGTACAGCGGAAACGCAGCCTTTGTCAACAACGGCGAGGTGCGTTCCAACAACGACCGATTCATCGAGTTTGAGACCACCGGCGAGCCCGACACCTTCACCGTCACCAACAACAACTTGATGATCTCCGAAAACACCAGCGATCTTTACTTCGACGGCGTGGCGGTCACCAACGCCGGCACCATTTCCGCCGACGGCACGAACAGCAAAGTGAACTTCTATTCGGACACCACGCTGGACAACAGCGCCGGGGTCCTGCAAGCGCTCAATAACGGGGAGATGACCGTCTCCAGCACGCTGGCCTCGGTGGCGGACTTCGGTACGATCGACGCCGCCGGCGGTTCGTTCAGCTTCGCCGGCACCTTGAACGATCCGGGAGCAACGTGGACCACCGGCAACAACTACGGCAACTTCACCATCGGATCAGCCGACATCACCGGCGTCACCTTCGCCTCCGCCGATGGCAACCTGATCCAGTTGACCGGGAGTTCCAACTTCACCGACGTCACCATCGACCCGACCGCAACGCTGGAAAACCAGAGCAGTGTGCAGTACTTGTTTGGCACCTTCACCAACAACGGGATGTTCCGCTACGACACCGATACCGGCGTTGAGTACATCTACATCAACAATGGCGATATCCTTCTCGACGGGGATGGGACCATCCTGTTCCAGAACAGCTACTCCTCCACCTCCTCCGGGCGAGACCGCATCAACATCTACGACGGCTTCACCTTGACCAACGGGCCGGACCACAAGCTCGTCGGCGGATACGCCTCGATCCTACGGTCCACCGGGATGGTGGCCTTCGTGAATCAGGGCGAGGTGCGGTGCAACCTGGACCGGACCATCCTGTTCGACAGCCAGAGCACCCCCAGCACCTTTGTGGTCACCAACAACGGTGACGTGATCGCCGAGAATGATGGCGAGATTCAGTTCGAGGACGTGGAACTCATCAACGAGAACCTGATGCACGCGGACGGCACCGGCTCCAAGGTGCGCTTCCTGGGCGTCACCACGGTGGACAACACCACCGGCACGCTGCAGGCCACCGACGGCGGCACCATAGAATTCAGTTCCGCGGCCGTGGTCGATGAAATCGCCGACCTCGGTACCTTTGCCGCCACCAACGGCATTGTGCTCATGTCGCCGAAGTTCAATCAACCCGGCGAAACCTGGGTCATCGACGCCGGCTACGGCGACCTGTCGTTCCAGTCCAGCACCGCGCTGACCGGGATCACCATCCAGTCCCCGGACAATCACGTAGCCAAGCTGACCACCAGCACGGCTAACTTCACCGACATCACCATCGACGGGGCCGTCATCGAGATGACCACCAATCTCAACGTGTACGGCACGCTCACCAACAACGGAACCATCCGCACGGACGCCGATTCGTACACCGAGTCGCTCATCATCACCACGGACCTGGACTTGGCCGGCAACGGAACGCTGCTGTTCCAGAACCCCGGTTCGGCCTATCGCGACCGCATTCAGTTGAACGGGACCGTCACTGTCACCAACACCGCCAACCACACCATCGAAAGCGCGTATGGCTACATCGAGCGAGTCAGTGGTGACGCGGTGTTCGTCAACGACGGCGTTATTCTCGCGAACGTGAGTGGTACCGCCCTCAGTACGTACAACCCCAGTGGCAACTACACGGACTTCAGCTTCGTTAACAACAACCAGATGACGGCCGAAAACGGCGGCAACATCTACATTGACGACGTGACCTTTACCAACAACGGCACCCTGACCGCCGATGGCACCGGCAGCAACCTTTACTTCTATTCTTCGACCGTCCTGGATAACTCTGCCGGGTTGCTGTCCGCGATCAACTCGGGGAAGGTCATCTTCAATAGTGCGTTCACCACGACCGACGGCGGCAACCTGAGCGCCACCGCCGGCGGCGAGATCGAACTGAACAGCACCACGCTGGCCACCGACGGAACCATCACCATCGACGGCGGCATCCTCGACCTTAACGGCACCACCCTGACCGGCGGCAGCGCGCTGCTGCTGAGCAGCAACGGCCAGGCGACGTTCGACTCGACCACCACCGCCACGTTCGGCAGTATCGAGAATGACGGCGTGATGACACTCTCCGGGGCCACGGTTACCACCGGAACCTACACCGGCGCCGGTGAGCTGTCCGTGAGCAGCGAACTGGCGGTCAGCGACTTGATGACCATCGAAACCGGCAGCGACCTGTTCGTGGATGACGGCGACCGCATCACCGTCGGCGGTAACTACGACTTGCAGATGGTCTTCGACATCAACTACAGCTACGACTCCACCGGCGAACTGCGGTTGACCGGCGGCACCGGGGCCGGCCCCGAGGAGTTCGATCAGTTCGCTACGCACGAAGTCGCCGGACAGGACCTCGACGAAAATGACGATCCCACGCAAGGCTCCGCGGCTGGATTCGTCGATAACTTCTCGCTACGTGACCTGCTCATCGGGCCGGGCGCCAAGATCAGGCTGGTGGACAACCGCGACAACGGTCATCGCGGCGGTACCGACGGCATGGGCAACGAACCGGAAGCCCTGTACGTAAATGACCTGACCTTTGAAGACGGCAACGGGCTCTTGGCGCTGAACGGCTTTAGGATCTACTACAACAACCTCAACGGATCGCCGGACCAGATCATCACCGGCGCGGACTGCAACACCAACGGCGTGGCTGACAACAGGGACATCGCGGGGGCGACGAGCGAGGACTGCAACGACACCGGCATCCCCGACGAATGCGAAATTGCCGCCGGCACCAGTTTGGACTGCAACGTCAACGCCGTGCCCGATGCGTGCGACCTCACCGGCACCACCAGTGAGGACTGCAACAGCAACAGCATCCCCGACGAGTGCGACATCGCCGCGGTGACCAGCTTCGACATCAACGACAACGGCATCCCCGACGAGTGCGAGGACGACTGCAACACCAACGCCATCCCCGACGAATGCGATATCGACTGCGGTGAGCCGGAGGGGCCGTGTGATGTGCCCGGATGCGGCCTGAGCGCCGACTGCAACAACAACGGCATCCCCGACGAGTGCGAGCCCGGCGGGGCGACTTCCACCTGGATCGGGCCGGATAACGAATACTTCGACAACCCCGTCAACTGGGATCCTTTCGGGGTGCCCGATGGGGCCGTGGTCCTGTCGAACACCACCGCCGTGGACAATCGATGCCTCCTGGACGTGCCCGGCACCACCACCGTCTGTGGTCTGCTGATCGAGGCCACCGGCGCCGGCCGACAGGCCTTGCGGATCGATGACGGAGCCACCCTGTCTCCGACCGGCGGCTCCGTGGTGTCAACCGGCGGCGATCTCGAGTTGCGCGGGGGCATCTTGACCGGCGGCGCCCTGACCAATACCAGTGACAGCATCAACGGCTACGGCACCATCACCGTCGACCTGGATAACCAGGGCATCGTCGAGGGGTCCTCGGTCGCGACGCTGGTTTTGAGCGGGTCGGTCTTTGCCAATCAGAGCGCCGGCACCGTCACCGCGCCGACGGCCTCCACCGTCTATGTGAGTTCGACGAACGTCATCCAGGCCGGGCGCATCGAAGTCCAATCAAATGCGTCGGTCGTCTTTGACGAACCGTTGGTCAACACCTCCGGCGCCGAGATCGAGTTGAGCGGCGGTACTGTTGACGCGGCCGGTATCACGAACGATGTCCTCGGCGATATGCACGGCTTCGGTACCATTAACACGAACTTAACCAACAACGGTGCCGTGACCGTTATCGCCGATACCGAGATCGTCGGTGATCTGATCAACGACGGCATCGTGACCATCCAAAGCGGTTTGCTGACGGTCACCGGCAGTGTAAGCGGATCGGGCCAGATCATCGGCGACTTCGGCGGCCGCGCGGACGGCGACGGTATGACCGTGATCGGCGATTACGGCATCGGAGCGGCAGGCGAGTTGCTCATGCCCTCGGGCACGCTCAAGATCGGCGGCCACTTCGACAACGCCATCGACGACTACAACAAATTCGACCTGACCACCGCCACCCTCCAGATGGTGGGCCTGCCGGAGGACGCCCCCCAGTTGCTCGAAGCGGCCGCTCCGGACAATGGGCGGCACGTGGCCCTGCCCGTCACGTTGTTGTTCTCGATGGGCACGCTACGGATCGGCCCCACGGCTACGACGGTTCAGATTGTGGACCTGTATGACAACAGCACCGGCGCCGATCCGGAAGCGATCTATGTAGATGAGCTCCTGCTCGAGCCTGGCGTCACGTTCGACCTCAACGGCCACGCGGTCTACTTCAACTCGGTCACCCCGGCCAAGCCGCTCAACCCGGCCAGCGGGGTCACGGTGATCGATTCGGCCGGTGGTGGCAAGCTGCGCTTCATCGGCTTGCAAGAAAAGGGCGACTATGACGACGACGGCGACATGGACCTGCCCGACTATGCCGAGTTCCCCGCGTGTCTCAGTGGACCGGCCGGTGGACTGGGCACCGGGTGCGCGATCTTCGATTTCGAGCCGGACGGCAACGTTGACCTGTTCGACTTCGCCGAGTTCCAGAGCACGTTCACCGGAGACTTGTACGAGTAGAGCGCGCCGGCATGGTTACCAATGTCGGCGTCGGAGACGCCGCTTATGTACCGAATGCAGCACGCCTTGTTGGTCATGTTGTCTGCCGTGTTGTTGGGCGGATGTCGGCCGGCGCCACAAGACAAAGCGCGCGAGCAGCCGGAAGGGGTAGACGCATCGAAAGCGGAGAATACCGCGGAGCAGGGCCCGGACCTGTTCCTTCCGCTCACGCTCAGCCAGGCAGCGGTCAAGGCGCGGGAGGATGACAAAACGGTATTCGTATACGTTTACCATCCGGAAGACGAGAGGTGTCGAAAATGGGAACAAAAGGCGTTCTCACACCCGGACCTGGTTGCCTTCCTGCGCGAATACACGATTCCGCTGAAGATGAACGTGGCGAATAACCGAGTGTTTGCGGCCACCTACCGAGTGTATCTGTTGCCAACCTGCCTGGCGTTTCGGGCCGATGGCTCGATGGTCGGCCGCATTGTGGGCAACATGTACCCGCCGGTGTTCCTTGACACCCTCGAACGGCAACTCACCGAAGAGAGCACTCTGGAGGCGGCCCACGCGTGCGTGGTGGCGGCCCACTACAGTTTGGCGAAACAGCTCATTGTCCACGGCAAGCTAGGGAAAGCGTTCGACGAGCTACTCTACTGTCTGGACCACGGCTTCACGGCGATCCCCAGTTTCTTTGACAGTCTGGGGCCGTCCGTCGTGCGCGACCTGATCGCCTTGGCGGTCCAGCAACCGAACGCGCGACGCGCGATCGAGCAGCGTTACGCGCAAGCTGATGAGCGACTCGTCGCCGGAGACGGTTCGCTGGCCGACTTGAAACTGATTAGCGTTTTGAATCGGGGAGCAGGATGGGAGTCTGAGACGTTGGCACTGTATGATCGGGTACGTTCCGAACGCCCCGATGATCCTCTGCTCGTCGCCTGGAAGGAGGAAGTATTCGAGGTCATGCTGGCCGCCGGGCGCTATGACGACGCGGCGGCGGGCATGGACGTCGCGGAGCGCGCGGAGGAAGTCTTCCGCAAAGCGCTGATCGACAAACCCTCGGCGGAGGGCTACAACGCGGCGGAATTCGACAAGGCGCTGCTGGAATACCAGAGGTCGCTCATCGCCGAAGTGCAACCGTACCATCATCTCCTTCTCGCGATGGGGCGTCCCGAGGAGGCTCAGCGGCTTGCGGGGCGTCTACTCAAGGAGGTTCCGGGTTGGCGAACCCTCAACTCTCTGGCCTGGAATGCCTACCTAGCAGTCTGTCGGACTTTTTGGCGCGCTTTTTTCGGCGATCCGTGGTACCCTCCCGACATGGCTACCAGATTCGTGAACATCGATCGGAACACGC
>Ga0190284_1000724_pt1 | contig 17016 bp, 15 predicted proteins | sample 48691812_MG_FD_161668 | JGI IMG/M metagenome (GOLD analysis project Ga0190284, IMG submission 161668) | Hydrothermal vent microbial mat bacterial communities from Southern Trench, Guaymas Basin, Mexico - 4869-18-1-2_MG | ecosystem: Environmental > Aquatic > Marine > Hydrothermal vents >...
CCGCATGGCTCATTGCATACCAGCGCAAGGAACAATGCGCAAATCCCCTATCTTAACATTCTCCAGCCCCGTGATGCATTGCAAACGGCTGACGTGTTACACCGGTTCAAGGTATCTCAGCCGTAAGGCGGCGACGGCGGTAACGGCGGTAATGGGTGTCTACGGCGTAGCCCTTGTTCTTGGGGGTATCTCAGGCGAGTTCTCCTTCTCAACCGCACGGGTGGATGCAACCGGGAAGTCTCGACCGCCAAGCCCAGGTCGCCAGTGAAGCGTCATCTGGTCCTCCAGTGCTCGGACACTCCGCTTGAGCGCATGCATCGACGCGGCGTTGGCGCAGAAGGTGGCCGGAACAATGAGCGCGTTCTCTCTGCCTTCATCGCGGAGCTTCGCCAGCACGTCGGGCAGGCTCAACTCCCCATCCGTGGTCGCAATGCGTAGGCGGCGGAATCGGCTCTGTTTCGTGAGGGGATCGTCCTTTTCCAAGGCCAGCCAGACTTCGAGGTCCTCGGGGGTTGTGCCGTCTGGGAGCACCACCACTGTTGTTCCCCCGAACGGCCCGGGACACCGTGGAAGGGTGCCCTTTCGGGAAAAGGCTTCTGGCTGGATGTCTGTGGGAATACGGTCGGCGGCGGCATCGGCGGGTGGGGTCTCCAGCACGGCCACAGCCGCACCGCCTTCGGCCGCGCAGCGCTGCGCCAGCAGCCGGGCCCAGTGTCCAGCCCGAGCGGAAGCACCGTCGGCGAGGATGTATCGCCGGGGGGTGGCTTCGCCGACGGGGCGCTCCTCGAGCCCCAGCGCGGTTCGCAACGCGCTCTCCGCTTTCGAGTCCGCCGTCCAGGGGTCGTCGGTCGTTGCCTCCAGCGCGTTGTCCAGGCCGACGTTGGTGTACTCCTGGAGTTCTTGAGCCCACCAGGCATCGTCCTGCTCCCCCGCCACGACCCGCAGTGATTTCTCGGGCAGCGGGTCGTCGCCTTGGAACTCCGGAAGCGGAAGGGGAAAGTCTTTGATCTTGGTGTAGCGCCGCGGAGAAATCGCCACGGCGTGAAGGTCCATGCGGTCGGTGAGCAATGCTACGGCGGCGACGACCGTGGCTCCGGTCCCTTCGCCCGCCACGCATACGCGCGTCGGATCAATCGGATAATGACGCAGAAGGTAGCCCCACACGCCCTCAACGGCGGTCACCAGAGAGACGACGTCAGATGCAAACGTGTCCTCCCAGAACCAGCGCCCGCCGCCTCCTAAGTCCGCGCCGATTTGTCGGTACGGCGCCTCGAGAACCGCGATGGCCGTGTGGTCGCCAAGACGGTCTTTCCAGAGATCCAGCCCCTCCGCGGCAGTGGAGCCGTCGTCGGACAGCCAGATGAGCAGCGGCACGGGTGCCTCACTGCACGCCTCATCCGGCAAAGCAAACCGGTATTCCAACTCCCGCTGGGTGTAGACCGACCAGGTGCCGTCGTTCAGGTCCGTCGCCCGCGCCTCGGCGAAGACGACATAGTCCACCGACGGCGCTCCGGTAACCTCGGCGACGGCGGGATTCACGACCGGAGCGATCGCGACGGTGACGACCCGCGCCTTGGGCTTGCGTAGGAGAAGCTGGCGCACCGTACCGTCCCAGTACTCGCTGTGAAAGCCGCCGTTAACGTTGAGCACCAGGTCACCGGGATACTCGTCCAGGGCCACGGCGCACGCTTCGCCCATGGCGTTGTCCCAGAGAGATTGGGTCGAGTAGAGCCGCTCGCCGTCGCCGCCGCCGCCCATCATCGCCCGGTGGCTGCGGACCGCGTTATCGACGCGACGCCAGTAGCCCGTGGTGTTGGCGAGCAGTTCCGCCGGAGCCTGGCGCCGGTCCGCGCCCTCGAGCGTCTCGATTACCGCGGGACCTTCCATGGCGACCCGTCGCAGCAGGGGCCTGGGGAAGTTCGAGGCCACCACCGGTCGTCCAGATGCCCGGGCCATTTCGATGAGCGGTCGGTAGGCGGAGCGGTAGTTGCCCCACGGGCGCGCCCGGGCGAGGAAGGCCGCTTCATCGAGGTCGCCCGCCAGGTAGGCGTCGAGGTCCTGTTGCACGTCCCGCTCGAACATCTCCAGCGACAGGACGACCCTGCCTCCCCGGCGTTCGAGCAGCCCGGCGTAAACGGCAAGCTCGACCCGATGAGTCGTTTCGTCGACGTGCGACTCGCCAAGAAAGACCACGTCCGCATCCGCCAGGGTGTCCAGGAGAGCGTCAAGAGAGACCAATTCGCCCGTCCGCCCGTCGCGAACCGAGACCGCTCGGTTCAACGGGGGAGCGGACCAGGCGGCGAGGTCGTCTAAACCGCACGTGGAACTTCGCGGCGCAACGCACGAGATGGGAAGACAAAGCGTGGCGAACACGAGAAGCTGTCTGCACATGTCGAGAATCTCCAAAATACGCGATAATCAAGGTTCTCCTCAAGGTGGCTTATGAGGCTGGCATGCTCCTGAGTCGGCGTCCTCGAGGTACGGTAGGGACGGTAGCGGATAGTGCAGACTCAATCAAGCTCGGGGCACGGCCGACTCATCAGGGCGCGTCCGCACGATCCTGGGCAGTACGGGATGCCCCAAGTCGGCGGGTGGCAGGATGCGGAGACCTGCGCCCTTGACAAGAGCAAGTGAGAAGCGAAACTGCTGATCGGAGACGAGCATATGGAGTCGCTCCCAACGGACATCCCAACAAATGCGACGTATCCCGACCGCACCACAATGAAGCGAGACCCCAACGGTGAGCCTCAAGTCACGGTCATCTTGAATGCCGAGGATGTAAACCACTTGATAGAAGCCTTGCTTGATTATGAGTTGACAGACTACTGCACGATCACTGCACCAGCAACGCTTTGCCAGGGGTTGACGAAGCTCCGCCAGCAGGCTGACCTGCCACACCTGCCCGAATCCGCAAAGGACAACCCACGAACCTCCTAGTGGGCTCTGGGAGTCTTACTCGCCCTCGTTGCGGTAATGTGGGCGATCACTTACTTCTGGTTTTGACGATGGGGCGCGCATCCGGCGCCCAAAAAGGGCGCCGGGTGCCCATGGCACGGGTGGCACAGACAAACCTGTTCTTTGTGCGTTCACGTCGGGCTTTCCGAGCACCGCTGCCTTGGTTTGCCGGTTCGACCTGCGCGCGAGTTTGTCCGTGTTCTTGTCGGCTGTCGCCACACACCGACAAACTCATCCATAGCTCTGTGTGCCAGTGATACGGCATCGTCAGGCGCACCTATCATGGCCCACCGGCAGTTTGTCGGACGGGTGGCCCAGGTCCTTTGGACCTGGGGGACGCGATTTCGCAAACAGTAGAGTTGCACGAAGCAATGCCCCCACGTGGGGAAGTAATCGCTCCCCCACCTCCAACCTCCAAAGGAGGTGGGCCACCCGACACGGACCCCTCGATTGGTGATGTACCGTCACGTCCTTTTCTCCTGGTACTTGTGGTGGTAGGATTCAGAATGCATGGTCGCGATGAACGACATCCAGGATCTCGTCGACCGGATCGCGAGGGGTTTTCATCCGGAGCGAGTCATTCTGTTCGGATCTCACGCCCGGGGAACGCTGACAGCCGATTCGGACGTCGACCTGCTGGTGATTATGCCGTTCGAGGGCAAGAGCTTTTGGAAGTCGCTGGAAATCCTGAATCGGGTGAGTCCGCGCTTCGCTGTTGATCTGCTGGCTCGCCGACCGGACGACACGGCCAGGCGCTACGCGGAGCATGACCCGCTCATCCGCGAAGCACTTGACCGGGGGATGGTGCTCTATGACCGAAACGGTTAAGGAGTGGATCGCCAAGGCGGAAGCGGACTTTGCGACCGCCGGTTCGAGTGCTACCCTCGGTATTCTACGTGCCTGTCCCTGAAGGACCTACGGATGGGTGTTTCTTCTGGGTTAGAATACAGGTCAACCCCGTTGGTGGCAGTGCCAGCGGGGTTTCCCGTTTCTGTCCCGGCAGCATCCCGTGACCGTTTCGGATGCATCTGGCGGACGTGGAAGCAACCGGGTAGACTAATGGGTGTACCGGGATCGGGATAGGATGCCGGTCTCGTCGGTGACGGTTCATCCACATCGAAAGGGACGATGATGAAGGGGATACGCAAGTCGAGTGAGGCTGCCAGCATCATCTTGCTGGCTGCTGTAGTGAGTCTTGTCACGGCGTTTCCTGCCCTTGCCGAATACGATCCGCAGAAAGGGCGATTCTTCCAGCGCGATCCCGCAGGCTATCAGAACGGCGCTAATCTCTATGAGTCTGTTCGAAGTTCCCCTGTCAACTACGTCGATTGGAATGGCGCAGGCGCAGAGAAACCGGGGGACGGCAAGCCGGGCAGTCACCCCAAGGTGAAGCCGGATGCCCCAAAGCCGAAACCAGGGGACAAGCCCCGACCGAAACCCAAGCCGATCAAGCCCACTTGGCCGCCTCCACCGAAGAAGCCCACATTCTGGAACCCATGTGGTTGCCGGGTTCATCGCCAGGAGATCAGGATCACCAAACTAAAGGACTCCAAAGACCCCGAGATTGGCAACGAAGCGTACGAGGAGTTCATTGGCCACACTTGGATCGATTGCGGCGGCGGCATCTACGACTACCCTGCCGGTTTTCAAGATGATCGACAGGAAAAGAGCGAGTGGATATGGGGAACCAGCAAAGCGCTGATCGGAAAGATCAAGTCCGGCCCTGGGGTCGGAAAGGATTGTAAGTGTGCAAACTGCAAAGACATTAAAGCCTGCTTGCAGGCCGTCGAAAACAGTCACTATCCGAGATGCTCATATAATGAAGCAGGTTTGGGAGTTTTTCCGCCACCCGCTGGCCAGATGAACTGTCGTTATCATATTGTGAAGTCGTTGAGTTCCTGCTGCCTGATTCAGAACCTATTTCCTGATAGGGCATTCGGGATTGGGCCGACAGGAACGCTGGTCGGTGGTGAGAAGTAGAAAGATGAGATTCTTAGCCCTTGCGCTTGTAATCGTAGCCATCCCGGGCTGCACCCAGTTGTCGCCACCGACTCGCTTCGAGGCATCCGTCAAGAATGCGTGGATGATGTACACGCAGAGCAAAGACGACCTTGGCCCACCGCCGCTTCATCTCGAAGAGGCGATCTACGCAAGGGGGAAGGCTGAGTTTGTGGAGCATATGACTAAGGTTGTCGGCTCCAAATACCGCCGAGAGGCTCTTTACTCTCTGGGGTGGTTTGGCGACAGGCGACATGCCAGCGTAGTTGCCAAAGCGCTCACCCATGAAGAGCCGGAAGTGCGGCGGATAGCGACAGCATCCCTTTCACGCCTTGTGAATAGGAAGTTCTCTGATCCAGGCAAAGCATCCGAATGGTGGTCGAAACACCGCTCCGACTTCCCCCGTTTCAAGCCCGATGAAAGCGCTCGTGGCAGCCAAAGCGACAAAACGGCGACGACCCAGTAGACGCCAGCGCGATCCGCAGGTTGGCGACGCGACGAAATCGCCGTGGTTCCTAAGGCGGGGCGCGGTGATGCTCCTCCTCCCGGCTGTCGCCGTGGGGGCATATCTTTCGTGGCCTGATACGCCCGCTGAGACAGATGCGTCTGCGACCGCCATAGCCGAAGTCCACCGGCCCAAACGGCCAACCATCGACGATATGTTCAAGATGACCGATGTTGAGCTTGCCCGATTCGACATTGCGGAAGTCAATCTCGTTTGTGCTGCCGGACTACCGGGTGCCGAGAATCTAGACGTTGACCGATACTTGGCGACCCTTGATCGGTGGGCCGAACATGCTCGCCACGAAATCGACCGTCACCGATACCAGTTTCTTCTCAACCCTGCCGAGTTCGAGAACTCGGAGGCTTACTTCAACCTACTCTTGATGACTACGGCACTGCAACAGGATTGTGGGGTCAAGTACAATCCCGAGGCGATACGCAACGTGGACTGGGCTGACCCAAGAGACCAGTTCATCCACGGAATCATTGACGGTCATGGCGGAACTTGCGTCTCGCTTCCCGTCGTCTGAGTCGCTGTTGGTCGCCGACTTGGCTACCCTCTCAAACTGTCCACCGCCATCGCCCATGTCTTTGCCCGGTGGGATGATCCTGTCACCGGTGAGCGGATCAACTTCGAGGCGGTGGGCAACCGAATGGGCACATATCCCGACGACCGCTACAAGACTTGGCCCCGAAAGATGAGCCGGAAGCAGTTCGAGTCCGGCGACTACCTAGCCTCTTTGTCCCCGAGGCAGGAGCTTGCCCACTTTCTAGGCGCTCGTGGGCATTGCCAGCTAGAACATCGACAATGGCGAGACGCCGAGTTCACCTACTTCCAGGCCCACGACCTTTGGCCCACGAGTAAGGTGTTCAAGAACTTCCTGCGGGACTATCTGGTCATTCGAGACAAACAAGGTTTCAAGCCACCGACCGAAGGCGGATAGCCTCCCGTTTCGATTTTGGCGACAGCGACCGTCTCCGTTGGGCTCCGCCACCCCCTTGCGGGGGTTTGGGACTTTGTCGACACGCTTACCCAGGGCTTGCTACGCATCGCCCTGGGCTTTATTCCATCATCCCCTGTGGGGATTGCACCGGCGGTGTCGAGTGTTCGGTCGTTCATCCGCTCGCGGCCATCCCGGCGGGGCGCCGTTTTGTTGACCTGTGCCGCGCTGTCGGCGCGGGACCGCCGACTATCGCGACAGCATCATCCCGGAGTGCGATTGGAGGGTAACGCTGCCGTCGGTCTCACGGAAGGGATCGATGGACGCCCGCTCGTGGTCCGCGTGGACGGACCAGCGTCCCTGCGGCAGCGTGAAGGTCTGGTCGTTCGAGTCGCCGTTCAACAACACCAGCGCCGCGGACCAGAGTTCGCCGGGCAGGTCCGCCCCGTCGAGCGTGTACGCGACGCACTTGTGACAGGGTACGTCGTCGATGAACGCCAGCCGCCGGCGGATCTCGTCACCGGTGCGCAGGCGGAACAGCGGATGGGCCTTACGCAAGGCGATCATGCCGCGGTAGTAAGCGAACACGTCGGCGTTGGACCTCTTGAGTGACCAATCGATCTGATTGATTTCGTCGGGCGCGTTGTAGCTGTTGTTGTTGCCCTGCTTGGTGCGGCAGAATTCCTGCCCGCTGTGGATGAAGGCAATGCCCTGTGCGGTCAGCACGATGAACCCCGCCAAGCACTGCATACGCTTCTTGATGTCGTCGGGCACGTCGGGGGCCGACTGCACCAGCTTGTCCCAGACGGTCAGGTTGTCGTGGGCTTCAGCGTACTGAATGGTGTCGGTGGGGTGCTCGGTCCAGCTTCCGATGGAGCCGGCGACGCCGTCCTTAACGCCGTCGATGCGTTCGCCCACCTGGACGAACCCCGGTCCACCGCCGTCGCGGTCGCCCTTGATCGCGTCGCGGAAGCTATCGTTGAACGCCGCGATCCCCGTGCCGCGCACCTGCCGCCGGTCGGTGGTGTGGCGTAGCGTGGTCCCCGCGGCGGTCCACGGCTCACCATAGATCATGATGTTCGGTTTGATCCGCTTCAAGGTGTCGCGAATCTGACCCATGGTCTTGGGGGCGTGCAGGCCCATCAGGTCGAAGCGAAACCCGTCGATGCCGTACTGCGTGACCCAGTAGCACAACGACTCGATCATGAACTTCCGGGCCATCGGGCTTTCGCTGTCGAACTCGTTGCCGCAACCCGATCCATTGGAGAACCCGCCGTCACGGGTCATGCGGTAGTAGTATCCCGGCACGATTCTCTCGAACGAAGCCTCCCCGGCCGTGTGGTTGTAAACGACGTCCATGCAGACCGCGATGCCGCGGTCGTGGAAAGCCTGCACCGCTTGCTTGAACTCGCGGATGCGGGCGTCGCCGATCGGCTCGGTCGCGAACCACCCGTCGGGCGAGTTGAAGTGCATCGGCATGTATCCCCAGTCGTAGGTCCCGTCGAACGTTTCTTCGTTGAGGAAATCCTGCACCGGCATCAACTGTACATGCGTGACGCCCAACTCGGTGAGGTGGTCGATTCCGGTCTTCACCGCGGGGTCGTCGGGCAGGGTGCTGCCGGTCTCGGTCAAACCGAGGAACAACCCGCGCCGCCGGACGCCGGAGTTGGCGGCGATGGTGAAATCGCGCACGTTCATCTCGTAAACGACCGCATCAACGTATGCATCCGGCTTGGGCTGCCACGAGGGATCGAACCCGGGCGGGTTGGTGTCTTCCAGATGGACCAACAGGCTCCGTGTGCGCAGCCCGCAGGCGCACACTGCCGACGGGTCGGTCACCTCCGCGGCAGTTCCGCCCCCGGCGGAGGAGACCCGGTAGCCATAGAACTTGCCGCGATGGTCGCCGTCGAGATGGAGGCGCCAGAGCCCCTTGTCCGCGCGCTCCATGATGTGTGCCACTGGTTTGTCACTTCCGTCGGGGCACTGCGCGATGATCACGCGCACGGAGCGCGCCGTCGGGGCAAAAAGGCGGAACGTCGTGCCCCGCGGCGTGCAGGCGGCCCCCATCACGGCATTCTCATCGTAGAACCGCGCCGGGTCCGCAAGCAGCCGGCCCACTTGCACCGCGGCCTCGCCGCCGCCCGACGTACGGACCCGGTAATCATGGCGGGTGAAATCGAGGGCGGCCGCGGTCCGCAATCGAAAGGTCTTGGCCCGATCGTCACGGGCGAACTTGGGCTTGACCGCACTGACCGGGACCTCCATCCCCCCCTCAGTAAGAACCAGAAAACCAGACGCCCGAACTTCGCTGACAGGACAACTCTCGGCAAAGCGAACCGTCACTTCGTCTACAGCGGACAGTTCCGCCTGGACCAACATGGGGATGACTTCCAGCATAATCGGTTGGCTCGTTCAGCAGCGATACGTGTTCCAGCATGCCTATCGGCCGATCGTGTAGCCGAATCTCGCCGGCAATCCGCGATCGAGCCTACGCCTTGCGCAAGGCGGGGAGATAGCACTTCGACCAATACTCCTTGACCTGCCGATGGCTGTTGAAGCGGGCCGGGATGGTGGCGAGGGAACGCTTCATCCGCGCAATCCACTTCTTCGGCAACCCACGGGCGGTACGCTCGTAGTACAACGGCACCACTTGGCGATGGAGGATGCGAACCAACTCATTAGCGTCGCGCCGGTCGTGAGCAAGGGAACCGTCGTGGTCGGCGCCCTTGCCGATGGCCCAACCGTTCCTGCCGTCGAAGCCCTCCGGCCACCAGCCGTCGAGAATGCTCAGGTTGAGTCCGCCGTGCAGGGTTGGTTTCATGCCGCTCGTGCCGCTGGCCTCCTGGGGCTTACGCGGCGTGTTCAGCCACACGTCCACGCCGGCCACTAGGTGGCGGGCGATGTCCATCTCATAGTCTTCCAGAAAGACCACGCGCGTGCGGAAGTGCGGCGTCTCCGCCAGCCGGGCGACCTTTCTCACCAGTGCTTTGCCCTCGGCGTCGGCCGGGTGGGCCTTGCCCGCGAAGATAATCTGCACCGGACGTTGGGGCGAGTTGAGTAGCTTCGCCAACCGGGGCGCGTTCTCGAAGACCAAACCGGCCCGCTTGTACGGCGCGAAGCGGCGGGCGAAACCGATCGTCAGCGCGTCAGGGCTCAGAATGCCATCCACGCGGGCCAACCTCGCCGCCGATGCCCCGTTGCGACGCAGCCGCTGTCGCGCCTTGGTGCGAACGAACTCGATCAATTCGGCCTTCAGTTCCTGGTGCAGGACCCACAACTCCGCGTCCCGAATGCGATTGACCGCCTGCCATACGCGCGGTTGATCCTGCTTGTCCTCCCAATCCGGCCCGAGGTGCTCGTCCAACAACGCCGCCATCTTCGGGTGCAACCAGGTCCGAAGATGAATGCCGTTGGTCACAGAGCCGATGGGCACGGCGTCAAGCTTCTTGGCCGGCCAAAGACCGTTCCACATCCGCCGGGCGACGGCCCCGTGCAGCGCACTGACACCATTGCGCCGGTCGGACATCCGACAGGCCAGCGGCGTCATGCCGAACGGCTCTGTCATCTCTCCAGGTTGAACCCGCCCGAGGTCGGTGAAGGTGGCAGGGTCGATTCCCATCCGTTTTGCGGTGGAGCCCATGTACTTATCGAGCAGCTCGACCTCGAAAGTCTCATTGCCCGCCGGCACGGGCGTGTGCGTGGTGAAGACGTTCGTGGCGGCTACGTAGCGCTTGGCCTGGGCGAACGTGTCGCCCTCGGTCTTGATCCGCTCGGCGATGCGTTCGAGCGCCACAAACGCGGCATGCCCTTCGTTCAGATGACAAGCAGCAATTGGCAACCCCATGGCTCGCAGAAAGCGCCACCCACCCAAGCCCAGCAGGATTTCCTGTCGGATGCGCATGTCGCGGTCCCCGCTGTAGAGTCGTCGGGTTATCCGCCGGGCCCGCGGTTTGTTGGGCGCCACGTCGGTGTCGAGTAGGATCAGCGGGACCCGCCCCACGTCGGCTTGCCAGCCGCGTACGGTAACCACCTCCGTACCCATGGTGAGTTTGACGCGCAGCGGTCGGCCAGCCGGACCGGCGACTTCCCGCAACGGGGTATCCTCGGGGTCGAGCGTCTTGAACCTGTCCACCTGTCGTCCGTTTTTGTCGAGCAACTGGCGCGTGTAGCCTTGCCCCCAGAAGATGCCCACGCCGACCAGCGGAATCCCCAGATCGCTGGCCGACTTCAGGTGGTCTCCCGCCAAGATTCCAAGTCCGCCGGCGTAGATGGGCAGTGCCTCACAGAGGCCGTATTCCATGCTGAAATAGGCGATCCTGCCTTTGAACCTTTTGGCATATTTGTTGTCGTACCACGTTTTCGCGCGGAGGTAGCGGCGCAACCCCCGCTCGCACCGCCGCATGCGCGCCATGAAACCGGCATCGGACACAAGCTGAATCTGCCGCCGCCTGCTCAGCTTTCTGAGCATTCGGATGGGGTTGTGCTCCGTGCGCTTCCAGGATGGCGGGTCCACCGTGGCGAAGAGTTCTTGACATTCCGGCGCCCACGCCCAGTAGAGGTTGCCGGCCAGATCGGCCAGCGGCGATAACTCCGGACACAGCTTCGACGACGACACCGGTTTTGCTCTACTCTTAGCCATCGATAATGTTCTCCATGGGGTCGGCTGCAGATCGCGTATGATAGCCGATGACCGAGACAATGGAACGGGCAAACCCAACCGCCACCCGCGCCGACAAGCCGACGACGAACCATAGAACGAAGTCGGCCATCCACATACTCACGGGCGGTCGGCGCTACGGAACAAACGATCCGTCCTCGGCAGCCTGCGGCGTGGGTTGGGTATGCTCGACGAGCACACCGCCGACCCGCAGTCGCGGTAGAAAACGGTCCAACAGGATCGCCAGGCGCGCCCACGCCGGCCCACGCGACGGCCGACTATGCGTTGCTCCCACGGCTGATTCCTGCTCCGCAGCCAACTCGTAGGCAAAGGCTTCGTGGAAGTAAACGAAGGGGAACACCAATACCCCGAGTCGCTCCACGCGCCTCACTTCGCCGATCCCGCGGGCGAGCCAGAGATACTCCGTCAGGTTGACCCGCGCGCTCCAGGGAATCCGAACACGCGTCTCCGCCACCAGCCGCAGACACTCCGGATAAGACACCTTGTCGGCTACGATGCTCTCGAAGCCCTCCACCCGAACGATGCGCTCCACGGTGCCGGGTCGCAATCGATGACCCCAAAAATCGAACAGGCGGATGCTGGACCGGCATTGTGTCTGCGCATCACGCCGGACCGTCGCCGGCATGTAGACGAGCGGCGGATCGAACTCCATGAAGAACCCCAGCCAGCGGCCTGTTTGGGGCACGGGCCACTTGAAGTACCGCTCCGGCTCCTCGTCCTCCGACTGGACGAAGTATCGGGTCAAGTCACCTAACTCCAGGCCGGAAAACACGCCGTCGCGCCGCCGCATCCTCTCTACGTGCCGCTCATAGGATGTCACCGCCTCCTCTGTGTGTCGCAGATCGCTTCGCAGGTAGACGCGCGAGTGCGGCACCTCGGGGAGGTAGTCGGCCAGGTCGATGACGGCGACCGGTGGAACCTCGCGCACGGACTCCATCGAAGGTCGCCACGCTTGCGAACAGCCCTCCGTCAAGATGAAGATGCCGACGATCGCCAGGAGTACGCGGGGAGACTTTCTCATGCTTCTCGACTCTTCGGACGCTTGTTCCAAAGGCCACCATGAATTATCGGGATGGTCGTCTCGGTGGCCAGGGAGTACATCGCCATCCGCGAGGATAGCCCGCGTGGGATGAGGCTGGTTTACGTCGGCACTTCGGACGCCCCGAACCCCGCCTCCGACTGGCCAACACGCGACCTTGGACCCTGGACCTTGGACAGATCAGCGGGCCGTGCCCGCCGCATCCGGCTGAGCGAAACCCGGCTCTCGTGTCACATCGCGGCGGTCGAAGATGACAGGATGGCAGCCTCGCCGGGTGCATCCCCAGGCCTGCGTTGACCGCAACATCTTGCGGAACAATAGGTTACAGCGATCTCTCGGCTTCTCCAAAACCGGGCACGCACGTTGCAATGGTCAGTTGTTGTGCATTGCGCCTGCGCTGATACACGGCTGCCGGCCCATGCCACCAGATTCGATGGCCGCATCACGTCCCCAAAGAGGGGGCGAACGAGACGAGTAAGGAGACCCGCTATGTCAAAGATCATCGGAATCGACCTGGGAACCACCAACTCGGTGGTCGCCGTCATGGAGGGCGATCAGCCCAAGGTGCTGACCAACGCCCAGGGCGCGCGCCTGACCGCCTCGGTCGTCGCCTTTACCGAGAAGGGTGAACGACTGGTAGGCCAGACCGCCCGCCACCAGCAGGTGACCAACCCGGAGAACACCGTATACAGCATCAAGCGTTTCATGGGCCGACGACACAACGAAGTCAGCAGCGAAGAGAAGATCGTGCCCTACAAGGTCGTCGGTGGGCCGGAGGAGTTGGTCAAGGTCGAGGCCAGAGGCAAGCAGTACACGCCGCCTGAGATCAGCGCCATGATCCTGCAAGACCTCAAGAAAACCGCCGAGGACTACCTCGGCACCACGGTCGAGCGTGCCGTTATCACCGTGCCGGCCTACTTCAACGACTCGCAGCGCAAAGCCACCAAGGACGCCGGCGAGATCGCCGGGCTTAAGGTCGAGCGGATCATCAACGAACCCACCGCCGCTTCGCTGGCCTATGGGCTGGAGGTCAAGAAGGCCCAGAAGATCGCCGTGTTCGACCTCGGTGGCGGAACGTTCGACGTCTCCCTGTTGGACATCGGCGACAACGTCTTCGAGGTGCTCAGCTCCAACGGCGACGGGCACCTCGGCGGCGACGACTACGACGAGGAACTCATCAACTTCGTCGCCGAGGAATTCCGCAAGAAGGAGGGCATCGACCTGCGCTCCGATGCGATGGCTTTGCAGCGGCTCAAGGAAGCCTGCGAAAAGGCCAAGTGCGAACTCTCCACCAGCATGGAAACCGCGATCAACCTGCCGTTCATCACGGCCGACCAAGCCGGCCCCAAGCATCTGCAGGAGACCATCACGCGCACTCGGTTCGAGCAGCTTACCGAGCACCTCACCGAGCGCTGCCGCAAGCCGGTGATGGAGGTGCTGCAGGCCGCCAAGCTCGCCCCCGGCGACATCAACGAAGTTGTGCTGGTCGGCGGTTCGACGCGGATGCCCGCCGTGCAGAACCTGGTCAAGAGCATCTTCGGGAAAGAGCCCAACAAGAGCATCAACCCGGACGAAGTCGTCGCGTTGGGGGCGGCTGTCCAGGGCGCCGTGTTGGCCGGTGACAAGGAGGACATCGTCCTTCTCGACGTCACGCCGCTGACACTTGGCGTCGAGACGCTCGGCGGGGTGAGCACGACCATGATCCAGGCCAACACCACCATCCCGACGTCCAAGACGGAGGTCTACTCCACCGCGGCCGACCACCAGACTGAGGTGACGATCCACGTCTTGCAGGGCAATCGTCCGATGGCCATCGACAACCGCACGCTGGGGCGCTTCAACCTGACGGGCATCCCGGCTGCGCCGCGGGGCATGCCGCAGGTCGAGGTGACCTTCGACATTGACGCCAACGGCATCATCAGCGTGTCGGCCAAGGACAAGGCCACGAGCAAGGCGCAGTCCATCCGCATCGAGGGCTCTTCGGGACTCAATGCCGAGGAGATCGAGAAGATGAAGAAGGACGCCGAGGCCAATGCCGCCGACGACATCAAGAAGAAGGAGCTGGTCGAAGCCCGCAACCAGGGCGAGAGCATGGCCTACGAGATCGAGAAGCAGCTTAAAGAGCACGGCGAGAAGATCCCCGCCGAGGACCGCGGCAAGGTGGAGAGCGCCGTCGCCCACGTCCGCGAGACGCTCAAGAGCGACGACGTCGACGCCATCAAGAAAGCCACCGAGAGCATGATGGAAGCCAGCCAGACCATCGGCAAGATCATCTACGAAGAAGCCGCCAAAGCCCAAGCCGCCGACGGTGCGCCCGACGGCGCCGCCGCCGGTGCTACCGGTGCTGCCGGTTCCTGTGGCGAAGCCTGCGCCGGCGCCCCCGGCGACCCTTGTGGACCCGGCAGTGCCGGCGGGGCCGCCCCCAACGCCGACCCCGCCTCAGCCGCCAAGGACGAAGACGTCATCGACGCCGAGTTCGAGGTGAAGAAGTAGGGCGCCCCCCTGTAGGGTGCGCTGTGCGCACCTCCGACCGAGGGAGCGGACAGAGCAAGTAGCAACCGGCGTCTCGCCGGCCGAAACCGAGCCGTCCGCCGAAGGCGAACAAGCGAGCGGTTGAAAGTGGCGAGGCGCCACCATGCATGGCCACAGAAGGGTGGACCATGGTACCCGGCGCGACAGCCGGCGGCGCTGATTAAGAAAGCACGAGATGGCGAGCCAAGCAACGACGACGATCGAGAGCGTGGAATTCATGGAACACGTGCTTCATGAGATGAAACCCGCTTTGCAACGATCCGTCGTGGCAATCACTGGTATTCGCGTTGGCGACCCGATAATGCGCGTGTACGGGACTGGCACACTGTTTCGCGTCGCAGAATGCAGCTTCCTTGTTACTGCGGCCCATGTAATGCAGCAGTACGCCCGCAACGAGTGCGAGCTGTACATAAGTGACCTCGGTGGGAATGACGGAGGTGATCGGGCAGTACCGTTGTGGGGTCACGCGATCCAGTATTCAGACGCACGCCTAGATGTTGGGCTTCTTGAGCTTCCGCCGGACGTCGAGAGCGCGATTCCACACCGTCGCTTCCTCAACTTGGCGAACGTGGACCTTCAACGGAACATACGCCCGGGGATGTTTGCGCTGTTTGGGTATCCCGTGGAAACGTGCCCACCTGATGCGCCAATCCGAACAATACGACTCGCCCCGTTCACGTTTCTCACAGGCTTGTACTCAGGGGCGACGGAGGGACTTGCTGATTACCACCCTGATCTGCATTTCCTGTTGCATATCCCTCGCGAGAACACAACGACGCTTGAGGGCTCTTCGAAACCTCGTCCCGACAAGTTCTTCGGCATGAGTGGCTGCAGTCTCTGGCGGATTTGCTCCGCGGACGACAACCTGGCGAGGTGGTGTCCCGACTGTGCGAAGGTCGTTGGCGTCCAGCGGAGCGCATACAATGAAGGGAAGCAGAGACATACCATCGTGAAGGGGATACGATGGGCTGCCGTGGCCGCGATTCTCTGGATCACGTACCCAGATCTTCGGCCCGCAATGCGTGTCTCGCATCCTGATCTCGATGATGAGTTGCCGCAGTTGGCTTCCTTGGTCTCATCGCTCAGCTAGGTGAGCGCGTTGGCGCGTCACGGGTGGTTTGGCCGCCCAAGCGGCATGGCCATCGCGTAGTGTGGCCAATGGTAAGTTCGGGCGGGAATCGTGAGTTTCAGGAGCATACGATGCGCTGGGAGGTAATCCTCACGGGCGACCAGGCCGACCTTGAGGCGCTGAGCGAATCGCTGGCTTCACCGGAGTTGACGATTGCCAGACGGAAGAACGAATACGTTCTGCGATCGACGCGGTTTGAACGTGAAGCAGATTCGGAAGCGGTGTGGAATCAAGTTGATAAGTTGATCTCGCGCCTGAACGGCGCCTGCAGGCTTGAGCTACAGTCACGAGAGCCGATCGAGGCAAACATGCTCCGCGAGATCAAAGAAGACGGCCCGGGTTGCGTCATTATGCGACTGCAACCTGCAGTTATCCGCGTTCGAGGATTGCCTCCCACGATCATTACCAAGTACCCTGACGGCACCACCAAGAAGATGCGTCCGGCAGACCGCGTTTCCGATTGGGTACGGGTGGGGGGAGCCGACACAGCCGCAGAGAAAGTCCTACGCCTGCTGCACTCCAAGCCGCGCGATTGGGTCGGCCTGTACCGGATTTACGAAGTGATCGAGGGCAACGTCGGCGGTCGCGATGCCATTGGCTCGAAGAAGTGGGTCAGCAGGAACGCTCTGACCCTATTCCGTCGCACCGCAAACAGCGTCGAAGCTGCAGGAGACGGCGCACGGCACGGCAGCGAGAACACCGGGCCACCGCCCAAACCAATGTCGCTTGCAGGAGCCTCAGAGTTCATCAGGAAGATGGCCAGAGGTTGGCTAGACTCCAAGGCGTCTCAGGCGTGACGTGCGACGCGTGGCATGGTCCACGCGGAGCGTGGCCATGTGCGAGGCTCGTGAGCCTGGAGGTGCCACATGCCGGCATCGTCAACGATACGTCCTTCGCCCCCTTCGGGGGCTTTGAGAAGCTCTCAGCTTTCAGCTATCAGCGGTCAGCCATCAGCTATCAATTACCAGCTTTCAGCCACTGGGTTTCAGCCTGTAGGTAACGCGATGCGTGAGCCGCCGTTCTCAGCCCCGTGAGGGGCGAAACAAGGTAGCCAGGGGCGCGAGCCCCTGGATCCCAAGGGCATGGGGGCCAAGCCCTGGAAGGGCGATACTCGTGGAGTGCCAACCTCGTGTCGCCCCCTTCTATGAAGCCGGGTCCGTCAAGAGCAAAAAGGGTTCGATCGGCCTAACCTTCTATCCGAGTTTCCGTGAAGGGGCTCCGCCATAGGCGCTGCCTTGAT
>Ga0190284_1000727_pt1 | contig 16979 bp, 14 predicted proteins | sample 48691812_MG_FD_161668 | JGI IMG/M metagenome (GOLD analysis project Ga0190284, IMG submission 161668) | Hydrothermal vent microbial mat bacterial communities from Southern Trench, Guaymas Basin, Mexico - 4869-18-1-2_MG | ecosystem: Environmental > Aquatic > Marine > Hydrothermal vents >...
GCGGCATGGGCGGCATGGGCGGCTATCGCGGCTGGTAGGACAAATTATCTGTGGCCGAACGGGTAATTTGTAAAGATTCAGTGTTCTGTTGATTTCGTGGCTGAAATATCCTGCCGCGAGAGTACCAAAGCACTTCCATTGCACAAAAAAAAAATCGTACAGTCTGACGAGGTTTAAAATCTCGTCAGACATTTTCCACTGTCTGGCGGAGTTTGAAACCTCGCCTGACATTTTTTTTGATTGAAAGGAGTTTCTTAACCACAAAATCCTTTAGCTCCTACGTCAGCTTAGGATTATTCCAGTGCCGTTCTTTATCCCGTATGGTCTTTTTTTCAAGATTCCTCTCAATGGCCTCTGTCAGATCAATGCCTGTCTGATTCGCAATACAGACAACCACAAAAAGCACGTCCGCCAATTCGTCCGCCAGATCATACTGCTCGTCGGATTTTTTAAAGCTCTGGTCACCATAAACCCTTGTCATGATTCTTGCGACTTCACCGACTTCTTCCATGAGTATGCCCAAATTTGTCAGTTCCGAAAAGTATCTTACCCCGATAGTCTGAATCCAGTTGTCAATTATTTTCTGGCATTCTCTGATCGTTAATTCATCCATATTATATTTCTCCAAATGTCCTGAATTTCCCTTTATATATAGGAATTTATGCAGCTTCTTTTTTTTCAAAGTTCACGGAAACAATCTTGGAAATGCCTTTCTTCTCCATGGTCACTCCGAACAGGGTGTCGGCAAATTCCATGCTGTTTTTCTTATGGGTGATCATAATGATCTGAGATTTTTCTCCGATGATTTTCAGCAGTTCATTAAAACGGAACACGTTGGCCTCGTCAAGAGGTGCATCAATTTCGTCCATGATACAGAAAGATGTCGGCTTGATCAGAAATATGGAGAAGATAAAGGCAATCGCGGAGAGGGCCTTTTCCCCCCCGGAAAGAAGACTCAGCCGGGTCAGCTTCTTCCCCGGGGGATGGACCATAAACTCAACGCCTGTTTCAAGAGGCTGATTCGGATCCGTGAGGACGAGTTTTGCAGAGCCGCCGTCAAAAAGGCGGGGAAACACCTCACTCAGTTTTTCATTCACCAGATCAAAAGTCTTGAGAAATTTTTCCTGAGTGATTTTATTGATCTTCCGGATGACTTTTTGAAGATCATCAATGGCTTTCAGCAGGTCATCCCGCTGTTCACAGAGAAAGTCAAAACGCTCTTTGAACTGCCCGTACTCCTCTATGGCCCCGAGATTGACATCTCCGATATTGGAAAGCTTCTTTCTGCACTCGGACAGTTCCGCCTCCATTTTATCCACGGCCATCTGCGGTTTCTCTTTGCCGACAAGTTCCAGTCTGAACTGGCTCAGAGGCGAATGATAGCGTTCTTCTGTCTGATTCGCAATATTTTCCCGTTTTATCTTGCGCTGGGATTGCTCAAGCTCAAGAACCCGGATATTCTCCAATGTTTCTTCCCGTTTACTTTTTATATCAGATGCAGAAGCGTCGCTTTCTCTCAGGGTGGCATCAAGGGCCTCATAATCCGCCTCATTGCCTTCAAGCGACGTGTTAAGGGTTTCCATGGTTTCATACATGCCGGAAAGGTTTTGGTCGTATTCCGCCATTTTTCCCCTTGAGGTGTCCTGCTTCTGCGCTTTCAGCAGGATATCCCGGGAGAGCTGCTCAAGTCTGACTACGCCGTCTTCCCGGAACTGATTGAGTCGCCGCAGAGAATTGGTGCTGTTTTCCAGGCGGGCATTGAGAGAGGTCAGTTCAAGCTTGAGGTCCATGATTCTCTGATTGTATGCCTCTGTTTCCGCTGATACGGAACTGATATTCTCCGATGTTTCCGCAACCTTTTCCTGCGCGGCTTTGATCTCGCTTTCGACTTCGGCCAAAACTTTGTTATATTTCTCCAACTCCTCATCAATCCCGCTGTCCTCATCCAAAAGCTGATCCTGCTCCAGACGGATCACCTCAAGATGACGCCGGGCATGTTTCAGTTCTTCTGTCACTTTGTAGAACGCCCTTTCCGCCTGGGTTTCATCTTGAACCGCTCTGGTCTTCTGCTCAATCCCTTTTTGCAGATCCGTTTCACCTGCCCGAACCTCGGCTTCCAGTTCCTTCTGACGCTGGCGTCCCGATTCCAGCGTTTCATCCATGCCTGCGAGCTGTTCCTCCAGTTCCCTTATTTCATGTTTTTTCCCAAGAATACCTGACAAATTTTCCTTGCTGCCGCCGATCATAATTCCCTGATGGGAAATCACATCCCCGTCTCTTGTGACAAAGGTTCGGAATGAGCCATTGTTATTCAGCACGTTTACGGCCTGTTCCATATTTTCAGCAACAAACACATGTCCCAGAAGGGCTTCCGCAATCTTCTCAAAACCGGACTTCATGGAAACATGATTCAAAAGCCGCTCCAGGTTTTCAGTTTCCGGTTGTAAGTTTCCGGTTGCGAAAACCGGCTTGACATAAGAAACTGGGATAAATCCGCCGCGCCCCGCGCCCCGGGTTTGAAGATAGGCGATGGCACCCCTGCCTGCTTTCTGATCTTTTACGAGGATATATTGCAGTGCCTCTCCCAAAACGGTTTCCACCGCGGTCTCAAAGGCAGGCTCCGGATCAATGATATCCGCCATCAGAGCGATAACGGATTCACGGTTGAAGGCTGGTGCCTGATGGTCAGAAGACGCTTCGCTCTCAGATTCACTTTCCTCAATGGTCATAATGGCTTTGACGCCGTCTTTGTACCAGTCAAAATTATCCTCCATCTTCTTTAATGCGGAATACTTTGATTTGGCTTTGTTCCGGTCAAATTCCAGGGACTGCACCTGCTTTACCTGCTCTCCGAGGGATCTGCTTTTTTCGTCAAGATGGGTCCGTATTCTCCCGATATCCACGCTTAATTCCTCGATCTCCTGCCTGCACAGTTCCAACTCTTCCCTTGCCCGGGTTTCTCCGGCCTCGCACACTTTGAGATTCCGGCTTGCCACCGCCTCTTCTTCGTCTGTCCGCTTTAATCGTCGTTTAAGGCTTTCCTTGTTGTTTGAAGCGTTTTGACAGATGGTTCTGTATTTGGCTTCCTGGGCTGTCAGGTTTATGAGATTTGTTTTGCAGGTATCAAGCTCCAAATTTAAATGGGCCAGCCGCTCCCTGATATTTTGCGAATCCTGATTTTCTTTTTCAAGGGTCGATTTTACCTGCTCTATCTTCTCCTTCAGACTGAGCGTCTCCGCCTCAGCTTGGGCCGCTTCGGATGTCATCTTCTCATTCTTTTCCTCAAGCTCCTTATGTGCATTTTTAAGCTCGCCTGTTTCCGAGGCGAGTCTTTCCACCTCTTTGCGAAGATGGGCGATATCATTTTCCAGTCTGTCAATATTGCGTTGGACTTTGAATCTGTCCGCCTTTTGCACTGAAATTTCCTGGTTTTTCTGCAGGCGGTTCAGCTTGATATCCTCGACAGCGGCATCTAACTGCTTTATTTTTGATATATGCTGAATATCAGCATCTTTAAGTTCTTTCAGTAACTGTGCGGTCTGTTCGATCTGATGTGTATAATCATCATAATAATGAAGTGCGAGAAGAACATCCAGTTCTTTGATGCGCTTCTGGTATTCCTTAAACCGTTCCGCCTTTTTTGCCTGGCGTTTCACACTGTTCATCTGCCGCTCCACCTCGGCAGTAATGTCTTTCACCCGCAAAAGATTCTGTTCTGTGGCTTTTATTTTGCGGAGCGTCTCATTCTTGCGATGCTTATATCTCGTAATCCCTGCGGCTTCCTCAATGAAAAACCGCCGTTCATCAGGGCCGGCGTCTGTGATTGCGCCGATGTTCCCCTGCTGAATCACTGCGTATGATTTCGCACCCATGCCGCTTCCCAGAAATATGTTCGTGATATCTTTGAGCCGGCAGGGCTGTTTGTTGATGAGATATGCACTTTCTCCGGACCTGTAAAGCCGGCGGGTGATCATAATCTCGCTGAAGTCTTTTAATTCCTCCGGCCCAGTACCGTCATCATTTGCAAGAATCAGGGAAACCTCTGCCATGTTCATGGGAGGTTTTCCGCTTGTGCCTGCAAATATGATATCTTCCATGGATTTCCCCCGGAGCTGCTTCACGCTCTGCTCTCCCATGGCCCATCTCAGGGCATCAACGATATTGCTTTTGCCGCAGCCATTAGGCCCGACAATTCCGGAGATACCGGAGGGAAATTCAATAGAGGATTTCTCAACAAAGGATTTAAATCCGGTGATCTCCATTTTCTTCAGTTTCATGTGCGAAAAAATTCCTGGAAGTTTTAGGTTTTAGGTTTTAGGTTTCCAGAGTGCAAAGCTTGTTTTGCGAGTCCGTGAATCTCAAAATTACGACTTGCAAAGCAGGATTTGCACTCAGGCCAATTTCCTCACTGAAGAATATCCAGTTTACGTTCCAAGTTCCCGGTTCCCAGCTTTACCCCCGCCAATATTCATACCTGCTATATCTGTCATCCATGACAGTTATTTTTCTCTGATAATCGTTGCCATTGATAAAATCGGAATATACCTCAATATTCTGATCGGAAACATGGAAAAAATTGACATACAGCCTGCCACTCATGTCAAACCATACCTTTACAAAAACCGCCGGATTCTCCATGCCGCCCCCTTCCACATCCGAGGTTTCCGCGTAAAAATGTCCCCAGGCCACCTGATCACCGCGGGGGGTAATGGCTTCACCGCCGAGGCACCAGACTGCATTGACAGGTCCCCGCTCCTCGGTATGGATGACGGCTCCCAGTTGGAGATCATTAATGGCGGAGAGTTCGCAGCAGGGCATTGCATCCGGCGATGCGAATTTGGGAATCAGCATTCCACTTTCTCTCTTCTCGTCATTGGAAGAACTCTCCCCTCCTTCAAAGTTGTGCCTGATATGGCGGTATTCCATGGCGGAGATATCCTGAAGGTCAGCTTTGCCGTCATAAGGATAATCGGAAAACACTTCTATATCCGGCACCGATGCATGGAAGAAGTTCACCTCCACCCTGGCATTCGGATGAACCCATATTTTAACGAAAAGATCAGGGTTGTTTTCATTGCCCCAATAGACATCATTCGGGTTTGCGTAAAAATATCCCCATATTATGCGGGTATCTCCCGGGGTGATCCCCTCTCCGCCTTTCCGCCATACTGTTTCCACAGGGCCTCTTTCCTGCGTGTAAACAATTGATTTGATCCATAAATTCTTAATGACCATGACACCGCTGAGGGGAGGCTTTTTGGCGGTGATAATTTTTACTTTCCGGGTCCAGTTCAGGAGCTGAAAACGGATCAGCGGAAATACATTCGGGTGCGCCGCGAGCCGCCAAGCTCCGGAACGCAGCAGCCAGCTGGAGATTTTTCCCCTCAGTCCTTCCACTTTATCCGTTTCATCAAGTGATTCGGGAGCATAATGAATGTTGCGGTATAATCCCGCGCCCGGCTTTACGATAAGCAGAGGCCCTTCACGTCGCGTATCCCACTTGGGGTGAATCAGTTCCAGGTTCAGGCCGGCCTTGCGAAATATTTTTCGATAATAACCGGCTGTGAAAGACTGCTCGTTAATCCCGTACTCAACATTCATGGGAGTATCTTCATGAATATTCGCAATTTTTTTCTTGCTGAAATAGGGCGGGTGAAATGCTTCATGGATGGCAAAAAACATTCCCCCGGGTTTCAGTGTCCGGGAAATTTCCCTGACAGCTTTGGGAACATCAAAAAAATGATGGAGTACTGAACAGCAGAAAATGCAGTCAAAAGTGCCGTCTTTAAAGGGCAGGGATTCACCATCTCCCATAAATCGGGGGAACTGGATCGCCAGTCTGTCCAAGATAATCTGGGCCTTGATCATACGGGCCGGATCATAATCCAGAGCCGCAGCCTCGGAGCCGGCTTCGGTAAAATGACGGGTGGCCCAGCACTCCGCGGCCCCCAGTTCCAGGACCCTTTTTCCCTGCCACGGTTTTCCATATTGCAGGATAATTTCCAGATAGCCGGCTGCCTCTTCATAATAAGGATGCGGATAGTATGGCCGTTGCAGAAAAAGTTCCGGTGGCGGATCCCATCCGTCTTTCTTTTCATCTTCAAATCGCTGTGTCCAGCCCTGTTTCTCTTTTTCCTTGCCTTCAAAATTGAAAATAGCCGCGGGCAGGAAATTCCAGATTCCTTGTGAACGCTCATAAGTTCTGTTACAATGGGTGCAGGAAATGTCTTCCCCGTCAGCGTTGAGTGCAGATGTCTGACAATCAGGACATTGCAGCGCGTCAAGCCATGTGGTAAGTTCGTTCATATTTTTATCGCCTTCTGTTGGTTGTATGCATTCTGTCCCGGCTCTGGGCCTTGGGAACCGGAGCTGATGAGCCAGTATTATTCTTTTTGGATCACTGATACCGCAAAATTTACCTGAAATCAATTTGAAAAAAATACGTTTTCATATTTGTATAAGCATTCTTTATTTGGCAGTTCACATTTTTTGGGTTCGGCCACAACTTTTTGTCCTGTACACAGGAAAGGATAAATAAGAAAAGGACTTCTTATCTGTAGCTTTGTCCAATATGCTTATGCAAAAATCATGCCTATAAAAACAGAATTGGAAAATTATGACGTGGCTGATGTACGGTTATCGTCTGATTCATTTAATATTCAGATAATTATCGGATGCACATATTTAAATTATGCATGAATTTGAAAAAAGTGTTGCAACCTGTAATAAAGCGTGATAAAAATTTTTTTTACATTTATCATAAGTAATAATAGAGGTTAGACCTTTTGAAAAAATTATGTGTAATTTTAGCAGATAATGTAATATTTATCTATGGGTACGAGCTCGGTTTCGGAGGTGTTGTCTGGACAACCCGCACCTGAATATTCGCCCATGAAACTTTTCTAACAAAATCCTGAATGAGACTTCTCAGGTTTCGGAGACTTGGGGAGTCTGACAACCTGAAGAGAAGGAGACAATGATGAAAAATATATGGCGGTATGTACTGACGGGATTAATTCTTGTCTGGGGAATGATCTTTTTTCCTTTATCCGGAATTGCAGCAGACAACCAGGGAAAGCCGGTGCTGATTCTCGCGGATGTTTCCGGCTCCATGCGGGACACATTCGATGCAGATCAGGATATGACAAAAGTTCTCGCCCTGAAAGAACTGCTGCTCGGCCTGAGCCGGGAGCTGCCTTCAGCGATCTGTAATGTGGGAATACTGAGAGTGCGATACATATCCGGGGACAGAAACCGTTATGAGCCGTTTCTGCCGGTCGCGGCGTATGAACGGGAGAAGATGATCCGGCAGATCAGGGAGGAATTCACCACGGATTATCCTGTGTTCAACCGGCGCACTCCCCTGGCGGACATGCTCCGCCAGTTGGATGAGCGGGAACTCGGAAAACTGGACGGCGGGGCGACGCTCCTGCTTATTTCCGACGGACGGGAAACATTTTATGATATTGAAGATGACGAAAAAGAAAGCCGGAAGGCCGCCTCGGATGACAAAGTCAGAGGGCCGCTTACCGAAATCAGCCGTCTGAAAGAGCGGTACGGGCAGAACCTGACCCTGCACACGGTTTCCATGGACCGGAAAGACGGTGAGGGCGGCGCACTGCTGGAACGCATGGCGTCCGTGGGTGAGGGAAAATATTTTTACGGCCCGGACCTGCTTGGGAATGATTCCCGGATGGCCGAGCTTTCGGCACTGCTCTGTGAGAAAGAAGATGTCGCCGAACCTGTCGTCACTGTCATAAAAGAGGCTCCTGTGGTTGCAGCCACACCGCCTCCCGCACCGCTTGCGAAGGCCGAAGAGGTTCCGGAGGGACCGTCTGACTCTGACGGCGACGGCGTGTATGATGACAAAGACAGATGTCCCGGAACTCCCCAGGCCGCAAGTGTCAATATTTATGGCTGCTGGGTGCTTGAGGGTGTGCTGTTCGCATTTGACAAATGGGATATACGTTCGCAATATTATCCGGATCTGGATGCAGTTGTCAGCATCCTGGAGCAGAATCCGGAACTGAGGATAGAAATTCAGGGACATACGGATTCCTTTGGAACCGCGGCATACAATCAGAAACTTTCCGAAAGACGGGCTGAGTCCGTGAGGGCGTATCTGGCGAAAAAAGGCATTGCCTCACACAGACTTTCCACCTCGGGCTACGGATTTGATCGGCCTGTGGTACCGAACACCACGCCGGAAAACCGCCAACTGAACCGGAGGGTCGAACTGAAACCGGTCCGCTGAAAAGGGAAATGATTTGAAAGGAATTAAGGAAATGAAACGTATTATTTGTTCAAAATATATTTTTCCGGCGGTAATCGCCCTGCTCATCTCCCTGCCTCTGACAGTGGGAGCTGATGAGAATCTCTCACTTTACGGGCTTAAGGGATACGGCCACACCTATTCCCCGCTTCCCGCGGACGGGCTTCATCTGCAGGCCGGGGGCATGTACTCCAGCTTCGGCAGCGGAAAACTGAACTGCAGGGAGGGCAATGTCCTGGCCGTGCCGATCAGTCTGACGGTGGGAGACGGAAAATGGTGGTCCCTTGCCGCGGCAACGCACTGGGAACGCTGGGAAAATACCCATGAATACTGGGATGACAAATACTTGAATGGCAAAAAAGTTGACACTGAGAAGGACGGAACAGGAGACATCTTTCTGGGCGGAAAGCTTTATCTGCTCAGTCAGGAGCGGGGAATGCCTCTGGACCTTTCGATAATGCCATACATGCTGATTTCCGGCGGAAACAGGGACAAGTCCATCGGTGATCTCTACCGCTACAGCGCGACTGAGAATGATGACCCGGCCTACGGGGGGAATCTCCTTCTGGGCAGGCAGTTCGGCCCGCTTTATATCGCAGGCAATGTGGGCATCAGCCATGCGAAGAACGATGATCCCGATGCCGAGGAGAACACGCTCTTCCTGGGCCTGACTCTCGAATACCAGATAGCCGAGTCAGTGACCTCGTATGCAGAGATCGTCAATGTCGAACACAAAAATATCTCGGTATATGATGAATCCTCCCCCTGCTACGACGAAGACAGTGATGAGGATATTCGCGAGCTGGGACTCGGAATTGCATGGGTCGGCGGCCAGTGGGGTGTCAAGCTTCATCTGGGGGCCGGACTCACTGAAACATCTCCGGATGTCCGGGCAGCCTTGCTGATCAACCGGACGTTTTCATTTTAAGGGTGCCCTTCGGCAAGCTCAGGGGCCGAAGCTCAGAGGGAATTTATGGCCGGGCATTTGTGAGAACACCGGCTGAATTCCTCTGGAAGGAGTGCAAAAATTGAGCGAGTGCAGCGAGCGGTTTTTTGCATGGGATGTTGTGCAAAAAAACCGCTTCGCTCAATTTTTGCACTCCGGACAATCTTTTTGGGATGTTGTGCAAAAAACCGCTTCGCTCAATTTTTGCACTCCGGACAATCTTTTTGGGATGTTGTGCAAAAAACCGCTTCGCTCAATTTTTGCACTCCGGACAATCTTTTTGGGATGTTGTGCAAAAAACCGCTTCGCTCAATTTTTGCACTCCGGACAATCTTTTTGGGATGTTGTGCAAAAAACCGCTTCGCTCAATTTTTGCACTCCGGACAATCTTTTTGGCATGATCTGGCCCGGCAATTGATATAAAGAAGAAGAAACAACAGTGAGGGAAAAAAATGAGCAAATGTCATAAAATTTTGGATGCAGCGGATATTGATCGTGTCCTGACACGGATGGTCCATGAGATTCTTGAGAAACACAGGGGAACGAAAAACCTTGGTCTTATCGGGATACAGACCCGGGGGGTTTCCCTTGCAAAACGGATTCAATCTGGAATTCAGGCCATTGAGGGCGTTGAAATCCCCACGGGAGACATGGACATAACCCTGTATCGGGATGACTGGACCCGCATCAGCCATAATCCTATTGTGCAGACCACGGAAATAGCCTTTTCGGTGGACGGGAAACAAATTATTCTGGTGGATGATGTGCTGTTTACCGGCCGCACAGTACGGGCCGCAATGGATGCCCTGATAGATTTCGGGAGACCGGATCGTATTGAACTGGCTGTGCTTGTGGATCGGGGGCACAGGGAACTTCCCATTCAGGCGGAATATGTGGGAAAATTTGTTGAAACAAGACGCTTGGAAACCGTGAATGTCCTGATTGCCGAACATGACAGCGTTGAGCAGGTTGTCATTGAAGGATCAAGGGATTGAGGGCCTGAATGGTCATCTGTGATTTCACTTTCAACTTTTCACTTTTTCACTTTCAACTTTTCACCGTCGAGATTATGGAGAATATAAATGGGCGTCAGAGAACACAAAGAACATGCGGCAAAAAATGTCAGGCTCGGCATCATCACCCTTTCCACCACCCGAACCCTGGCAGATGACAAGGGCGGTCAGTGGATCAGCGAACAGGCCCGTCAGGAAGGACACGAGGTGGTATTTCATCAGGTCATTCCGGACAAGACCGACATCATAAGCGGAACGGTGCTCGACGTCATCCGGGAACACGCCCCCCACGCGCTTCTGCTGACCGGAGGGACTGGCATAAGCCCCAAAGATGTTACTGTTGAAGCTGTAAAGCCTTTGTTTGAAAAAGAACTCACGGCATTCGGAGTCCTCTTTGCACAGATGAGCTTTGAAGAAATCGGCTCCGCGGCCATTTTATCCCGTGCAACCGCGGGAGTGGTCAGGAAAACAGTCCTTTTCTGTATGCCGGGAAGCCTCAGGGCGTGCCAACTGGCCTGTACAAAACTGATCTTTCCGGAACTGGGACATCTTTCAAAGCATATTCATGATGGGTAAACACAGACCTCCGAGGTTTTCAAAACCTCGGAGGTCTTATAGGTCTTATGGGTTGGAGGATTAGAGACCTGATTATCCCCCGAAGGACGCTTCGGGAATCTCCACCACCGCGCCGTTGGTTGCAAGAATGGCTTCCATCTTGCCCATTGTGATCGGAAGGATGGCGGTGGCAAAAAATTCGGCACTTCTGATTTGTCCTTCATAGAATGCCGCATTCTTGTTCTTTTCCGCTTTTTCCTTTCTTTCCCACCGGTCGTCGCTGCCCACAAGCTTTTCCAGTTTCGGGGCTGCGATCACGGCGCGCCACAAAAGCATCCACGCAACGACAACATCGCCGGCTGCTTCCATAAAAGGATGGGCAAAGGCAAAGGCATTCAGAGATTTAAAGGAACTGGCGGTTTTGGCGATATGCATGCCTGTCTCGGACAACTTCTCCACCGCCGCCTCCAGTTTGACGGCAAAATCTTCAAGAATGGCGATTTCCTTTGCTGATGCAATGATTTTCTGCACCTGCCCCACGAGTTCCATGACAGGTTTGCCGCCGTCCATCCCCAGTTTCCGACCCAGAAGATCCATGGCCTGAATGCCGTTGGTGCCTTCATAGATCATGGTGATCCTGCAATCCCGGAGGAGCTGCTCCTGAGGATATTCCCTGATATATCCGTATCCGCCATAGACCTGAATACCGTGACTGCAAACCTCGAACGATTTGTCCGTGACATAGCCTTTGGCAATGGGAGTGAGAACTTCGATGAGGCTCTGATGCATGGCTTTCTCTTCCGGATCGTCGGTGACAACAACCTTGTCCTCGCACATTCCGACATAATAGAGAAGGCTTCGCATCCCCTCCACATAAGCCTTCATCGTCAGCAACTGACGTCTGACATCCGGGTGTTCAATGATGGAAACCGATGGCGCATTCGGATCGCTCATCTGCAAAAGGAGATTCTTTCCCTGGATTCTTTCCCTGGCGTAATTAAGGGCATTGATATAAGAGGAAGATGCACAACTGAACCCCTGCATGCCCACAAGCAGACGGGCCTCGTTCATCATCAGGAACATGGCGCGCATCCCCTTGTTCTCTTCACCCAGCAGCGTTCCCCTGCATTTCCCCTTGCCTCCGAGGGAAAGAGAGCATGTCGAGTTCCCGTGAATTCCCATTTTCTCTTCAATGCCGGTGCAGACCACATCGTTGAACTCTCCGAGGCTTCCGTCATCGTTGATCCATACTTTGGGAACGAGAAACAGGGAGATGCCCCTGGTTCCCGGAGGCGCCCCTTCAACCCGGGCCAGAACAGGATGAATGATATTTTCCATCAGATCATGCTCACCACTGGAGATGAATATCTTGTTTCCGGTGATGGAGTAAGTTCCGTCCTCATTTTTCACGGCCACGGTGGTCAGCGCGCCCACATCCGAGCCTGCCTCTGGTTCGGTGAGAAGCATGGTTCCGCCCCACTCGCCAGTAAACATTTTTTTGAGGCAGAGATTTTTCTGCTTTTCCGTTCCAAATGCCTTGAGCAATTTTGCCGCGCCGTAAGTCAGTCCCGGATACATCATAAAGGCATAGTTGGCACCGTTAAAATAATCGCAGGCCGCCAAAGAAATGACAGTCGGCATTCCCTGCCCCCCCCATTCAGGCTCATCGGTCATGGCGACCCATTCGCCCTCTTTGAACAATTTGTAGGGCCTGTGAAAGCTCTCCGGAACCGTCACCTTTCCATTTTCAAATTTGCATCCCTCCTGATCTCCTGTTTTCTGAGTGGGAAGGATCTCTTTAATAGCGAGATTACGCGCCTCGGTGACAATCATATCCACCGTCTTTTTGTTGAATTCCGCAAATTTTTCATGCTTGCTCAATTCCTCAACATGCAACTGTTCATGAAGAACAAAATCAACATCCCTTCGATCTGCAATTACCTGTGCCATTGTTCAATTTCTCCTTATTATTTATCGTCATTGCTTTGGTCAGATGACGAATATCACTGATTACTGCTCACTGTTTCCGATTCCCCTTATAAAAAGTCCTATAAGCGGATCTGTCATGGAAACAAGGTCATATTTTCCGCCTGAATACAGCCAGTTGTTTATTGCCGAATCCACGGCCCCTAAGATGAAACGTTTTACCAGACTGATATACAGATCTTTGCGTATGCTTCCTTCCTCCTGGCCTTTTTCCAAAATTTCAGAAACCATGTCGAGATACATTTTCGACATTTCTTTTATCTGATCTTTTATCAGATTTTTTGAAACAAGACTGCCCTGATGTGTCACTGTCTGATATACTATTGCCATATTCCTGTCGCTCTGGAACTCTTCCAGATGCCTTCGCACAAGATTGTGAAGCTTTTCCCTGGAATTGTCCGCCTTGTCAACCTCCTCCCTGAACAGAGCAAACACCTGTTTTGCCTTGTAGCTGAAAAACTGGACAAGGATATCATCTTTATTTTTGAAATAGAGATATATCGTACCGTCGGCAACACCGGCCTCCTTTGCAATTTGTGAAATAGTTGACCGGTGAAACCCCTGTTTTGCAAATACATTGACGGCAGCTTCAAGGATACGGTGGTATTTGTCGTTTGTTTTTCCTGTTGTATTGATAACGAACCTCCGTAAACCCCTTTTGATTATAACATAGGGGAATTCGTGAACTTGAGCTTATACTTTAAAGTTTATGTGCCGTTCACAGCTCCCTAAATCCATTATAATCAGAATCCCTTTAATAGAAAGCAATTTTTTTGTCCGACAACCTTGATCGCCATAACTTTCTGAAATTAATGGTACAAATACTTTCATTGCCAGCGTATGCCATTTTTTTCACTACAGCTTTTCATTGTAGGAAAAGTCAAATTTTTTTTAACGGGGAATTCCAATTTTTTTTCAATCCAGTTATGAATGAATATTCATTCATTTATCAGAGAGGGTTTTTATATGTCAAGCAAAAAATCATTTTTTGTGCAATTTATTTTTATTATATTTAAAAATCAATATATTATATGAATACAATATAAAATGCAGATAAAGTATAGCCGGATTTTTATACTTCCAATGGAATGAGTGAATATTCATTTTTTGCCACAGGCCGGAAAAGGAGTGCCAGTGTGCTGAAATTTCATTTCAGCACTCCACAGCCGGAAAAGGAGTGCCAAACTTCAATAGTGTTCGGCACGATTTTTGCATAGATATGATCCGGCATATCTGTCATACTGAAGCAATAAGTTTTGATATTTCAGGTGTGAAAGGTTCCGCAAGCAAATTTCTTACGGCGGTTAACCAGTGTATGCCTGTTTTCCAATATTTTTTGTGATTTTTTGCCTGATAACGAGACAAGTCCGCAGGAATAATGAGATACTGAGTCCGGGAGAGTGGCGGAGGATTCTCCGTAGCTACGGGCGACAGCTTCTTCCCTGTTTTCCTCCGATTCGGCGGCGGATTCTCCGCCGCGGCAGGCGACTGTCCCGTCTCTGCTTTCCTCTGATTTTATGCATTCCTGCCTGAATGCCAATAATAAGAGACAGGCAGTCATACACAGGATGAACTGAATTTCAATTCCCTCAGGCCTGTGAGACATTCAGTTTGCAATTGACTTTGATCCTATCACACTGGAGATTTGATTATAACCCGATTCCTCCGCAAGAGATGCACAGTGCTTTTCTGCCGTTGACAGAAAGCAGAGGGATCAGCGAAAAATTATTTGAGCAAGCCTTGTTTGCACCTGAATTTAAATATTTGAGCGCGGCAGACGGGCATCTGTGTTTATCTGTGTTTATCTGTGTTACTTATTTGTCCACAGATTTTGAGAAAGGGGCGTTTGAGGTGTGTGTAATCACAAAGGAAAACATCTCGGAGAGTACAGTTTCAACGGAAAACGAACGCAGCCGGCTCTTTCAGGCATGTTCACGATACATGGCTTTTTCTGAAAAGGCAGATAAAGATGGGTATCCGGGCGTGTCCATGCCAAGCTGTTCAAAAAAGCACTGGATGATCCCGGGGCAATGCGGATGCGGTGTATCATATCTGTCCTGAATGCGGGCATACGGTCATGGACGAAGCACCGAAAATGCCCCTACTGCGGCGTGGATGAGGCCGCAGACGGACACAGATGAACGCGTGGACGGCCTTCTGTCGCGAGGGCAGTCCGATCTCTCCGCCGGCCTGTGCCGTCTTCTGGGGACTGGTTCAGTTCAATGGGAAATCATGTAAAATCAGCCTGTTGCACAGGCATGTCAAAAATCGGACAACCTGCTGTTTTTTTAGACAAATCCGGGTGATTTTCCTGAAAAATCCCATTGAGCTGAACCAGTGTCTCCTGAGCGGGACAGGAAACCGTATAGCCTTTGTTTTCGGACCTTTTAATTTCCGAGAATGCTCAGGAACTGTGACAGAGCAACTTTCCCTTTTCCTGCGGGATTGACAGACCCGGCAGGCGGCTCGGATTTGCCAATCGACTGCTCCGTCTGAACTTACGCCTAAGTCCGAGCCGAGCATACCGGGATGTTATTTGCTCACGATTACTCAGGAATCTGTTCGAGTCTTCATGCCGGAGCCGGCTTTTTCGAGATTCTCCTGTATCTTGTCAAACTCAAATCCCTTTTCACGAAGCGATATTATACGATCCCGCATGGCATCGTCAGGTGCCCGTTTCGCCATCTCATCAATAAGCTCCTCATACTGAGGGATGATGCTCTCAAACACCAGAGCCCCCTCAATACAGATGGTTGGCAAAACCTTTCCCTTCAGTTCCATGAACTTGTCAACGCCAGTCTTGTTTTTGATAGACCATTCCTGATACTTGATCATTTCCTGGACATCTGTGGGCAAAGCAGCGATGGACTCCATCATATATCCGCACGCGGCGCATTGCACACTGTCCAGCGTCAGAACATCAATAATGATTTTGTCTGCCATAATCATACCTCCTTGTTATAGGATTTTACCAAGATTCAGGATACTTGGTGTAATATTGCTCAAACCAGTCCCTGGCTTCCATGACTTGGTCCATGTGTTCCACCGGAACATCATAGGGCATGTCTCACCCGGGGGCGAATGTGTATCCGTGCTGACCGCCGGCCGCGAGGCTTACGATGGCATCCTCCCTCGGAGAGAGCAGGCCCAGGCTCAGTGCCAGTGTCAGTTTCAGATTGCCTCCGAAACCCACGTTATACTTTCGGGCCATGTCCCGGATAAAGTTCATGTTCAACTGCTCATCAATTGCAAATCCGTGGGTTCCGAGCTTGCAAACCTCTTCCATGACCTTGGTGCAGTCGCCGCAGATAAAAAAGGAGGATGTCAGGCCTGCATCGTGGACCACTTTGGTGGCAGCATTGCAATTCGGCTTTACATATTCTCTGAATGTTTCCGGCCTGATCTGGGATGCCACCGGATCCACGTTGGCAATAATATCACACCCCATTTCAGCGTAAAGCTGTGCGGAAACCGCTCCGACCTCACCGGCGAATTTGCATACTTCCCGTGCAAATTCCTTGTTTTTATACACATCTGTAAAAATTCGCACCCCTGCCAGATGGGAGGCCAGGGTCAGGGGGCCGCAGAAAAGCCCCATCATGGCGCAGTCCAACTCCTCCAACTGAGGTTTGGCGATTCTTGCCGCCTCGAAAATCACCGGCCAGCGTCCCGAATCTTTGGTGGGAAGTTTAAGTCCGGCATCTGCGGGCGTTTTGTCAGAACACGGATGGGTTGTCACCGATGGCACATTATCCGGCCACCACTTGAGATCGCAGCCTATCGCATTCGCTTCCACCGAGAGATCAAAAAGCAGGGGAATCCCGTCCGCTTTATACCTTTTGGCTGTTTCGACAATTCCTTTTGCCAAAAGTTCGGGGTCCTGCAGAAATTTGTCCGCAGGCTCATTGATGATGAAAGCGCAATGAACCCCCGCATAAGGCACCCACGGGGCCTTCTGGGTTCTTTTCCCTCTGTAGGCGTCAATCAGCATTTGTTTCGCCATTATTTTCCTCCTTTTTAAAGTTTGAACTCCGACCAAAGTTGATGTCTCACACAAAAGCACAGATAAAAGGCGCAAAGGTGAGTACAGAAAAAATTTATGGTCAGGTACTTGTTATTCCGTGAATCTGTTTTGCCATACGGAACTCAGGGAAAAAGCGTTATCCTGGTATCGTCCGAAAAGACATTTCCTTCAGAAGCAGAATAA
>Ga0190284_1000728_pt1 | contig 16962 bp, 14 predicted proteins | sample 48691812_MG_FD_161668 | JGI IMG/M metagenome (GOLD analysis project Ga0190284, IMG submission 161668) | Hydrothermal vent microbial mat bacterial communities from Southern Trench, Guaymas Basin, Mexico - 4869-18-1-2_MG | ecosystem: Environmental > Aquatic > Marine > Hydrothermal vents >...
TGAGCTGCGGCTCGTCGCTCTCCGCTGAAGCAGGTGGCTTCTACGTGAATGCGATCCGCTCCCCACACCCCTCTCTCATCCGCCACGGCCAGCAGTAGCCCGACCGGTTTAGGGAGGGCGGCGCGGTGCGATCTGGCGTCGATTCGCCTGCCGATTGCTCGCCCAGTCCTGCTCGAAGGGATGGTGGAGCAATCCAACGGTAGTAACGAGTGCCGGGTAAACCCGCCCTCCCTAAACCGGTCGGGCTACGGATGGGACCACCGGGAAGAGTGGGGGGATGGTGTGAGCTGTGGCTCGTCGCTCTCCGCTGAAGCGGCTACCGACTTTTCTTCCCTTTTTCCAAACAAATAAACCGCCATCCAGCTCGACGTCAGTGGAAATCTCGATGCCAGAGCGGCCACCGAAGAAAGCGCCGCACGAGATCTGCCATCATGTGGCTTTGCCGTCGGAAGATGGCGCCGCCGAGGTTGCTGAGCTTCGGGCCATATCGCCCCTACAAACTCTGCAATATCCTCAGGTAGCTCTCGTAGCGCATCTTGGGGATCTCGCCGGCCTCGACCATCTTGCGCACGGCGCAATCCGGCTCGTGATCGTGGGTGCAGGTGGGGAAGCGGCAGGAGGGAAGGTGCCTGGAGATCTCGGGAAAGTAGTGGCCCAGGTGGTGGCCCTCGATGGAGGCGATGCCGAACTCGCGCATGCCGGGCGTGTCGATCACGAAGCCGCCGCTAGCGAGCCGCAGCAGCCTCACCGAGGTGGTGGTGTGCCGGCCCTTCTTGGCCTTGCGGCTCACATCGCCGGTGGCCAGCCTCAGGCGTGGATCGATGGCGTTGAGCAGGGTCGATTTTCCCACACCCGAGTGGCCCACGATCAGCGTGATACCGTCGGCCAGCATCGCCTTGACGGCATTCACTCCCGTGCCGTCCTTGGCACTGGTAAGAAAGATCGGGTAATCGGCTGAACCGTAGATTGATTGGATTTCTTCGATGAACGCACGGCTCTCATCGGTGGCGGCCAGATCGATTTTGTTGATGCACACGACACCCTGCATCTCCTCGACGCCGCTGGCCACCAGGAAGCGATCGATCAGACCTGGCTTGAGGTCGGGGTGATGGACGGAAGCCACCACCAGCATACGATCCACATTGGCGGCGATCACCTGTACATCCCGCTCGCGTTCGATCGAGGGGCGGTGCAGGCAGTTGTGCCGTGGCAGCACCTCGATCACCGACCAGTTCTTGCCGTCCGTAAATAGCCGTACCCGGTCACCCACGGCCACCGGTTTGGTCTCTCGCTTCAGCTTCTCGAAGAGCTTGCCGCTCATCACGCAGCGCACCTCTGTGCGCTCGTCGTCGATCACAGCGCTGCACGCCTTCGCGTGAACCTTGGTGACCGTCGCCAGCTTCTCCTTCTCCCCGGCCTCCTTCATGATCCTCCACGCATTTCTGTGAGTTCCTTTTCTTTCCGCGATCCTACACGAGGCGAGCTAACGCATCTTTGCCTGGACGAGGGCGGCCTCGCCCGCCACTCGTCGACCGCTCATGGGTCGGAGTCCGTCAGAGCTGGGTATCATACTTGAGCCGGTTTTCGAGCAGCGAGTTGCGCTCGCTGATCGAGTCGTTGCCCACGGCGATGCGCAGCGCCTTTTGCGACCCTACGATCACCAGGAGCTTCTTGGCCCGGCTGATGCCGGTGTAGAGCAGATTTCTCTTGAGGAGCAGAAAATGCTGCGTCAAGAGGGGCAGGACGACGACGGGAAACTCGCACCCCTGGCTCTTGTGCACCGAGACGCAGTAGGCGTGCACGAGGGCGTCGATCTTGTCGAAGGAGTAGTCCTTGAGACCGTCGTCCATGCGCGCCGCGAGCCGCCCCTCCTCTTCGTCCACCGACTCGACGAAGCCGATGTCGCCGTTGAAGACCTCGAGCTCGTAGTCGTTGCGCGTTTGCATGATCTTGTCGCCCACCTGGAAGGTCGTGTTGTGACGGGCCAGCCCGCCACCCCCGGGATTGAGGGCCGCCTTGAGCGCGGCGTTGAGCTTCTCGGTCCCGGCAGCGCCTTTGTGCATCGGCGTCAACACCTGCACGTCGTGAACCGGGTCGAAGCCGAAGCGTGCAGGAATCCTCTCCTTGACCAGCCAGACCACGAGATCGGCCGCCTTCTGAGCGTCGGCCTGCTCGATGAAAAAAATCTCACCTTCCTCACCTGGCGCGCTGAAGAGCGGGGGCTCGCCGGTGTTGACCGCGTGGGCCGCGGTGATGATCCCGCCGGCCGTCTTCTGCCTGAAAAGAGTGGTCAGCTTGACCACCGGGATCCGTCCCGAGCCGGCGAGATGGCTCAGAAAGTCGCCGGGTCCCACCGAGGGGAGCTGGTCGGCGTCGCCTACGAAGCAGATCCTGGCGCTGTCGGGGACCGCCTGCAGCAGCTTCTCGGCGAGGGCTACGTCGATCATCGAGCACTCGTCGACGATGATCAGGTCGAAGGGCAGAGGGGTGTTGTGATCGTAGGTGAAGCGGAAGGTCTTCGGATTGAACTTGAGCAGGCGATGAATGGTGGACGCCTCGAGACCGGTGGCCTCGCCCAGCCGCTTGGCTGCACGCCCCGTGGGAGCCGCCAGGGCGATGCGCACTCCCTTGCGCTTCAGAATCTCCACGATGAGGCGCACGATGGTTGTCTTGCCCACGCCGGGGCCACCTGTGATGACCAGGACCGGCTCCTGTAGGGCCGCCAGTACGGCGTCGCGCTGCGACGGCGCCAGGCGCAAGCCGCTACGCTTCTCTGCCCAGCCGAGCGCGCGCTGGGGATGGAGGTCGACGCGGACCTTGGGCGCGTGCTTGAGGGTTTTGAGCCTGACGTGCACACCTTTCTCTGCCTCCCAGAGGGAACGCAGGAAGACCATACGCAGGTCATCACCCTCGTCGACCAAGAACGGCGGGCGATTCTCGCTCTCGATGACCAGATGACCGTCCTGGACGAGGAGCTCGATCTGCTCCTCCACGCTGGCCGCAACGCACGTGGTGGCTCGGACGGCGCCGTCAACCAGCTCCCCGAAGGGCAGGCAGAGGTGCCCCTCGTCGGCGGCCTGCTCCAGGACGTGAACGATCACCGCCCGAATGCGAAAGGGGGAGTCCTGCTCGACACCTAGATTCATGGCGATCCGATCGGCGGTGCGGAAGCCGATGCCCGAGACATCACTGCAGAGCCGATAGGGATTCTCCTGGATCAGGCGCACCGTGTCGCGGCCGTAACGGGCGTAAATCTTCGTCGCCATGGCCTGTCCCACGCCATAGCTGCGCAGGAAGACTATGATCTCCTGGATCTCCTTCTGCTCGACCCAGGCCGCGGTGATCTCCCGCAGCCGCTGTTTGCCGATTCCCGGGATCTCGGTGAGGCGGTCGGGATGCTCCTCGATGATGCGCAGGGTTTCGATGCCGAATCGATGCACCATGCGCTGAGCCAGCTTGGGGCCGATCCCCTTGATCAGGCCGCTCGAGAGGTACTTGACCACCCCCTCTTCGGTGCTGGGCGGCACGATCTCGTAGGACTCGACCCTGAACTCCTTGCCGAATTTGGCATGGGTGACCCAAATCCCGCGGCATCGCAGGCTTTCTCCGGGAGTGGCGGCCAGGAGATTGCCGGTCACCTTGACCGTCTTGGACGAACCGTCGAGGGCCAGGCGCGCCACGGTGTAGCTGTTCTCCTCGTTGCGGTAGATGACCTGCTCCAGGACCCCTTCGATTTTTTCTATGCCTCCTGGAAGAGGTTCACCCATGTGCCTAACCTCTGAGGAAATAGTCGGTGGTCAGGAATTCGTCGGTCGGATTGTTCAGGGCGCGGTCGAGGGCGTGGATGAGGTTGTTCTTGTCTTCCGGCAGGCGGCCGGCGACGTGCACGGCGTTGGAGTGGTGTGTGGAATGGATCACCGTTTCTTGGAGATCGAGCTGTCCGATGAGCTGGCGCAGCTCGATCGCCGACTCGATCGGGGTTGGATGGGTGAACTTGCCCTTCTTCACCAGGTCGAAGAGCGGTGTGCCCGGCATCAGGCTGAGCGTGTAGATGGCGACCACGTGGGGGTTGATCGCTTTCAGGATCTCGGCGGTGCGTTCGATGTGGGCTTTTTTGCCCCACCGTCCGCCCGCTCCCAGCAGGATCGACACCGACAGATAAAGCCCTGCATCGATGATCCGGCGCCCGGCCTTCACCGCCATCTCGGGATCGAATCCCTTGTTCATGATCTCCAGGCAGGTGCCGTCGCCCGATTCGATCCCCATGAAGACCACCGTGAGCCCGGCCTCGCGAAGATCTTTGAGGTACTGGGTGCGCTTCTTGAGAACGTCGTGCACGGTGGCGGTCAAGCCGATCCGCCGAAGATCGGGAAAGGTCTTGCTGGCCAGCGCCAACACCCGCTTCAAGTGGGTGACGCCGGCCGCCAGGGCGTTGCCCTCGCCCAGGAAAACCGAGGGAACGAGTTTGGCTTCACCTGGCGGGACGCGGCTGAGCGATTCCTTGATCTCATCGAAAGGTACGACGGTGAAGGTCTTTTCCGAGTAGAGCGAGCAGAATGAGCACTGGTTGTAGTCGCAACCACGGGTGGCTTTGATGACAAAGGCCTCCTCGTCAGGAGCGTGCCAGAACGAGGGATTGATGTTCTTCATGGGCAACCTCCTCTCACGCGTGCTTCCCCTCTCTCGGTGTTCTCAATGCCGTTTAAAATCCCCTCGACGGCCGTGCCGAAGGCTGGATATCCTATTGTTCCATTATAATAGGCCCGTATGTGCCGGTTTGCAAGTGTCGTGACGTGGCCGGGATGAGCAGGGCCGAGCTCTAGGTATCCGGAGCGTTGGGAAGCTGATGGCGCCGGAGCAGCGCGTGCGGGGATCGCTTCCAGCGCGGGAAAGTGTTTGCTCGGGACCGCCGATCGTGGATAATCTACCGGTTTTTTCAAACCGAGCAGCAAGGCACCGTCCGTACGCCGCACAGCGTGCGACCGGCCGGTTCGGTGACCGAAAGCGCTCGCAGGGCTTTTTTTTTCAGGGGCGGCCCACCCACCGGACCTGCCGGCGCCCGGCTCGTCCGGCCGGCTCGATCCGATCGTTCGTTTTGAATATCTCCAGGACTTTTTCAGGAAGTCTCCGGAAAATTTCCGGAAAGCCTCCACGACGTTTCCAAAAAATAATTTCACGAGGACCCCATCGATGACTGTCGAGTTCGATCCCATAAGACTGGCAAAGCTGCAGCAGCTCAAGGACGCCAACATCAATCCCTATCCCGACCGCTTCGAGGCCACCCATTCGTTGAGGGCCGTGGCCGAGCTCGAAGAAGGCACGCAAGGCGTGGCCATCTGCGGGCGCCTGATCGCGTTGCGCGACATGGGCAACCTGGCCTTCGGCCGGCTGCAGGACGTGGAGGGGCAGTTCCAGATCATCTTCGAGAAGAAGACCATCGGGCCTGAGCGCCTGAAATGGATCAAGAAGAACATCGATGTCGGCGACCATCTGGGTGTGGAGGGAGTGATCTTCCGTACCAAGCGCGGGGAGCTGTCGGTGATGGGGCACGATATGCGCCTGCTGTCCAAGGGGCTGCTGCCGCTGCCTGAAAAGTGGCACGGGCTGCAGCAGGTGGAGTTGTGCCAGCGCAAGCGCTACCTCGATCTGATCGCCAACCAGGACGCCCGGGAGCGCTTCCTGAAGTGTATCAAGGCCAACCGGGCGCTGCGCCGCTTTCTGGAGGATGCCGGTTTCTTGGAGACCTACACGCCGGCGCTCTCCACTGTGGCATCGGGCGCGCTGGCCACCCCCTTCACGGCGCACCACAACGCCTTGGACATCGATGTGGTCCTGCGCATCGCTCCCGAGACCTATCTCAAGCGGCTGCTCGTGGGCGGCTTCGACAAGGTATACGAGTTCGCGCAGTGCTTCCGCAACGAAGGCATCTCGCCGCAGCACCTGCAAGACTTCATCATGATCGAGGCCTACGCCGCCTACTGGAACTACCGCGACAACATGCGTTTCAACCGTGAGATGATCATCGACGCGGTGCGCGCGGCCACGGGGGAGGCGCGGCTCAACTTTCGGGGCGAGGAGTTCGACCTCGAGCAGGAGTGGCCGGAGAGGACTTTCCAGGAGGTCATTCAAACCGACTGCGGCATCGACATCGAGGCGCACGCTGACGCCGCGAGCCTGCTGGCGGAGATCCGCGACAAGTCGCTCGACCTGGCCGGAGAGAGCGGCGAGGGCAAGCAGAAGATCGATCTCTCGGTGCTGGGGCGCGGCAACCTGATCGATCTGCTCTACAAACGTGTCTCGCGGCCCAAGCTGATAGCGCCCACCTTTCTGATCGAGCATCCCGCCGACGTGTCGCCGCTGGCGCGGCGCAACGAGGAGCGCCCCCACGTGGTGGATCGCTACCAGATCGTGATGAACGGCATCGAGCTGGTCAACGGCTACACCGAACTGGCCGATCCGGTGGATCAATTGGAGCGCTTCGAGCAGCAGCAGGCGCTGCGCAACAAGGGGGATGCCGAGGCCATGGCGCCGGAGTACGACTTCGTGGAGGCCTTGGCTTACAGCATGCCGCCCGCTTCCGGGTGGGGCATGAGCGTCGAGCGCTTCCATATGCTGCTTTGCGGGGTGGACAACATCCGCGACGTGGTGTTCTTCCCGCTCATGAGGCCGGAGGGTGGCGGTGCCGCCGAGCAGTCCACATAACGCCGAGACCGGCTTGCCGGAGCCCCTGCGGGAGATCGAGTTCAAGGTGCGCCGTCGCGAGGAGGGCAGCCGTCTCGACCACTTCTTGGACGGCCGCATGGTGTGGCGCTCGCGTAGCAGCATCCAGAAGCTCATCGCCCGGGGACAGGTCGTCTGCCGCAGCCAGCGCGGTGCGCTGAAACCGGCGCTGCGGGTCAAGGGTGGGGAGGTCGTGGCCGTGAAGATCCCCTTGCCGAAGCGCGATCTCGACGGCCTGGCTCTCGACGGCGGGGCACTGGATCTCGAAGTCCTCTTTGAGGACCGCTGGATCGTGGCGGTCAACAAACCCGCCGGCATACCGGTTCATCCCGCCGGCCGCCTCCTGGACCGCACGGTGATCACCGCGCTGCGCCGGCGCTACGCCGAGCAGGGCGGCATCGACACCGCGGATATCAAGCTCTGCCACCGGCTCGATCTGGAGACGAGCGGCGTTCTGCTGGTCTCCAAGGACCCGATCAGCATGCCGGCGTTGGCCGGGCAGTTCGAGAACCGGAGCGTGGCCAAGGAGTACCTGGCGATCGTCCACGGCGAGATGCAGGCGGAGAGCGGGGAGATCGACCTGCCGATCGGGCTGGCCAAGGATTCCAAGATCCGGCTCAAGCGAGGCATCTGTCACGAAACGGGACAGAGCGCCCGCACCGGCTTCAGCGTGGAGCGCAGGTACGAGGGATTTACTCTCGTGCGGCTGCGGCTGTTCACCGGGCGCCACCACCAATTGCGCGTGCATCTTGCGGCCATCGGGCACCCGATCGTGGGGGATAAAGTCTACGGCCTGGACGAGGATTTCTTTCTCATGTATCTCGACGACCGGCTCGACGAACTCGCCATGGCGCGGCTGCTTTTGCCGCGTCAGGCTCTGCACGCTCACCGGCTGCGGATCCATCATACCGGGCTCGATCGGGAGATTACTCTCGAGGCGCCCCTGCCGAAAGAGCTCGGAGAGTTTCTCTCGGGGTGCCGGGAACGATCCTGACCGACCGGCGTTGCCGAGTGCTCGGTGTCAGAGCAGCGTTCTGCTCGCAAGGGCGCAACGCGGGGCGGCATGCTGGGTTCACCTAGATCTCACACCTCGAAGCATACCAGCGTAACAGTGCCAGATAGTAGTGCCGGAGTCGATAACAGAAAAAAGATCACTAAAAGCGTGAGATGCGGCTGGAAGCTTACGGTCGATCATGCTTCTTTTAGAACTTTTGTGACGACCCGTGGAGAACGACATGCGGGGCGCATAGAGGATCGACACACATTCCGCTCGAGAAAGGTCTGTGAACATGGTCAAGGTCAGAATCGCTCCCAGTCCGACAGGTGATCCGCACGTGGGTACGGCGTACTCGGCGCTCTTCAACTGGATCTTCGCCCGTCGTAACAACGGAGGCTTCATCCTGCGGATCGAAGACACCGATCGAACCCGTTCCACCCCTGCATCGGAGCGGGCCATCCTGGAGTCGCTGCGGTGGCTCGGTCTCGACTGGGATGAGGGGCCCGACAAGGGGGGGCCGAACGGTCCCTACCGGCAATCGGAGCGCAGCGAAATCTACCGAACCCACGTGGAGGAGCTGATCCGCAAGGGACGGGCCTATCCCTGCTTCTGCACCGCCGAGCGGTTGGCGGCGCTCAGGGAGGCCGGGTCCAAAGGCAAGCAGCAGTTCTTGGGGTACGATGGGTTCTGCCGCGAGCTGCCGGCGGACGATGTGACGCGCAAGCTCGAGGCAGGGGAGCGCCACGTGGTGCGGCTCAAGGTGGACAAACAGAGCACTACCGTCTTTCAAGACGAGGTCCGCGGCGAGGTGTCGATCGACAACGTCAACGTCGACGACCAGGTGTTGCTCAAGTCGGACGGCTTTCCCACCTATCACTTGGCGAACGTCGTCGACGACCACCTCATGGGGATCACCCACGTGATCCGGGCGGAGGAGTGGATCTCGTCGACTCCCAAGCACGTCATGCTCTACGACGCGTTTGGCTGGGAGTGCCCGCGCTTTATTCATCTGCCGCTCCTGCGCAACAAGGACAAGTCCAAGATCTCCAAGCGCAAAAATCCCACCTCGATCCTCTACTACAAGGAGAAGGGATTTTTGCCCGAGGCGCTGCTCAATTTTCTGGCGCTGATGGGTGGAGGCCCGGCTGACGGCGATGAGATTTTCAGCCGTGAGCGCATGGTGGCCGAGATCGATCCCGCGCGGATCAGGCTGGGTGGGCCGGTCTTCGACCTGGAGAAGCTGGAGTGGCTCAACGGGGTGTATATCCGCTCCCTCGCCAAAGAGGAGCTGGCCGACCGTGTAATGGACGGATTCACCGGTGAGCTCAACGTGGACCGCGAGACCCTGATCGAGGTGATCGAGTTGATCCAGGTGAGGATGAAAACCCTCTCCGAGTTCGGGGAGCGTGCCGATTTCTTTTTTTCCGAGCCCGTCTTCGAGGAACAGTCGTTCAAAAAGGTCAAGCTTCCGCCTGCCGACGTGGTCCTGCTGCTGGAGAGGGCCTTGCCGGTCATCGAGTCGATCGGCCTCGAAAGAGAAGAGGAGCTCGAAACCCGCCTGCGAGATCTGGCGGCCGAATGCGAGGTGAAGGTGGGGCAGATGTTCATGGCGCTGCGCGTGGCTCTCACCGGCAAGACCGCCACCCCGCCGTTGATCGAGTCGATGGCCGTTCTGGGCTTGCGGCGCTGCCTGGATCGGCTGCAAGCGGCGGTCGACTGGCTGCAATAGAGAGGGATCGAGCAGATGCAAGGCGCGATTTCTCTAGCCGTTGGGCAGTGAAACGAGTATCAATAGAGTTGCGGATCGATGGAATCCTGTAATAAAACAATTCCCGGAGGGGGATTCCGGGAATCGCAGTGGCGGGGACCGTTCCGGGTTGGATCCGGAACGGCATTCAAGGGTTTGGACCTTCATACTTTATGCGGAATTCTGTCTGGCTGTGAATCAGAATCCGCCGGATTCGATTTTTCAATCAAAACCGCGTTGCAATTCTATCAGGTCGGGGTAACCGAGCAAGGATTATTTACCGGAGTTGATGGCCCCTCGGGAGGATCCTGCACTATTACTTTCATTGGTGTATAGATTTAGATCGGTAACAAGGGTAATTACTATTTTTTTTGTCCCGTGAATTTCTCCGCGCCTGCCGGGAATTTTTCTCTAGTGCGTAACATCGTGACGCCTCGCGCGACCTGTGTTCCGGTCCTGTTTGACAGGGTTGGATTTTCACGAGGTTGTTTCTTTCAGCGGAGGCAAATTGATGTTGCAAAGAGTTCTCATCGTGTTGTTCCTGGTCGTTTCAGTGGCGGTTTGTGGAGCCACCGATCTGTGGTCGAAGGGTAAGGAACCCCCCAATCCGGCGCAGATCAAGCTGAAGGCGGCATGGGACCTCAAGCGCACCTCGTTCAAGAAGCCCAAGGAGGACAAGGAGCGCATTCTGCTCGAGGTGGCGCAGGCTTATCAGCAGATCATAGCCGAACTGCCGGAATTCACTCAGGAGTGTGCGCAGGCCGCGTTTCGAGCCGGTGAGATCTATCGCACCGTGGGACGGCTGAAACAGGCGGAGGCTACGTTTCTGCAGGCGCTCGAGCTCGATCCGAAGGGTACTTTCGCGGCGCGTTCCCTGAACGAGGTGGGGCATCTCTACCGCCGCAAGAAGGACTACGCCACCGCCCTGGCCTACTACCAGCGCGTGCAGGGCGAGTACACCGCTATCAGGAAGGAGGCGGCCGCGGCCGTGACCTGGACCGGCAAGGTCTATCTGCGGTTGAAGGAATACGATCGAGGCCGGCAGGTCCTGCTCGGTTTCATGGAGATGTTCCCCGAGTTTCCTGAGCAAGCGGTTCGCAACGTCGATCGGGTGGTGTTGTCGCTGATCGAGGAGGGACGCTCCGAAGATGCCGTCGCCGTTCTCACCCGGTTTTTGAAGCGCATCGAAGGGGTCATGGGGAAGAGCATCAAGCAGGATCGAGCCGTGAGCAAGGCGCTCGGCAAGATGAAGTCGGGCAAGCGTCTTGGGCTGGGCCCGGCTGCCGTGGAAGAGCGCGTCGATGCACCCGAGGCGTCTGGCGGCGAGAAAGGCGCGGACAGCGGCACACCCGCCGGAAAGGATGCCGGTGACGCGGACCGGCAGAATCGGGCTGGGGAGTCGGGGAGCCCCGAACAGCAAAAACGCAGAGAATCCAGGAAGCCGACGTCGCGGGACGACGCAGAGTGACCTCGATATGCCCGCAACGGCAACGAGCCTCCCCTCCTGCAGGTCTCCGTGGAGCACGTGAGGAAGCGGGAGGCTCGGCGCGTAGGCGCGGGCCTGCGGAAGCCGGGCGGGGACTCTTATTGGGCGGACAGCCGGCCGAAGCCGATAGGGTAGTAGGTGAATCCCCGGTTCCAGATGTGGCTCGTGATGTAGATGTTGCGACCGTCGAAGATCACCGGATCTTTGAGCAGCTTCTTCATCTTGTCGAAGTCGGGGTTCTGGAACTCGGCCCACTCGGTCACGACGACGAGGGCGTCGGCGTCGTTCAGGCAGTCGTACCGGTTGACGTGGTAGTTGATCTGGTCGCCGAAGATCCTCTTGGTTTCCTGGATGGCCTCGGGGTCGCTGGCCTGCACCTTGGCGCCCTTTTCGAGGAGGTTCTTGATCAGCGGGATCGATGGGGCTTCGCGCATGTCGTCGGTTTTCGGTTTGAAGGAGAGGCCCCAGACGGCGATGGTCAGGTCGTTCAGGTTCCCGTTGTAGTGCTCCATGATCTTGTCGAAGAGCACCATCTTTTGCCGCCGATTGACGTCTTCCACCGCCTTGAGGATCTGGAAATCATAGCTGTTCTCGGTCGCGGTGTGGATGATGGCCTGGATGTCTTTGGGGAAACAGGAGCCGCCGTAGCCGCATCCGGGAAAGAGGAAGGCCCGACCGATCCGGGAGTCGGATCCCACGCCACGGCGGACCTCATCCACGTTGGCGCCCACCTTCTCGCAGATGTTGGCAATCTCGTTCATGAAGGAGATGCGCGTGGCGAGCATGGCGTTGGATGTGTACTTGGTCATTTCGGCGGAGGCCACGTCCATGGTCAGGATCGGCTGGCCTGAGCGAACAAAGGGCGAGTAGAGCTCTTTCATGATCTCGGCCACGCGCGGATCATGAGATCCGATGACGACGCGGTCGGGCTTCATGAAGTCGTCGATGGCGGCGCCTTCCTTGAGAAATTCCGGGTTGGAGACCACGTCGAACTCGTAGTTGGTTTCCTGGGAGATGACGTCGGCCACCTTTTTGGCGGTGCCCACCGGGACGGTGCTCTTGTCGACGACGATCTTGTACCCGTTGGAGGCCCGGCCGATGCTGCGCGCAGCGTCCATGACGTAGCTCAGGTTGGATTTGCCGTCGTCCTCCTGGGGGGTACCGACGGCGATGAAAATGATCAGCGACTGCTTGACGGCAAAGTCGATGTCGGTGGTGAAGTGGAGGCGCTCATCCTGGATATTACGAGTCACCATTTCCTCGAGGCCCGGCTCGTAGATGGGGATGATTCCGCTCTTGAGCTTGTTGATCTTCTCCTCGATGACGTCCACGCAGATGACGTTGTTGCCGGTTTCGGCAAAGCATGTCCCTGCGACAAGCCCAACGTAACCCGTCCCTATCACGGCGATCTTCATAATGCCTCCAAGATTCGCTGCTAGGTGCTATGAGGATGAGATTCCATATCTCCTTATAGTCCGCCAAAAGGAGTATTTTTCGAACTAGGAAAACTCAGCACGTTCTAGAAGACTGTGCTTCTAAGCCATAATGACTTGAGAGTCAAGAATTCGTTCGTTAAAATTCGGAAACAGATCGGTTAGAATGCGCTGATGGGCGATTAGCTCAGCGGCTAGAGCGCCTGCCTTACAAGCAGGATGTCACAGGTTCGATTCCTGTATCGCCCACCACACCCCCCCTGCTCCGAGGAGCTCCAGGGAGGTGTAACCAGCTCCGCCGAAAGTGACTTAGATTCGCCTGCCCCTGGCAGCAGCGGAGCACCCCTTACTCCACCGAAGACCACCGAAAACCAGCAAAATCAGTCCTCAATAGGCGCTATTCAGGCGCAGAATCATGGGGGGATCCCGGCGGATCTCGCCCACCTGGCAGCTCTCTGGCCGAAGCTCTCCGAGAATATTCGTGCTGCGATCGTCACGATGGCCAAAGCGGCTTCACGAGAGGATCGAGGGGACAGACCATGATCAAAATAGGGAACGGAAGGGCGGATATGAACGGCTACCTTTAAGAAAGGCTGTTAAAGCGCGGTGGATAACTTATCGAGGGGATTATTCCGATTTCTTGAACGCCCGTAAACCAGAAGAGTTCTTTGTCGCCGCAGTCTGACTTCGGCCGAGTTCTAGTTTTGACGTTGAAATCAGGTCCTCTGGGCGTGGATTCGTTACTCGTCTTCTTGTTTGCTTTCTTTGAGCTCGGTTAGTTTTTTAAGTACTTGTGGTCCTAAGAACACCGCAATTATGAGGGCCAATGATCCTCCGCTGAAATACTTACCAGCAGTATCATGGCCCAAGCCAAGGAGAACGGCTCCAGCGATAAGTCCAACCATGCAAACCACAAAGCCGAAAATTTGTCCTCGATCTGCTAATCGAATCCTAGCGACGACTTCTTTCTCCTCGAGATCGATTTTCCGCATTTCGATTTTTTGAACATGTTCAGACTCTCTTTCTAATAAGCAAAGAGATCGCTCCCCGAAATCTGGTACGATTTCGCAGTAGCTTTTTAGTGCCTCTGGAGACGGCATTGGACCTTGAAAAATATGACATTCTTCTCTTTTTACGAATCCTAAAACCCTCTGCTCTCCTTCGTTGGCGGAAAGAGGGACAGAGGTTTTTTTTACTTCTGGTGTTTTGGGTGATTGTACCGTAGGTGCGTCAAGCGATTCTTGTTTTTCGCTCATTGCGTAGAGTTGTCCTGGCTGTTACGTTTCAGCGATTCCTTTTTCCATTCAGTTTCGACGATTTTGGCGTAACGTTCGGCGAGCTTCTCCCATCTCAAACATAACCGTTGCCAGCTGTCGAACGAGGTCGAAGGTCGCGTAATCCTCCGTTTGCGACTTACGAGAGAACCGCTTAAATCAAATGCCGACGCCATTCCGTCAAGAAAAGCGTCCAGTTTTCGCCTCCGATTGGTCGTAAGCATTTTTGAGTTTCCTTTCGATTCCTACCTACTTATAGAGGCGTATTGCTGTAAATTGCTACGTAAAATATTATGACGATTGCGAGTGACAGTCTACGTTTTTTATCGGAAGTTCTTGTAAGGCAATATTAGCAAATTAATTAGGGGTGTCAATTTTTTTACTCAGTTCGAGTTGGAAGAAAACCTGGAGTGACAAGAAAGGGCTTCATGATCCAATAGGCAGATAGTGTTGTCTAGTTAATGTTGATCCTGTCGCATAAACCCCCATTTTGACGTATATCAATGATTGTTGATATTGAGAGATGTTGTCAATAAACAAGTTACAACGACTCAAAATGGCGAAAATCGGCCAAAAAGGGTTTTTACGAGAGAGTCAATGTTCAGAGACATTTTACAGGAGAAAGGCTTCGGCCATCCAGGATCCCCTCAAGGAGGAAAAGTCATTGGTGAAAACAGCAGCGAACCGAGATTCCGGCGCTGATAAACAGCGCGATAACAGCAAGCCCGAGGTGATCGGCCGTCCTTGGCAGCCGGGACAATCCGGCAACCCTGCCGGACGGCCACCACGTGACAAGTGTATCCCCGATGTTCTACGGAGGATCGGAGACGAGGAATACGAGGGGACGCGCAAGCGCTTTAAAGAGGCTTCTAAAATGGAGGTGGTTCTCCGTGTCGTGTTCGAGCGCGCCATGGCCGGGCACTCATGGGCCGTCCAGTTCATCGCCGATCGTCTCGAGGGACGGCCGCGGCAGGAGCATGAGATCCAGACGAACGGCGCGGGGATCTTCGAAAGCTTGCTCGCCATGCCTCCCGAGGAGCTCCGGCGGCTCAGAGATGAGCAGAAAGAAATAGCGGAAGCCGGGGGATGAAGAGTCTTGAAAGACCCAAAAAACCGGATTCGAAGACACGTGACTAGAAAGCATCGACGGCAGCGCCGCAATGGTCGCAAACGAGACGGTGTTTACGATAAAAAATCAACGCGACTCCCAAGGCGATGAAGGCCATTCCAACGAGTGCAGGGATCCATGCTCCGAGCGCTCCGAAGATCGTGACGACCGATACCATCGCTGAGACCATAAAAAACATTCCGAATAACGTGATCAGGCAGCCACCAGCTTGAAAAATACTATTGCCCTTCGATCTTCTGATGAGCTTTCCTTTGTTGCAGACCTTACAGACTGGCCGTTCTTCGTACTGGCGTTGCCGTTCCTCCCGGCGCGCATCAAGTTGAGCTCGTATGCTCTCTTGGGCGGCTTGTACGATTCGAACCGATCGGTCTCGTAGGTCTACGGCGGCTTCCATGAATTTGTCGTTGCCAGACGGTGTTGGTGTCCGCTGCAGCGGTCTTGGTACTTTGTGGCGCAGGCTTTTTTTTGTCGCCGTGGTGGTGGATTCCGGGACTTCGACACGGGTTCCGCAAGTGCACTTACCGGTCCGACCAGCATATTTCCTACTCACCTTAAGTGATTTAGAGCACGTCGGGCAAACGATCGTTATTTTTTCTTCCATGAGGAGGACCCACCCGGTTCGAGAAGTGTGTATTTGGATTTACCTCGAAGCCCTTGACCAATGAATTCGCTCAACCAATTCGAGAGCTCCCTTTATCCTGCGGTTGCTCCGTTCAAGGTGTGCAAGGCGAGCCTCGAAGTCAGTCATGTTTCTACCTCCCATAAATTACAGTTGATTTTTAGTGGTGAGAGACCAATTTATGAGATGAACAAAGTCAGATTTTTTCAAGGGAATTCTCTTCAGTCTCCGAGTTAGACCGATCGCAGCAGACCGCGCAAAAGTCTTGACACGGATCATCAAAAACAGGTACAGTGTATTGAATATGGTCGATACTACATAATCATTATTATCGGACTTTACTGGCTATGTCGAAACCACGAAAAGCCGATCGGCTTCCACCGATCGAGAAGATCCGGGAGCACTTTAAGGACAAATTGACGCCGGAGATCGTCGAAGCGGCCGTCCGGAAAAGCGAGCAAATCTCGCTTCGTGTCACTCCGGCCGATAAGGCCCTCATGCGGGAGCTGGCGAAGGAGTGTCGCTGCACGATCACCGAACTCTTGACAGCGCTTGCCAGGCTTGCCGGCGAGAAGCTCCCGCGGGGCAAGCGGCCGCTTGGCGGTTGATCATGAGAGAATTTGCACACCTGCGAAAGTCTTGAATGGCAGAAGGGGGGACCGTCTGATTTACTGAGAAAAAACCGGGACGGCCGCGACGGCGGCCAAGCGCTTTGGGCGTGGTAGCAACATGCTGCTCCGTTGCTGCCACGTTCGGGCGGCCCGTAAAAAGGAGTAGCACATGTCTTTCAGGGATCTCGAGAAGCGGTTTCAAAGTATTATTGAGCGCTATAGTGGCAGGACTAGCGTCGACATTATCGAAGATTTTGCAGTAGAATTTTTACATCTCGCACACGAAGGAGGCGTGCTCCTGTTAGACGGTATAAAGACCCGTTACGTCACACCACCGAAAAGACTCTCAATTTATCCAATACTGGACGCTGCTATTAACGATGAAGGATTCTTGCGGAGTGGACCATCTGACCTGTCGGTGGCATTGGAACACAGTGCACTAGATTTGAGTATAGAGCAGAAGACACCAAATATTAATTGGATTTTTCGCTCGTATTTCAGAACGAACTCTTCGCAAAAGCGAGTCACTCATTACGTCCTCTTTTTCTTGGAGGCTAGATGGTGGCTTGAGAGTCAGTATCCTGGCAGAATCAGGCCTGTTATCACAGAGACAGTTCTTGAGGAAGCTTTGTTGTGTCGCAGTATCTGCTCGACTCTTGCGGACGCGAAGGCTCAATCGGACGAATGGATCAAGTTTCTCAATGAAAAAATCGTAAGGGGAAGCCAAAAAGCGAGCCATGAGCGTAACCTAATATCTGCACTAAAAGGACTCAATCGATCATCTGACCTGCCGAAAGAGCAATCTGTGCCGATTGCCGCTCCCAATAAAAGCGAGATAAAATCTAAAAAGCCTGGACGACCGAAAAAAAGGGCTCTCCTGACGTTCGTGTGGGTAGCCTGAAATCGGCATAGGCACCGTAAATCGGTATTTCGTGGCCGAGATCAA
>Ga0190284_1000729_pt1 | contig 16950 bp, 14 predicted proteins | sample 48691812_MG_FD_161668 | JGI IMG/M metagenome (GOLD analysis project Ga0190284, IMG submission 161668) | Hydrothermal vent microbial mat bacterial communities from Southern Trench, Guaymas Basin, Mexico - 4869-18-1-2_MG | ecosystem: Environmental > Aquatic > Marine > Hydrothermal vents >...
ACTCCAACGCGGGGTCTTGCGGCGGGGCTTCTTGCGAAGTGGCGGCGGACGGTTTGGAGGAAGGAGTTGCCGTTAGGTGCCCCGCCCCTTCCAGGGGTGGGGGACGGATCTCGGAGGATGAGGCCCCCGCCGTTGTGGTCGTCGGCGAATCATTGGCCGGTTGGGACTCCGCGCCGACGCTGTACTGTGAGGCCGCCCGGTAGTCGTCGGCGATGCGCAGCCAATCGAGTTCGCCGTGCGCCATCTCTTCCGGAAAGACCGCCGCACAACCACCCATGAAGACCAACGGCACGAGGAGCAGGATGATTGCGGAGATCAGCAAGAACTTGGGTCGGGCGTTGCGGCATAGCAAAGCGATAAAGCCAATGACGGCGTAGAACAGGAGAATATCGCCATACCAAAGCAGCGTGCCGTGGGCCAGGCCGATGACCATCAGCACCACGAGTCGCCGCACGTAAGTCCCGGCGAACGGCCTGCTCCGCGCGGCGGCCCGGTCGCTTTGCAGCGCCAGCCCCATACCGAAAAGCAGAGAAAAAATGCTGATGAACTTCATTGTGGCGAAGAACTCGATGCCGTAACGGGTCGCTGTGTCTGCCGGCGACGAGCCCTCGAATCGCCAATCCTCGGCCTCCAGGGAGGGAAACGCGTAGTACTGGATATTGACCAGGAGGATGCCGAGGACAGCCGCGCCGCGGAGGATGTCCAGGGTGACGATGCGCTCATGCCGGCCGACCGGCGCCAGAGGAACCGGCTTGGCGAGTGGGACGGGCTCGGCATCCGGGATGGGTTCAACGGACATGCCCCGATTATGCCATAGATTGCAGTCGCCGGGAATCGACACGCAAAACAGCCCATGGCAAAACTGTGGCACCGGCGCCAAAGCCGGTGGGACCACGGGCGAGACGCCCATGCCACAGTTGGGTGTTTTCAAACCGCTGTTTTCCCTTTTACTACGGGCTGGCAGACCGCACCCGCTACGGAAGCAGCATCTCGACGTATGTCTGCACGTCCCTGCCGTCGATGGATTCGTCGCCGTTGATGTCCGCTGGGTGCCATGCCTTCACGGGCGAAGCCCGGGTAGGCATGTTCTACCTTACGCCAACATGCTTACCCGCGACTTCGTCGCGTGAAAGCATGGCACTCGGCTTCGTCCGCCCCTTGTATCTTCTATCGAGCAGTCTTTGTACTGACGAGGCTTTCCCGTTATCACTCCGGCGTGTCGAGCGGCGGAGTGAGCGTAGCGAACGGAGTTGCCCGACACGCCGGATCGCGAGATCGATCGCCCCTCGGCCCCCGTGGCCGCCCCGGAGCAAGATCCCGGTCCGGCTCGGTCTGGTTCATCCCGAACAGTCGCCTGGGCCACTGCTGCGGCAAGCCCGCATCGCAAGGAAGGGAGACTTATGACCACGACACAGGCTTCGTCCTCACCACTCGGCGTTGGCATCGACGTGTCCAAGCGGCGGCTTGACCTTGCCTTCTCGGACGAGCGCCCCGGATTCGCCGCAGACAACGATGCGGACGGCCATGCCCGAATCCTCAAGGCGATGAAGGCAGCGGCGCCTGCTCGCATCGTCATCGAGGCCACCGGCGGATACGAACGCACGATGGTCGCCGAACTCGCGGCCACCGGGCTGCCGGTGGCGGTGGTCAATCCTAGACAGGTGCGCGATTTCGCGAAAGCAACCGGGCAACTCGCCAAGACTGACGCCATCGATGCGAAAGTCCTAGCCCTCTTCGCCGTCGCCATCCAACCACCCCCGCGGCCCCTGGATGACGAACAAACACGCGCATTCGCCGAGCTTTTGGCACGCCGGCGACAATTGATCCAGATGCGCGTCGCCGAGTCCAATCGCCTGGCCCAGGCCCGGGATCGCCGCGTGCGCAAAAGCATTGAAGGCGTCATCAAGCTACTCGACCGCCAGATCGCCGCCATCGACGATGACATCGATCGGCATATCCAGAACTCACCGATCTGGAAGGAAAAACAGGATCTGCTCACGGCAGTCAAAGGCATCGGTCCGACCACGGCGAGAACGTTGCTGGCCGAACTTCCTGAACTCGGCCTCGCCAATCGCCAACAGATCGCCGCACTCGTCGGCGTCGCGCCGTTCAACCGCGACAGCGGCGCCATGCGCGGCCGACGAGCCATTGCCGGCGGCCGTGCGACGGTTCGCAGCGTGCTATACATGGCCACCTTGGTCGCCACTCAACACAATCCTGTCATTCGTGAGCACTATCAACAACTGCTGGCCAGAGGAAAACGAAAGAAAGTCGCCCTCGTCGCCTGCAGGCGAAAGCTCCTGGTCATCCTCAATGCCATCATCCGAATCGACACGGAGCGGAGATCGAACTGTGCCAAAGCTTGACTTCAAAGACAGTCGCTCCGGGGCGGAACGGGATGCGGGCCAACCAGGACCACGGGTTCCGCTTCGCTCCACCCGTGGCTACTCGCCTCGGCTCCTCCGGGGCCAAGGTACTCCGGGGCCAAGGTGCTCCGAGGTCAAGGTGCTGTGCAACAGACCAGCAAGGCTTCCGTGAACGGTTACGAATTGTGACAGCGCAATAGCAGCTACTCTCGGGCCAGCACTGCGGCGAAGCCGCCGTCGTGATCCTGGTCCGGCGTTGTGAACACCTGCTTCACCACGTGCCAATTCGGGTATTCCTCGCAGAATTGGATAAGCTGATCCTCGTTCTCCTCGCGTTCGATGGAACACGTCGCATAGACGATTCGCGCGGCCGGACCGGCGAGTGCCTCGGCCCGCCGCAGCAGGTTGCGTTGGATTTCGACCAGGCTGAGGAGTTCCTTGTGCGTGGCACGGTACCGCGCCTCCGGCCTGCGCGCGAGCACACCGGTGTTCGTGCATGGTACATCGACGAGGATCAGGTCGGGAGCACGGTCCACCCTCGCCAGGGTGTCATCCAGTTGATCCAGTGGTGTCGTCTGGATGATGGTTAAACCGAGCCGCTCGGCGGTCTCGGGGATCCCTGCTAGCTTCACGGTGTCCACATCGGTCGCAAGGACGAGGCCGTCGTTCTTCATCAACTCGGCGGCCTGCGTTGATTTGGTCCCGACGCCGGCGCACAGGTCGAGCACCAGTTCGCCCGGACTTGGCGGTGAGAAACGCAGCGGAATCTGGGCCGTGCTGTCCTGCGGCTGGCAGAGGCCCTCGCCGATCTCGAAGACCTGGGCGACGGGCGGCGCGCCGCGCAGCAAGATCACGTCACTGTCGTCGAGTCTGGCGGGATCATGATCCCCTGCGGTGAGACTGTCGAACAGTTCATCCGGCGTCGTGCGGATCGGGTTCGGCCGCAGGACGAGCGGCGGTCGGCGCTGCCCGGCGATGCAGATCTCGCGGCAGAGCTTCGGCTTGAACCGGCGGTGCCAGCGTTCAACCAGCCAGGGGGGATGTGACGTTACGGCGATGAGGTGATCCAACGGGCGTTTGGCGGGATCGGGGAAAACGTTCTCCGCAAAGAGCCGGCCGCGGTCGGCGTCAATGGCCAGATACCGACGCGGGGCGGGATCGTTCGGCCGGTCGATGACATCGCCACGGCACGCGGCGAGCTTGCGCAAGATCGCATTGGTCATGGCGGCAGTGCCACGCCCGTGACCCTTGGCCTGTCGCACCGCCTGGTCGATGGCTGCGTAATCGGGAATCCTGTCGAGCCAGCAGAGCTGATAGACGGCCAGGGCGAGAATGACGCGCGTGTGTAGCCTCAAGCCGGCCCAGCGACCCCGATAGAACCGAGCGGCAAGATGCTCGGCCGTGATGCGATGACGGGAAACCCCCATGACGAGTTCGGCGGCCAGGGCCGCGTCGGTCGGGGAGAGCTGGTCCGCCTCCTGCAACTCGCCAAGCAAGTCACGGCAGAACTGCCGGCCGTCGTAACACGCGACGAGCACCTTGACGGCACGGTCACGTGGTGATCGCCTGATCTGGGAGTTGTCGGTCATTCAAACAGTCTCGATCGGCAGGAACCTGTCACCGGGGCGGACGTGGCGGCCGTTCACGAAATCGCGCCACGCCATCAGCTTCCCGTTGGCCGGCTTGATCTCGAGAACCGTCAACTCACGGTCGGCTCCCTGAATAGCCATCATTTCGGTGACGCGGCCCAAATCCTCCGTCGAGGCGGCGGGCACGGCTATGCCTTCGTAAGGCACCGCCCGAGCCAGCGTGATCATCTCGTCGCGCGAACCGTCGGCCGAGCGGAATCGGCACTTGGCCCCAGGCCAGGACCACAAGCCGCAAATGCGCCGGGCGAGCTTGTCGACAGGCTCGTCGAAGGCGATCCGCCCGTCTTCCTTCTTGAGCTTCGGGGCACGGGTGGCCTTGGCATCGTCCTGCGGCGTGCCGGGCATCGCGGGGTCCGCCTCGAGGGCTTCGATGGTCGCGCGGGTGGCGTCGCAACCGATTCTGGCCAACCGGTCGTGCAGTTCATCCGCGGTTTCATCCAGGCCGATGGCGGTGCGACGCTGAACGAGGATCGGTCCGGCGTCCATCCTCTCGACGAGACGGAAGACGGTCACACCCGCTTCGCTGTCGCCGTTGATGATCGACCACTGAATCGGACCGGCGCCGCGCAATGCCGGCAACAAGGAGCCGTGCAGGTTGACAATGCCGACCGGGAAGGCATCGAGCAGTATCGGGCCGATCTTCTGGCCGAACGCCGCGACGTAAGCAAGGTCGGCATTGAGAGACTTAATCTGCTTGATCATGTCGGGGGCATTGATGTTGGCTGGCGAAAGGACGTGCAGGCCGGCTTTCTGGGCTTCTTCCTTGATCGGCGTGGGGGATGTCTGCCGGCCGCGCCCACGAACCTTATCGGGCTGCGTCACCACGGCGGCGATTTCGTGGCCGTCCTTGAGGATTGATTGGAGTGTGGGGATGGCAAACTCGCCAGAGCCCAGGAACAGGATGCGCATCTGTGTAACTCCTGACGGATCGAGACGGTGCTGGGTCGCTACGACGCAGTCCTCCTCGACTTATACTGGGACTCGAGCTGTTTTAGGACGCGGCGGTTGGCGATCTTGTCAGCCTCCGACATGTAGTCGAGGATCATCCTGCCATACAGGTGGTCGTACTCGTGTTGCCAGCACCGGGCGAGCAAATCCGTGCCGACAGCCTCAAATGGCCGGCCCGTCACGTCGCAGGCGTGCATAGCGCAGCTCTTGTGGCGGCGGACCGAGACCGTAACGTCCGGTATGGAGAGACAGCCTTCATCACCCTCGATGACGTCCTGCAAGTCCGTCAGCGTTGGATTGACATAGACGTGGTCGTCGTTTGGCTCGCCCGTCACGTTACAGACGAACAACCGGAGCAACACACCGACCTGAGGCGCGGCCAGGCCGATCCCTTTCCCTTCGTGCATGAGTTTCAGCATCCTATTTGCAAGGCCGGCGATGGTGTCGTCGAAGGTCTCGACCGGTTTGCAGGCCTTCCGTAGGCGCGGGTCGGGGTGGTGGATGATACGCAAGGCGGAGATGTCCATCTGCATCAGTGTTTAACTCCTACCTGGAGGCTCAGTCTTGGTATAATAAGCGGGGCAGCCGAGGCTGGAAACGAATTATAGCAGCCTCGGCGGCAGGTTGACCGATCCGATACCGACGTTAGACTGCTCCTCCACACAGGGGGCACCCCATTGTCGCGTGGGCGTCCACGTGGGCAGACCATACATGAGCAACGATGATGACAATGCCGGACCGCTGGACCAGGGCGGCACGCCCCTGGGACGCCTGATCGCCAACGAATCGCAGCGGGCCAAGGCCGGGAAGTTTTTCGATCACGCCAAGAAGGCGGCGGACACGCGGAATTACGACTATGCGGTGAAGCTGTACGTGGACGGTCTCGCCCTGTGGCCGGACGCGATCGAGGAAGGGCTGAAGAAGCTCCGCGTGGTGGCGACGGCCCGGCGGTTGGAAGGCGGCAAACCCCTCGGGTTCATGGCAGCCCGCAAGTATCCGGTCGGAGGGAAGGATGTCCTCAAAGGCCTGAAGAACGCCCTTTATCTATTCGGGATGGATCCGGTCAATGTCTCCCATATGGAGAATCTCCTGCAACTCGCAACCAAGGCGAGATGCGACCGGATGGTGGAGTGGATCGCCCCCGTGTTGGCGGATGCGTACAACTCGGCGAAGAAGCTCCCGGTCGGACGATACAACGCGGCGTGTGCGGCACTCGATGCGGCGGCCGACTTGGCCATGGCCGTGGAGGCAGACGAAGGCGCGACCAGGATTCTCGAAGCGAATATCGCCACGGCACAAATCTGGTCGCGTCACTATCCGGAATCATCCGACGCACAACGGGCGCAAAGCAATGCGAGCGGCAAACTGACGATCGTCAAGGGCCGGTTTTCGAAGTCAAACGGTTTCACCGAGTCGCTCAAGGACGGCGAAGCACAACACGATCTCCGCGACAAGGACAAGAGGGTCCACACCATAGATCGAAGTCGAGAGTTGATCGCAAAGGCGCGCAAGGACTGGGACGAGAATCCCGGCGTGCCCGGCAAGCTGTTGCATCTGATCGACCTGATGATCCGAATCGAGCAGGACGATACCGAAAACGAGGCGATCGCGCTTCTTGAAAAGCAGTCTGCCGCTACCAGCGACTATGTGTATCAGCAAAAGGCAGACGACATTCGGATGCGGCAGTTGAAGCGCCATCGTCGCGAACTCCAGGCGAAGGCAAAGGCTGAGCCCGACAATGCCGAGATTCAGCAGGCCCTGGCCAAGCATGTGGCTCGACAGACTGAGATTGAGATCAAGCTTTACCAGAATCGACTGGAGCAGTATCCGACGGATCTGAGGCTGCGGTTCTTGCTGGGTACACGGTATTTTGCGGCCGGGCATTACGACGACGCGATTCCGTTGTTCCAGCAGGCCCAGGTGGACGGCCGCTGCCGGAGCGAGAGCCGGCTGTATCTTGGCCGTTGCTTCTACGAAAAAGGATTCCACGAACAGGTGGTCGGGACGCTGAGGACGGCGATTGAAGAGGCGGATTCGACGACCAGCCGGTTGGCTTTGGAACTGAACTACTGGCTGGCAAGGGGGTTGGAAGCGTCAAATCAATTGTCGGATGCCAGAAAAACCTATGGCGATCTGATCCAATTGGATTATAATTACCGCGATGCGCGAAAGCGGCTGGAGAAACTGGTCGCCACGGATACGGGCTGAGAACCTATCCGAATTACCTTGATGGTACATGCGCCAAAGCTGGTTGTCGCTGAGGCGAAGCGTCGCGTTGGATTCATGTTAAGCACGTCATCCATCCGGGGGAGTCGCCTGGAGGTTCGAGTGTGGCAACGGCCCTGAAGGGTCGTCAAGGAGAACGGTGTGGCACGATCATTGTCGTCTCAGAAAGCGATTCGTCGAAGTCAGAAGCGCGCACAGCGTAACAAGGCAAGGCGGAGTCAGGTCAAAACTTCGATTCGTAAAGTGAATGACGCGATGACCGCGCGCGACCCGGACGCCGCAGAGAAGGCGTTTCGAGAAGCGGTACGCGTCTTGGATTGCAGCGCCACTCGACGGACCATCCATCCCAACACCGCGGCACGTCGCAAGAGTCAGCTAGCCAAGCGTCTCAACGCGATCAAGACGGCGAAGTCCCGCGGCTAGTGCGCCGTCACACCTGAATCTGCGGGCTTCTGTGCCACTGCTCTCGAGCAGCGCGGGTGCCCCGCCCCTTCCAGGTTTGGGGGACGGACGCGTACGATGGGCAATCCTGCCCATCTGTTGAACCTATTCAGTTCCGATTTCCCGCTCGTGTGCCACTGCTCTTGAGCAGTGCTTTGTCGATGGGGTATCCAGGGGGGCACTGCTCGAGAGCAGTGGCAGCTCGCCTATCTGCCAGAGGGTCCGGTCAGTCCAAGCTGCCCGTGGCACCCTGAGCATTGTAACAGATCATCTCGTTCAAGAGTCCTCGGCCCAACGAGTTGGATCGTCTCATCACGCCGAGTCTTCCTGCCCAGTTCGCTCAGCGATGCACCATCAGGCAATGCCAAACCGGGTATATGAGAAACCTTGGGCGGCGCAGTACAGAAGCGAGAGCTTCTGCTGTAGCCTCCAACCGCATCAGCAGTACTGATAATGAGGATTCCGTAAGGTCATGCCCAATTCCACGGGGAGCCGATGCGCGATACGGAGGGGCGGATCGTTGCGATCAATTTGCCGGCCTGGGTTTTGCGATTAAGACTGTCTATGTAACGCGACGATGTTGACACATCCTCATGTTCCTACGCTTGGGCTCTTGACGATTGATCCGCGGCCTGGGCCCGACGGGAATGCGAGATCGACCGTGCGTGACAGGACACGGGTCAAATTCTGAGAACGCTGTTGACTGAGGCCCGACGCTCTGCATAATCGTCGAAGACGGATGAACATACTGCATGGATGAAGGCAGTCCGGTGCCGTGGAATGGAAAAGTCGGCGATGGCCGGTTGTCTCAACCCAGAGAGCCGGCTTGTCTTAAGCTGGTCTTCGTGGGGCTGGATACAAGGAGGTAATCACGGCTGTGCGGTTCGCAAATCTACGAATCTCTTCCGGCGTTACTTTAGCGATCGCCCTACTGTTTGCGATACCCGGTTCGGTCTTTGCGCAGCTTGGACTCGATTCGGGCGTGAGCGACAGCTTCCTGGAGCGGCAGCGCGCGCTCGAGCGAGAAAACGAGCGCAAGCTGCAACGGGACCTTCCTCCCGCACAGAAGTTCCGGGTTGATTGGGGCGGGTGGTATAACTCGTATTTTTTCCTGTTTGATGACGGCATCGAAAGCAGCCGCACCTTGCGGCAGAACGAACTGCGCTTGTGGACGTCGTTCAGCGCGGATCGTGGCATCCATGAAGGCTATGCCCGTATGCGCATGAGCTACAATGACTGGAATGCCGGAGACAGTTTCACGCGGAATGAAGACGACCTTAACGGGCCCAACCTCGAACGTGGCTGGTATCAATTCGACATTGGCAGGGCGTTGCGCGGGCATACTTCCTACGATGCGCCATTTGATCTGAGGCTCAAGATCGGCCGTGATTTGGTGTATACCGGAACCGGCTACGCGATCGACCTTCCGCTTGACCACGTCATGTTGCAGGCGGAATACCTCGATTTCGAGACGACGTTAGTCATGGGCAAGACGCCGGCAAGTACCGAGAACATCGACCGAAGCCGGCCGGTGGCGGACCACAGCAACCGGAAGTTCTGGATCATTGAAGAGCGCTACAAGGGGTTTGAAAACCACGAGCCGTTTGTTTATGTTGCCTGGCAGGATGACAGCACGAGCGAGGACCCGCCGAACTATTTGCAGAATTATCACTATGACTCTCAGTACATCGGTTTCGGTTCCACCGGCGAGTTGATCAGGAATCTGCGCTACAGCACGGAGTGGGTCCTCGAGCGAGGTCGAAGCTATGGCTCCGATCGCTATATGCACAAGGACACGATCAAGGCTTGGGGATTCGACCATCGGCTGGACTATTATTTCCAGCATAAGATGAAGCCGATTCTGTCCTTTGAGTACATGTTCGCCAGCGGTGACGCCAACAGGTTGGGCAGCCCGACAAACGCGGAGGGCGGCAACCGAAACGATCGTGTGGATCGCAGCTTCATCGGGTTCGGCTTCCGCGACACGGGTCTTTCGTTCGCACCACGACTTAGCAATATCCATATCTGGCGGCTGGGCGGCATATTCCGGCCGTTCCCGGATGTCGAAGCTGTTAAGGAACTCGAGTTGGGGAGCGATTGGTTCCTGTACGCGAAGCACCGGTCAAACGCGGCAGTGAGCGACGCCCTGGCCGATCGGCAATCCAGCTATCTGGGCTGGGAGATGGACTACTTCGCTAACTATCGTATTGTCAGTGACTTGTCGTGGACGGTTCGATTCGGGGCGTTCTTCCCGGGTAAGGCGTTCACGGACCGGACCACCAGGACTTTCTTATTGACGGGCATCACTTGGTCATTCTGAAGGATGAAGGATGAGGATGAACGAAGGAGCCGAAATCCATATTCCGCGGTTTTCCAGACACATGGGCAGACATAGAATGAATTACAACCAACCCTTCCTGGTATGCCTTAGGGTTACAATCCTCGCAGTAACATGCTGGCTGCCTCTTACCGGCTGCGCCGGTCCGCGGATGACTCAACCGGAGGTGGACCCGAACGAGCTTTCGGAAGAGGGCTTTCAGGCCTATCTGGCGGAAGTCGAACTGGTGACCGTGGACGAGGCGTATCGCGCGATGCTGGTCTTGGCCGACGGCGAAGACGCGAGTCAGTCGTTTGAGGAGCGAAGACAGAATCTCGAATCACGAAACATCGCCAAGGCGGCCTGGAACCTGGAGCCACAAAACGTGGTCGACGCCGGCTCTGTGGCTTACATGGTCTGTCGAATTTGCGAGATTCGTGGCGGTATCAATTATAATCTATTCGGCCGCATCGGTTTGGGCGATCGGCGTTATGCGTTACGGGAGCTGATTTATCGGGAGATGATCGACAACACGGTCGATTACCAGTACATGACGGGCGCTGCATTGTCAGCCGTGATGGCCAGGGCCGATGAGTTAATGGAGAAGAAAGGCCTTTACGAAACCGAGACGATCGAACTCAGTGACGAGGCCGATCGCGACGAGTTTGGCGACTTGATCGTGCCGCCGCCCGCACAAGCGCCCCCAGCCGAGCCCGACGGCACATAACGTGCGGGTATCGAGTGGGGATTGTGAGGCCGCATCCTCATCGTCCGATAAACTCGGTCGCGACTGACGGCCGAGTAGGCAATGACATTTTTACCGACGAGGATCCCACCATTCGGCGTGCCCGATGCTGGGCGAGAGTACCCACGTGTGGGGAGACATATTAGGGGAATCTAAGGCACTCTAACAAAACCTGTGGCATGGGCGCCAAAGCCCGTGAACCCACCGCCGAGACGGCGGTGCCACAGGAGGTTTTGTTATAGCACCTAAACCGAGGATTTGGGCGATGGCACGAAACACGATATTCGCGAGCGTTGTTATCTACGTGGTCGGGCTTGTTCTGGTGACCACGGCGGTGGCCCAGGAACCGCAAGCGGTAGCCCCGCCGCCACCGGCAGACAAGGGCGACGGCTCCCTGGTATACGAGGTGATTCAGGTGAAGGGGAAAGTCCGTGTTGCCCAGACCGGTACCGACCCCAAGGCGACCGAAGGATGGTCCTATGTGAAGGTCGGTGACACGCTTGGAGTCGGCCTCCAAATCAACGTGCCGTTTCGTGGGGCCGTCAAGCTCGTGGCCAGGCCGGCCGACCCGCCAACGGTGATCATGATCAAACGATCGTCGCTGGTCAGTATCTCCGATCTGTCATTGCAGGGCGGGGTTGCCACAAGCAGGATCAAAATCGCATACGGGGCCGTCCGGGCCGGCGTGGCAGAGGGCACGACGCGCAGTGACATGGAGATCGAGGCGCCGGTGGCCACATTGAGCAAGCGCGGCACCGATTACTTCGAATTCGAGTATCGCAACAGGCGGTTTCGCATGTCGCTGTCGGACCAGGGGCGGGGGTTGATCCGGGCGATTCAGATGCAATCCACGGCGTTCGGCGCGCTGCGACGAATGCGGACCCGCTCGCTGACCCCGGGGCGGTTTGTCACACAGCGCATGGCGCGGGTCATCGACAACGTCCAGTTTGACCGAAAGATCAATGTCAATGACGTGTTCGGGCTGGGGAAGCTCGATGAGCTTTTCGCCATGTTCAATGACCACGGCATCGGCTTCCTGCTCCCGCAGGGCGGCAACCCGGTTCATTATCTCGATACACCGACGGCAGACGGTAGAATCGGGGAGACGCCGGATTTCGACCCTGGCACGGGGGGGCCTGGAATGGATCTGCTCCAACCGGCCTTCCAGCAGATTCTCCGCCAGCGTTCCGGTGATTTCGGCATCGGCCAGGGCAATGTGCCGAGCGTGCACGGTCTGGGTGCCGGTTCGCGTCTCCAACGAGTCAAAGACGCCCAGCGGATTAGGGCCAAGCAGGATACGCTGCGACGACAGGGGCGGAAGCGTTAGACGCGCAATACCGAAGACACATCTCAGATTCATTGGCTGTTCAAAGCACGAGCAGCGATACTCGAGGTCCCTGTGAGGGACGGTTACTTACATAACCACTCCTGCACAATCTGTTTGTGTCCTTGACTTGACGCGCATCGGGTTTGTGGTCGATCTAACGTAGGGTCCGAGGGTTTGGGTTCAAAGGAGCGGGAGCCAGTGGGGCTGTCCCGATAAACCGATCGAACATGAGCAAGACCCAATACGACGACAGGCCGACCGACTCTCGCAGGCGTTTTCTGAAGCGCTCGCTTGCCCTCGCCGCGGCAGCGTCAATCTCGAACCCATCCTCCCTCCTGTTGGGTCACGATCGGGAAGGTGTCTCGTCAGGACTGCGGAGGAAGCCGGCGTCGGCATATTCGCGAGTCGTGCGAGTGGTTTCGGAGCGTGTCCTGCCCGTTCGCGTCGTGCAACCGGCGTTGCTGAAAGACAGTATTGTCCAAGGGCTTTGCAGGCTGACGGACGAGAAAGATGTGGGGGATGCGTGGCACCGTCTCCTCAATCCGGACGACGTGATCCTGCTCAAGTTTAACCGGTCCGGCGCGGCCCGGATGGGTACGACACCGCCGATGGTCACGGAGCTGTTGAACTCACTGACCACCGCAGGCTGGGGGCTGGACAGGATCATCGTGCTTGAAGCTGGCTCAAATGCGGCCATCGTGAGAAGGACGCGGGCCGCGGACACACGTTGGCAAGGGGAAGAGGTGCATTTTGGCACGTCTGGCAAGGATTCATTCATCGCAGCCCTCGATCAGGCGACCGCTATCGTGAACGTGCCGTTCTTGAAAACCCATCACAGGGCCACCATGACCTGCTGCCTAAAGAACCTGTCGCACGGGCTGATTCGGCATCCGGCTCGTTTTCATGCCGGCGGCTGCGATCCAGCCATCGGGGAAATCGTCGCCTCGGAGCAGATTCGCGGTAAGTTGAGGCTGAACATCGTGAATGCGTTGCGTGTACCCTTCGATCAAGGCCCGGAGGCCGGTGAGAATGAAGTGCACACGGCCCGAACGCTGTTAATGGGAACTGATCCGGTCGCATGCGATGTCACCGGCTATGGCATCCTGAATGAAATCAGGTCTCTGCGGGGACTGGGGCCCCTTTTGCCGGCTGCCAATGTCCCGCCACAGGTAGCTACCGCTGCCAGATTGAGACTCGGCCGGGCCGATACGGAACAAATTGAAGTCCAGCAGGTTGAAATGTGAACCGATGAGACCATGTGGAGACGTCGTGTGGGGCGGAGATTCGCCAGCAGAAAGCAGGCCGACGGCTCCGAAAAAACGGGCTTTTGGGAGCCCTGAGCCGTTGACAAGAGGCGAGAGTTTGGTATTATATAGTAGCGGTGGATAGGGTCTTCGATGGTATGGCTCTGCTCACAGCGAGAGGGTACGCAGGAACCGAGGCTTAGAGGTATCGTTATTATAATACGGTGGCGATAATTCGCCTAGATTATTCATACCCGCCGCGACAGAATCGCGGTTTGTTCCCTCCCTGATAAGCCTCTCCCATACCTCACGCTTACGACTGTGCATGCCATCGCTTCCCATTGTCGTCGGCAGACAAGGGAACCCACCGGGGGGAATAAGTTGTGCTCAACCATGGATTAGGGAGAAGGTTGAGCCGCAAAGGTCCTTTTTAAGAGGACAGCATGGACCGGCAGCCAGCGCGACTGCGCGTGGTTGTCAGTGGTTTCGTCATTCAGGCTTGTTCCGGTTGGGAGCGAGAGAACCCGTTGATTGGCAGGCAGTGGGAACTCCGGCCCGCCGACAAGTAATGTGCAGAGCCCAAGCCCATGGCATGTGTTGTCGAGGATTTCTTGGGACTCCGTGATAGAGAGCGTGTGGGTTATGGCAACGGATCCACACGGGATGATCAGTGGCATTGGCATGGCTGAGGCATTGGCGAAAGCAGTTTCAGTGCCTCGGCGCTGATCCTGACTTGGCTTTCATTCATAGTTGTTTGGTAGCACACTCGGCGTGCTGATGAAACTGATCATAAGGATCAGAGGTTGCCATTGGAGGTATTGCTGTGAAAAGATCGAGAGCGTTTACATTGATTGAGTTGTTGGTAGTGGTCGCGATCATCGCATTGTTGATCTCGATCCTACTGCCCAGTCTTTCGCGTGCGCGAGAGCTTTCTAAACGGACGGTGTGCTCGGCCAACCTGCGCGGCATCGGGCAGGCAATGTACATCTATGCCCAGGACGATCCGCAAGTCTTCCCTGCCATTGCCATGACGTACACGACTACACCCGGCGCCATGCACCTGTTCTTCACCGATGATCGCACTATAGCCCCGGCGACGACAGGCATCCCATCACCCACGGTTGATATGTGGGCGGTGGTTCGGGCCAATAATACGACGCCCAAGCAGTTCATCTGCCCGAGCACGACTGACCTGCCGGACGCCGCTCAGGACACGACCGCCTACTATGATTTCGAGCACATCGGTAACCTGAGCTATGCCTACCAATACCAGCACCATCCCAATCGCCGGATCATCGGCACGAGTTCCGAACCTACGTTCCCATTCATGGCCGACGGGAATCCGTACATTAAGGGCGGCGTCACGGAGACCCACTCGGTTGATCGTATCGGACCGGGACGCGGCAACAGCAACAACCACACGAACCGCGAGGGACAAAACGTACTCTACCAAGATAGTCACGTGACCTTCGAGAAAGGGCCGGACATCGGTTTCTCAGGTAAGCCCAGTACTCAGGTCGCGACAGTCTCACGTGGTCGGGACCACTGCTACACGGTGCACCAACCCGCCGAAGGCGCGATCGTGGATCCAGGCTACAAGAAACCGGAATGGACCTCTCCGAGTTCCGTCGGCGAGTGTGATCTGGGCACTAAGTCAGATGCCTGTTTGGTTCCGTAGCGAGACGCTACCGGCCTATCGGCTCTAGATTAGTTTGTGAAGGACGGCGATTTACGCTAATGTGTGGATCGCCGTTCCTTTGCGCGCAGGGTGTGTTGAGTTCATGGTGGGGGTGCCGACTTGTCTCCAAGCCGATTCCGAACTACAACTTCTGTATATCTCCACTACAATAGGATGTGCGCGCAAGATGGATACAACTTTCCAGGTCAAGACCGGCCAAGTTGATGGGCGAGTATCTCGTGAAGCGTATCCCCTAATTTATCAGGCTTCTCGCTTCACGAACGGCGCTTCATGCCTCATGCTCCCTGCTTTACAGCTTTCTCTCGCCTGTTGGGTTCCGGCCTCGACGGGTTTAGGATGACAAAGGGCAAGCAGATGACGACTGCCAGATGTGGGCCGACGAACACGCCGCCGCAAGTGCACGTGGGGGATTTAGCGATCACACTATTGGACGGGGGCGAATTGTGGCTGGACGGCGGGGCGATGTTCGGCATCATCCCGAAACCCATGTGGTCGAAACTGACGGAGGTGGACGAGGCGAACCGGATTCCGCTGGCGACGACCTGCCTCCTGGTGGAAAGCGGCGGCAAACGGCTCCTGGTGGAGACGGGAGTCGGAAACCGGGCAAAGTACAGCGAAAAGGAACGGAACTTCTTCAAGTTTTCCCGGCATTGGGTTGTGGATTCGCTGCAAGCGATCGGCGTGGAGCGAGGCTCGATCGACTATGTCATCATGACGCACCTGCACTTCGACCATGCCGGCGGCGGCACGATGTCGGATGGCCGCGATGGGTATGAGACGACGTTCCCCAATGCGAAGTACGTCGTCCAACGCGGCGAGTGGGAGGATGCCACCGGCGGCCGCGCGGTGATGACGGCCACGTATCGCCGGGAGAATCTCGCCCCGCTGGAGCAGGCGGGTGTGGTTTCGCTGGTGAACGGCAAGGCGGAGATCGTCCCGGGCGTGTCGGTCATACCGTTGGCCGGACACACAATGCACCAACAGGGCGTCGTGATCGAGAGCGGCGGCCGGCGAGCGGTGCAGCCCGGTGACATGCTGCCGACGGCGGCGCATGTCGGCCTACCGTACAACATGGCATACGACCTGTTTCCGGTGGACAACATGCGCAACAAAGAGACGCTGCTGCGGGAGGGAGAAAGCGGCGGCTGGAAGCTGCTACTCGGCCAGGACCCCAAGCAAGTCGCCTGGTCCATCACCACGGACGAGCACGGGCGGTTCTCGCTGGTGACGCCGCCGGCGTGACGGCCTTGCCCACCGACAGATCTTCAAAACGCTTCGCCCGCCGCCGGAATGTCATTTGAAGAGTGTAGGACTAACATAGGAAGTGGTGCCATCGGTGTGGGTAGGTCACCGCCCAAACGCCGAAAACGCCGCCCGCCAAGAGACAATTGCAGAAAACGGGCCAAGGGCCGAGAACGGATTCTCGGCCCAGCGAAGTGCTCTGTTTCATGCCCGCCGAATGTGTCACGAACCCCATTTATGGGCATGGGGGGTGGGGCGCTTTCCCGCGTGGCATTCGGCCGGTATAAATAGCTGTGTGATCTAGTCTGCCGGCTGAGCGTGCATACTCCGCGAGAGTGCCTTTGGCAGCTTGTCTGCCAGTGCGGGGTTGCGCTGATCGGGGGGATGTCCTTTGCGGACGGGGTTTGATTTCGATGGACTTTGACGCGCTCGGCAATACTTGTGTCGTCGGCCTGCAATGGGGTGACGAGGGCAAGGGCAAGGTCGTCGATCTGCTGACGGAGCACTTCGATGCCGTCGTTCGCTTTGGCGGCGGCGCGAATGCGGGTCACACTGTCCAGATCGGCGATAAGACATTTGCCCTGCACCTGCTTCCCTCCGGCATACTCCGGCCGGAGGTGTTGAGCATCATCGGGCCGGGTGTCACGCTGGATCTGGAGATTCTCACTGGAGAGCTCGACGGACTACGGGCGAAGGGGGTCGAGGTCGGCGAAAACCTGCTCATCTCGGACAGCGCGCACCTCGTG
>Ga0190284_1000730_pt1 | contig 16906 bp, 19 predicted proteins | sample 48691812_MG_FD_161668 | JGI IMG/M metagenome (GOLD analysis project Ga0190284, IMG submission 161668) | Hydrothermal vent microbial mat bacterial communities from Southern Trench, Guaymas Basin, Mexico - 4869-18-1-2_MG | ecosystem: Environmental > Aquatic > Marine > Hydrothermal vents >...
TAGCCGGTCACTACCACCTTGCGGGCCGGGAAGTAGGAGCGCGAATCCTCCACCGTCACCGCCACCCGCGCCGCCAGGCGGGCAATAAAGCGTACCGCCCAGCCAGGCTCAATGTCGGGCAGATAAACCAGGATAGGAACCCGCAACGCCCAGGCTGCCAAGGCCACCGGTACGCTAGCGTATCCTCCGGTCGCGAATAGCGCCGCCGGTCGCTCCCGACGCCCCAACCAGTACGCCCCCCCCCACCCTCGTATCAACCTGATCAGGTTCCAAATCGCCCGCCAGGGCGCCAATCCGTGCACCCCGCCCGCCGGCACCCCTACGAAGCGCAGGCCGGCCCGCACGACCAGCCGCTCCTCCACACCCCCTTCTCCACCGATGTACAGCACCTCAAGCTCATCAGAAACCAGGTTTTTCGGAAAAAACCTGGTTTCTCCAGGTTTCTTAGCGACCAACGCCTGTACGACGGCCAGACCGGGATAGACGTGTCCCCCGGTTCCCCCACCTGCGATCCAAATTCGCACGCTGGCGACTTCCTTTCCCTACCCGCTTTCTCTGTTTTCCCCATTTTCCAACGGGCCTGCCCCGTGAAATGCTCAGTAACAGTCCAACTCCGGTCAGCGAAACCACCATCGCAGAGCCACCGGAACTGACGAAGGGCAGCGCAACCCCGGTGAAGGGGATCAATCCCGTCATCACCGCAACGTTGACCAACGCCTGGAAAGTCAGCCAACAGGTAATGCCACACGCCAGCAAGGCGGCGAAAGCGTCTGGGGCTTCCAGCGCGATCTTAAAGCCGCGATAGGCCAGGAGGAGAAACAGACTTATCACTACCAGGCAACCCACAAAGCCTAATTCCTCACCCAGCACAGCGAAGATACTATCTGTGTGAGAAGCCGGCAAATAACCCAATTTCTGCCGTCCCTGCCCCAGCCCCACGCCGAACAGCCCGCCGCTGCCCAAAGCGATCAGTGACTGCTGTATGTGATGCCCGACGAGCGTCGGATCGTGCCAGACAAGCAGGTACTCATCAATGCGCTGTCGGGCATGGGGCAGTTGATTGATCAACACAAGAAACGTGATGCCACTTACAGCGATGCCAACAGCCAGTTGGAAAATGTCGGCGCCGGCGAAGAAGAACACCGCCAACGCAGTCAGCACGATCAACACCGCCGTGCTTACGTCCGGCTGCATCACAATCAAGCCAGCCACCACACCGATCAGCACAGCGAACGGGATTAGCCCATAGGTCACGTCACGGATCTGATCACCCTTAGAAGCTAACCAGGTCGCAACGTAGATCACCACCGTCAGCTTTGCCAGTTCACCAGGCTGAATCGAACCGTCGAAAAACGATCGCCGCGCACCGAAACGATCGTCCCCCACAAAGAGCACCAAAACCAGCAGCAGTAGCCCCCCCCCCATTACCGGTACCGCCAACTGCCGCCACCAGTCGTAAGGCACGGCAGCAACCACCACCAGCGCGACCGCACCCAGGCCAACCCAGAGGAACTGCCGTGACGCAATGTGAAAGCAACTCTGGTATACCTGGTACGACCAGTCGAAGGTCGCGCTATAGACCATCATCAATCCGATGACGACCAACCCGGCTACTGCCAGCGCTAGCACGTAATCAGGGCTAGGACGTCCTCTTCCGGACCGCTTTACCGGTTGTGCCCTCTGCCGCGCTCTCGCTCCTGCTGACATTCTCTCCTCCCCCTCCCTTCCCGCTTCCTGTCTCCTGTACCCACGTTTCCCTGCAATCTACAATCCCCACACTAGTTCCTTGAACCTATTCCCTCGCTCAGCGAAATCGCGAAAAGCATCAAAACTGGTGCCTCCAGGTGAAAGCAGCACCACCTCACCAGGTCGAGTCAGCCGGGCGGCCGCCTCCACCGCCTCCTCCAACGTCCCTACCTGTGTGATCCCCTCCAACTTACGAATTGTGAACCGCGAATCGCGAAAGGAAGATGGGCTTCCGGTCTCCTCCCCCCCTCTCCCTCTTCTCCTCCCCTCCTCCACCACTCGTGCGATCATCGGTCCTGCTTCTCCAAACGTCACCAGATGCCGCACCCGTCGCACCGCCTCATCGGCGAACTCACCCCAGGGCAGTTTTTTATCGCGCCCACCAGCAAGGAGTACGATAGGCTCCTCGAACGAGCGCAAGGCAGCCAGCGACCGCTCCGGGGCTGTGGCGATCGAATCGTCGTACCAGCATACACCCTCCAACTCCCGCACCAACTCCAGGCGATGCTCGACGCCAGTGAAAGTTGTAGCGACCTGCCGCATGACCTCCACTGGCACGCCAGCTACCCCGGCCAGCACACACGCCGCCAACACATTCAGCAGATTGTGGCGTCCCCGTAGACACACCTCCGAGGCATGGCAGACCACACGATCTACACCCCCCAGCCCCCCCGATGCGGGGGGAGGCAAGACGCCCAGCCGCAGCACCAACTCACCGTTCGTCCTGAATGCCCCCTCGTCTACCTCAGCCCCGCCGCTGAACCAGAGCAGGTGCGCCGCCGTCTCCAGCGCCAACGACCGAGCGTTGGCGTCGTCGTAGCCCAGGAGCGCGAAGTCCTCTGGCTTCTGATGAGCCACGATGTTGCACTTGGCAGCAATGTACGCTTCCATCGTCTGGTGCCGATCCAGATGATTGGGTGTGATGTTGAGCACTGCCGCGACATACGGGCTCACCGTCATCACCTCCAACTGAAAACTGGAGAGTTCCATCACCACCCAATCGTCGGGTTCGATCCGGTCCAGATCAACGATGAGCGGATTACCAATGTTGCCCCCTACCCAGGTACGCAACCCCGCTGCACGGTACATCTCCCCCACCAATGCCGTCGTCGTCGTCTTGCCGGCCGAGCCGGTAATGCCGATGACCGGAGCCGGGCAGCGCTCCAGGAACAGTTGCGCGTCGTTGCTCAGCGGGATGGCGCGCTGTTGCGCCTCCACGACGATAGGGATATCCACCGGCACCCCTCCGCTCAGGCACAACAGATCGGCTCGGTCCAGCAAGCTAAGTGGATGTTTGCCCAGCACGTAGCGGATGGGCAAGCCCGCCAACTCCGCCAACTGATCAGCCAACGCCGCTTCGCCCTGCAAGTCAGAGACCGTTACCTCAGCCCCAGCCTGCACCAGGAAGCGCGCCAACGCCATTCCCTGCCGCGCCAGGCCAATGATCACCACTCGCTTGCCCGTCAGCATATTTTCCAATCTACCAACTCACTTGCGACTCACAACTTGCGAGCTGTCCTCAGTCACCCCCAACCAAAAGTGATCCGGCAAGACCGAGCGGCCAGGGCGGATCTCCACCCCACCCGCCATCTTGACTGGTCGCTTCCCGTTCCCGTTGAAAACGCTGGGATGGACGAAGCACAGATCGGGTGGCTGTCCGTACTTACGCTCATAGTGCGTCGCCGCTCGTAGCACCTTGTCCTCCAACCGCCGTCTTGGGTCATCGTCGAACCACAGTAGTCCGGTTTTCATTGCTACCTCCCTGTTCTCCTCCAAGAAACCAGGTTTTTGGGGAAAATCTGGTTTCTGCTTCACCATAGGGCGAGGGCCACACCGGCCATCACCGCCAGCAACTCCACCAGCCAGAAACGCTGCACCACCTGCGTCTCCGACCAGCCCAGGAGTTCAAAGTGATGATGGAGGGGGCTCATTTTGAACAATCGCCGCCCCTGACCAAACCGGCGCCTGGTGTACTTAAAATAGAGCACCTGCAAAATCACTGAGACTGTCTCGGCCACCGGGACTAGCGCCACCACTGGCAACAGCAGCCACTGGCCGGTCATCAGCGCCACCGTACCCAGAGTCGCCCCCAACGCCAGGCTGCCCGTGTCGCCCATAAACATCTGCGCCGGGTGAGCGTTATACCACAGGAAAGCGAAGCAGGCCCCCACCACGGTGAAACAGAAGTGCACCAGGTAAACCTGTTCCTGGAGCAGGGCGATCACGCCGTAGCCGACGAAGGCACTGGCGACGATGACCCCCGCCAGTCCGTCCAGCCCGTCGGTCAGATTGACCGCGTTGGCCGAGCCCAAAATCACAAACGCCGCAATGGGCACCCACGCCCAGCCTAGATCAACCGCTTGCTGCACCCCCGGCACGCCTACCTGACCCGCAAACTGCATCCCCAGCACCTGCATCACCACGGCGACCCCCAACGTCAGGGGGATTTCCCACAAGAGCTTGCGCCGCGCCGAATACCCCTCGCCGCGCCGCATCCCACGCACCCCAGCGATGTCATCCGCAGCACCGATGAACGCGTAGGCCAACATCACTCCCAGCGGCACCAGGATCGAACGACCGATCACCGTCCGTCCCAGTAAGTTGTAAATGTTGAGCGCCAACGTGATCAGCACCACCGGTACGACGATCATGAGCCCGCCCATCGTCGGCGTCCCCAGTTTGGTCTGGTGACCACGAGGGCCATCAATACGGATGCGCTTACCAATGTCGTAGTGGCGCAGGATGCGAATGAGAAGCGGGCCCCATCCCACCGCTAGCACGAACGAGATACTCGCCAGGACCAACGCGACGTCCATCACTTCCTCCCCAACGCGTTGACAACCTCTTCCATCCGCATCGCCCGCGAACCCTTGACCAGAATCACGTCGTCGCCAGTCACCATCTGCTCCAGCAGAGCGACCACTTCGACGTTCTCCTCCAAAATGTGCACTTGGTCGGCTGGCATTCCCCAGCGCAGCGCCGTCTCGCCGATGATACGTCCTCTCGGCCCGACCGTGATGAGCACATCGGCCACTTCCAACGCTCGCATTCCCACTTTCTCGTGCCCCTCCCGCTCGTAGTCGCCCAGTTCCAGCATATCGCCCAGGACAGCGATCCTGCGCCCATCCAGTTCATCCAACAAATTGAGCGCCGCCAGGGTCGAGGCCGGGCTGGCGTTGTACGTGTCATCCAGGATAATAGAGCCATTTGGCCCCGGAACCGCCACCAGCCGCAGTTGCGCCGACGGCCCCCGCAACCCCTCGATGATCTCCTGCCAGGTCAACCCCTCGACCAGCCCCACCGCCGCCGCCCTCAGCGCGGTATGGACGGAGTGCCGCCCCAGGAGCGGGATCCTCACGTGCAGCGTCTCGTCGCCGTAATGGAGTTGGAAGCGAATCCCCTCCAGCCCCAGTCCTTCGATGCAGTCAGCCCATAGGTCCGCTTCGGGTGAGAGACCGTAGTAGAACACGCGGGCTCTCGTAGCCCGCGCCATCCCCCGCACGCGCTCGTCGTCATAATTAAGGATCGCCACCCCTTCGGGGGCCGGCGGCAGCGCTTCGACCAGTTCCGTCTTGGCCTGCACAATGCGCTCGAGTGTCTTGGCCCGCTCCATGTGCACCGGACCGATGATGGTCACAACGCCGACATGGGGCAGCGCGATGCGAGCCAGGCCGGCGATCTCGCCCACGTCATACATCCCCATCTCCAGGACAGCACGCTCGTGCTCGTCCGTCAGATGCATCAGCGCCAGCGGCAGGCCGATTTCGTTGTTGTAACTGGCCTCACTCTTGAGCGTGACATAACGTCGCGCCAGCACCGCCGCCACCAGTTCCTTAGTCGTTGTTTTCCCCACACTCCCTGTGATACCAATGATGCGCAGTTCGTGCTGCCGCCGCCAGAAGGTCGCCACCTGCTGGAGCGCCTGGAGGCTATCGGTCGCCTTGAGCACCAAAGGCAGTGACCAGGCACCAGGCAGCGTCCAGGATGGGTCAGTCAGATCCAGTATCAGTTCGGAGGAAACCACGTCCCGTTCGACAATCGCCGCGACCGTACCACGTGAGAAGGCATCGGCGACGTAATCGTGACCGTCTGCGTGCTCGCCCTTAAGCGCGACGAATAACGCACCAGGCTCGGCCCGCCGTGAGTCAACCACCGTCATCGAGATCGGTTGTCCCAGACCCGCCGGCCGGCTTCCCGTCAACCCCTCAACCACGTCCGCCAGCGTCAACGTCCTTGCACTCATCTTACCGCCTCCGCCACTTCTGCGACCCCAGGCGGAATGTCCAAGACCACGAACAGCCGAGATGCCAGCCGCTGGAAAGCCCGAGCTGCCGTCTCAGAAGCCCAGGGCGAGGTCTGCGGCCGATCCAATTTGACCAGAATAATGAGTTGAGGGTCAGGCACCGGCCCAAATCCAACAAAGGAAGCAACCGTGCCTTCCTTGTCGTACCCACCGGGGATGGGAATCTGTGCTGTGCCCGTCTTGCCCGCTATTCGATAGCCCTCCACCTTGGCCTGGGGCACTCCCTCCTCTACCACCTGCACCATCATCTCCACCAGCGTACGCGCCGTCTGCGGAGAAACCACCTGCGCTTCGACCACCGGGCGGAATGTGGAGACCACGCCGTCGGGGGCAATGTGCCGGTACACAACGTGAGGCCGCAGCCGGGCCCCGTCGTTAGCCACCGTCGCCACTGCGACGATCATCTGGAGCGGCGTAACCGCCAGCCCCTGTCCGAAAGCGTTCGTCCCCAGGTTAGAGTCGTGCCATTGTTCGTAATCTTCCGGCAGCCACAACTGACCGGATACCTCGCCCGCCAAGTCAATTCTCGTCGGTCGCCCGATACCGAACGCCTGCACATAACGATAGAACAGGTCAGGCCCCATCTGCGTGCTCAGCCACGCTGACCCCACGTTGAGCGATTTGATCAGGATGTCGGCCATCCGCTGCTGACCATATACTTGACGGGAGGCATTCGCCATCACCAGCCCACCCACCTCAATCCAGCCCTGGTCATAATAGGTTGTTTCCGGCGTCACCAGCCCCGCGTCGAGCGCGGCGGCCATCGTCAGAACCTTAAAGACGGAGCCTGGCTCGTACTGTTGACTCACCGCCGGATCCTCAAACGGGGGCGGGGTCTGGCTGAAGAAATCAACGTATCTCCCCGGATCGTAACTGGGCAGGCTAGCCAGTGCTAAGACCCCGAAGGTGCGGGGGTCCATCACAATGATCGTGCCCCCCTCAGCCTGGTACTCCCACACCGAGCGCGCCAGTTCCTCTTCGACCAGTGCCTGCACAGTCCGGTCTAGCGTCAGCACCAACTCGGTCCCAGGCCGAGGCAGCACGACAGGAGCCACAGTCCAGGGAATCTGCTTACTGGTCGGGTCTACTGGCCCCCTCCGCTCCACCTGCTCTGGCTGCAGCAGCACATCGTAGAATCCCTCAACACCGTAAAAGCCCAGGCCCTCGGCGTTACAAAAGCCGAGCAAGTGCGACGCCAGAGCACCCTCAGGATACTCCCGTATCCATAGAGGCCGAACGGTAATACCCGAAAGCCCCAAATCCGCTATCTGCTCACCCACCCCCTTCGACACCGGAGAGGCGATCTTGACCCATAAGTCATCGCCTGCCAACAACTGCTCAATGTGAGCAGCCGACACCGGCAGCAGCGCTCCCAACGCCGTAGATGCAGCTTCCGTATCCACCACGTAGGCCGTGTCCGCCTCAATGGAATACATCACCGCGTTCCCCGCCAGCAAACAACCATTCCGGTCGCGGATTGTGCCTCGTGGAGGCTCGGCCATCACGATGGACCGCACAAGCTGAGCCTCGGCCCATTCCTCGTAGAAGTGGTGATCCACAATCTGCACCTGCACTAACTGAGCCACAATCACAAGCACGAGACCAATCAACAATGTGCTCACCAGCCGCAGGCGACGTCGTGGCCCTTCCGCCATCAGAACACCCTCCTGAAACTCCAGCAATCAGCCGTTGGCAGTTAGCAGTCAGCGAGGAGCGGCTACCTGCTAACGGCTGCCGGCTATCGGCTATCGGCTAAGGGGAGAAACTCCACCCGTTCAGCCGACGCGAAGCCCAACTCAATCGCCCGCTCCCAAAGACGGGAGACAGAACCTTCCCTGGCAATCTCCACCTCCAGTTGTTCGTTTTCCCTCTGAAGCCGAAACAACTCCACCTGCAGTTGTTCAATGTGACGCCCCCGGGCCGCCGTCCGGCTGATTAACATCAAGTAGAGAGCCGCTACCAGCATCAGCACGACGACAGGCGCAAATAAGTAGAGAGCCGTGCGCGAGTTCATCTCGAGCCGACCGCGCTTGACCCCATGTGTCACCCACTGAATAAAATCGGACATAGCCCACTCCTTAGCAGTGAGTCGTTAACTGCCACCCACTATCCGCTCCGCCACCCTCAGACGCGCCGAGCGAGACCGCGGATTGGCAGCGATCTCGTCCGCCGTTGGCCGAATGGGCTTGCGCGTGACCAACCGCAGCGTGGCTCGATGACCACAGGTGCAGACCGGTATCTCCGGTGGGCAGATGCAATCGCGGCTCTCTCTACGCATAAAACGCTTCACCAGCCGATCTTCCAGCGAGTGAAAACCGATCACCGCCAGCCGGCCGCCAGGAGCCAATATTTCCACGGCCTGGGGCAGCGCCGTCTCCAGCACGGCCAGCTCATCGTTGACGGCGATGCGTAGCGCCTGGAACGTGCACGTGGCCGGGTGGATGCGCCTGTGTCGCCTCACCACCCGCTCGACAGTGACGGCTAACTCCCTTGTCGTATGAAGCGGGCGAGCAGCGACAATCGCCTCTGCGATGCGACCTGCATGTCTCTCTTCACCGTAGCGGTATAAAAGTGCTGTCAGTTCCTCGAGCGAGAGGTGGTTAACCAGTGCAGCCGCAGTGGGACCACCCTTCGTTGGATCAAAACGCATGTCAAGCGGCCCATCTGCCATAAAGGCGAAACCACGGGCAGGATCGGCTAACTGAAGTGAGGAAAGTCCCAAATCGAACAGGACGCCGTCTGCGGGGACGAAATGGCAAGTGTGCGCAATCTCTGCCAGGCGGCTGAAGGAACCAGGCACGAGCATAACTCGCCCAGCGTAGGAGGCCAACTGGACACGGGCCACCTCTACTGCCGCTGGATCACGATCCAGGCCCAGGAGACACCCATCGGGGGACGAGGCCGCCAGTATGCCGGCCGCGTGTCCACCCCCTCCCACCGTCGCATCTATGTATCGGCCACCCGATCTAGCCTTCAGGCCATCGAGCACCGCTTGGAAAAGAACAGGGATGTGGACACCCCCCACCCCCCCCTTTTCGCTGTGTACAAAGTTCACCGACACAATGGCCAAGCTGGGCTCCCGCACCGGTTAGATGCCCAGGGCCGCCCATTCCTCAATGTTCGCCTCGTCTCCCTCAACACGCTCGCGCTCCTCGCCCCAGGCATCCAGATTCCACACCTCAATGTAGGTGTTGAGCCCGGTGACGACGACCTCGCCATCGAGGCCGACGTACTCTCGCAAGCGCGGGGGAATCAACACACGGCCTTGCTTGTCGAGGATAGCATCTGAAGCATTGGCAAAGACGAGACGACGGAAGGCTCGGGCACGTCGGTCAGTCACCGGCAAATCACTCACCCGCTTTGCCAATCGGTTCCATTCCTCCATGGGGTAAATCGCCAGGCAGCGATCAATGCTACGAGTGACAACGAGACCTACGGCCAGGTCGGCCCGAAACCTGGCCGGGATAGTCAACCGCCCTTTCTCATCAATAGTATGGACGAACTCTCCCAGAAACATAACGTCGCATTCCCCCACATAGGAGCAACAATGCGGCACTTTACAGAGCCGTCAACCCACTTTACCCCACCCTCCCCCAAAAGCACCCACATTATACACCACTTTCCCCATTTTGGCTAGTACCTGTAGGAAATTTTAAGGTTTGTATCTACATGCATAAAGAGGCACCACCTGGTATCTGCTGAACGTAAGGCGAGGCTGCCCGAAAACAGGCAGCCTCAACCTTTTGAAGGCAGGAATACGTACAGCGCTGTTACCGTTCAGATCATTCGTAACGCGTCTATCCGCAGCGCTCGCGAACCTGCTCCCAAGCCGGACACAGCGGTCCCTCTCCGATCCGGACGCGGGTGCCGCTATTCAATGTTCTCTCATCCTCTAGCACCTTTTTAATGCACCTACAACACGCACTCTTTTAGGACGTTTCATCTCTCACCTATGCACCTGAGTAACCTGAGCCGGTCCGTCCACCAGGAGGCGAAGATGGTTGAGCACGTCACGACCCAAAATCAACTCCTTTCCTTCACGATCAGCAGCAATGACCACACCAGGCAAGACAAGCTCCGCGATCTGCACATCAGCGATGTGTAGAATTACATGGCGCATGCCCAGGTGTGAATGTAACCGTGCTCGACCAATAACAGGCGCTCCGATATCCTTCAAATACGCCGCCGGTACGACTGTTCCATCCACACCTGTGTCAACCAGCGCGTCTAATGATCCTGTAGACAACCCCTTATGCTCATTTCGTAGCGTAACGACCAGCACAGGCATCGGCGGTGAAAAACTTTGGTTGAACGGAAACTTCATGAGATCATCGGCTCCAATTTCGGGCTTCGGATTACCAACTCGATTTCAGGCTGCTCGGTAACTTGCTGTAGCAGAACGGCTATGCGTCCGTACTGGGCACGAATGCGGCGATTGAGCGCACAGAGGTCCACGTCGTGGTCCACTACTTCCCCGCTATGTATAGCCACGTACTCACCTCTGTATCGCTCCAACAGTTCCGCGTGCATCGCCCGAAAGACTTTACTTTCAGCAATGATCTTTTGCTCGACCAGCCGATCCAGGTAATCACGCACGGCTCGATCAAGCAATGTAGGTATATCCACATCCGTCACCTTGGCCATCTGGATCAATTCCATCTGCAAGTCAGGCCTAAGCGATAACTTCATCTCGCCCATTTGTCACCCCCTCAAGTGAACTCACCGGCAGTAAATCCCAGGCCCAACCCCTCCAACGTCTCCCGCGTGGGCATGCCTGTCTCCGGATCCCAACCGTACTCGGCGTAGGCGCCAGCAAGAAGCACGTCCACGTCGGGGACTGTGCCCTCGGTCCCGCCTTCCAGTGGCTGCATCAGCAAGTCGGGCAACCGGTCGTCGGCGCGGGTGAGGCCGCGCCGCAGGTTGAGCAGCCGCTTGAGCGTGACGATGCGTTTGCCCAGCATCATCAGATCGTCGGCCTCCAACCCCCATCCCGCCGCGCCGTTCAGCGCCGCCAGCACCCGCCCGGCGCCGGGGTTCTGGAACTGGCACAGGATCATCGCGTTGTACAAGTTACGCCACGCCTGCTGCCGCGCCGCAATGCGTCCTTTCTCCCCCGTCGCCTCAAAGCGGTCACCGGGCAGGATGCCCAGCTCGAAGGCCGGACCCTGCCCCGTGTCCACGCCGTACATGTCGCCCTCCATGTGACAGGCACCGCGCGGTGAAAGGGCGTAGGTCACGGCCATGCCGGCGAACGCGCGCAGGTCGTGCATAGGTACCTCCAACCGGTTGACGGTCACCGCCAGCTCCGGCACGCCGAACCGCTCGGCCAGAGTGGCGCTCCCCTCGGCCAGCACGCCACCAAAGCCCTCACGCCGGGCGATCATCTCGATCAATCGGTGGGTCGTCCGAACGTCGCCGTAGCGGATCTCCAAACCACCCGTGTCGGCCGGGCTGAGGATGCCGCGCTCGAACATCTCGCAGGCCAGCGCGACAGTGCAGCCGGCGCTGATGGTATCGAGGCCGTAGAGGTTGCACAGATGCCCCGCGTAGATAACCGCCTCCAGGTCGTCCACCATCGCCAGCGAACCGAACGCGCCCAGCGTCTCGTACTCGGGGCCATCCACCTTATCCAGGCCATAGCTGGGGGCCCGCGTCTCGCGGCCGCAGGCAATAGGGCAGCGGTAACAGGCGACGTTCTTGTTCTGGTACTGATCCACCATCAGTACGCCGGAGAGGTTGCTCGCCCCCTCCCACTCCCCCTGCTGGTAGTAGCGGATGGGCATGTCACCGTACATCAGCGCCATGTCCACGTAGCAGGCGGTGCCGGCAAGTTGGAGCGACATAGCCGCCATGTCCTCGTCCAGATCGGCAATGATCTCCCGCACCACGGCCTTGAACCCATCGGGGTCGGCCAATGGGACCTTGGCGGAGCCGCGCACGGCGATGGCCTTGAGGTTCTTCGATCCCATCACCGCGCCCATGCCGGTCCGGCCGGCGGCGCGCCCGTGGTCGTTCATCACGGCTGCCATTTTGACCAGGTTCTCACCTGCCGGGCCGATGCAGGCCACGCGGGCCTTCGGCTCGCCCAGGGCCTCGCGCACCCGCTCCTGCGTAGCATACGAATCCAGGCCCCACAGGTCGGCCCCATCGTGCAGTTCGGCCCGGCCCTCGACGATGGAGAGCCACACCTGCTTCCCGGCCCGGCCAGTGACGATGACGCCGTCGTAGCCGGCGAAGCGCAGTTCGGGGCCGAAGAAACCGCCAGTGTTGGATTCGCCCCAGATACGGGTGAGGGGCGAGAGGGCACACACACTGCAGCGACCGGCCGACGGCATCGGTGTGCCGACCAGCGGGCCGGTCATAAAGACCAGGGGGTTATCGGGACTCAGTGGGTCGGTGTCGCTGTCCACCATGCCATAGATGAAACGCGCCGCCAGCCCGCTGCCGCCGACGAAGGCGCGAGCCTGCTCCTCGTTGAGCGACTCGTCCCGCAGTTCCCCTGTGCTGAGGTCCACGCGCAGGACTTTGCCCATGTAGCCGTTCATCATTCACTCCTTCAAGCTATCATCCGCTAGCCATTAGCGGTTAGCCGCAGTTAGCTGCTATCCGCTACCTGCTATCTGCTGTCTGCTAACCGCTAACCGCTGATCAAAAGTCCACTGCCCGCCCATCGTAGGCGTAGAGAAACAGTTGGCGCAGTTCGTCGTAGGAGGGAGCACGGGCAGCGGTGATCATCTGTGTGTCGTTGAAAGCGTCGTCCACCAACTTATCCAACTGCGCCTCGTAGGCCGCGCGCTCAATGCCGGCCTCAGCGACGCTGGTGGGATTGCCGATCTCACGGCACAAGTCGCGGATGCGCTCGGCCAGCGATCGCGCCGCCTCGCCCCCCCCTTTCACCCCCCCCATAGGGGGGAATGGGGGGGGTGAAGAACCGACAAGCGCGGCCAGTTGCGCGAACCGCTCCGGCGCTTCACGGGCGACAAACTCAATGGTGTAGGGCAGGAAAATGGCTACAGCGCGACCGTGGGGCACGTGGAACACCGCGCCCAGTACGTGCCCCATCGCGTGGGCCATTGAGGCCATGGCGTTGCCGAAGCCCAGGCCGGCGCAGGTGGCGGCGTTGTGCATCCTCTCGCGGGCCTCCATATCGGAGCATTGCCCTGAGCCGGCCGAATGGGCATCGGCCACGGCACGGGGCAAATACTCGAAAATGAGACGAGCAGCGCCCGCGCACAGACCATCGGTCATGTCGCTGTGCCACGCACAAGTGTAGCCTTCGACGGCGTGAGTGAGCGCATCCAGCCCCGTGTCGGCGGTCAGTTGAGGCGGCATCTCCGCCGCCATCTCCGGATCCACGATAGCGATGTCGGCGACGTTCTCGCGGCTGCCCAGCCCCATCTTGCGCTGTTCCTCTGTGTCGGTCAGCACGATGCCCCACGTTACCTCGGCCCCGGTGCCGCTGGTGGTAGGGATGGTGATCAGGCGGGCTTTCTGACGCAGTCCCAGGCGGATGAAAGGGTTGATCTCGGCCGGATCGAGGTCGGGCCGCTCGTAGAGCACCCATATCGCCTTGGCCGCGTCCATCGGCGAACCGCCGCCCAGGCCGATAATCCAGTCGGGCTCGTATTCCTGCGCCACCTGCGCTCCCCGGCGCACCGTCTGCACGCTGGGGTCGGGCTCCACTGCGTCGAAGACGTACGCCTCGATGCCAGCCTTGTCGAGATGAGCCTTCACCTTATCCACCATGCCCAGTTTGACCAGCGTACCATCGGTGACTATGAGAGCACGCTGGCCCTCCAACTCGTCGAGGGCGTCCAGCGCCCCCTCACCGAAGACGATTTCTGGAGAGACGAAGTACCACATTGGCTGCCTCCTTAATCACACCAGCACAGAACAAGTGCCCGTAAAACGTAATGCGTGAAACGTGACCATTTTTACGTTTCACGTTTCACGTATCACATCGCCGTGTTGCATATACAGATCACACTCACGCGCTAGTCCCAGTCAGTGGGCACGAGCGCACAGCAGGAGACGATCTCCTTGGCCGCCTTGGGGTAGCGCATGATCTTCATCATGTTGCCCTGCAACTTCAATTTGCGCGTCATCATGCCCTGAATGGGGTCCAGTTTGCCATCAATGACCTTGCGCCAGGCGCTGAAGGGGGCCGAGAGAACATAGGCGGCCTGCTTCTCGTCTGGGCCGCTCAGTTGCGCCGCGCTGGGGCTCTTGCCGTGGTAGAGGTCGAGATACAGGTACGCGGTCTCGGCGTAGGCGCTGTCGGGCTCACAAACAAATATGAAGTCACCCTCCCAGTCTTTAGCCGACTTTTCGTAGGTCTCGCTGGCGTTGAGTTGTCTGCTCAGTTCCTTGATCCATTCGTCGGACGGAAATTTGAATGCCATTGTTCTTTCTCCTTGTACGTAATGTTTGGCTTTGAGCCTGTTGCGTGTATGATACACTAAATCACAGCCCCATGCAAGACAGCTAAAGCCGACGAGCCTGAACGTGATAGTGCGCGCCAGTCTGGACGGCACCATCATCGTCGGTGTACTCCTCGCGTACGAGACGAAGGTCATCAACGACGAAGCCGGCCAGAAGAGCGCGCAACTCCGCCTCGTCGCAGTAGTGATGGGGCAGGTACTTGTCGCCGGGCGCGTCGCGCAGGTAGACGAAGGTGAAGGGCTCAATCTCCTGGCACTTACCCATCTCCATATCGGCCCGGTAACAGGCAATTTTGATCTCGACACGAGCGTTTGCAGTGACGTAGAGCCGGCCGTCAGGACGCAGGACGCGGCGAAATTCGGCCAGCACACACCTCATCCTGCCTACAACGGCATGATAGATCACGTTGAAGGCGACCAGCCCATCGAAGGTATAGTCGGGGAAAGGCAGCGTCTCCATCCTGTGGCGAACCAGGGGCGCGCTCAGCCTTTCGCGGGCCAGCCACGCGGCACAGGTCACCAGGCCCGAGGGGGAGACGTCGGTCGCGGTGACGCCAAAGCCCATGTGGGCCAGAGCAACCGTGTGCCGGCCGATTCCACAGCCCAGATCAAGTGCCCGGCGACCGCCAACCTCCCACAATTGCTCCGCCCAGGCCACGACAGCCTGTTCCGGCGCGCGCCAGTAGGCAGGCAGTCCGTCGAGACCGGCCCAGATAGGCTCCCAACCCTGGGTTCGAGGAGACAAGATCACAAAACGAGGTCAACTACATCCAGAACCATGACAGGCAGCCCTATACGGATGGCCGCCTCATCTCTTTCGCCCACGGCCGTGGCCTCTCTCCACAGGCTGCCCCAGGCCGGTGATCTGCTTGAGCACGGTCAGCACACCCAGGCTAACCGCAAGAGCCTTGCTCGGCTGGATGGAGGGCAGCCGCTCCCGGCCTTCCTCGTCCACCTCGACAGAGACGGAGCGCAAATACAGGTGCGCAGCACCCACACCCAGCAGCGCCCCCACGACGCCGCCGATGACCATGACTCGCGTTCGCAAATTCATTCACTACCTCCTAGTTTCGCGACTGCACTCATCCAACCCTGAACCATCGCCAGGATGGAGTGGATCAGCAAAATCGGCCTGACCACAGCCCGCATCGCCAGTTCGACGTAGGCCCGGCCCAGGGCCAGGTACGCCTGAGCTACCTTGAGCCAACTGGGCAGGTTCTCGTGCCGTTGGAGCCACCACAGGCCATAAACCAGCCCACCGAACAGCACCAACGGCACCAGGACCATGACGAATGCCGCGCCGGTGAGTAGAATGAGGGAAAGATCACGTAAGACTGTCATATCACTTGCTCCCCTGTAAATCGTCTATCAGCGATCCAACCGCGCTCTCGAAGGGCCGCCACGTCAGCCTCGATCGGGGTGCTTGCGTAGCTGCTCGATGGCCAATTCCACAATCGCCCGCGTGACGAAAAGACTACTCACGTCGCAGAGGCCGGTGATGTGACGCTCCGCGTCGGCCAGCGAGATGTGCCTTAGTCGGTAAGCCCTAACCACGACACCCAAAGAGCCCACTGGTGTCAGGTTCAGGCGCTTGGCTACCTTTCGCACAGCCAGATCATCAGTTAATAGAAGAGATACACCCATTCGCTGGCAAAGGTAAAGACATTCGCGTTCACCATCGTGCAGATCTTCAAGGTCGTTTTCCTGCACGAACCGCGTGACCTCTGACTGGGACAAAGAGTGCCGCTGAACAGTGCCCAACCCCAAAACATCACTTTGCGGGACACGATCCTGTTCGACAGTCTCCGACCACACTGCATCTGGTATGTGTAGAGCGTCGAAGATACGTAGAAGCGTGATACAACCAATTTCGGTCAGATGGACGAGCGGGCCGGCATCTGCTACAGCAAGGTTCACTTTCCCAGCGCCCACGCCATGTCCTCCATCATCGCTTCGTGCTGGCGTTCGGCTATTTCCACCCAATCAATGCCCACGGCTTCGATAGCCTCATCGCGGTCAATCTCCCCACGCAGGTAGCGGCCCAAGGTGCGCTCTCGCCACAACTGCCGCAGACCGGTCTGGAAGGCCAAAGTCAGCACCTCGGCCTCAGGTTTGTGCGTCTCACGTACTAGGGTCTCCAAGTAAGTCAACACATTTGTCATCGTTCCATCCCTCCATCAGCGGCCTTCCGGATACTCACCAATGCCTCCTCGATCTTATCTCCTTCTGCCTCTCAGTATACCCTCTCCCGCACTATCCGTCAACCGGTGGTGCCTGCCATCTGCTTCAGCACCACCACCAACTCCTCCCGCCAGCCGCGCTCCTGTGGCAGCCAGACGTCGCGGCGGCCCACGACTGCACGCTTGCCCAAGGTCCGCTGAAGCCTCTCGCGATCAGGATAATCCCCCCCACCCGA
>Ga0190284_1000731_pt1 | contig 16891 bp, 10 predicted proteins | sample 48691812_MG_FD_161668 | JGI IMG/M metagenome (GOLD analysis project Ga0190284, IMG submission 161668) | Hydrothermal vent microbial mat bacterial communities from Southern Trench, Guaymas Basin, Mexico - 4869-18-1-2_MG | ecosystem: Environmental > Aquatic > Marine > Hydrothermal vents >...
TGTAGCGTCGCCCCTTGTGGGCGGCGCCCCCGCGTTTCTCGTCACCCACAAGGGGTGACGCTACATCGGGGATCGCCGTGGGCGAGTAAATCGACAGCTTGGTCAGGGAGTGGAGAACCAACGACAAGGCTTGTCCGCTCCCTAACGGTCGCGGCTCGGCAGAACACCAACGCGGCAGGACGCCAGCGCAGCGGACTCGGCGGTCGGCGAGGCGTGATCCGCTACCGATGCTGTCCGATTTGAACCAGTTGCAGCAGCTCCCCCGCCGTGCGCACCAGCTTGGGATCGGTCGAGTGATCGACGATCCAGCGGAAGTTCTCCACCGCGGCGTCGAACTCGCCCAGCAGGGCGTAGGCCTGGCCACGACCGTAGTGGGCATACCCGTAGTCGGGTTTGCAGTCGATGGCCTTGTCATAGTCCGCAATGGCGCCCTTCAGGTCGCCGCCTTCGGCTTTGGTGTCCGCCCGACCGCAATAGGCATAGGCCTCTTTCGGCTTCCGTTGAATGACCTGGTTGAAGTCGGCGATCGCGCCGGCGAGGTCGCCGGTGGCCTCCTTAGCATCGGCGCGGGCGCAGTAGGCCTCGGCGTAGTCAGGACGGGCGGCGATCACCCGGTTGTAGTCCGCGATCGCGGCGGACAACCGCCCGATCTCTTCGTGGGCCTGTCCACGCGCGAAGTAGGCGTCGGCGTTGCTCGGATCGAGTCGGATGGCGGCAGTGTAGTCGGCGATGGCACCGCCCAGATCGCCTTTGGCTCGCTTCGCGTCCGCACGGTGGGCCCGGGCTCGGGTATTGTCCGCCCCCAGCTTGATCGCCTTGCCGAAGTCGGCGATGGCGCTGGACGGATCGCCGGCGAGCTTCCTGGCCCGCCCGCGGTCGTTGAACAACTCGATGTCGGCGGGATCGAGTCGGATGGCGCGGGTGAAATCCGCGATCGCTCCGGCGTAGTTCCCCTCTTTCTGCCTGGCGCGCCCACGCAACTTGAAGGCGACGACGCGGGAAGGATCGAGCCGTATCACCTCGGTCAGATCAGCAATCACGGCGGAGTAATCACCCAACTCATAACGAATCTTGCCACGACGAAGAGGGTGTATCGGTTCATCCGGCTGCAACGTAGCGGCATGATCGTGGTCGGCGATGGCCCCGGCGAGATCGCCGGAGGATGCCTTGCACGTTCCGCGGACGGCATAGGCCTCGGCCTTGTTGGGTGCGAGCTCGATCACGACGTCGTAGTCGCCGATCGCTTTGACCAGCGCGCCGGATTTCCGGTGGGCCTCGGCGCGATTCCAATGGAGATTAGCGTTCTTCGGAGCACGCTCGATCGCCTCGGTGTAATCCCCCACAGCCCCGCGCAGGTCCTTTGCCCGGAGGCAAGCGTAACCGCGCTTGGCGTAGGCATCCGGGTTGCCGGGCTCCAGAGCGATCGCCCTGTCGCACTCGCGAATCGCTTTGTCGATATCACCGCGTTCCAACGAGGCATCGGCGTCGCGCAACAGACGTTCGCCGTTGGGTTCCGCCGCGGCGAAGTGTGGCTGAAGCGCCACAAACCCCACGCCCGCCAGAACCCCGACGACAAGCAGAACCAACCACTTCTTGAGTAAGCGCTGCGGCTCGGGCTTCTTGATCTTGACCGAAAACGGGCTCCGCCTGCTGTCCCTCTGCTGTGTCATCCGTTCAATCCTGGTAACCGTGTTCGCCCCGCAAGCCGGATGCCTTCCAAACAATGAGCATCCATAAAGACTTGGGAGGAGACGTACCAAGCCCCGATACCCTGCATCGGATATCGACGCGACGCGGTGAACGATTCATGTAAACAGCGGATCGACTGCCCGACGCCCCCGATTCGTCCCCAAACGACCGCGCCGATGCATGTTCCAATCCCCCGGCGATGGTTATCGCCCGAACCAGCCGCGCTTTTTCGGACCCTTGTCGCCGGCCGCGATACCCGGACCGGCGCCCATCTGCTCGAGCAATTCAGCCACCGTCTTGTTGCCGCCTAACCGTCGAAGAACCTTGATCTTGGCCTGCGTCTCGGCGTCGAGGGTCTCGAGGAGTTCCGCATCCGGATCAGGCTCGTCGCTTGGTGGAGCCTCCTCGACCTCGGATGCCTCGTTCTCGATGACGTCGTCCGTGTTCGGGAGAGTCGCAGCAGGTTGAGAGGGCGGTGCCTGGTCTTCCTTCTCCTCCTCGGTGCCTGCGTCTTGGACCACGGGCACCTCCGGTTCGCGTTGCTTGGGCGCACGCGGTGCCAGTCGCACAACGCTCGGCTCGGAGCATTCGCCGCGAGCGTCGTCGGGCTGCTGATCCGCCTCGAGCTCCTCTTGCAAGGCGACGACGTCCTTTTCGAGCACCTCCAACTCCTGCTGGTCGGTTTGCAGTTGTGCTTTGCGGGCTTCTTCCAGTTCCGCATACTGCTTGGCTAAGCCCGCCCCTTCTTCATGGCGTTCACTCTCCCAGGCCTGACGGTCGGATTTCAATCGCCGCGCCTGCGTTTCGAGTTCTTCTGACTCTGATTGGATACCGGCTTCGCGGCGTTCGAGTTCGCGTGTGCGTTCGGTGAGTTCGGTCTCATGCTGTGCCAGTGCCTGCGTCTGGGACGCGAGTTCTTCTCGCAGCGCACGGAGTTCCTGCTGTTGCTTGGCAAGTTCGTTCTGCCGCTCGTCAAAGTCCGACCGGAGATCGTTCAGCTCGTTCGCGCGCACCTCGAGCGATTGCTCTTGCTCATCCAACTGGCGATGGTGATCCTCCAATTGCCGCCGTTGGTCCGCCAAATCGGCGGAAAGCTGACTCATTTCTCCTTCGCGAGCGGCCGTGGAGGCTTCACGCTGCTGGTACTCAGTCGTAGCAGCACATAGGGAAGCGCGCTCCTGATCGACGGTTTTGCGGGCATCTTCCAATTCCGCATACTGCTTGGCAAAGCCCGCCCCTTCCTCGCGGCGTTCGCCCTCCCAGGCCTGACGGTCGGATTCCAATCGCCGCGCCCGCGTTTCGAGTTCCTCTGAGTCGGATTGCATGCCGGCTTCGCGGCGTTCGAGTTCGAGGGTGCGATCGGTGAGTTCGGTTTCATGCCGTGCGAACACCTCGGCAGCCGCTTCCGCATCGGCTGCTTGCCGGGCCAGCGATTCCTCTCGGGCATGCACGTGTTGGGCTGCTTCGCGGAGGCGGGCTTCTTCAGCGGCAAGTTCGTCCCGGCGGCTGGACACCGCCGCCCGCTGCTCGTGCAGGGCGGAGTGCTCGGCCTCGAGACGTGCCCGATCCTCGTCCAGCTTCTCTGACCCCTTGGCGACGGCGGAGCGATTGGCTTGCACCTGTTCCTGGAGTGAACTCAGGCGCGCTTCCAGCGCGGTCAACTCGCAGTCGCGGCTGTCGAGCCACGCCCTCTCCGTCCGGTTCGCTTCGGCTGCCGTGGTGGCCTGCTCTTCGCTTCCGACGACGACATCCTCTCGAGAGGCCAGAACGTGATCCGAAGCATCGAGCCATTTCTTGCGCTCGGTCAATTCCTTTTGCCGGGTCTCGATCTCCGCGAGGGCATTCTTGCTCTCGCGCTCGATTCTGTCGCGGAGGGCGGCGAATTCCACTTCATCCGCATCAAGAGATCGCCGGCGCCGGTCCAATTCGCGGCTTTGCTGTTCGACCTCCTCGGCTCGCTCATCGACTCGTTTCCCGATGGAAGCGGACTCACTCTCAGCCCGCTCGAATTTGCGTCTGTCCTCAGCGAGACACTCGGCGGTCTGTTGCATCTCCAGCTCGCGACGGGCCAGCGCCGCCTCGCGTTCCTGGACATCCGCCAGGAGCCGCTGCACGCTGGATTGCTCGTCGTCGAGTGCCTGGCGAGCGCTTTCGGTCTCCGCCGACCGGTGGGTCAGTTCGGCGTGCCGGCGATCGAGTTCAGCGGCGTTCGTGTCCGCCTGTGCGAGCCGCTCAGCCAAGGCCGCTTCACGCTCCTCAAACTCGGTGGAGACCCGCTCGGCTTCCAGTTTCCGGTCTTCCAGGCCGCGGCTGTGCTCTTCGATCGCGGCTCGCTCGGCGTTGAGGCGTTCTTCGAGATCCGCCAGCGTCTCGGCGCGCTTGTCGAGTTCCGGTTCCCGTCCGGCGAGCGCGCGGTCGGCCTGCCGTTGCCGTTCAACCTGCAGCGCCAGTTTCTCACGCTCCTTACGGAGCGCGCTCGTGTCGGTCTCGATACGAGCTTCGCCGTCGACGATAGCGGCTTGCCGTGCGTCCAGTTCTTCAGCCAGGGTATCCAGCCGCTCCTCCAGAAGGCGGAGGTCATCGGTGTGCCGTACCGTTTCCTCGGCTCGTCGTTGAAGGTCGGCATGTTGCTGTTTGACCTGTTCGGTCTCCTCGCGGAGTCGGTCGGCTTGGGCGCGAAGTTTGGTTTCGCTGGCATCGAGTCCGGCTTTGCGCTCGGCCAGGCTTTCGTTACCGGACGCTACGTGGGCCTGTTTTTGCTCGAAGCTCTGAACTTGCGAGGCGTGCTCCTGGCGGGCCTCTTCAAGAAGACGCCGCTCCTGCTCGAGCGTCTCGCGCTCTTCGCGAAAGGTGCGGCGCTCCAGCTCAATGTCATCGAGTTGCTGGCGACGGTGAGATTCGGATTGTTTCTGCTCGTGATCGAATTGAGCTTGCCGCTCGTCTAGGGAGGTGCGGAGCGCCTCGCATTGGCCTTCGCGGGTTTCGATCTCGCGGACCCGATCCTGCAAAGCCTGTTGAGCGGTTTCGATTTCGGACCTAGCTTGGGCAAGACCGCGCGCGTTGCCGTCGATGTCGGCCTGCTGCTGTTCGAGTTTGTTTGTCGTGGCGGTCAGCAGCGCTTCCCACCGCGTCAGACCGTCCGAGGATTCCCCAAGCGCAGTGCAGACCCCCGCAAGTCGCGCGTCCACGTCCGCCAGTGCGTCGTTCAGTTCACGATCATCGAGCGGAAGATCCCCGACCGGATCGGGTGTCCGTACCGGTTTCCGCTCATCGGTGGTGTGTTTCGGGCAAGGCCGTGCCATCGTGATCCCCCACAGTGCAGCGAACACGTGCGTTCTTTCCCAACGACCCTCTGTTGAGCAGCAGCGTTCGCGGGAGGGGGATGATTCCAGCCGCTCCCCGGCGCATTGTGGCGACTGGTTTCGCCGACTGTTTCGTGCCCCCTCCCGTGCGCCTGCGTACAACGCACGGTCGACCCAAGTTTACAATTCAGACCGTGCCAAGGCCCCACCGCGAGGCGCAAAAAATCATGGTGACGGATGTATCGGACCTCCAGACGCATGCGATGAGCGTGACGTCGTGCGGTTATCGAACCTGCATCCGGGGCGATTGAAAGTCGCGGTCGCTTATCACCGAAACCTATCGTAGACGTTGAACCGGACGCATGCGTGCGCCCGGCCCGGTGGCGTCCGAAAACGGGTCGTTGTTGCGGCGGATCAGCCAAACGAACCGTTGTGACCGAGGAAGCACGCGTATGGCTGCACCCACAGAAGCGGAGCATCCAAAGTGCGACGAGCAGGATCTGTCTCCAGTGCAGCGCTGTGGCGACGAGGCGCTGGCGGCAATCCGGCGCGTACAGAATCTGCTGCGCGACCGGGCCGAACGACTCGGGCAAGTGCAGCACACTCTCTCGCGCGAGCGGTCTTCGGTGGAATCCGACCTGCTCAGCCTCGAGGCGCAACGATCCGCTTGGCGTGAAGAGCAGAATCAAGCTCGCCACGAGTTGCAGGAGACCGAAAGTGCCCGTGCCTCTGAGGAAGAGCGTCTCGAGACACTCGCTCGCGAACTGCAGACGCGTGAGCAGGAGGTCGCCGCGTCTCAGCAGGAGCTGGATCGCCAGAGCGCCGATCTCGCCGATCGCCATCGCGAAGTGGAGTCGCTGGAGCGGGCCCTTCGGTCACGTGAGACCGACAACCTCACCAACGAAACCCGTCTCGCCAAACAAGACGAGGAGTTGGAAGCGCGCCTGGCCGAACTGACCGAGGAGAAGAACCTGCTTACGCAGCTCGCGGCGGAGGTGGAAAAAGGCGGAAGGGGATTGACCGAGACCGAAGCCGCCCTGGACGCCGAACGAGAACAATTGGCCGCACTGCGCAAGACTCTCGAGGACAATCAGGCGGAGTTGGACGACGAACGCGCCCGGAACCAGCGCGAACGTGAGAGTTTGGAGACTGACCAGGGAAGGTTGACGCAAGTTCGGCAAGAAGTCGAGGGGGAACGAAGCGCTTTGCTGACGCAGGAGCAAGCCCTGGAAGCGAGGCACACCAAGCTGGGCGAGGTGGAGGCATCGCTCGCGGCGCGATCCGGTGAGTTGGGCTCCCGCGAAGCGGCTTTGGAGGCAGCCCAGACCGATATGGAGACCAAGTGTCAGGAGACCGACACGATCCGGCAGAGCTTGGTCGCACTGCAGACCCAGTTGGAACGGGAACGCCGGGAAGTGGCCCAGCAACGCGAAGAGTTGATGAAGCAACTGGGGGCGATGCCCGAGATTGCCGCCGCGAAACCGGACGTTCCGGTCACCAGCGAACCGCCGCCCTCTGCCGTCGAGCCGGAGTCGGAATCGCCGTGCGAGACGGCCGAACCGTTCACTTCGGCGAGCGAGACGGTCGAACCGTCCACCCCGGCGAGCGACGCGGCCGGTTCGGCTGCGGACCGGATGCGCAAGCTGCGCCGCGATGCGAAGCGGTGGGCGATGGGGGATTTGTGACAGAGGGCGTGAACACCCGGCGAAACCCGGTGCGCCTAAGGAGAAGGACGACGTGGCGTTGGGACGCTTATTTCGCAAGCAATCCGGAGGGGGGGCGACCGCGGCGCTGGCGGATCCTCCCGCGTCAGCGAAGGCTCCGTCGGCAACGACCGACTTCGTGCCCGCCGAGCGGCAGCCGCCGGAGACCGATCCGTTGAAGCAACTGGCCCAGCAGGAGCGCTGGGCACTGATCGCCAACGCCGAGGGGCAATGGCGGACACACGCGCAGGGTGAGGCGATCGTCGCAGCGGCGCGGGAGAAATTGGACACCCAAATGGCGCTCGTCCCCGAGGGCATCGTGGAGCTGCCGACCTCGCTCGACGATCACGTCGGTGCCGAAGAGGCGGAGGTGCACGTTCAGCCGTTTCTGCTCGACATCCGCGCGGTCAGCAACGCTCGCTATCAGCACTTCGTCGACGCGAATGGGTATGAGGATTTGGACCTCTGGCCGGAGGAAATCTGGCCGCACCTGATCGAAATGCTGGACATGACCGGCCGACCCGGTCCACGGTACTGGCGAGACGGACGTCACGATGATCGGCTGGCCACCCATCCGGTGGTCGGCATCAGTTGGTATGAGGCGGTCGCCTTCGCGCGTTGGATCGGACAGCGTCTTCCGACCGAGGCGGAGTGGCAGATGTCGGCCAGTTGGCACCTCAAGAGCGAGGCGAACATCCTGCGCCGTTTCCCGTGGGGCGACGCCATGGACCACACCCGCTGCAACGTCTGGGCGTCGCGGGTGGGCACGACCACGGCGGTGGACATCTACGCCCAAGGGGCCGCACCCAACGGCGTGCTACAACTGATCGGCAACGTCTGGGAGTGGACCACGTCGGAGTTCGAGATCAGCGACTTCGAGGGCCGCCCGGTGATGGGCGAGATGCCCATGCGCAGCATTCGCGGAGGGGCGTTTGACACGTACTTTGAATCCCAGGCCACGAGCCTCTTTCGTACCGGACAGATACTGATGGGGCGGGCGCACAACACCGGATTCCGCTGCGCCATGGATTTGACCGGTTCGTAGAGAGACCATCGTGCGGAGATGCATGAGGTGACGACGGAAACCGAAACGGCCGCCGAGACACAGTACTGCCTGATCTGTGAGCACGGGAACCCCAGTGAAGCGGTGCTATGCGCCCACTGCTACGCGCCGATGGCCCTCATTCACGACGCCATCCGGCAGAACCGCGAACCGTGCATTATCAGCGTGATCGGCGACAGCAACGTCGGCAAGACGGTCTACTTGGGCTTTCTTCTGGATATGCTCTCCAAGCGAGCCGGCGATTTCGAGGCCGTCCCCAAGGGCGCCTACTCAATCAACCTCCAGCAGACGGTGATCGGTCATCTGCAACGCCGGCAGTTCCCGCCAAAGACCCCCAGCGAGGCCGACCAGTGGCACTGGGCTTACTACCAGGTCGCCCGCCGGGTGAGGAATGCTCCGTGGTTTGACCTGGTGATGCCGGACATGGCCGGCGAGACCCTGGCAGCGGAAGTCGAATCGCCCAAGACGCACGTTGTGATTGAGAATCTGCTTTCCAAGACCGCCGGGTGCCTTGTGCTCATCGACGCGGCAGCGGCGGCGTTGGGTTCGCCGCAGCCGGACCTGTTCGGCCTGAAGTTGATGACTTATCTCGACCAGATGTTCGCCGGAAAACGGGGCGAGAAGATTCACAACCCGGTGGCGGTGGTGCTGTGCAAGGCCGATTACTGCCCGCAGTGCTTCGACGCCCCGCGCGTGTTTGCCGAGACCAATCTCAACCGGGTTTGGAACTTCTGCGAGAGCCGTCTGGCCAACGTGGAGTTCTTCGCCACCAGCATGATCGGGTCGCTGGGTTTTGGCGGCGACGAGGAGGGCAATGTGGTTCCGATTCCCTTACATACCGCCCCGCGCGGCATCCTGGAGCCGTTCGAGTGGATTTTGAGTTGTCTGGAGTAACCGTTACGCGTCCGGTCGTTGCGCCGGCCTGTGACGCCGCGGTGCCGTGCGATCAGGCCATCTTCACCTCGGTGCGTACGCCGATGGGCGAGGGGTACCGGATCATCGCCGCCAGCGCCGGCCTCAAGCCGGAGGAGAAAACCGCGATCGCCAAACAAAGCCCCTCGCACGGCGGGCTGTGCGGCAGCGGTGAGGAAACCAAGGCGGTCGCGTTCTACAAACTGCCCGGCGGACGTCTGTGTGCCGCTCTCTCGTGCACCGCCGGCAAGGAACACTCGGGGCGCGGCGGGTTGCGAATCTATACGCGTGCGGTCGTGTTCGACGGTGAGTCCTTCTGCACTTTCGCCTACAACCCATTCAATGTCTTCCGGGTGATGGAATCGGGAGGGCTGGGTACGCCGGAACTGAAACCCGAAAAAACCCCGCCCGGCGTTCAACTCCCGACGAACCCCACGAAACGCGAAGAGGAAACAGCCGCAGCCGTTGCCCGAGCGGGCGTCGATTGGCTAGGCTATATCCTGCGCGCGGCCCGCAGTGGCGAGCGGTTGGTCGTAGCTTGTGAGGACCCTCCGCACTGTCTGGTCGAAGCGGTCTTTCTGGGCATCCCCGCACCCATGCGGCAGAACGTGTCTCTCGCGTGCGGGCTCAAGTTTTCCATTGGGCGGGCCTTCATTCTGGCCGGCGTCACCGGCGACACCGCGGCGACCGAGCGGATCATCCGCGGACATCCCGTGGTGCTGGTACGCCCCAACGCCGATGGGTCGCCACCGAAGTTCGAGTACGACGAATGGCAACGCATGGTGTCCGATCACTGGACCGAGGCGACCGCGCGCGAGCTTCAGGAGTTTACGGCACGCGTGTCTCCGGACTGCTCGCCCGCGGCACTCGAGCGCATCGCCGCGCTGCGCAACGACGCCCGCCGCGTGGCGACGGCGAAGCCCGCCGGACTCCTGCAACTGGTCGCTCGGCGGCTGGCGCAGGCGGACGCCGATGAACTCGAATGCAACCTGCGGAAAGAGCTGGCCGGCACGATTCGGATGCGCCTGGAACGGATTTGGTCACAGGCGAGCGAGACGGAGTTGACCGCCCACTGGCCGGCGTTGCTTGCCTTGGCCCCGAAGTCGCCGGAGGCCTTCCGGCTGGCCGTCGCTCTAATCGGCTTGGTGCTGCGTCGTCTGGCTGTCATGTCACCCGTTGCGGCCTTGGAGTGCACCCAAGAGATCAGCCATGCACAAGTCCTCCGGGCCATCAACGCGGATCTGCGCGACGTGCGCGCCGCTGTGGAGCGATGGCTGCTGCAAGCCGACCCGAGTCAGGCCCGCCACGTGGAAAAACTCCTCGCCAAACGGCCTGGTACCGACGGCTGCACGGCATGACGAACCTTCCGGGTAGCCCTCCTGACGGTCCTGAGTTACGCCGGTTCCCCGGTCTACCAGTCCTCGCCCCACGCGGACGCCTGCGAACGCTGCATGCTCGGCGGTAGCTCCGCAGCAGGCTCCGCCGATTCCACCGCGGGGGTTGATTGCAACCGGGCCTGCAACCCACGGATCGCCCCGGCAAGATCGAGAATCAAACCTGCTCGATGGCCGGCCAGCAATGCCGCCGGGTCGCTTCCCTTGGCAAACGTTTCACATGAGCCGTCAGGACGGATCAGGACAACTCTGGCCATCGAAGCCCGGCTCGGCCAGATGGCGCGGAGATGGGACATGGCTACCGCAAGGCATTCGAGCCCGATGTTAACCGCGCGCAGTTGGTGGGCAATCTCCACCGCGATCAGATCATCGATGGAGTAAAGGCGTCTCGACCCACATCCCTCGGCCGCTCGCACGGACGGTTTCGCAATCCCCAGGCGATCCCAGTGGTTGATCTGCATCGTTGAAATGCCGGTGATTCGGCGGACTTCGGCGGATGTGAACGCCAACATACGATACTCACCTCGGCTGGAATACTACGCCTAATATTTGTATCATATTCATATGCTTCCTCTATGCAAGGGCATTGCAAACGCCCATTCGCCGGCGAAGCGGTTTCATATCACCTGGTAAGCTCGCGTATACGCTGGGCGTGAGGCTTGGCGGCGTTCGATGGGCGACACCGTCCTCTAAACAGTACAGCGCGAGGTCACTCCGTGGTGTCTGGGAGAACATGTGGGACCGGCTTTCCAGCCGGTCAGGAGGCCCTTTATCCGAAGAGACCGACTGGAAAGTCGGTCCCACAAACGGATCTGGCTGACCTTGCGCTGTACTGCTAATACACCTGAGTGCTTGTTCGGTGGCATCGATACGAGGGGTCGTGTCTACGGAGCAACGTGAATCAGGCACTTCCGGGCTGACCCGCGGCGGCGATGTTCCCACAGGTAGACGCCCTGCCACGTGCCCAGGCCTAGACGCCCGTCGATAATGGGAATCGACAGCGTGGTGTTGGTGAGGACGGCCTTGATGTGCGAGGGCATGTCGTCGGGCCCCTCGGCGGTGTGTGTGTACAGGGGGTCGTTTTCCGGAACGAACCGGCTCAACCAGGCTTCCAGATCGTGCCGGGCCGACGGGTCGGCATTCTCCTGAATAATCAGGCCGGCCGAGGTATGGCGCACCATAACCGTGCACAGGCCCTGCTCGCAACCGGCGTCACGCACGACGGCGGCCACCTCCGACGTGAATTCGTGGAGCCCCTGCCCGCGCGTTTGGACGACGATTTCTTGGGTTACCACGAGTCGTTCCTCGTTTCCAGCAGCCGCGTCGTATTATCGCACAAACACGCCTTGGCAGCCACATCCTGCTGTGCGGGTTCGTTCCTCTGGTCGGTTGATTCTCGGTCCAGAGATGCTCCGCAATCCGGCGCCGAGATTCGCCATCGCTACGGATCCGAAACTCCGCGACGGTGCCAAGGCCGTTAGACTTGCCCGGGCTTGCCGCGAATTGTATGTCTAAGGTAGCTTCCGATCGAAGGGGATGCCGGTTTGGGGAGGGGCGACACGACGGCCCGGTTCCGGGGGGGAAAGAAGCGACTTTATTCAACGCTCTTTGGGCGCATGCCATCCGGTGTGCGCCTGTTTGCTTGTTGCCGTGCGGCGGTCCCAAAGGGCCAGCATGAGTAACATCCACACGCGCGTGCCCCAGCGCCGGGGATCCAGTCCGGTTCGTTCGTTCACCAACCGCTCGACGTAGGATCGCTCACACAGGTCGGCGATCAGGCCGCTGCGCGACAACAGTAAATCGTCGCGCATCGCGCGCAGGTCCTTGCGGAGCCAGCGTACCAGTGGAATCTCGAAGCCGCGCTTGGGCGCGGTCCGGATGGGTTCGGGCAGGTAGCGCTCGGCCAAGGCGCGCAACAGCGGCTTGGTCCGGCGCCCACCGAGCTTGACCGACTCGTGATAGCGGGCTGCGGTGTCGATGAGCACGTGGTCGAGTAGCGGCGAGCGCGTTTCCAACCCGTGGGCCATGGAAGCGATGTCCATCTTGACCAGCAGATCGTTCGGCAGGCTGGTGGCAAAGTCGGTGGCCAACATGCGATCCACGAAACCCACCCCTCTGAGTCGGTTGTACTGATCCTCGACGAGTCGCTCGCCGCTCGCCACGGAGCCGTCCCAGAAGTCGGGCTTGAGCAGCCGGCGCAGCTCGGGATCGCCGAAGCCGTCCACGTTCCACGCCATGTAGCGCGCGTGCGAAGTGGTTCCCAACCCGCGGACCATGCGGTGGGCGAAGGCATATCGTGTGCGCGAGCGGCGCGGGGTGGGCATGGCGACACCGGCCAACCACCACAGCGGACGCCATAGAGGCCCGTCCAGCAAACGCAGCGCCGCGTTCGCGCGGGCCGCCAGGTGGCGCCGGTATCCGGCGAACACCTCATCGCCGCCGTCGCCGTTGAGCACGACCTTCACATGCTCCCGAGCCGCTTGCGACACGTAGTAGCTGGGGATTGCCGAGGAGTCCGCAAACGGCTGGTCGAAGGCGTCCGCAATCTTCGGTAGAGCGTCGGCGAGGTCGGGCTTGACCAAAACCTCGTGATGGTCGGTCCCGTAGCGATCCGCGACCAGGCGGGCGAGCGGACGCTCATCGTACGAACCGTCCTCGAAACCGACGGTGATCGTGGTGAGCGGGGCAGACGACTGTTCCGCGGCGACGGCTGTAACGATGCCGCTGTCAATCCCCCCCGAGAGAAACACGCCCACCGGCACGTCCGAACGCAGGCGCAGACGCACGGCTTCGCGCACGTTGGAGTCCACCTCTTCGACCGCCTCGGCAAAGCCAGTGCTTGCCTTGGGCAGCATGTGCAGTTGCCAGTAGCTTTGCCTGCGAGCGATGCGCCGGTCGCGGACCACAAGCATCTGGGCCGGCTCGATGGAGCGGACGTGTCGGTAGATGGTGGCTGGTGCGGGGACGGCCATCCAGGCCAGGTAATCCGCCAGGGCCTGATGATCGAGGTCGAGAGAGCACCCCCGAGCGGCGATCAGGCCTTTGATCTCCGAGGCGAAGACGAACTCGCGGTCGGTTTCGGCGTAGTACAGCGGTTTCTTGCCGGCCCGGTCGCGGTAGAGCACCAACTGCCGTTCGGCGCCATCCCAGATGGCAATGGCGAACATGCCGCGCAGATGCTCGACGGCATCGACGCCGTGTTCTTCGTAGAGATGGACGATGACCTCGGTGTCGGCCTTGGTTCGGAACTGGTGCCCGCGTGCGATGAGGTCTTCGCGCAACTCGTGGTAGTTGTAGATCTCGCCGTTGAAAACGGTGACGACCCGCCCGTCTTCGTTGGCGATCGGCTGCCGCCCGCCCGCCAAGTCGATGATCGACAGCCGACGATTGGCCAGCCCCACGCCTTGCTCGCGATCGATCCAGTACCCTTCGTCATCCGGTCCCCGATGGCGCAGGCTGTCCGCCGTCGCCTGCAGACGCTGTTGGCTGACGTCTCCCCAGATGCCGGCAATTCCGCACATATCATTTGAACCGTGTGGACCCAACGCGCGGCGCCAAGATAGGCAGGCCCGGTGAGGGCGTCAAACGAGCCCGATCGCGTACGCACGGGAGCTTCGTGCCCAATCCGAAGGAGGGTTCGGCAAGGTGGCGTGTTGTGGGCGCAGAGAATGGAGACTCGAGTGGTCAAGGGGGGGGGAAGTTCAGATCAGGACCGTCGAACGGAAAGCGTTCGAAACGATCGCATCTGCGTTTCTGACCGATCAGCCGGGGCTTCGCGTTTTAGATGCAATTGCCCTGAAGCCCCCTTTGCCCCCCCCTTTGGCCCCTTTGGACCACGATCCCTCGGCTACGGGGGGTAGACTATGACAGCATCCGGGTACGTGGCGTATAGGTCACTAAGAGTGGTGTAGTGGGTCCCACAATGGAAAGTGCCATTCTCCGAAGGGAGGCTGAATATCACATCGCCGGGCTCCAGCCTGTCGATGGTCGCCAGCACGTACTCGCAGCCACAGTTTCCGCAGTCACCGTTTCTGCACACGTCCGCATCAGAACAGCCGTCGGGTTCCTCCTCACCTTCGTCTTGCGTTTCTGACGTCGGCGCTACGATGGCACAGAATGTCGCCGCATCGGGGATGGTTTGCAGTTGACGTTGCTTTTGATTCTGGTCCCTGTAGCACTTCAGATTCACCGCCGCGTTAATCGTGTTCGTAGCCCCCACCAGTGCGTTGAGTGGCGTCATGCCGGGTATGTAGTTGCTACCAATCTCAATGCCCAAAGCCGCGCCCTCCTGCGCGACGTTGAAGTCCTGCCCATTGTTGCTGTTGAACGCTTCGGGGTTGGCCCTGGCCCACAAGGAGCTGCCGAACGACCAAGTCACACCGGCAAGGCCTACGACAATGCCCGCCGTCCCCCACGCGGGCGCGGTGGTACCGGTGGCAGCGACAGCGCCCACTACGGTCAGGCCCGTGCTCAGCACGCCGAGCAAGACCTTGCCCCCTTCCAGCCCCGCACTGACGCCGTCCTTGACCTTCTGAATAGCATTCTTGAGCCACTGCTCCGCCTCCTCCGGGCTGTCCTTGGCCAGGAGTGCATGAGTCGATCGTTTGGCGTGCATCGTGTCCAGCGTGAGGTCGGTGGCCCCCAGCTCCTTGAGCGCCCCGTCAAACATCGCAACAACCCAGCGGTCCGTGATCGCCAATTCCGTGGCCGTCAGCGTTACGGGAGTACCGTCCAGCAGTTGGCTGACGAGTTGGCCGGTTGTACGCAGCTCGGTGATGAGCGCTTCTGAGGATAGAATCCGCTCGTTCAACAAGGCAATCGTCTCCGAGACATCCAGTTGATCGCCATAATCCTCACCCATGGTGGTGAACTCAGCCAGGGCTTGGCGATACTCGTCCACGGCGATTTCGGTGAGGATCTCGAGCGCGCGCCCCGGCCGGGTCATCTCGATCGACGGTAGTTCGCCAATAGACAGCGGCGCGTCCGCTCGACCGATGCCCACGACGGTCACCGATACCTCGCCGAAAACGAAGTCACCGGTGGCTGGATCAACGATCGGAGGGACGCCGAAACGCGCGACGCCGTCCTGAACGTCCACCGCATGGACCGTAGCGGTATATCCGTTCGGCGCTTCCAGGATGATTTGGACCTTTGCGCCCGCCACGATGCCCGGATTCTCCACGGTCAGAATCTCCCCGGGAGCCGCAACCATCGACGATCCACCGTCCGAAGATACCGTGTCGGTAGAATCAGCGGGCGTCGCGCTTCCGCCGACCCCGGGTCCAGAGTTGCAACCGATCAAGCCTGTCTGCACAAGAGCCATAATTGCGACACAGAGAATCGATGTATACGGCTGACGTGCGCTGACCATTCTCGTCCTCCTATGCGTTGGACCGATCGGTGGGGAAGATGCTGCTTATTGAAGACCGCCGGCTGCCGCTGATTCATCGGCGATTTTCCTACGTCCGATGGTATCCGAATATCCATGCTACCTTGCCGCATTCAGGTCGTCCATCGCTCGAAGGGGGTCCCAGGCAGAAAGGGGCACAGATATCTTTTGACACCTGAATTTGTCATGCGGCGGCCCTTTGCGGGTCGGTTTTCCAGAAGGCATCCCAGTCACGGTTGAGGGAAATGGACCGTAGGGCCAGCACCACCTCAAGGCCCTCGGCGGTCCAGTGCATGCCCGGACCTTTGGCACGCTGGACAACCAGTTGCTTGCCCGCCGATTCCACCGCTCCCGAGCCTATCGCCATATCGCGCTGCCGGTACGTCGGATAGTCAGTCTGATCCAGGCGCGGTTTCAGGTAGCCAAGCAGGCTTTCGATCGCTTCTCGACCGGCAGTGCCTTGCTCAGTACTCACCTGCATCTCTTGAAGCCGACGCCATAACCGGATGCCACCGTCGTAACGCAAGATCCGCTTCCATTCCGCCACCTGAACCACTTGTCCAGTGCGATCATCCGGATGCAACGTGCGTGCGGCCTCCCAGAGGTGCTCCACCAAATGGAACCAGTCCAACACCCATGTCGTACGCTTGTCATTGAAATGACGGTTCGCGATGTTCCAAATCCATTCGGCTCCATCCCCGATGAAAACGATTTCTTTCGCAGAGGCCAAACCGCATTGATCCGCCCAACGCCGAAGCGTGACACCGAAGTCCCCAGCCGCTTCAACACGCCCGAAGATTCGCTTGTGCGTGTGCCCAGACGCATCGTACCAAAAGCAGCAGCCAACCTTGACTTCACGCCATTTCAAGCGACCATCTTCTCCAACCTCGTTCGTACAGGTCATCACGCCATCGCAGCCTACGTACAGACGATTAATGGGCTCTGATGGCCAATCTTGCGGCTGGTGATCTCTTAGAAACGCTTGTGCGGCCGGACCGATCTGCCCGGCGAGGTTTACCAAGGAGCGCGTGGCGACCGAGACTCCGTGCTGCCGCTTCAGCTTATCCCTCGCTTGTTCGTATGACTCCACCTGGACGAAGTCCATGCCCAGATTGGCCAACCTGGGACTCAGTTGTCCGCGAGGAACACCGAGCAGATCGTCCAACGGAATGAGTTGGCGGTCGCAGTGCGGGCACTGATACACACGCCGATCCCAGGTTACCACACCGGTCGGGGTAAGGAGTTGCCGGCTCCGCAGACGTTTCTTATTCATCGGTCGACCACAGCATCGCGGACGCGGCACCTCCGGCTGGTCCAACCGCATCGAATATTCCAGGGCCGCCGCCTCCGCCAAGCGGAACAAGTCCCGCAGCTGTCTCTCCCGCTCCGCCAGCGTTCCCGAAACCTCCCCAGAAACACCTGGCACATCCGCCCCATCC
>Ga0190284_1000732_pt1 | contig 16882 bp, 17 predicted proteins | sample 48691812_MG_FD_161668 | JGI IMG/M metagenome (GOLD analysis project Ga0190284, IMG submission 161668) | Hydrothermal vent microbial mat bacterial communities from Southern Trench, Guaymas Basin, Mexico - 4869-18-1-2_MG | ecosystem: Environmental > Aquatic > Marine > Hydrothermal vents >...
GATGTCGTATGCCGGCAAGCGCGCTCTGGTCAGCATGAAGCACGTCGGGCTCAACGTCGCGTCCGATCCCTTCATGAATTCGGCGTTGACCGGGGCCAATGGGGGACTGGTTCTGGTGGTGGCGGATGATCCGGGGATGCATTCGTCACAGAATGAACAGGACAGCCGTTTCTACGCGGAATTCGCCCGGGTGCCCGTTTACGAGCCTGCGGACCAGCAGGAAGCGTATTACATGACTTTGGAGGCCTTCGAGCAGTCCGAACGCTTGGGGTTGCCGATCATGATCCGGTTGGTCACGCGGCTGGCCCACGGTCGCGCCAACGTCAAGGTGCTGGAACACGGCAAGAATGAAGTCACCGTTGGGATGGTGAAGGACTCCGCCGACTGGACGCTGATGCCTATGAACGCCCGGCGTCGCTTTCAGCGCCTCGTCGAAGCCGGCGCCGGACTCCGGCGGATGAGCGACGAGTCGACCCACAACGTGCTGAAGTTGGCCGGTCGAAAGGGAATCATCTGCGCGGGGATTGCGTACGGATACGTTCTGGAGAACGTGGGCCCGACCACGGACTTCTCCATCCTGAAGATCACGCAGTACCCGCTTCCGGTCAAGAAGATCCGGCAACTGGTCCAGCACTGCGACGAGATCACGGTTATCGAGGACGGGTATCCGTTTATCGAGAATCACATTCTTGGCGTTCTTGGGGCGCCCCGCAAGACGGTCAACGGGAAGCGTAGCGAACACCTCCCCGAGACGGGTGAACTGACGCCGGACCTGGTGCGAAAGGCTTTGGGGCTGGAGGCGCATGCGGCACGCGACCCGAGGGGCGAGTTGGGCACGCGTCCGCCGCGGCTGTGCGCCGGCTGCCCGCACATCGACTCGTACCGGGCGATGCTCGAGGCCCTCGAGCCCCATGAGGGCTCGGTGGTGTTCAGCGACATCGGCTGCTACACGCTAGGGGCGTTGCCGCCCTACAGGGCGATCAACACGTGCGTGGACATGGGGGCCTCGATCGGGATGGCCAGGGGCGCGGCATTGGCCGGCGTGCATCCGGCGTGTGCGGTGATCGGCGACTCGACGTTTACGCATTCGGGGCTCTCGGCGCTGCTCGGCGCGGCCCAGGACAATACCGACATCACCGTGTTTATTCTGGACAACTCGATCGTGGCGATGACCGGCGGGCAAGAGGTGCTGATCACCGGCGACGAATTGGTCGCGCTGGTGCGGGGACTGGGGGCGGACCACGATCACGTGAGGACCATCGCCCCGATCCGCCCCAACCACGAGAAGAACATCAGGATCATTCGCGAGGAACTCGATTACAAGGGCCTGTCGGTGATCATTTCGGCGCGGGCGTGCGTTCAGGTGAAAAAAACGCGGGGGTAAGAGATGATCAAGAACATCGTTCTTTCCGGCGTGGGTGGGCAGGGCATTCTGTCCATCGCGTACTGCATCTGCAAGGCGGCCCTGAATCGTGATTACCAGATCAAGCAGTCCGAAGTGCACGGCATGTCCCAGCGCGGCGGTAACGTCGAGAGCCACGTCCGCTTTTGTGACAGCAGCATCTCCAGCGCCCTGATCCCCAAGGGGCTCGCCGACCTGATCATCGCCGTCGAGCCGGTCGAGGCCTTGCGCCACGAAGAGTATCTCAAGCCCGATGGGTGCATCGTCAGCAGCGTGGCGCCGGTCAGGAATTTCGACGACTATCCCGAGACGCAGACGCTGCTGGAGCGTATCTCGCGGGCCACCGACCATGTGCTGTTGGATAGCAAGCACCTCGCCAAGGTCGCCGGAACCCCCCGCGTGGAGAACATCGTCATCCTCGGGGCGGCCAGCGATCGTTTGGGCTTGCGGTTGGACGAATTCGACCGCGTGCTCGAGGCGCTCTTCTCGGCGAAGGGCGACCGGATCGTCCAGGCCAACAAGAGCGCCCTGCGTATCGGGCGACGCGCCGCCGAGATCTATCGCGAGCGCATCGGCAATGGGCAGAGCTTTCAGTCGGCTTTGGAGCACGTCGAGCAACTCGAGCCCGATGCGTTCGACATCGACACAACCGTGGCCGATTGACCCCCCAGCCGGGGGCTTGCCAAGAACGACCCGCACACAAGTTCATGTTTCTAGCGACAAAGGGTCTTGAAGCCGGTGGCGCCGCGCGGTATAGCGCTGCTTATGAAAGGCGCAATTGGGCGATCCCGATCCCTCGGACCCGGGCACACCGGCGAGGGGCCTTCCGCGAGAGTGCCTTGTCCGTGCGTCCGTTCCCGGTGGGCGTCCGTCCTTGCGATCGGGTTGGTTGCCGGGCTTTGTGCCGGTTGCTTCCCGGCGCGCAAACCTCCGGAGCTCATCGATTGTGAACGGCAGGTCGGCCGGCTCTCGTACGAGAACGACGTGCTGGGCGAGCAACTCGCCGAGCGGGACGGAAAGATCCAGGCCCTGCGCTCGCAACTGACGGAGTGTCGGGATCTTCCCACCGATCTGATTTCCAGGCTCTTTACGGTACAGCGTCTGAAGATCGCCAAGCTGACCGGTGGGGCGGACTACGACGGCGAGCCCGGCGATGACGGGATCACGGTCTACCTCACGCCGCTCGACCGCGACGGACACGCGATCAAGGCCGCCGGCGAAATCGAGGTCTTCCTCTACGACCTGACCACGCCGGGGAAGCCGCGCGAGCTAAGCCACTACGTTATGAACGAGCCACCCCGCTTGAGCAAAGCGTGGTACAGCGGCTGGATGACCAACCATTACACCATCAGGTGCGAGTGGTCGCCGGGCGTTGAGCTGCCGGCTTCGCGCGAGGTCCAAATCCGAGCCACCTTCCTCGACTGGATCACCGGCGAAAAGCTCGTCGCCACCAAGACGGTGAACGTCAGTCGTGTGGACCCCGATTGAGCGGGAGAAGCCGCGTACGAAAAGCTCGCTTGGTCCGAACGCTGCATCAAGATAGAACTTGTTCTACGATGGGTTTGTACGCCCGCACGGGCGTTTGTGGATTAGAGGCTATCCAAGAACCCTTGTGGGACCGGCTTTCCAGCCGGTCAAGACAGGCTAGAAGGCCTGTCCCACGGTTTCGGGATAGGCTCTAGTGCTCCGGCACACGTGAAACTGCGGGTTGTCGAGGGCGCCTCCAGAACCGAGCCGCGACCGTAAGGGAGCGGAGACGCAGGGAGAAGCGCCCGGGGCGTGACCGCTTCCTGACGGGCGCGGCTCGGATAACCCACAAAACAACGTGTGACCATGCTCTAGCCTTCGGCGTGTCCGAAGCTGTCCGACTCGGCGAACATACGCACGTAGCTGTCGTAGCGCTCGGGGTGGATTTCGCCGCTTTCCACAGCCGCCTTGATCGCACAATCGGCTTCATGGGTATGGACGCAGTTGGGGAACTTGCAGTGCGGAACGACGTCGATGAACTCGACGAAGTGCATCTCGATCTCGTTGCGCGGGATGGCGGTGGTGTCGAAGGATCGCACGCCGGGTGTGTCCACCACGTACCCGCCCGTTTCCAGCCTGATTAACTCGGCCGTGCTGGTGGTATGGCGTCCTCTCAGGGTGTCCTCGTTCACCTCGCCGATGCGCAGTTGGAGATTCGGTTGGATTGCGTTGAGCAGCGAGCTTTTGCCCACGCCGCTCTGCCCGGTGATCACCGAGGAGGCGTCACGGAGGATGTCGCGCAACGAATCGATTCCCGTTCCGTCCACCGCGCTGGTTCTCAACGTCCGATACCCGATCGCCGCGTAGCGATCCAGAATGGCGGTTGCCGTCCCGTCGTCGTCCAGATCAATCTTGTTCATGCAGATGACCGGGGCCATGTTCCCCGCGGAACAGGCGACGATGTAGCGATCGATCAGGTGCGGTTTGGGCGACGGCACGTCCGCGGAGCTGACGATGATGACCTGTTCGACGTTGGCGGCGATGGTGTGCTGGCGCCGTCCGGCGACGCGTTTGAGTTCGCTGTGCCGAGGCATGACCTCCTCGATCACGCCCTCGTTCTGGCGACCCGCCTGGTCGGCAACGATCTCGAAGCGCACGCGGTCGCCGACGGTGATCCGGTGGCGCTCGGCGATCATTCGGCTACGCAGCATTTTGCGCACGGTGCAGGGCCAAACCCGCGCGCCGTCGTCCACGTCGGCGAACAGCCCGCGCATGGCCGTCACGATCCCGTTGAACCGCGCCGGATCGTCATCGCCCTGGCGAACGATCACGGTCCGCCTGCGGGACAAGTCACCCTTGGCGGCGACGGACTCGCTGGTCAGCGTGTCGATCTCCTCGACGCCGTCTTCACGGGCCCGGCGGGTCCAATCCTGCTTCCCAGCCGGCTTACTCCGGTTGCGGCGCAGGTCCACACGGACCCTCTTACCCTTCGAGGACGGTAGTTTCTTTCCAGGTTTACGGGCCATGCGCCTTGGATTGTCCTTGCGCGGGGGGGGGCATGTCAAGCGAGTGCCGCCCCGCATCGTTGCTTGTACCTCCGCACACCCTCACCTACAATTAGGAGGACGAGGAGACCGGGCATGAGAACCATCCAAACAACGCTTCGTACCGGCCCGGACGGCGTGCTGACTCTGCAATTACGGAGTGGAATGGCGGACACCGATCTTGACGTGGTCGTCATCTTCCAGCCGGTGGGGACCAACGGGCCCAAACCGGTAACGGACCCCAAAGCGTGGAGACAGTTTGTCGCGGATACTGCGGGGTGCATCCAAGATCCGACCTTCGACCGTGATGAACAGGACGACTACGAGAAACGGGACGCGTGGGGATGAAGTACCTGCTTGACACCAATGCCTGTATCACACATCTGAGATCTCCCGCGAACGCGGGGATTGGTCAGAGGTTGGCGGACGTTAGTGCATCGGACGTGGTGCTCTGCTCCGTAGTCAAGGCTGAGTTGATTTTCGGCGCCCTGCGAAGCCGCGAGACCGCCAAGAACCTTGCCCACGTGGAACGTTTTTCCGCGTAGTTTACCTCGCTTCCGCGCCGTGAATTACGAAGGCTCGGTCGATTCGGTTGTTGGCTCGTACCTGATCACCCAACGCCATATCTTCATGAACAGGTAGCGAGCCGGCGTGTCAGCCAAGGGCGCCTTCTTCGGTCCTTTGACGTCTGTATGCGCCCGGTTGTCCTGTAGATCGGGCATATCCTGAACAGGGGCATGTTGAACGACTTGTTCGGGGATCTCGCGAACATCGCCAACGACCATCTCGATTACACCGTTCTGCTCCGGAACACGGGCTTGCCTCTTGGTCTCCTCTGGAGTTGCGTACTTGCTCCAATCAGTTGACATGCCTTCGCCCTCGCCGTCGGGGCCGCGACGGTTGCGAAACGCTCCAACGTGCAGTGTGCCTTCTCGGATGGCACTGCAGTGAACGCGCATGAACAGCCGATCGTCATCGGGGATGATTTCGACGGGCCATCGTTCCCTGTTGTTTACGCCATGTGTGCTAGCCACATGAGCACCCCCGGATCGACGCCGTCTTCTGAAGTCAGCTTGCCCGACGTCTTGTTCGTGTCGGCCTTGTCTCGATTGTCGCCATAGTAAGTTGCTGGATCCGATGGACTCGCTGGGATGTTGAGCAGCAGCCCGTACGGTTGCGGTGGCCAGTATAGATCAACGCTCCCCTCCGGCCCCGCCGAAATAACCGGTGGTTTGATGGCTACCCTAGTCGTCTCCCAAGCCGCCGTAGCGTGCGCGACAAGTATCTGCACAGCTCGTCGCCACGTGCTCTCGTCACAGACCAGCGCATCCTCCTCATGCCACTCCGGCTGACGTTCGAGGATCACACGTGATTCGCGGATTGCGTCGCCAAGATGTCCCAGCGCGGCGGGGAGTGCGGGGATATCCCCGCAAGCGACTGATCTCCTAAACTCCGACCGATTCGCCGGTTCGATGGTCTCAGCTTTCAGAAGCACATCGGCATCTAGCTTAGCGTCCGACAAACGGACCACCGACGCAAGCGTGAGTCCCTTCGATTCGGATAACCGATCTGTTTGGGCGTCGAGCTTGTCAGGGGCACCGTGGAGTTCGCCAAGCATAGCGCAGGGGTATGACGCCATGTGTACGGGGCGCCGCGTCCAGCTATCATAAACAAACGCGAGGCCAAACACACCGACTTGATACCGCGGCTGCGACGGCGCGCTCGGTCGTTTGGCAGATTCACGGGTGAAGGAGTGCTCTTCAGTTGTCATATTTCGTGTCTTTCACGGCATTCCGGCGTCCCACAAAGTCACTAAGCGCTTGCAGTTCTTTCTTCGCTGCACGGAATTGGGAGATCAACAGATCGAGATCGTTCTCAGTACCCTGGAAGTAGAAGTCGCCAGGTGTGCCGGCGTCCAATCCGATGTGCACCGACACGATTCCCGCGACATCGACTACAGTGGGCCGATACTCCTCGACCGGCGTCCCCCACCGGTAATCGTTCTTTTGAACAGCTCTCATCTCTACTGTCGTGCCACATGACTTGAGTCCTGGCAGGACACCTTGACTGTACCTCCGTTGCCGGACTATATGTTCGACCTTTGGAGCAACGTCGGCCCGTAGTCGCTCTATCGTGTCGACGAACACACCCCTGTGATTGTCGTCAATCTGGCCCGTGACCAGCAAATCGTCGGCCCATTGCCCGGACGAGTCGTCCCGGTATTCATCTTCCATCAGATGTTTCAGGAAGAACTCCAGCACCGCCATCACCCGGACCAGGTCCGTCTGCGGCAACCGCGTATCCGTCTCAAGGCGCGCGATAATCCTGTCGCTCTCTGAACTTGTTCTGGCGAGGCGCCAAGCCGACAAGGTGTCGATGCAGGCGCCCAATTTCTCCGTGGTAAGCTCCAGCGCGCGACGCAAGTGCCCCTTGAATAGCTTGTTCTCCTCAATCCTCGGATCGAACCGAGAGAACATCCGAGATTGCAGCTTTCTGTCCATGGCAACTCCTCCGAGCCATGCCGATCGACATACACGCACCCATTCGCGATATTATACCGGATCGCGACCTGCTCGTCCACGTAAGTAGAGGGAATCTTGGAGCCGCAGGGCGCGTTTTCGAAGGCGGCCCATGCCGCCGGGACTCGGGAGAGCATATTTGACATCGACCGGATCATGGCGTCAAATCACAGAGTCTGGCGACTTCCTCAAAGGCGCCAACGCTGGCGAGAGGGCCAGCGATGATCCGATCCGAGGGAACTAGATGACACTGGTGGGTTCGCAGCAGCGAGTGGCGTGGACCGATATCTTATGGCGAATCGTAAGTTTCTGGTGACCGGGGCGTTGCCCTACTCCAACGGGCGGCTGCACGTGGGGCACATCGCGGGGGCGTATCTGCCCTCGGACATCTACGTGCGCTACCTGCGGGCGGTAGGTGATGACGTCCGCTACATCTGCGGCAGCGACGACAACGGGGTGGCGGCCCTGAAGACCGCGCGCGAGGAGGGCATTCCCGTCGAGGAACTGACAGCCAAGTACAACGCGCTGCAGCAGGAGGCCTTCGCCGGGCTGGGCATCCACTTCGACATTTACGGCGGCACGCATCAGCCGGGTTTCGCCGAGATGCACACCAAAATCAGTCAGGAATTCTTCCTGAAGATTTACGAGAAGGACTACTTCACCAAACGAACGACCAAGCAGCTTTACGACGCCACCGCGGACCAGTTCCTGCCCGATCGCTTCGTCAAGGGCACCTGCCCCATGTGCAACAGCCCCAACGCCTTCGGCGATCAGTGCGAAGGCTGCGGGCGCCACATGGATGCCATCGAACTGATCGACCCGGTCAGCACCATGAGCAACACCAAGCCGGAGGTGCGAGAGACGACCCACTGGTTCCTGCGGCTGGATCGCTTGCAGGATCGCCTCGCCGGTTGGCTGGGCACCAAGCAGGATGCCGACACGTGCGGCGCACAGTGGCGTCCGATCGTGCTGAACCAATCGCTGGGGCGTATTCAAGCGGAGGGCCTGCCCGAGCGGGCGATGACGCGCGACATGACCTGGGGCGTGCCCGTACCGCTCGATGACCCCGACGCCGAGGGCAAGGTGCTGTATGTATGGTTCGACGCGCCGATCGGGTATCTCTCATTCACCGCGGTGGATTGTGAGCGCCGGGGCGAGGGCTGGGAGGCCTACAAGGACCACTGGATGGACCCGCGGCGCAAGATCGTGCACTTCATCGGTGAGGACAACATCGTGTTCCACGCCATCACGTTTCCGGCCATGCTCGCCGCCACGCACGATAGCGACTCCTTTCAGGGCGAGGCGGGCGAATATCAACTGCCGCACAACGTGGTGTCCAACAGCTTTCTCAACATCAAGTTCCCGGGCAAAGACGAAGAGAAGGTCAGCAAGAGTCGCGGAACCGCCATCTGGATCGAGGACTATCTGAAGACCTTCGACCCCGATCCGCTGCGCTACTACCTGACCGCCATCGCCCCGGAACAGCAGCGCACGGCCTTCGACGTGGACGATTTTCTCAAGCGCAACAACACCGAACTGCTCAACGCCCTGGGCAACTTCGTGAACCGAACGATGACCTTCGCCCACAAGTACTTCGACGGAAAGGTCCCGCCGCCGGGGACGCGCGAGCAGATCGACCGCGATCAGATCGAGGCTTGCCGAACGGCGGTCACCGCGACCGGCGCCTGTCTCGAGGAGTGCCGTTTCAAGGCGGCTCTGGGGGAGATGATGACTCTCGCCCGGGCCGGCAACGTCTACTTCGATACCACCGCCCCGTTCCGCACGCGCAAGACGGACATGGACGCCTGCGGGCGGGCGATCAACGTGTGTCTGCAAACGGTCCGCACGCTGACGACGATCATGGCTCCGTTCTTGCCGTTCTCCGCCGCGAAGTGTGCCGAGATGCTCCGCCTGGACGCGGAGGCGGCGCGGGCGTGGAATTCCGCGACCGAGGAACTGCCCGCCGGCCACGCGCTGGCTCCGCCGCAGATCCTGTTCAAGAAGCTCGACGCTGCCGATTTGTTCGACGAGTGAGTGGGTGCCCCATCCTGTTGTCTGCCGAGACTCTCCAATGATTCTGATTCGACCTGAGGCTCCCCGAGACAGCGCCGGCGTTCGGCGTGTGAATGAGCAGGCGTTCGGTCAGCCGGCCGAAGCCGACCTTGTGGACGCGCTGCGCCCCACGGCGCAGACGGCCCTGTCGCTGGTGGCCGAGCTGGATGGGCAAGTCGTCGGGCATATCCTCTTCACGCGCGTGCAGCTCGACTCGGGTGAGTCAGAGTCAACTGCCCTGGCGTTGGGGCCGATGGCGGTCCTGCCCGAACACCAACGGCGGGGCGTGGGTTCGCGGCTGGTTCAGGAGGGGTTGGAGCAGTGCAAACACCTCGGGCACGATGTGGTGTTCGTCCTGGGACACCCTGCTTACTACCCTCGGTTTGGTTTCGAGCCGGCGCCGCCGAAGGGGATCACCTGCGCGTGGGACGTGCCGCCGGAAGTGTTCATGGTGGCGGAGCTGCAGCCTGGAGCGCTGCGCAGCCGACGCGGGCTGGTGCGCTACGCTCAGGAATTTTCCAATGTGTAAAACGTATCCGGAACCGGTGAGCAGGGCGGGTTCCAGGACCATCGTTGCGGTTTGGTCAGTACCGCTCCCTGCCCAGACTGCCGATTTACTGTGTAGCGTCACCCCTTGTGGGTGGCGCACCCGCGTTTTTCGTCACCCACAAGGGGTAACGCTACATTCGGGATCGCCATGCGGAACTAAATCGACAGCCCCTCAAAGTCAGGGTATTGCGCTTGGGGACGTGCTCGGACCGCTGCCCGTCTCAGACCAGACGGCTTTGCGTGGGGTCTCGATTGCGACTACCGAGTGAAACTCCCGGGCGAGGTGTTCATTTTCGTGAAGCAGGATATCGACGCACGACTGGACGACGCGCACGTTGACGCCGACGAGGTTCCCGTCCTTCTCAGAGACCTTGAACGCGATGCGGGCGCCGCCGTGAATGGTGTCGTCCTCGCCCCTGGTTCTGAACGGGAAGCGTGTGCCCGTGTCTCCGAGCAGACAACCTGTTCCCGAGGCGGGTTTGTACCACAGGATCCGACCTTCCATGCCGGTCTCCGCAAGCTCCAAGCCGTCAATCCGGGCAAATCGTGCCTTGGTTGAAGAGCCACACGGCAAACACGGGGTGTGAGAACCTCTTCGAACCCCGGTATCGATCCAGTGTCAAGTATGACGCAAAGTCGGCCCGCAGGCAAGGGAATTCCTTTTCCCTTACCTGATTCGAGGTCGGTGAGGCGGGCTTCGTGCGAGTAGGCAAGACAAGGCATCAGTGAGTCATTCACTCCGATGTATCTCGGAGCCAACTCGGTATAATCGCATTACGTGAAAGAGGTTAGAGGCTTTTGCGTTGGTAACGCCAATCGAGATATCACAGGTTCTCCCGAAATGCAAGACCGTACCACACCGCGCGATCGCCAACCCACGAGCCAGCGATTCGCTCGCGCCGTGGCCCAGTCTGACGCCTGTGAAGTCCGCGGCTTGCCGTCGTTTTTCACAACCTGATGCCGGGTTCCAGCCGCGGCTCATTGATCCGGGCGAAAAAGTCGTCGTATTGCGCGTCCAGACGCTGCCGGCTGGTGGAGCCGAGCAGGTGGTCCCACGGTAAGACCTCGTTGCGGCCTCGCTCACGATGGGCGTACCAGGCGAAGTCGATTCCGGTGGTCTCGAAGGCGTTGAACCAGAGTCCGCTGTCGAAACATTCGTTCCAGCCGTCAAACCGGGCACCGCTTCGCCAGGCGGTTTCCACCGCGTCCGCGAGCCTGCGGTCGCCGCGTGCGAAGACGGCTTCCAGGATCGAGCGATCGATGTGGTGCAGCTTCATTCTGACGGCCGACTTACGCCGGGGGGTGAAGTGTCGAAGCCTGTCGGCCACATCGCGGAAGTACTCGGCCCGCGGCTGGGCCGCCCATTGCAGCGGCGTGTGCGGTTTGGGCACCAACCATCCGACCGAGGCGGTTACCCGCGCGGGGAACCCACGAACCTCATGACAGACTTCACTCACCTTCCGGCTGAGCTCGCCGATGCCGTCAATGTCCTCCGGGCGCTCGCCGGGAAAACCGGCCATGAAATACAGTTTGACCGATCGCCAGCCGGCTTGGAAGACCTGGCGCGCGCCGTCGAGCAGATCGTCGTCGGTCACCTTTTTGGCGATGGCGGCCCGCATGTCGTCGCGGGCCGCCTCCACGGCGATGGTCACCCCGCTCTTGCGCACACCACTGACCATCCAGGGAATGTCCGCGAGCACCTTGTCCACGCGTAGGGAGGGTACGCTGATGCCCACGCGGCGATCCTGAAATCGTTCGTGCAGGACCCGGGCGAGGTCGGCAAGGTGCGGATAGTCGGCGGTGGAAAGCGACAGCAGGCCGATCTCGTCCGTGCCCGTCGCCCGATGGGCCTGCTCGGCGATCTCGAGGATGCGCGCAACGCTGCGCACACGCAACGGGCCTTTGGTGTGTCCGGCGTGGCAGAAGCGACAGCGATGCGGGCAGCCTCGCATGATCTCGATGGCGATGCGGTCGTGGACCGCCTCCACCAGCGGAACCAGCGGACGAACCGGGAAAGGCGCGGCGTCGAGGTCGTCCGTTCGACAAGGGACGATCCGCGTGGGGATGTCGTCGCGCTGAGGGGCCAACTGCTTGATCGTGCCATCGGCGTTGTAGGTGCACTCGTATAACCCCGGCGCGTACACCCACTCGAACGCGCGGGCCAAGTGGACGATCATGTCTCGCCGCCGGACGCCCGCGTCTTTCAGCTTACGGTACTCCGCCAGGATGGCGGCCATCGAAGCCTCGCCGTCGCCGAGGACGACCAGGTCGAGGAACGGGGCCAGCGGTTCGGGGTTGTCCGCTTGCGGCCCTCCGGCGATGACCAGCGGGTGGGTGTCGTCGCGCTCGGCGCTACGCAGCGGGATGCCCGCCAGGTCCAACAGTGTCAGGACGTTGGCAAAGCCCATCTCGTATTGCAGGGAGATGCCCAGGATGTCTGCCTCAGCCACCGGCTGCCGCGTGTCCCAGGTGAACAGGGGGATGTTCTTGGCCCGCATGACTTGTTCGGCGTCGAGCCACGGGCAATAGACGCGCTCAGCCGTCACGCCGGGCGTATGGTTGCACAGCCAGTAGAGGATCTGGCAGCCCAGGTGGCTTATTCCGATGGTGTACGCGTCGGGGAAGGCGATGGCCACGCGCACGTCGGCCTGTTCCCAATCGCCCGGCTGGACGAGTTGGTTCAACTCCCCGCCGATGTACTGCGCGGGCTTGGTGACGTAGGGCAGCAGTTCCTCACTGACGCGGTCTTTCAGATCGATCACCGTTGTCGCTCTCCGTCTGCCGCACTTCGCCCAACCCCGATCGGTGCCCCCACAACACCCGGATCGGTGCCCCCACCGCCCCAACGGCCTGAACCGGGGCAATACTATCACCTCCCGCCCCCCACCTCCAACGCCGAGCCCCGCTACTCGTTGACACGAGCCACTCGGCACGGCGATAATGCGGGCCGGACGCTGCTGGGGCGGCCAACTCGCGGTGCCGGTCAACTCGCAAGGGGGCAAGCTGTAATGGCCAACGACGACATCCCGCGCCCGGACGCCTCGTTCCAGGGAGCCCTAACACTTGGTGGGCGACGTGACAAGGGGCGGCCATGAAGCCAATCATCCGGTGGGCAGGCAGTAAGCGACAGATTCTATCGTCGCTCAGGTCGTACTACCCGGACGAGCGGCCGCGGTACATTGAACCGTTCTGCGGTTCGGCGGCGCTGTTCTTCAAGATTGAACCCGATGCGGCGATCCTTGGCGATCTGAATACGGAACTGATTCGCGCCCTTCGCGCTATTCAGGTCAACCCGGGCGTGGTCCTTGAGTGTTTGCGCCGTCTTCCAACGGGGAAGCGAGCGTACTACCGTGTTCGTGATGTTGCCCCCAGCAGCCTTTCGGACAACCAACTCGCCGCTCGCTTCCTTTACCTCAACCACTACTGCTTCAACGGCTTGTTCCGAACCAACATGCAGGGGCGGTTCAACGTTCCCTACGGACCGCCCAAGAGTGGTTGTCCAATCAACGAACCCGTCGTTATCGAGGGTTCGAAGCTGCTAGAGCACGCGACCTTGCTGGATGGAGACTTCGAAGATACGCTAGCCCATGCACGGGCGGGAGATTTCGTCTACCTCGATCCACCATACGTTGTTAGGAAACGGCGCGTTTTCTCTGAGTACTTGCCAGATTCTTTCTCCCATGGCGACTTGGCACGGCTCACCGGGGGCCTCGATAAGCTCAACGCAATCGGCGCTTCGTTCGTCGTCTCGTACGCGGACTCGCCTGAAGCACGTACGCTTCTGGCGCGATGGCCCCATCGTCGAATCGCAGTGCGACGCCACATCGCGGGCTTTGCCGGGGCGCGAAGAATGAACTACGAACTCATTGCCACGAACCTTGACGTGGAGGTCCCCGACCATGCTGGTTGAAACCGCCCAGTCAGAGTTGAAGGACATATCTGTCGATCGGATCGATCGAAATCCTGATAACCCTCGTGCGATCTTTCGCCCCGCCGAACTCGATGACCTCCTCCTTTCCATCACCCAATATGGAGTTCAGGTTCCCATATCGGTCTATCGGGAAGGACGCCGTTACGTTCTCATCGACGGCGAGAGGCGGTGGCGGTGTTGTCTCAAGCTGAACAAGCGGACCATTCCAGCGGTTGTCCAAGACAAGCCAGATCCTCTCACAAATCTTCTGCTGATGTTCAATATTCACGCGTTGCGTGAGCAGTGGGACCTTCTAACGATTGCGCTGAAGCTCCCTAAGATTATCGACTTGCTTGAGCAAAAAAACGGATCCCCACCGACCGAGCGCGAGTTGTCCGAACACACCGGACTTAGACGGGGCGTCATCAGACGTTGCCGTTTGCTGATAAACCTTCCGGATGAATACAAACAAGAGATATTGAAGGAACTGAAGAAACCCAAGCCTGATCAACTCCTCACGGAAGACTTCTTCATCGAGATGGAGCGGGCCCTGAAGACCGTCGAGAACGCCATGCCGAATGTCATTCCAAGGAAGGATGATGTCCGCCAAGTCTTGATCCAGAAGTTCAAAGACAGGGTGATCGACAATCGTGTACATTTCCGACAGATGGCCAAGATTGCCAGAGCAGACAATGTCGAGGCTGACCGGGCAGCAGCTCAGCGGGCACTCCGTCGCCTGTTCAAGGAGAACGAATATTCGATTGAGACGGCGTATCAAGATTCTGTATCTGTGGCGTACTCTGAGCGAGATCTTCTTACACGCGTGAACTCCCTGGTCGAGCAGTTGGAGGACTACGACGTCGAGGCGCTTGATGACGAGGTGCGTCGGGCGCTCCGTAAGCTTGTTCGCAAGGCCAAAGTTCTGTTGGAGGGAGAGTGATGAACTTTCGAATCCTCCCCTCTTCGCTTTATGCAACCGCAGAGGCTGCGGCCGCGTTTTTCAAGGGCCGTATCGGTGTGCGGCGTTTCGACGTTGAGGCCTCGATTCACAATGACGTGGAGTACCGCCCGACCCTGTCCGGGCAGACGCAAGATTTCCATGTCCTCTGTGTCGAAGTCTCCGAGCGTGCATACCCTCCAGGCTTGGATTCCGCGGTAATGGACATGCGTCGGGTCGGACTGCCCGTACGACTGTTTGTGGCGATGCCGACGGGCATCGCCGACCCGGAGTTCCAGCGGAATCTGAAGAAGGCCCAGGATCGCGGCGTTGGCATTGTCCAGGTGGGTTCGTCGGGAGGGAACGTTTCTGCGGAGGCCTTGTCGCAATCGCTTGCCAGCTTGAGGCCCTTCGCCCCCAAAGACTTCCCGCCTAAGTATCGACAAGAGATCGACACGGCACTCAATACGTTCCTCAACGGTAATCCGCCGCAGGGTTGCCAGACACTCTACTCTGAAATAGAAAGCCTCACACGTAGAATCGCCGCAAAGGTGGACCGAAAGTCCTACTGGAAGAACGCGAACAAACCAAGAATGAACCTCGATAGAGACCCTTGGGCACACGTCGTTGCTGAGCTTCGCGACGAGTTCGACAACCGGACAGCGAACTGTCCCGACCTGAGTAAGGCCTTGTGGAATCGAGTAGCCGGGATTACAGGTCACCGAAACGACACTGGGCACAAGCCGAAGGACCGAGCAGCTCGGATGAGGCGCGATAGGCAGTTGCGCACGCGGTTTGAGGCCGCCATGGACATACTCGCAGAGCTCATCAGTGCCGGCAAGCCCTTGAAAGTCTGACGACGGAACCCAACGAGTGGCCGAGTGGCCCAGGTTCTTTGAACCTGGGGGAATGATTGCTGGTGGCGGGGCGGTGGCTTCGGCGAGGCCATGTCGTCTTGAACGAATCGAGCCCCCAAGTCTGGTGACTTGGGCCGCCCGCAGGAATGCGGCGGCGGCGTGTTGTCTGGAAACCATATATCCAGCAATTATGCTGCGGGACGATATGTTCGCGTCAACACGACTGCACTAACACGCACAGAAACGACGGATCAATCATGTATTGCTCACAATGTGGTGTAGAAGCCACTGGGAATTCTTGCTCTTCATGCGGCGCGCCTTTGCAGGCAGCGACGTTGCCTGCCACCCAACCAACGGATTGGTCGGGAATCATTGAATATGAACAATTACTCCGCATACAGGAGATCCGTGATCTGATCGCACGTTACGCGGCTCAGTCTAAGAGGCGGTCCACGGGAGAAGAGTTCCTTCAATACTGCGACAAGGCGTTTGTCCCCCTCGCCGGCGTCTCTATGGCGGCTATGGCTTCGGTAGTCCAGCCAATTTTTTCGGAGCTAGGAATCAAGACGGGTAAGACCAGGTCCCAGCTCTTCGATAAACCGCCTGGGCAAATCCTGGTTACGTTGCTTTGCTCGCTCGCCCGCCATGGACAGCATTTGCGCCGAGTCCGACAAGTACAGGATGGCTGTGTATTCGAGGCCGCGATTCCCTCTGACATGTGGTCCTTCGAGGACGGCCTTGTGATCACCGTATGCCGGGAAGGTTCCGGCACTGTGGTCGAAGCAGGGACGATCATCAAGGGCCAGCTTTACGATTGGGGCAAGAGTAAACGCTGCCTTGCGGCGCTATTCACGGATCTGAGCGTAACGCCAGCGATAATCTGAAGTGAGCCTGCTGCTCTTGCCGGATCAGGCAAAACGCGGCATAACAACACGCTGCCCCTGACCACTATTCCGCTACGCTCCATAGCGGCAGGTGAACTTGGGCGTTGAATAGCGAATTGAGAATGCCCAGCGGGGTTTCTTGAGAGCACTTGGCCTGAGCGCGGCGGCGGCCACGATCTTCTGCCGCCGATAGGTCTTCCCGGATCGACTGGCGTTGGCTTCGATCGAGCCCGCAAGTCTGAAGACTTGGGCCACTCGCCCATATAGACAGAAGTTAGGAAAATGCAAAATGAAATCCCGCATCATGTATATGGAGTTAAAAACCCACGCAGGTGGGCATGATGACCGTGGTTCTGCTCGAATTGGTCGCGTCACTTTCAACAAGACTGGAAAGACCCTTCAGTACAAGGACAACAAGTTTCAAAAGGGTGGTACGGACGCCTGTGCGAACTACCACAATGTCGAAACCCATGAGGGTTACTGGATTTCCGGACCGAAGAGAAATGGGCAAGACAGACATCCCTGCGGTGGCGGGCCAGTCGAAATCGATGAAGATGTTCGAGAAGAATACTGGACAGAAATCAGAAAACAACCAGAAAGGGCAAACGAGAAGTTCACCTAACAAAACCAGGGGGGCCTTCTTCGCCCTGAAAGAAACTATGAAAGCCGGGTCCCCCTTGACACAAGTTCGGGCTTGGTGGCCCATGTGTCGACGGGCTGATCGCGTGGATCGCCCAAGTTCTTATCAGAAAACTTCTTAT
>Ga0190284_1000733_pt1 | contig 16879 bp, 10 predicted proteins | sample 48691812_MG_FD_161668 | JGI IMG/M metagenome (GOLD analysis project Ga0190284, IMG submission 161668) | Hydrothermal vent microbial mat bacterial communities from Southern Trench, Guaymas Basin, Mexico - 4869-18-1-2_MG | ecosystem: Environmental > Aquatic > Marine > Hydrothermal vents >...
AACAGTATAAATAATTCCTTCTGTGTTCACTTTCCGGATGCATTGATTACCACTGTCAACAATATATATATTTCCCTCAACATCTATGTTAACATCGATAGGACGATATAGCTGAGCTTCCTGTGCCGGACCGCCATCGCCACTATAGCCTTGATTGCCATCACCGGCAATAGTGGTAATAAAACCGCTTGGATCTACTTTTCGAATACAGTGATTTTCACTATCAGCAATGTATAGATTGCCGGCAACATCCAGTGTAATACCTTTCGGACGATTAAGCTCTGCTTCACCAGCAGGTCCACCGTCACCACTATAGCCGGAAATACCATTGCCAACAATCGTGGAAAGTATACCATTTGGATCTACTTGCAAGATTACATTTTTCTCATACTCTCCAATATAGAGATTGCCAACTGGATCTGTGGCCACACTCCGTGCACCATACAAAACAACAGACCCTTCTCCTCCTCCGCCAGTTACGTCACCGGCCACAGTCGTAATAATACCGTTTGTATCCACCTTTCGTATTACGTCGTAATGTTCACACTCTGCACCACAGCCGGTATCCGCGATATAAAGGTTACCCGTGGCATCAACAGCGACGTCACGCGGCTCATAAAGCTGGGCATAGATTGCGGGACCGCCGTTACCACTGTTACCTTGCGTTCCATTGCCTGCTACCGTTGTGATAGTACCGTCTCTGTCCACTTTTCGTACACGATAATTATTGTAATCAGCAATGTATATATTTCCGACAGCATCTACAGCAATACCCCTTGGGGATGCCAGTTGTGCCTGCGTGGCAGGTCCGCCATCACCGCCGTACCCCTGTATTCGGTTACCAGCGATATTTTCAATCAGATTTACATTATCAATCTTTCGATATTTACAATCGGTTTCTAAAGCTTCTATCTTATCACCGTCTCCTCTATTCAATACGAACGGATTTGATGGATTAATCGTATGGTTATTAGAGATCGTCCAGCCATCCGCTATGAGGTTAAATGTTCCGTTATTTGAGATAGGCTGACTAATATTTAATGAATGTATTCTCCATATAGTAACTTCATTTCTTGTTCTATTAAATGTATTAGCATTCCCAAATTTTGCGAAAGCAGAATATAAATATCTCGGCGATGGATATTGGTAATATCCATCATAGGTGAAGCCGATAAAAACCACCAATTTGGAAATTCTTCGATCAATTTCTATTTCAAATGTTGTTTTTTGATTCGGCAGTGGATCGAGATATTTTGTTTCAGCATGCATAAAATATTTTATTTTGGCTACTATTCGCTTCAAGGAATTAGGAACTGTTTCTCCGCTCAGTGGGACATGAATAACTATTTTGTTGGTATTTATTCTGTTACTCGCATAATGGAGTGTTAAATCGGTGCCGGCAATTGGAATATCCTCATGAAAAACACGGCTTCTTTCTTCAACATAAGAATTTCCGACTCCTTTACATTCATCTTCTAAGCATTCCTGGTCATCCAATGTTGGAATTCTTTCTACGTTAGGTTTAATAGCATCGAGTGGCGGAATAAATGGCCAATTGATATCACACGGTGTAAAATGTCGCATCTCAATTCGCCAGAAGGTAGCGCCAGGGGCATAAATTGAAGGGTTATCCAAGCCGATTACCTCATCGATAAATTCTTCGCCGTTAATAACATCAGGCTGATCATCACCGTCAATGTCCAATGCGTCTACGACACCGTCAGAATCGATATCAAGAAGTTTCACAACGACACCATTTTGCGAGGGCACCCAGACGCCCCGGTCGCGGTCATAGTATCCCACAGGGGCAATCGTCCCCACATTAAAGCCGATGAAATTTTCCACATAACCAACTACTGGTTTGTCGAACCGGACTCTTTGGACGCCGTCTACCTGCAATTCAGCACAATAGGTATACGCAGAGGTGGGCGGCAAGACAGCAGGCATGGATTCCGATGTTGTAAATTCAGTTGCCCTGACTGAAATATTTGAAAGTTCATGAACATCATTGCCATTTTCGTCTACCAGCCAGGCACTGTTGTCTCCAGTAAAAACTATGGTGGCTGAGCGGCTGCCGAATTCATCGGTGACCCTTGTGCTTTGGTGGGTGACCACTGTATTCGGATTGCCGTCGAATATAATCGTGGTTGATGCGGTATCCTCGGCAATCATTTGAATTGTATCGACTATTGCAAAATCATTCCAAGACACGTAAACTTTCCGATGCGCTGAGATCAAACCTTGTTTTTGATAAACAACCGTAATTGTAGATCCCCCATCCACGGGAATGGAAAATCGTCCTTCAGCATCAGTGGCCACGGTGCCGTATTCAGGGTGGTCATGAATAGTTATAAAAACATCTACTATCGGCAAACTTTCTATATTCTGAACCAAGCCTGTGATAATGGAAAATCGTTTGGGATCATATTCTTCAACCGTGGCGTCCGGCGGTATCAGGTTTTCAAATTGCTGGCCGAATGATCCGTCGGGCTGGGGTTCGGGATTGCCGGTTACCTTGACCGTGGCCTTCGCATTGGCAGAACCGCCGGAACCTGTTACTGTTATTGTATAGGTTGTTGTATGCTCGGGTGAAACAGTTGTTGAGCCGTTAACGTCCACATTTCCAATACCATTGTCGATGTGTACGCTTTGTGCACCATCAGATGACCAGGAGAGTACAGATGATTCGCCCTGGGCAATGGTTGCAGGTGAAGCGCTGAAACTTACAGTCGGGGGTACGGCTTGTTCGTTGACATTAACGGTAACGCTTGCTGTGGCTGTGCCGTCGGCACCTGTTGCTGTAATGGTGTAAGTGGTGGTTTCTGCGGGTAAGACAGTAGTTGATCCGTTAAGGGCTACGCTTCCAATACCGGGCTCTATGACACAGGTATCCGCATTGGTGGAAGTCCAGGTCAGGGTGGAAGATTCACCTGTTAGAATTGTTGTCGGATTTGCTGAAATTTCTACCGTAGGTAAAGCAACTATGTTAACGACAATTGTGTCCGGTGCACTGTTCACTGTGCCGTCGTTTACAATGAGTCGGACCTCATAAGTGCCGATAAGATCTGCTGTAAAAGTCGGATTAACGATTGAAGAGTCGGAAAGGGTTGCCGTACTTCCTGTTGGAACGGATATAAATGTCCAGTTGTATGTTATAGTATCGCCGTCTATATCACTTGAACTGCTGCCATCGAGTGTTATGGTGCTACCTTGCAAAGCAGTCTGATCAGGCCCTGCATCGGCCACAGGCGGGTCATTTATGGGATTTACCGTAATGGTGACTGTTGCATCACCGGAACCGACAGTACCGTCATTTACTATAAATGTAAAAGAATCATTACCGTAATAGCTCACAGCAGGTGTGTAAATTATATCAGGAGCATTTCCGGTTAATGTACCATGGGATGGGCTGGATACAATTTGATAAGTTAAAGCGTCGCCATCGGCATCGGATGCTGTAAGAGTAATTGATGCTGTTGCATCTTCGTTTAGTGTCACGGTCTGATTATTTGCAACCGGTGCATCATTGACCGGATTAATTGTGATGTTGACCGCAGCGGTGTCAGTACCGCCGTTTCCGTCGCTGACAGTATAGGTAAAGCTGTCATTGCCATTATAGTTTAAATCCGGTGTATAGGTGAGCGTGCCGTCACCGTTGCTTCCTGCCGTGCCGTGGGCAGGTTGGGTAAAATCGTCGACAGTGAGGGTGTCGCCGTCCGGATCAGTGTCGTTGGCCAGTACGGTGATAACGGCTATCGCTGTATCCTCATTCGTGGTGACGGTATCATCGACTGCTGTTGGGGCGTCATTTACAGACTGGATCGACAGGGTTACGGTGGCTGTATTACTGTCAAGGCTGCCGTCATTTGCTTTGAATGTAAAAGTGTCGCTGCCGTTATAATTCTGCAATGGCGTGTAGGTGAGATTGGGAGCACTACCTGTTAATGTGCCGTGAGATGGTCCTGTTACAATTTGATAGGTTAAAGCATCGCTGTTTACATCGGATGCTGTTAGAATAATTGGGGCTGTCTCATCTTCGTTAAGTGTAACTGTCTGATCATTTGCAACGGGAGCGCTGTTTGCAATGGTAACCATGACATTTGCTGTTTTAGTGCCTCCTAAACCTGTTGCTGAGATGGTGTAAGTTGTGGTTTCTGTTGGTGAGACAGTGGTTGATCCGTTAAGGTCGACACTGCCGATGCCGGGTTCTATTACACAGGTATCAGCATTGGTTGAGGTCCATGATAAAGTTGAAGATTGACCAACATAAATTGTCGCCGGATCAGCCGTAAAGGTGACTTCAGGCGGTGGGGTTACGCCCTTTTTCTTTATCTCTATTTTTATTGAAGCCCCAGGAGTTCCCCTGAGAAAGACTGTAATTCGGTTATTAGAGCGCAGATTAACATCTTTTTCAAATAAAGTGCCTGTTCCCTTTAGAAAATTACTAAGGCCGATATATTTTCCGTTTAGAAAACAAAACCCTCCCCTTATTTCTTTATCGGGTGTATTTTTGACAATGGTAAGAACGCCGTCTGAAGGATCATCAACAGTAAATCGATGTGATGATAAATGAACATGCCATCTTCCTATTTTTAAATCTTTTGGGCCGAATATTGTCTGGTCTGCATAAGCAGGTGCGGCAATAGCTGAAATGATAAAAAGAATTGTAAAAAGGGAAAGGATCTTTCTTGACATTGCTTTACCTCCTCTAAAAATAAAAAAGCTGCTCCGCCAAAAGAAACGAAACAGCCTCTAACTTATTTCCTTCGGTAGCCTGACTGCCTTTGCACCGGATTATATAATCAGGTGTTTCAGGCTCAAGGGCTTTGCGTTACCAGGTTTCCCCGGATTTGCCTTTTCGAGAAATTTCTATTTTAAATTTTCAGCAACTTTATCAGAGATGATGCACTTTGTCAACCTTGAAAGAAAATTTTGAAAGAAAATTTTAATCAGGATAAACGCATTTTTAAAATAATGTTACCTTTGTAACTGTTCCGGGTTACAAGTTGTTACCTGAATTTTGCATTAGACAAAGGCTCTTTAATCTGTGCCCAAAATATAGAAATTGTCTTGACGGGCATAATGCTTTTGTGTATTTGTTTACAATAATTTGCTGAGGGATCGTCTAGCGGCAGGACGACGGGTTCTGGCCCCGTTAACCCAGGTTCGAATCCTGGTCCCTCAGCCATTTATAAATATATTTCTATTTTCTCGCCAATCAAGGCCCCATCGTAATTCTGACTTCTGAGACAATTTCAAAAATGTTCCCTTTCGAAGTCTGCGCTTATCTGTCTCTTGCCTATATTTGTGCCATATGGCATAATCAAAGGCAGATAAATCTACGAAATACTCAATTCATTTTAACCTTTATTTAATCATACGTTTACCTTCTTTACTATGAGGAAAAAATGATTATTATATTGCAGGTAAAAACATGATTTGAAGGAGGCGCTCTTTATGTACAACGAAACGGTTATGGATCACTTTAGAAATCCCAGAAATGTTGGTGTGTTAGAAGATGCGGACGGAGTAGGGGAAGTCGGAAATCCTATTTGCGGGGATATGATGACCGTATATCTTAAAATAAAAGATGATTGCATCAAGGATATCAAATTCCAGACCTTCGGGTGCGGCTCAGCCATCGCAGTGTCCAGCATGCTTACGGAAATCGCTAAGGGCAAAAGCTTAAAAGAGGCAAAAAACATAACAAACATGGATGTAGCCGAAGCACTGGAAGGCCTGCCGACAAACAAGCTTCACTGTTCCAACCTGGGAGCCGATGCGCTGCAACTTGCAATCAAAGATTATGAAAATAAAAAGGCCGGAATAACTAAGCCTGCACCAATACGTGTTGAAAAACATGAACATACCCATGGCGATAAATGTTACTGTCCATATTGTGATATAGAAATTTCGGAGGATATAACATTTTGCGAAGCATGCCAGTCAAATCTTGAAGAGCACCACCACTAGGACCAAAAAGCTTGGAGGCTGGAAGGCTGGGAAGCCGGGAGGCCTTCCAGCCTTTTCCAGTTTAGGAATGATAAATATGAAAATTATTAACATGGATCACATTTCTGCAAATCCGATTTTGCCGGAAATAAAAGACGTGATGATAGAGGCCATTCAAAAGGATTATGCAAACCCTTCCAGCCAGCATAAAAGCGGCGAACAGGCTGCTGAAGCTCTGGTAAAAGCCCGCAAGTCAGTGGCAGAACTTATCAACTGTGCCGTGGCGAAAGAAATCGTTTTTACCTCAGGGGGAACGGAATCAATAAATCATGCTATAAAGGGCGTAGCCCTTGCCAATGCAGATAAGGGCAAACATATTATTACTTCAAATATTGAGCATAATGCGGTTATCCGCAGTATTCGCAGGTTGAAATCTGCCAGCTACAAGGTGACCTCAATTTCCGTGGACAATCAATGCAGGGTAAACCCTCAGGACGTGGCAGAAGCTATTACGGATGAAACCATTCTTGTTTCAATCATGCACAGTAATAATGAAACCGGGACAATTCAGCCCATTGAAGAAATAGGGAAAATCACCAGGGAGAAAAAGGTTGTTTTTCATACAGATGCAGCAGATTCTGTGGGTGTAGTGCCTGTTGATGTCCAAAAACTGGGGGTCGATTTGCTCAGTTTTGCATCAAATACTTTTTACGGCCCGGCAGGAGTTGGAGGATTATACGTTCGTCGCGGTACCCGTGTGTTTCCGCTTCTGGACGGCGGCGTCCAGGAGCACAATAAACGCGCAGGGGCTGAAAACCTGATCGGGATTATCGGTATGGGCAAGGCTGCGCAGCTTGCCAGGCAGGATATGGATAAAACGATTGCCCACGTCAAAGGGATAAAAGAAAAGATTTTAAAACAGCTTCCAGATTATATTGATGAGTACATCATCAATACCCACCCGGAGTACAGCCTTCCCAATCTTATTTCAATTTCCTTAAAGTACATTGAAGGTGAAAGTGTGATGCTTATGCTGGATGATGAAAATATTGCGGTTTCTACCAGATCCGCTTGTGCCACCGGCTCCCTTCGAGCATCTCATGTCCTGATGTCTTTAGGCCTCAATCACGCTGATGCACAGGGCACGCTGGTTATTTCTTTTGGAGTGGATAATACAAAAGAAGATGTGGACAAGTTTTTAGCAGCCCTGAAAAATGCTGTAACAACGCTAAGGGATATTTCACCTTTATATAACAAGATTTCCCAGACAAAATAGCGATACATTTAAGCTATAGAGAGCAAGATACTCGATACTAGATGCTCGATGTTCGATGCTTGATACTCGATTCTGGATGCTCGATGCATGATGCTCGATATTCGTTTTTAACCGGAAACCAGTATCCAGTAACGAGTATCGAGCATCCAGTAAGGAATATTACCATGCAGATATTAGACAATATCCATGCCTTTCTCTGGCAATCAATGACGGCCAATAATTGCAACACTTATTTAATCGATGGCCCGACCCGTGTCCTCATCGACCCTGGTCATAAGAATATGTTCGACCATGTCAAAAACGGACTTGCCGAACTGAATCTTGGAATTGAAGATATAGGTCTTATCATATGCACACACGCTCATCCTGATCATATTGAAGCTGCTGAACTGTTTAAAGATGCGCCGGCACTTGTTGCCCTCCACGAAAAGGAATGGGATCTTGTAAAATCGATGGAAAAACAGATAAACGCCATGGGTATTAATCTTGATTCTATTTCACCCGATATTTTTCTCAAAGAAGGCGACCTGTCAGTTAATGGACTTGAACTACAAGTTATTCATACACCCGGCCACTCACCAGGTTCCGTCTCCCTTTATTTACCACAACAAAAAGTATTATTTACAGGAGACCTGATTTTTAATGATGCCCTCGGACGTACGGATCTTCCCGGCGGAAATGGCAAACTGCTTAAAGAAAGCATTAAAGGGCTTTCAGGACTCGACGTGGAGTGGTTATTATCCGGTCATGGAGAAATCGTTTCAGGAGCCAGGGAGGTAGAAGAAAATTTCAGGCAGGTTGAACAGGTATGGTTTAACTATATATAGGCGCTTGGCGCATCATATCGACAATTTGCTGTCGATGTTTGCACCCTCTAATTTATTTAAAGCGTTAGACGGTAAGAGCTAAAAATAAATTTTCAAAGCGAAATATACTGCCTGTGAATTTAGCGACGGCGCCAATCAATAAATATAAGATTAATGCTTGATACCTTGTTAAATCCAATATGTGATATCTTCTTTGCGCCTGATCATATTGTATGTCGCACAAGGTGCTGGTTACGAAATATAAGCAAATGATTTCGCTTTAAAAATGTTATTTTTAACCCTTACCGTCTTGACAGTGATAGAAATCAAGGGTGCAAAACTTGAGTTAAAAACCTATTAGGACAAAAAACGGAGTTGTTACAGATGACATTGGATAGAACAGTGACCACAACCATCGACAGGGAGGTCTGTATAGGTTGTGGAGAGTGTGTCAGGGTTTGTCCGCAGGATACCATCTCTTTGCAGAACAAGAAAGCCTGTATAACAGGGGATAACTCTTTAACGTGTGATCATTGCAGGGCAGCCTGTGTTTCCGGGGCTGTTACCGTAGGTGGTATTGATGAATCACTGTCTGGTTTTGAAAGTTTTCAGGCTGAAAGGAAATGGCTGCCCCACGGTAAATATGATATCGTAGGACTGGTTAACCTTATGCAATCCAGGAGATCCTGCAGGAATTATCTCGAAAAACCGGTAGAAAAAACACTGCTGGATGATCTGGTAAAAATCGGAATTACTGCACCTTCCGGATCGAACTGTCAGATGTGGTCATTTAACGTTCTTCCAGATCGTTCGTCGGTAGAAGCATTTGCCCGCAGGGTAAAACGGTTTTACGAAAACCTGAACCGGATGGCTGAAAAGTCCTGGCTGAGATTTCTGCTCAAACTTATCGGAAAACCTGAATTAGACTCGTACTATGAAAACTATTACAAGAAGGTAAAAGAGGGACTGGCCGATTGGGATGAAAAGGGAAAAGATCTCCTGTTTCATGGGGCACCGGCAGCTATACTGGTTGCATCAAAAAAAGAGGCGAGTTGTCCGTCCGAAGACGCCCTGCTTGCAACACAAAATATCCTGCTCGGGGCTCATTCCTTAGGACTGGGAACCTGCCTGGTTGGATTCGCAGTGAGTGCAATGAACGGGGACAGGAAAATCTGTGACGTTATCAAGCTGCCGGAAGATGAAAGCGTGTATGCAGTAATAGCGGTTGGTTATCCGGATGAGAAGTATATATATGTGACAGGAAGGAAACCAGCGATGATTCGGACAATAACCCTGCATTCCTGATTCTGGAGTTGTTTATTCCTGATAGCCTTCTTCAGCCGGTTTGGGAAACCATTAAAAATTTAAGTCAACTTTGTCAACAATGTCCACCAAAACCAGTCTCCCAAAACCACAGTCTGGTTATACTGCGCCCAAAATATCAACATTTCCGACCATTTAGAGAAAAATGCCTTCTTGACAATACGACCGGTACATGTTATATAAATTCAAGTCGTCGGTTGCCGGATGATGATCGCCGTTTTTTCCTATTCCACTATATATTGGTATGCATTCGCTTACCGCACGCTACCTTGAACCTAAATTGAGCGGTTTTTTACTCGATCTGCGCCGATCTCTTGCGCATAAAGGTTTTGCAAAAATCCTCGACATATCCACGGGTATGTACCCCAAGGGCATTTCCTACGGGGCACCTGCGGTTTTTGCAAATCCTTATGTATCAAGATCTCAGCACATATCTTCGCAAAAAATCGCTCAACTTAAGCTGAAGTTTCCCTTATTTCGCTCTTGAAAAGGGAGTCTTATCACTTGATATACAACAGCCGTTTAAATGAAAGGAGTAGATAAATGCGAAAAATCGGTGTGTTTTGCGTTATCATTACAGCTATCCTGGGACTGTGTATTGTATCTTCGTACGCCGGTGATAAGCCCGGTGACCAACTGACAGAGGTCTTTAAAAAAGATATCAAGCCAAGAGTAAGCCTTATCCCTGCCGGCGTCATAATTACAAAGGATTTTAAACCAGGCAAAGGCGAGGCCATCGGTACGGTTAAGGCGGTAGAAGGCATGGTGCTGACCATCCACAGGGATGAAAAAACAGCTTATATTCTTAAAAAGGGAAATAAGCTTTATACCAGTGACACATTGATTTCAGAAGAACAATCAAAAGCTCAGGCACAATTAAACGACGGAAGCTTTATCACACTGGGGCCGTACACCAAAATTGTGTTCGACAAATCGGTCTATGATCCTTCCAAACCGACCAGGAATTCACTGTTAAATCTTATATTCGGCAAGGCACGTTTTATCGTCACCAAACTGGTAAACTTCCGCAGTTCGCAATTCAATGTTAAGACTCCTACTGCAGTAGCCGGGGTCAGGGGATCTGATTTTGCCCTTTGCGTTGCACCGGGAAGTCCCCTTACTACCACCATTATGACCGGTGAAGGCACAACCGTAACCTTTGCCGGCAATACAGGGCCGACGCAGCTCGTAGGCCCCATGTCTGCATCAAGCGCTACACAGGGAATGGCTGCTGGGGCATCCCTTCCAATCTCAAATTATTTAACCACGCCATTTATTTTAGGCGGCTTGTCCAAAGTACCTTATTATTATTATATTGCCGGTGGTGTGGCTGTCGGCGGTGCTATCGCTCTTTCTAATGATTCCGATTCGGATTCCGGTGGGTCGGGTTCCGGTGGTCCGGTAGTTACCGATGAAGATCCGGATGAAGGATCATCAATTCCAGGTATGGTTAATACAACCATCACGTTTGATTTTTCAAGAGATATGACCCAGACAGGTAATTTTGAGATAGCTTCTTCAGGCCCGTGGTCTGTGGTTGGTGGTTCACTCAACTGGCCGGATAATGATACTGTTCAAGTCGATGTAACCAACCCCAATAGCATTCCTACTTTTGGATTCACAATCACTCTTGTTGGTTTCATGGATACCGGTGGGCACCCTCTGGCGGGACAGACTTCATTTAACTATAGTAACTAGCTTTACAACGACATCTATCTCTAACCATAATGCGTCTTTTTAAACTTGTTTGTTTGGTTATCACGTAAGTGTTCCGGGTTACGAGTTGCGGGTTTAAAATCCGAATGAATGTTCCGATTAATAACACGAAACGCGCAACCCATAACACGCAACTCGCACCGTGTGGCATTTACGATAGAACCCCTTACAGAGGTAATCAAGGCCGAGCCATTTGGACTCGGATATTTACTTTGATCCCTGCATCTAAAATACTTTTAATACTCCTCACTCTTGCAACCGCTACCGGTCCAGCTTTAGGTGCCGATACAAAGGCTGAGACAAAACTTGCCAAAACCGGTGTTGAAAACCGAATACACATAACCCTGGATCAGGCCATAAACATTGCCCTTGGGGCCAACAGGGGCATAATCTTCTCGGCCAATACGGTGGCAAACAGTGAGCTGTCTCTTGAAGCAGCTGAATCCGAGTTTGATGTAAAGTTAGTGCCAACAGTCGGCACATCTGTATCAGATGCAGGTTCTGCTTCTGATACGGAATCAAACGTAAACGTTGAAGCTGTAGTTGAAAAAAAATTCACTTTCGGCCCAAGGGGCTCCATAGGGCCGAGGGTGGTAAGGTCTGATTCCGGCGAATACACAACCGGTATCGGGGTTTCACTTAACATTCCCTTATTCAAGGGCTTTGGGCGGGAATATAACCTGAATTGGGTTGATACTTCAAGCTACAGCCTGAGGTATTCCAGGCGCTCTTATTATTTGAAAAGAGACAGGACGGTTGTCGATACAGTGTGGGCGGTTTATGATATCGTTCAGCAAGAGCATCTTGAAAAGCTTTATAGGACCCAGGTTGAAATGTATAAGGGCCATGCGAAAACAGCCATGGTAAAGGAAAAGGCAGGACTTGCATCAGCAACCGATGTGTACAGGGCCAAGATCAGTATAAAGGACGCTGAAGACAATCTGAGCCGCACTCAAAAATCCCTTGCAGATGCAAAGGACAGACTAAAGCTGATTCTTGCCATATCACTTTCCACGGATATACAGGCTACAGCTCCGATTGAATATGAGCCGGTTATCTTAAAGCAGGAACAGGCCATTGAAATCGCACTTGCCAACCGGATGGAGTTGAGGCAGGCCAGGGACAGTATGGATGAGGCCATCAGAAAGTCCAGGATTGTAAAACACAGCCTGTGGCCTGATTTTAACCTGATCATGGATTACGAAAGAGCCGGAATTTCTGAAGATTTCAGCCAAAGCATGGATTTTGAAGAAAATACCTGGAGTGTATCTTTAACCGGCGGTACAAGCTGGCCGCGAACCGCTGAAAAAGCAGCTTTCAGCCAGAGCCTGATAAGTATTAAAACCGAAAGGTTAAGACTTGAGTTAACATGTGATGAAATCCAAAGAGAGGTTCGTGGACAGCTTGAGGAGCTGAAAGAGGCGGAAAACAGCATTAACATAAGACAAGAACAGATAAAAACCGCTGAGGGTAAACTTGCGCTGGCAAAAATCAAATTCCGTCATGCAATGGCGGACAACTTTGATGTCATTGAATCCGAGACCGAGCTTGGAGATGCAAAGGTCAACCTCCTTACCGCAAGGACAGAATATATTGTAGGGACTTATAAGATGCGTTCGGTTCTTGGAACCCTGATACAATGATGAGGAGCAGCCCTTCGGGCTTTGAGGAGCGTCCCTTCGGGCCTTGAGGAGCATCCGCCTCCAGCGGATTTAAGGCCTAAAGCGTAGCGCTCTTCAAGCGACCCGTCTTCGCCTTCGGCTACGCCGCGCCAGGGAGCGGTCATTGAGCGAAGCGCTCCTCGAACGTAGTGCTCCCCGGAGGCAAATTATTATGAAAAAATACCTTATACCGCTTGTATGTGTCGGATTAGTCGGGCTTGTGGTTGCAACCATTGTCAGTTCAAATCACAGTGAACGTTACCCCAGATTGATTACTGTGACCCCAGCAAGCTTCGACATAACCGTAAATACGGTTGGCGTTCTTGATGCGGCCAGGTCGCACATGGTGTCATCCACCATAAGGGGCGACCGGGGGAAAATAATTTACCTGATAAGCGATGGGACCCGGGTCAACAAAGATGATATTCTGACCAGACTTGACCCTGCCCCTTTTGAAGAAGAAGTTCGCAGGCTTGAAAGCGATGTGCAAAGTCTTGAAGCCTCAGTTGCCGCAAATAAACAGATGTTCGAGTGGGAAAAAAACCAGATGGAACGGGAAATCCAAACTGCACAATATAACCTGAAAGTTGCCGAGCTTGACTTGAAGCGATTACAACAGGGCGAAGGACCTTTAAAATTAACAGGCTTTAAATCGGAAATGACCAAAGCCCAAAAGGATTACAAACGCTATCTTGCATATATAAGCGATCTTGAAGAACTTTCCCAAAAAGGCTTCGATAACCCCAGGGAAATTACATCCGCCAGGGAAAAATACGCCGAGCTAAAGGAAAAACATGAAAGCGCTGAAAAAAATTATTCATGCTACAAAGAACATGTTTTTCCCTCACTCATTAAGGCCGGGGAAGCCAAAGTAAAGCAGACTGAAATTGAGCTCGGACAGCTTAAAAAAGGTGGCATTTTCAAGGTTGCCAAGGCTAAATCCGGTTATGATGAGGTTTTTGGCAAGCTTCAAACTGTACAAAGCCTGCTTGCAACCGCCCGCAACGATCTGGAAAAAACCGTCATAAGAGCACCGTCATCAGGCATAGCCATACATTATGAAGCATATCGCGAGGGAAGCAAGCGAAAACCCAGGGAAGGCGACCGGGTGATACAGAACCAGCCGCTGCTTTACCTGCCTGACATTTCTGCAATGATCGTAAAAACCCAGGTACGTGAGATTGACCTTCACAAGCTTGTTAAGAATCAGAAGTGCAAGGTTCAGGTGGACGCCTACCCAGATTCCATGTTTGAAGGCCAGGTAGCCTTTATCGGGGCACTGGCATCAGAAAATTTCAGGCTTGGCAGGGGAGAAAAATATTTTGAACTGACCATTGCTTTAAAGGATAAGGATGAACGTCTGCGGCCTGGCATGACAGCCAGGGTTTCGATTTTGTCCGATAGCATAAATGAACAGCTCACGATACCGGTTCAGGCTGTTTTCGAAGAGGCTGGAACCAAATTATGTTATAAGTACCTTGAAAAAAGGTTTAAAAAAGTCAGCATAACAACCGGCAGGCAGAACGAAGACCTGGTGGTAGTCCTGTCCGGGCTAAACGCAGGCGACCAGGTCAGCCTGATAAAGCCTGATATGGATTAATTACAATGCCATCTTCTCTTGTTCACCTGACCAATATTTTCAAATCCTATTCTATCGGCCCTTCAACGGTTTCTGTTTTGAAAGATGTGGATCTTAGCGTGAAAAACGGCGAATTTGTAGCTGTGATGGGTCCGTCAGGCTCAGGCAAATCAACCCTCCTTTATATCCTCGGATGCCTTGACCGCCCTGATTCCGGCAGCTACCTCTTAGAGGGCCGCAATATGCTTGATGCAACCGATTCCGAGCTGTCCCATGCAAGGGCGCACCATATCGGATTTGTCTTCCAGACCTTTAATCTTATTCACAGTCTCGATGTATTTGAAAATGTTGAACTGCCGTTTCTTTATTCAGCCGAAGGAAACGGTGATTTTAAATCCAGGATAGAAAAAGCGATTGAACAGGTGGGACTCACAGACAGGATAACCCACAAACCTTATCAGCTGTCAGGTGGCGAGATGCAGCGTGCGGCCATTGCCAGGGCGGTTGCTGTTGATCCCAAACTTATCCTGGCGGATGAGCCTACAGGCAACCTTGATTCAGGCACCGGCCACGAAATCCTCAGGCTGTTTCAAGCCCTTAATGCCAGGGGAGCCACCATTGTTATGGTAACCCACGATGAGAATGTCGCGGCCTACGCGCGGAGGGTGATAATTTTAAATGACGGCAGCTTTGAATAGAATAATATACAGAATGTATAAAGTATTTTCGATGGCTGCCCGTGCCCTTTTGAGCCACAAGCTGAGATCGTCCCTAAGTATTCTGGGAATTGTATGCGGGGTCATGGCTGTTCTGTCCATGATATCGATAGGTGCAGGTGCTAAGAATGAGGCCCTGCGCCAGATTGAACAACTGGGTACCAGAAATATCTATTTAAAAGCGGTTTCATTGACCAAAGGACAGGAATATAAGGCGCGCCGGCAGCTCTCAGCCGGTCTTAGCGTGGACGATACCGCCATGATAAAGAGGGTGTGCAAATCCGTCGAAGATGTTAGCTGTATCAAGGAACTGTCGGCTTCAATTACAGGTATTGGTAAAGATATTTCACCCCAGTTTATCAGTTGCTCTTCCAGTATTGCCGGGCTGCAGAATCTTTTTATCCAATACGGCCGGTTTATCCGGGACCATGACGTAAACAGGAAAAATAAAATATGTGTCATCGGGAGGCATGTTGCAAAAAGCCTGGGCCCCAGACTCTGGCTTGGCAACCATATCAGGCTCGGTGACCATCTTTTCAAGATCGTCGGTATTCTTAAGCAATATGATTATGATACAAAAAACACGTCGGCAATATCTATAAGGAACTACAATGAAATGGTTTTTATTCCCCTGGGTCTTGAAAAAATCATCGGGCAACCGTCATCGGGCAGAGGTATGACACCGTCAGGTCTTACCGAAATTATTATTAAAATAAAGGAAACCGGACAAGTTGTCGGTGCCGCAGCGATTATCAAGCGAATTATGGAGGTGGCGCATCACGGCGTAAAAGACTTCCAGATGGTTGTTCCCCAGGAACTTTTGAAGCAGTCACAAAAGACGAGGAGAATGTTTAATATTATTCTGGGCGCTATTGCCGGTATTTCACTGCTGGTCGGGGGTATTGGAATTATGAATATCATGCTGGCAACAGTATCTGAACGTATGAGGGAGATAGGAATAAGACGCGCGGTTGGTGCGACGCGGGGCCATATTATAATGCAGTTTCTGGCAGAGTCGGTAATACTTACATTTACCGGGGGGATTTTTGGTATTGCCGCCGGCATCGGCGCTGTCTTGCTGATAACAACTGTTGCAGGCTGGGAAACTGCCGTTACCTGTTGGGCTGTTTTTTTGCCATTGATTGTTTCCGTGCTGGTTGGAATTTTCTTCGGGCTGTATCCTGCCTGCCGGGCGGCATTTATGAATCCGATTGCAGCACTACGCTACGAGTAGGCGGGAATGTCCTGTTGATAATATATTCGACATCCGATAGCCGTGCCTTGTCTGCATACACACACCTAAAGGCGAGCGCAAAAAACATGTTTTTTCAATATCGGTAGTTTCGTAAAAAATTCGTTTTGTTCCATCTGTGAGCAGTTTGAGAATTCATCAACTTTTTCCAGGAGGTTTAAAATGGCTAAAAAATGGGTATATTTTTTTGATGAAGTCGATAAGGCTAAAGAATACCTTGGAGGGAATTGGGAAGACGTTCGAGGATTTCTTGGTGGCAAAGGAGCTAATCTTGCTGAAATGACGCGTATAGGTGTACCAGTGCCTCATGGTTTTACCATAACAACTGAAGCCTGTAATGCATATCTTGATTCTAAGGAAACTATTCCTGAAGGAATGTGGGACCAGACAAAGGAGGCTCTAAAGACGATAGAAGAGGAAACCGGAAAGAATTTCGGCAACCCTGAAAATCCGCTATTGGTTTCATGCCGTTCAGGGGCTAAGTTTTCCATGCCTGGGATGATGGATACTGTTTTAAACATTGGTCTTAATGATGAAACAGCCAAAGGTATGATAAAGTTAACCGGCGATGAACGCTTTGTGTACGACTCATACAGCC
>Ga0190284_1000734_pt1 | contig 16863 bp, 15 predicted proteins | sample 48691812_MG_FD_161668 | JGI IMG/M metagenome (GOLD analysis project Ga0190284, IMG submission 161668) | Hydrothermal vent microbial mat bacterial communities from Southern Trench, Guaymas Basin, Mexico - 4869-18-1-2_MG | ecosystem: Environmental > Aquatic > Marine > Hydrothermal vents >...
CGCCCCCGTGTGGGGGGCGACATGTGCCGCTGAAACATGTAGTGCAGACTATCGAGGTTTCAATCCACGCCCCCGTGTGGGGGGCGACCAGCGGCCAGGGGGTGACCAATCCGCTGACCGGGTTTCAATCCACGCCCCCGTGTGGGGGGCGACCAGGTTTTGCCGATGGTTCGCGAGTGGTTCAAGCAGTTTCAATCCACGCCCCCGTGTGGGGGGCGACGTTGCGCGACGCGGTGGACGCTTCGACCGCGCCGTGGTTTCAATCCACGCCCCCGTGTGGGGGGCGACCCTGGAGTGTGTGGGCACAGGGGCTTTTTACAGTTTCAATCCACGCCCCCGTGTGGGGGGCGACCGCCGTCTTGCCGCTACCTGCTCCGGCGACGACGTTTCAATCCACGCCCCCGTGTGGGGGGCGACACCGGCAAAGGAGAAGTGAAAAACGATGACCTGGTTTCAATCCACGCCCCCGTGTGGGGGGCGACCTGCTCGAGCTCATACAGTCGAGCGACCTTGCGAAGTTTCAATCCACGCCCCCGTGTGGGGGGCGACGCGGGCGGAGTTGAACGCGGCGCGAAGTGAACAGTTTCAATCCACGCCCCCGTGTGGGGGGCGACCCCCCAGGCCGACACCGCCGTCGCCGACATGTACGAGTTTCAATCCACGCCCCCGTGTGGGGGGCGACTCCATCGTGGGGAAGTTCCGTTTTGATCGCACGGTTTCAATCCACGCCCCCGTGTGGGGGGCGACGTCGCGACCTACTGGTCGAACTCCGCCTCCAAGAGGTTTCAATCCACGCCCCCGTGTGGGGGGCGACCGCGGCCTGGCGGCAAGAGATGACCGACACCGCGCAGTTTCAATCCACGCCCCCGTGTGGGGGGCGACGTTGAACTGACTGCGGATCAAGGGCGCGTTGTACGTTTCAATCCACGCCCCCGTGTGGGGGGCGACCGCCACGGCACGCGGCTCGCTGACGTGTTCGGCGTTTCAATCCACGCCCCCGTGTGGGGGGCGACCACAAAGCGCGGCATGTCCGGGGCCCGATGAATGGGGTTTCAATCCACGCCCCCGTGTGGGGGGCGACTCGTACTCTGCCGCGGACGCAAGAACGTGGGCGAGTTTCAATCCACGCCCCCGTGTGGGGGGCGACACGGTACGCGCTGGCCCTCTGGACCGGCCACGAAGGTTTCAATCCACGCCCCCGTGTGGGGGGCGACGAGCGATCCTTCCCGTCCGCGGCTTCGATCAAGGGGTTTCAATCCACGCCCCCGTGTGGGGGGCGACAGCGAGCCGAAGCCGGCCACAAAACATCAGCGCGGTTTCAATCCACGCCCCCGTGTGGGGGGCGACAACAGCAGTGTGATCCCGCCGATCCGGACTACCTGTTTCAATCCACGCCCCCGTGTGGGGGGCGACGCAAGCGGAGCGTTTCGTCCCTCTGCCGTAAGATGTTTCAATCCACGCCCCCGTGTGGGGGGCGACATGTGCCGCTGAAACATGTAGTGCAGACTATCGAGGTTTCAATCCACGCCCCCGTGTGGGGGGCGACCGAGCACGCCGAGTGTGCGGCGATCGCCGCGTTGTTTCAATCCACGCCCCCGTGTGGGGGGCGACAGACGTGCGGATTGTCGGCCACCTCAACATCCCAGTTTCAATCCACGCCCCCGTGTGGGGGGCGACCCCGAACTTGGTGAGGCCGAACGTCGTCTCCATGTTTCAATCCACGCCCCCGTGTGGGGGGCGACGCGTGTGCCATCCCGGACTCGTCCATCGTCTTGCGTTTCAATCCACGCCCCCGTGTGGGGGGCGACATGATGGGGTGGAGATAATGTCGCGACCTGTTCCGTTTCAATCCACGCCCCCGTGTGGGGGGCGACGCGAGTGGTTCAGCCAGAATCCGGACGTGTTCCAGGTTTCAATCCACGCCCCCGTGTGGGGGGCGACGCCGCTCGTTTCCGCCGATGGATCGCGGCATTTCGTTTCAATCCACGCCCCCGTGTGGGGGGCGACCTGCCTGAAACGAGTGCAGGGTGGCACCAACACGGTTTCAATCCACGCCCCCGTGTGGGGGGCGACCACGTGGAACAGCCCGCGTTCCTAAACTCTAAAGGTTTCAATCCACGCCCCCGTGTGGGGGGCGACCACCTCAGAACCGTGGAAAGCTCTCCAATGGCCGGTTTCAATCCACGCCCCCGTGTGGGGGGCGACCCAAGATCACACGTCTCATAGACACGCTCCCAAAGTTTCAATCCACGCCCCCGTGTGGGGGGCGACCTGCTTTCTCGTGCTCTTGGACAACACGCGAGAGTTTCAATCCACGCCCCCGTGTGGGGGGCGACGCTCGCGGGCTGGGCATGGGTCTGTAGGAGAGTGTTTCAATCCACGCCCCCGTGTGGGGGGCGACGCGCTGCCGCGAGACTGGGGGGATGACGTCGACGTTTCAATCCACGCCCCCGTGTGGGGGGCGACTCTTGCCTTCTGCTACGCCGTCCCGGCGCAGAACGTTTCAATCCACGCCCCCGTGTGGGGGGCGACGAGCGGAAAGCCACAATGGCCGATGTTCCGGCGCGTTTCAATCCACGCCCCCGTGTGGGGGGCGACCTTGAGAGACTACGGCACCGGGACGTGGGAAGGCGGGTTTCAATCCACGCCCCCGTGTGGGGGGCGACCTTATCACACCGCGAGGATGACTGGTGGATGTCCAGTTTCAATCCACGCCCCCGTGTGGGGGGCGACCGTTCGTCAATGTCACCTGATAGCAGCGAGAGGAGTTTCAATCCACGCCCCCGTGTGGGGGGCGACCTTCGTGGTCATGGTTCTGATCCTCCGTCTCAAGTTTCAATCCACGCCCCCGTGTGGGGGGCGACGCGTGCGTGCGAACCTCAAACGGATTGGGCAGGGGTTTCAATCCACGCCCCCGTGTGGGGGGCGACATGCCGAGTACGCAGAGGACTACGACGTGGGCAGGTTTCAATCCACGCCCCCGTGTGGGGGGCGACGTGGTCATGGTCATGGTCATGGTTCTCCGTCTCAAGTTTCAATCCACGCCCCCGTGTGGGGGGCGACCGCCGACGATGCGATATGCGTATCTGCCATTAAGGGTTTCAATCCACGCCCCCGTGTGGGGGGCGACGGTCATGGTCATGGTTCTGATCCTTCCGTCTCAAGTTTCAATCCACGCCCCCGTGTGGGGGGCGACGCTAGCGCCAGGGGCGTTGCCGAGCCCTTGGATGTTTCAATCCACGCCCCCGTGTGGGGGGCGACTTTGAAGCGCCGCGATCCATCGGCGGCAAAGGAGTTTCAATCCACGCCCCCGTGTGGGGGGCGACCTCGGCCATCGTGTCCGACTCGGCCCGCGTGTGCGTTTCAATCCACGCCCCCGTGTGGGGGGCGACCTGTGGGGCAGCAGGCGAGCCCCGCACGCGGGGCGTTTCAATCCACGCCCCCGTGTGGGGGGCGACAGTGCTCGACTTAAGTCGAGTTACAGTAGCAACTAAGAGCCACCTCTCCGCGAACCCTGAGAACGTCCCGCTTGCTCAAGAACACATTTGCGCGGTCTCTTCATCTATCTCCTTTCGTGTCATGACCTTCCGGGCATCGCGAACCCCCCCGGGGGATCCTTCAGGCGCTTGAGGTTCGCGGAGCGGGTTCACCGTCCACAAGGGCGCCGCTACAGAGCAAGCTTACAGCCCGCTACGGTCACGGTCTGGGTCAAGGCCCGCAGGCTCTACGCAGCGCTCGTTAACGACCGACTCCTTCCTGCGACGGCGCTAAACGATCAGCGGGCCTTCTGGATCATAGGAAGGCTTCGCCCCCAGATGTTCTACCCGGCGCTGCCAGTTTCTGCCCAAGAAGTAGAAACGCAGGCTATCCGCCTGGGCATCGGTCTCACCGATCAGGCGCTCCCGCAAAGCAGACCACTGGGCAGGATCAACCAGACACTCGAACAGCGAGTTCTGCACGCGCTGGCCGAAATTCTCGCAAACCTTGGCCACACGCCGGAGTCTCCTGCGACCGGCGGTTGATTCAGTGCTTACATCATACGCAACTAGTACCATCATACACATGTTCCTCCGCCGCGGGGTCACTTCCATAGAAACGGAGGATACGCATCCAGGTCCCCGCGGAGGTGACGCGCCAAAAGCAACGCTTGGGCGTGGGGCAGCAGCCCGAGTGCCGTTTTCTCGTCGAGAAACGGGTGCGAGATTGCCTCTTGCTTGCGCTTCTGGTACGCCACCAGCACTTTCTTGCGGGTCTCGTTGTCCATTGTGACGGCTCCGGATTCAGTCGTCCGAAACCCCTTTCCTCGGATCTGTTGCCTATTGACCAGCGATAGAGCCAAGCGATCCGCCAGAAACGGACGGAACTCCTCCATGAGATCCAGCGCCAGCCCCGGGCGACCGGAGCGGTCTCGGTGAAGGAACCCCACCGCGGGATCGAGTCCGACGGTTTCCAGCGCGGCGGCTACGTCATGGGAGAGCAGCGTGTAAACAAACGAAAGCAACGCGTTCATGTTATCGAGCGGAGGACGGCGACTCCTCCTCCGAAAGAAGAAGTCCTCCTTCTGTGTGGTGATAAGATGATCGAAAGCCCCGAAGTAGGTTCTGGCCGCCTCGCCTTCGGAGCCCCTTGCCGAGTCGAGGGGGGCTGATTCGGACAGGCCCTCCAAGGAACTCGCCAATAGCCGCGCCGCGTTGGTCAGGTTTCTCTTGATGGCCTCGTCGTCCTGTTCCCGCGCGGCGCGAAGCAAGACGGTGCGGCTGTTGGCAATCTTGGCGACGATTATCGACCGGGCGATGCTCGCGGACGCCGTCACATCATCGGCACGGCGATACTGCCCGCGCCGCAACAGCACGTTGCCGGACACCGGTCCCTGGACCCGGGCATAGAACTTGCCCCGCTCGCTGAGGAAGGAAATCGCGACGTTCCGCTGTCCGCACAGCTCCATCAACGGCGGACTGCACGACACCCGCCCGAAGCAAACAATGCCGCCGAGGGTGTGTATCGGCACCCGCAGCCTGGTCTCATGTTCCACGCGCACCAAAACCGTCTCGCCGTCACGCGCCAGATAGGCCTGCTGAGTGGTGACATAGAGGGTGTTGAGAAGACGTTTCATGTCAGTTGTTCTCTTGCACGATGTCCGTTACCGCGCGGGCCAGGTAGTCGCGGGTGCTTCGCCGGGCGCCGGTGGTCTTGGGCAAACAGACTGCCAACAGCGAACACCGATCACATTTCTTCGTGTACCGCGCCCGGGGCGTTATTCCGGCATGGGAGAGTTCGTGGAGCCGGGCGGCCGTTGCTTCCGTCTCCGCGCGCAGGTCATCGTCAAGGAAGACCTTCTGCCTTCGGCGCGGCTTTCCATAGAACAGCGCACCAGAAGGCACGGACACGTCGAGCATCTCTTCGAGACACAGGGCCTGGGCGCAAAGCTGCACCGTGTCGCAGTGGTTCCTCTTCGGTCGACCGCGCTTGTACTCCACCGGCGAGGGCCGCCAGCGGCCGGGAACACCGTTCAGTTGCACACCCTCTTGCCGTTGTCCCGCGTCTGCGGCCGGGCTTGGCACGGAATCGCCTACTCGATAAAACTCCACCACATCCGCCCGGCCGGTAAGACCAAGCCTCAACGACCGCAGCCGCAACCCGCGTGCGATACGCACATCACGCCGGACCTCGGTCTCGGCGCTGTCGACGCGCTCGTGCAGGTGCCGCCCCTCGGTCGTCAGGCGGTTCTCGTCCCAGATGCCCTCGAGGTGAATGAGGGCCCACTGGCGCTCGCAGAACAGAAGATGCTGAAGCGCCGAGATGGGCAGAAGGTCGTCTTCGGAGAACATGGGCTTACTTCTTTTCGATCAGTTCGACCCCCGGAGGAATCCTGTCACGATGGGCAGTAACCGTGTAGTCCGAGAAGGCCCGTGGAGCCTCAACGCCGTCTTGCCTCTTCACTTCGATCAGCTCGAAAAGCTTGTGGGCGGGGGCGCACCCGAGCATCGCCTGACGCTGGCGCTGTTCCGCGTCGCTGTCCGTGCCAACGTGTTTGAAGATGTACAGCCGGTGAACGGTCATCACACCTTTGCTGGCGGAGCGATCATGCTCGTACATGTTGAGGACGGCCTCGAAGAAGAGGTCCAGGTCGTCCTCGCTGAATCCGGTTTCATGGGCCAGATGCGCACTGATGAAACCCTTGGCGACGAAGAGGCCGTAGGGGATGAGCGCCTTGCGGCCCATGGTACGTAACTTGTCCTCGGGTTGTTCGGCTTCCCACTTGGCGTAATCTTTGCTGGTTTTCACACCTCGCGGCGAGTCTGCAACGGCCATGCGCGTGATGGAGATATCCAGCGGCAATACCGGATCGACGGAACGGGCCATAGCAAACTGCACGGGACCACGGACCTGTCCGGCGTTCGGTCCAGTGCTCATGACCGCTCCGAAGGTACGAACATCGTAGAAGTTGGTGCACATCCAATCGCGGGCCGCTCTCACTTTGTCTTTGTTTGCGCCTTTCTTTTCGTCTGGCAGCCCTCCAGTCTCCTCGTGTGATCTGGCGATCGGATGATTCAGGTTGGTGGCGTGCTCGATGAAGATGGCGTTGGGCATCTGGTTACCTTTGGCCATCTGAACGTAGTTACGGATGCGGCGTTTGAGGGCGACGTCAGAGACCAGGCCGCGCATGTCCTGCGGGTCTATACGCGGGGCATTGCCTGCATCGGGGTCGCCGTTGGGATTGCCGTTTTCGCAATCAAACAGAAACAGAAACTCATAGCGGTTGTTGATGGAATTAGTCATTGGAGTCCTCCTTTGCATTGTTCTTCTTGCCTTTCGGAGCAGCTTTCTGTTGGTAATAGCCCATGGCGAACAGGCTTTGCTGATCGAGCCTGAGGGTTGTGGGCAGATGGTCGTCCTTGATCCTTGCCCAGATATCTGCAATTCGATCTTCGTACCACCGAGCAAGACCACCTTCGAGTTTGTTAAGGTGGAACTGGCTGGTACGGGTCAATCTGCCCAGAACCAGCGCGGGAGTGCTGCTGGCTGCGGGGTAGTAGCGTTGGACGATACCGGCCCCGACATCTCCCAGCGCCGCATACTGTAAGTCGGCAAGTACGGCCATGAGGCGGCCGCAGTGGTATGCCGGATCCGGATGGTTCTCATTCAGGTACGGCTCCATGAAACGGTCTCCTTTTCGCAAGTGGTAAGCTTTCATAAGCCCCATGCGGGCGTGGTTGGCGGGCTGGTCCTGTACAACGTCGATCTTGGCGCGCGTTAGAGCTTGGGCCACAGCATGCTGTGGGATTGGCTCGCGCCGCACGGCCACACGCCACATCTTGCCTACGAATGGCGGAGGCAGGTCCTTCAGATCGCGCACGGTTCCGCCGAGGACAGCCATGAGTTTGGGGGGCGCAGCCAAGGCCATGCCATCTCGCCGAACGATGGCCAAGTTCTCGAACCATGCGTCGATATTGGATACCAGATCCTCGAATCTGCCTTCCATCCAATCGCGAACCATGACGCGTCCGGAAGCGCCGGATAGCGTCAGGGCGTAATAGCGGTAATCGAGCAGGTCGGCGCGTTTGCCAGTCCGAATGGATTCCAGCAGTTGCTTCGCACGGTGCTGCGCTTCGCGTTCCGCGTCTTCGCGTTCTTCTTCCTCGTCCATAAAGGCTAGGGGATTATCGAGCATGGCAAAGGGATCATCCTCGGGGCGAACCTCCTTTTCTCCGGTGTACCAATGCACGACCTTGGCACCGGCCAGGCGACGCCCGTGATGTTTGACGAGATGGTTGAGCGCGGCGCGATAGGCGGCGGCCATCTCCTCAGAAACCGCCGCGTTTTCCGATTGCGTCAGCCCGTACGAGCGAAAAGAATCCTGCTTGAAGGACACCAGGGCGTCACCCATCGACAGCCCACTGACATCCGACAGGCCGGATACCTTCGGATGAGTCAACGTAGGCCGGATCAACTCACCGCTGGCAAGGCACGGCGTCAATCGATCGGCAGCGGGCTTTGACTTCGACGACTTCTTCTTGGCATCTGTCTTCCTGGCGAGGATTTTCCGAAACGCCCGCCACCAGCCATGCCAACGGTCATCCTCCACAAGGAACATGGGATCCCGGTCCATTACCACGAAGGTGACGTTCTCGGTAGGTCTGGCCCGGCCTTCTGTCAGGGCTTGGCGAATCTGATCGAGGGCGTGAGGGTCGTCCAGCATCGCCGCGATGACTCCCAGTTCGGGCAAGGCTGCAGAAGCCTGACGCAGTAAGTCAACGAAGTAGGCGTGCTTCTCGAGAACTTTGGGGTCGTCGGCGTTATCGCCGTACAGGGCCACAACTTCGGCGTTATCAACCAGGAAATGCCGACAGCCCTTGCCGCCGCGTTTGATCTCCGGTTGGCTGAGATTAGGGCACATGCGAAACGTGCGACCGGAGTTGCGCTTCTGGTTCGTGTCGCCCAGTTCGTTCACATTGAGGAACCTGCCCCCGTCATCGCACGTAATCGCCCAACGCACGTCCTTGGGCCTAAAGCCCGGTTCCGCTGCCAGGTCATTATCTTGTGCGTATTTCACAAGCAGATTGAGCATCAGCCCACCTCCTTGACAGCTTTGTGTACGGCAGCGCTGTCGAATTCGGGGACATCCATAACCCCCGCCCGAATCGAGGCATTGAAGAGGCTGATCGAAGGCCTATCATCCGACCGGCCCGGACGCGAGAGATCGAACACATCGTACAGCATCCATCCAATGTCCTGATCCAGAGGAATCGGGTCGGCTCCTCGGTTCCCGTTCTCGATCAGTTCGAAGTAGGCGGGGAACTCACGACAACCGAAGTAAGGTTGGTAGAAGCATTTGCCGTGCTTGGCGCGCCGACGGAACTGGCACTCCAAGGCAGGAATCTTGTGTTCGTGTCCAGGCCACGGTATGATTTCCGCGTGCAGGCGATAGCACACCTCTTTCAGGGCCATGGTCTGACGCTGGGTTCTGCCCTTCTTATCCGCGCCGAAGTAATTGCTCCCCTCGTCCCCGTCCGCCCAAATCGGTTCAGGATCGGCTTTGCCCGCCATCCACTTCTGCACGGCATTGACGTTGCACTTGTCCTTCACCTCGTTGCGGCGCAGAGCGACGTACTGGATCGGTTTGAGGATTTCGATCTTGGTAACCTGCCACCTGAATTGAGCTTGAGTTGGGTCTTTGTTAGGCTTTGAGTAAACCGCGTCAAAGACCCCCCGGGCCGCACTTGGCGTCGGGCAGGGATAGCTGAACCTCTCAATCTTCAGTTCCGGCCTCGAGAAACACGCGAACTCACCCCAGACCTCCAGGATTTGTGGTTTGGGTGGCATCATTCCTCCTTTCTGCTTCGCAAATCAGGCAATCCATAGATCGTCGCTCAGCGGGGGCTTGAGCCCCAACACGTCGTCGTAGTGTGTGGGTTCCAGGTAGAAATACCAGTCCTCAGAGTCCGCATGGCGTCCCAGTGGGACTGGGTTGAGAAAGTGGCGTACGGTGTCGTCGTCTCGGGGACGGAATAGACTCACCGTGTAGGGTCGAGCCTGCTTAATCCACGCGCGGGTCAGACGGCTATCGTCTTCGAGTCGCTTCCGAAGCTCCTCGTAAGCGCGCATGTTGTAAGGCACGACGACGTTGATCGTGTTCTGATCGATGATCCTGTAGAATTGAGCGGTCTCCACAAAATCGCGGCGTTGCAGGGCGTCGTCCAATTCAACCGGGATGCCCGCACTATCTACCAAGTCGTAGAGCGTGCTGTAGTAGCGTTCGAAGAGATGTGGGTCGTTGATATCCATCCCGGACGGCCCCAGCTTGTTGAGCAGGGTTTCGGTTACCCCGGCCGCTTGCCTGTAACCACCTTGAGGGTAATGGTCCTTCCCGTCCGATTCCGGCCGAAAGACGCGAACGTGCCCCGCTCCTGAGAGATTGCCGTTGCGATTGCACCGTCCCGCGGCTTGAGCGATGGCCTCTAGCGGCCCGAGGGCTCGGTAGACAACTGGGAAATCCAGATCGACGCCCGCCTCGACACATTGGGTCGAAATCAGGCGGCAGGGTTGTGGTGTCGTCGGCTCCAGGCGGGACCGAACTGCGTTGAGAACCTTTTCTCGATGGGCCGGGCACATGTTGGTCGACAGGTGGAAGATGTCCGGGGTGTTGGCTTCGCGCATGAGTTCAACAAGCCGTACAGCGTGCCTCTTGAGATTGACGATGCAGAGCACCTGCTCGTTATCACGGTGGGCGAGTTCCCCGGCGAGTCCGTCCCAATAACGGGCTTGCTCTGTATCCCAGTGGACGTGCGCGCGCCGCGAACGATTGAAGATTGCTTGACGGCTTGGCACGATCTCCTGCGGCTGCCACCCACAAGGCGTGTACTCACGCACAGTTGCGTCCAAGTGGGCGAAGGCAGGTTGGGTTGCGGTCGAGAAGACTACGCTGGCGCCGTATCGCTCAGCCAGCCGCGAGAGTGCCGCCAGGGTTGGAACCGCCAGGCGCGGCGGCAACGTCTGGACTTCATCAAAGAGAATCACACTTCCGGCAAGCCGGTGAAGCTTTCGGCAAGCCGAAGGTCGATTAGAGAAAAGCGACTCCAGACACTGAACGCTGGTGGTGATTACCAATGGGGCGTCCCAATTCTTCGCTAGGAGTTCCGCAGTCCGGCGGGCGGAATCTTCGTTGTCTTGCTCGCTCACGCTCCCACCACGACGTTCACACATCCCGGTCAAGCTGTGGTCCTCCAGAACGTAGTGCTCGCCAAAGTGGGGCTGGAAGATTTCCCGATAAGTGCGAGCGGTCTGCTCGATTATGGTCAGGTACGGAATTACCATGATGATTCGGCGCAGGCTGTGCTCGACAGCGTGCCGCAACGCGAAAGCCAGCATGGCAAGTGTTTTACCGGAGCCGGTGGGGGCAGACAGCGTGAACAAGCCGAGCGGATGCTCGGCAGCCTTCAGGCAGGCGGTGAGAACATCATCCCGGAGACGATTCACGCGTTCCGCGGACCTCGAGGATCGCCGCAGACGGTCCAAGTCATCCCGCAGTAGACACAACGCCTGTTCAGGTTCAAGCGGTGGTCCCGCCGTGCGGTAGCGCTTGGTACCATCAGCTTCGCCTTGAAAATGAGCCTCCGTCTCGATGTAGTCCGCATCAACCAGGGCAGAGAACAGCATGCGCACATCTAACATACCAGCGATAGGGGGAGATGCAGGATCATAGATGGACTGAACGGGTTCAGACGGCAAGCTCAAACCGTCGTCCTGTAGTCTCTGCAGAAGGACTCTGTGGTCTTGCTCTGTGAGTTGCAAACCCCACGGGTGGCTCTTCTTCAGCCACACCGGGTTGAGCGATTGCCTGAGGGCGGAAGTAGATCCAAGTTGCAGACCAGTGTGGTGACCTTGTATAGCAATCGCCGCGGCCAGGGCTCTCCATTGCCGACACGCGAGCGCAGCGCACGCGCCTAATGACCAGTGATCCAATCCGCCTACCTCGTTGCGCAAGCGACGAAGGAAAAGCTCACTATATTTCCCCAAGTCGTGAAGCACGCCCGCCGTTTCGGCTTCCCGCGCGGCACCGAAGATGGCCGCGTATTCCGCTGCCCGAGCGGCGACCCGAGCCAGGTGCTCTTTGAGCGGCTCTGGTGGTCCACCTCTTTTTGTCCCGCTGTGAGCAAGATACATGAAACCTCCCGTTTGGTTGAAAGCGTGCCCCGGAGGTCGGCGTTGAACCGGTGTCCGGTCGTGCGAACATCGCAAACGGACCGGCAGCCTCAAGGTGAACGTATTGAGTGGTTGACATGGGCGGAACCCTAACAGAATCCAAACGCTCGTGTAACCACCAACACCTCCGTGGTTTTTTCGGGGACGAGGCCGTTCGACGAGCGCAGGTATGCCTGAAACTCCGGCGAGTACTTACCCAAATCGTGCCAGAGTCCAAGCAGACGTCCCCATTCGTGTGCCCCGAACGCATCCGCAAAACCCGCGGCTCCCGAGAAACCACTCTCTTTGCCCTCGGCGACCAAGTGGAGGTGGTCTTCGAGTGCCTCCCAGTCTTCAGGCGGTCGCCCCTCAAGCGTGTGTGCGTAGTGCATCCAGTCGCACGCCGGACACCACTTCGAGGCGCATGTCGCCCCTCAAGCGTGTGTGCATAGTGCATCACTATCATGCCCAGTTTGCGCGGCAACCCAAGCTTGGTGTTCCTTGAGCGGCTCTGTTTGTTCGCCCAAGGCGGAGGCGCAGAGCGCAACCGAAATCAAAGCTCGGACGACGAACCCACCTGCTAGGTTTCATACTCCAGAATGTTCCTTCTCACAACATGGAAGCCGCTATCCGCGTGCCAGCTTGGCTGCAACCGCCCGTTGTTCAACCGGGTGGCCCGGCGACTCCGCGGGCAAGGATACGAGATCCTCAACCCCGCCGAGAACGAGGACGGTGGCGTGGTATAGTCCCGAGCGTTCTACATCCAGCCGGACATCCCGGCCCTGATGGCCTCGGAAGGCGTCGTCGTCTTGCCGGGGTGGGAGACTTCCCGAGGGGCAAGCCTGGAGGTGTGGATCGCGATCGACCTGGACATGCCCATCTACGAGTATGGGGGAGCGGATGACACGAGCACTTTGGAGCGGATCGAGGGCCTCAGACCGAGTCCATTACCATTCGGGGGAGAGCGGACACGGACACGCGAGGAGCCGCCTGGAGGCCCGCTGAAGGACGCGGCATCCCAACGGTGATCTCGGGGAGGCCTCGTGGACGCTCCCGGTCACGTGGTTACTCAATCCGCCACTCGCACGGGGGGCGGCGATGGTCTGACTCGCCCTGGGCGTTCTCGTCGCCGCGGCGAGCGGGCGACCCGATCTCGGCGTCACTTTCGGCGTCACTTTCCACCGTGTTGTGAGTCTGCAGTGAGTGCGCGGTGAGTCTACGGTGAGTGTGCGTCCGCTTTCTGACGCCAAAAAACGGCCATAAGTGCAGCGGAGATAACCCCTTACGAAGCGAAGACTCGACTCTTAATCAGCGGATCCGGGGCTCAAGTCCCTGGCGGCGTAGTCGCTAACCTGACCACGCCGAACCGCCACCCCCTCCCCGAAAAGCATTCCGCAGAAACGTTCTCCACACACACCTTATGCAGAGCGCCTTGAGGTGCACGACTCTGCAGGAGGATGTTCTATGCCGAAGAAACCGTCCACGGTTTTTGTCATGCAGAACTATCAGCCGCTGTCGAGCAGGCGGTTCTACAAGCTGGCCGTCAAGGCGGTCTCCCGGTTGAGCAAGGCTGGCGTCCGTTTCGAGTTGTCCGCTCTCGATGACCCGCAACAGGCCGGTCGCACCATCATCCATGACGTGCCGGCTGTCCTGGCGCCCAACAGCCCGCTCTGCGAGTTCCTGGCCGCCGGGTTCGGCCTTCGCCTGGCCGAGGGCCAATCGCTTGATCTGGCAACCGTCGTTGGGCGCGTCTTGCAGGCCCGCTTCAGCAAAGCGCGAGGCGGGAACGAGCAGAAGATAGCGGCCATCAGGTTTTCCGAGGAGCCCGATCAGAACACGGGGCCTACTACACGGACCTTTGAGGAGCAGGAGCGTACCCGTGGACTGGGATAAGACGATCAACACGGTGGCCGAGGTGGGCAGGAAGACGTTCACGCTTGCGCTCGCTGCGGTTCTCGTGTTCGTTGCCGTGAGCGGCACCTACATAGTTGGCCTGGCTCTGTGGTGGCTCGTGCGGAATGCCCGCGAGGCCCTCGGTTCGTAAGGACACCCATCATGCCGTACCCGTCCCATCATCAACGTCGTATGCCGACGACAAGAGAGGTTGTAGGAGCCGAGTTCGCGCGCGCTGACGGTCAGGTAGAGACACAGGGCAACTATGCGAAAGTCACCGGTACGACTCCGGAAGCCGACATTGATGCCCAGATCATCCACCGCAAGGTCGAGCTGTCCTGTGGCTGCTATTGGCCCGATGTGGAAGTCGGTGGCGTTTGCGCCGAGTGCGTCAAGGAAGGGGCGTGGCCGAACGTGTGCAAGACCCACTACGTGGTGTGCGATTGCGGTGCGCCCTGCTGTTGGAAGCACTCGCGCCCATCGGACGATGAGGCGTTACGGCTCTGCACCCGTTGCCATCTTCGCGAGAAGAACACGACGCTCAAGGCAGCAGCATTCGACATGCTGGGCCGCGCGGCCCGACGCATCTTCTTCAAGTAGGGATTGATTCTACACCGGCCGGGAGACCATGCCACAGGACCAGAGCCAATACGACGAAGCGCATCGTCAGCTTTACCATCTGCGGCGGCGTGCCGATGCGCTCGGTGCCCGCCGCGATCCCGGCATCGACAGTTACTTCGCGATGCTGGAATACGACCCGGCAAACCAGGTGCTCGGCCAATCGCTCGCCTTCATGCTCGATGAATACGAAGAGGAGCAGCGCCACGCCCCGAACTGGCTAGCTGCCCCTCCGGCTTTGGAGGACCTGTATCCTCCCAATGACCCGCCCGACTTCGAGATAGGAGAGACAACGGAAACCGCAGTGCGGTTCGGCCCGAGGATCGCCTCGGACTGCGGGAGCCTCCTCGTCACCGGTATCACCGGCGGCGGGAAGACGTCAACGGTCCAGAATATCATCGTGGAGGCGCATCGTCGTCTCCGTAAGGTCGCGGCCCTGGTGTTCGACGTGAAGGGCGACTATGCGTGCCTTGCCTCGTTGCCGCAGCCCGACGTTCAGGTCTACAGGATGCGCGAGGAATCGCCGATCAGGCTGTTCCGGCCACCTGTCGGCGTGCCGTTGGATGCCTGGCTGGCAACCGTGGCTACCTACTTCTGCGAATACCGCGGCCTCAAGAAATCCCGTCACCTCTTCCTCGACATCGCCAGGCGGTTGTGCGCGCACTTCGGCGTGGACCGCGATCCAGACAAACCCTGGCCCAGCCTCCACAACGTGCTCGATTACCTCAGCCAGATGCGCGGTTCAAAGTTCGGCAAGGCGGCGGAGTACAAAGACAGCCTCGTCAACGAACTGCGAGGCTTGCTGGAGGATACTGGCAAGGTTTTCGACACCAGCGACGGGATCGACATCGAGTTGCACATGCTGTCCCCAGGAAGTGTCTCTGTACTGCAGATGGAGACCCTGCCCGCCCCGGCCCAGCAGATGATCATCAGCCTCGGCGTGGAGCGCATCATCGCGAAACGCGTTGCGGACAATGTGCACAACGCTCCGCTGGACGTGCTCGTCGTGCTCGATGAGGCTCAGCTGATACTGAGTAAGAAGGCCGATTGGGAGTCCGCGAATGGGGTGGCGCCGCTTGCGGTCCAGCTCCTCCGTGGACGCGAGGCCGGGGTCGGTTTCATCGTTGTTCCGCACCTTCTTCCGGACACCTCGCGGTCGGTTCTCGCCTCGGCCAAGACCATGTTCGTGGTCGGCGGGCTGAGCGACGTCGCGAGTATCGACATCGCTGCGAAGATGCTGAATCTCGCCCCCAAGGCCAAGACCATGATCCCCCGCCTGGGACGTGGCCAGGCGCTGGTCCGTGAAGTCGGCCAGGGTGCCTATACTGACGCGTTCCTGGTTAACGTTGATTCTCCCATCCTGGCCAAGGACGCCATCGACGAACCCACCCGGAAACGGCTGATGGCTCCCAAGCTGGCGGGACTGCCGAGAACACCCTCTAAACCGTTGACCGACTACCCGTCGATCATGGCCGAACTCCACACGCCTTGGACCAAACCCAAAGCCGCAGCGGGTACCACGCCTGCTTCGCAGCCGTTGGCTCAGGAGCAAGTGGACCTGCTGCTCGATTGCGCCCGCCACCGGGATGACTGGATGAAAGAACGGCGGGCACGACTCAATATCCGCGACTACAAGGCGCTGCAGAGGCTTGCTCAGGCGCTTGAGGGGCAGGGTCTTGTAGCCCTGCACAACATCCGCCTTGGCCGGAACACGTACACGGTCATCGAAGTGACCGACCACGGCTGGAAAACCCTGGGCCAGGCCAAGCCGCCGCACTACCTCGGCCACGGTGGGCTTGTTCACACCATCCTGATCAGCCGGGTGTCCCGCCATCTCACCTCGAAGAACTGGGCCAACGTCCAGTCTGAATTCCCTGTTGGACCCAGCCGTCACCCCGTGGACGTGTACGGTCGCAGCCCGAAGGGGGTGCCAACGGCGTTCGAGATCACGCTTTCTACCTCAAATGTCGTCAGCAACGCGCTCCAGGCGCTTGCCAGCCCGAGTGTCGTGCAGGAGTTGATCTTCCTCTGCCCGGTACGGGCTGACTGCAAGAAAGTCCAAACCCTGCTTCGTAACGACCCTGCCGCAGCGGCCTGCCTCAACCAGATCAAAGCTCGTCGGGTCGACGAGTTCCTTTTCTGAAAAACGTTCTGCGCCCAGTCAAGTAGACAGGGTTTGTCTGAGGGCGTCGGCAATGCGTGCCGTGAAGACTGTCATCGCGATCTGGCTGCTGTGTGCGCTGGCGATTTGGATTCGAGACGGCCGGGGGTTCTGCGTCCTCGACGCGCTGCCTTTTGTCGAGCGGCAGGAATCGTTTTCGCCGGATTACGAGTGGCTCGTGCTTGCAGCCCTGATGATCGGCATGTGGGGTTACCTGATGCTGACCCGCCAGAAGGGCGGCCAACAAGGACAAGATGGGAAGCGATTTCGCAGCGCCATCCTGCTCGTCCCGGCAACCATCATCGGCTTGGCCCTACTCACTCAACGCGTGACACCTGCTCTGAGCTTTGCAGAGGTTGTCGGGGATTCCCACAAGCTCGTCGGTAACAGGTCAGCCGTCTGCAATGCAAGACCGGGCCGGAAAATGTTAAGATAGGCAACTTGCGCTAACCCCCATGCGCGTTTATGTATACGCACATGGCGTCGGCGACGGTTCACAGCAAGGCGAC
>Ga0190284_1000735_pt1 | contig 16842 bp, 13 predicted proteins | sample 48691812_MG_FD_161668 | JGI IMG/M metagenome (GOLD analysis project Ga0190284, IMG submission 161668) | Hydrothermal vent microbial mat bacterial communities from Southern Trench, Guaymas Basin, Mexico - 4869-18-1-2_MG | ecosystem: Environmental > Aquatic > Marine > Hydrothermal vents >...
GTGTCCCGTTTCGTGTTGGCAGCGGCAGGGTGGAAAACAGCCGCAGCGCCGACTTGGCCATGACTCGGAACCAATCGTTTGCGGCTCCTGGAATCGATCCCGAATCCGATCGCGACCCCGACACCGAAACAATCGCTCTACGTCTCCGATGTCAAAAGCCACGGGCTGGCTGCTGGCATTGAGTTAGGTGGAAGCGGCCGGCATGCACGCGATCACGAGGAGAGGGCCTTCCTCTCCGCTCCCTCGAGCATCTCCTTGATGTTCTTTTCGATTTCGCTCATGACCACCGGCTTGAGCAGAATACGGTCGATTCCCGCCGCGCGGAAGCGGTCTTCATCGATCGATTCGCGATATCCCGTGCAGAGCAGGATGGGGAGCTCGGGGCGCAGGCGACGGATCTCTCGGGCCAGGTCCTCGCCTTTCATGTAGGGCATGTTCTGGTCGGTGACCACCAGGTCGAAAACGTGCGGCCGGCTCTGGAAGTCGGCCAGAGCTTCCACGCTGTTAGAGCGGGTTTCGACTCGATATCCCAGGGTCTCGACCATGGTTTGAAAGACCTGGCACAACGACTGCTCATCGTCGACGAAAAGAATGCTTTGCTGCGCCTCGCGCCCGTTGTTCCCGCGAGGTTTACTCTCCTTGGGCCCCGACCGCTCCGGTTCGAGCTGCGGCAGGAAGATGTGGAACGCCGTTCCCACCCCGGGCTCGCTCTCCACCGAGATCATACCCTTGTGGCTGTTGACGATGCCATGGGCCACGGAGAGCCCCAATCCCCGGCCCTCCTGAGGGCCCTTGGTGGTGAAGAAAGGATCGAAAATGCGCTCTTTGAGCTCTTCGTTGATGCCGGATCCCGTATCCCGTACCGAGAGGCGCAGATAGGGTCCCGGCTCGAGACCTGGGTAGTCGACGGCGGCGCGGGTTTCCACGACGGCGTCTTCCAGGCTGATCTCCAGAGTTCCGCTGCACCCTCGCAGCGCGTAAGCAGCGTTATTGCAGAGATTCATGACCAGAAGCTGGATCTGGGACAAATCGGCCAGGACCGAGTCGGAGGTACAATGGGTTCTATGACTCACCTCGATCGACGGGGGCAGCGAAGGACGAATTTTCGCGAGCACATCGTCGATCAGCGGGATCAGCCGGAGCGGCTTCTTTTCCTGTTTTTCCTGCCGGCTGAAGGTCAGCATCTGGGTGACGAGGTCCTTGGCGCGCAGGCTCGCTTCGAGCACCTTGCTCAGGTGTTGCTGGCTGCGATCGTCAGTAGAGAGGAACTGGAGAGCGATTTCGGCATGCCCGATGATGGCTGCCAGGATGTTGTTGAAGTCGTGGGCGATACCGCCTGCCAGAGTCCCGACGGCTTCCATCTTCTGGGCGTGTTCGAGCCGTTTCTTCCAGGTCTTCTCCCGCGTGATGTCGCGGGCGATGGCCACGAAATGGGTGATTTGACCGGCCGCATCCTTGATCGGTGAGATCGTCGTCTCCAGCTCGTAGGGGGCACCGGCATCGTGGATTCTGACGAATTGGCCCTTCCAGGTGCGCCCCTCGCGCAGGCATTCGAACATGCCCTGGCGGGAGGGCTGGTTCAACTCGGTCCAGCCCCTGACGGCGCGCCAGCTGCGGCCGAGGGTCTCCTCGTGGCAGTAGCCCGTGATCTGTTCGAAAGCCGGATTGACGTACTCCACCGTGCCGCGGTGGTTCGTGATGATCACAACCTCTTCGACCTGGTCGACGGCCGTCGCGAGGCGCGCGCGGTCCTTCTCGGCCTTCTTGCGCGGGGAGATATCCTGCACGGCGGAGATGAAATAGCGCGCCTCATTGTGTTGATCGAGAACCACGGAGACGGTCAGATCGACCCACACCGAGGAGCCGTCCTTGCGGATGTAGCGCTTTTCGACGGTATAGGTGTCCTGCTCGCCGGACTTCAAGCGATTCATCCTGTCGATGTCGATCGCGAGATCATCGGGATGGGTGATATCGTTGAAGGAGCGTCCCAGGATCTCTTTCTGCGTGTAGCCCACGATGTCGCAGAATTTTTTGTTCACGCGCAGAAACGAGCCGTCAGGTGCGACGTGCGTGATGCCGACGGGAGCCAGGTGAAAGGTGCTCTGAAAACAGTCGAAGCTCTCGATCCGATCGCGCTCCTGGATGATCCGCTGCAAGGCCCGCCCCAACAGATTTGCGGCGCTGCGCAGGGCTTTGACGGTCTCGCGGGACAGGTTTCTACGAGCGGGATTGGCGGCATAGATCCAGCCTAGCAAGCTCTGGTCGACGGCGATCGGCACGAGGGCGATCGACTTGTTGCGTTGCTGCCTCGAAGGCAACGCGTCGAACAGCGCCTCGCACTGCTCTCCTTTTTCGAAGAGGGATCGCTGAACGAACGGTTCCCCCGTGATGCTGGCAGCCTGCTGCCGCGAGCGAGACATGAAGGTCTTGTCCGCGATCAGCGGGTTGCTCGAGCCACGATCGACCATCTTTCTCAAAGATGTTTCGTCGTCGCAGATCCCCGTACCTGGGGGCTTGCCTTTCTCACCGATGAGGCGGATCCTGACCTCGGAACACCCTGTCAGGCGTTCGAGCTCGTCGACAGCCTCATCGAGAAAGGGCTCGATCTCGAGGTTGTAGTCGGCGATCTCCTGAAATCTATGAAATCCGTTCAAAACCATCTCCCGTGCTCCGGAAGTGATATTTTTGAGCTCTGTGTCTGCAGTCATTCCGTCGTGCCGTCCCTCTTCGTTCGGTCTCTGAAGAAGATCGCCATGATCTGTCTCGAGTTCAGTCGCGTTCGACAAGGATATCGTAAAGAGGTTCATTCTCAGGACAACCGGTTTGCCGGCGGTATTCTCACGACCAGGGTCAGGCGTGATGATTCGATCGACTGGATTAGTGAATCAGAACAACCTGGATCGTTGATCCCCTCCCGACAAAGGCTCGGCTCCTCCTTGTAGTACTCAGCTTTTCCTGGCCAGGTCTTCGACATTCGCCGGTCGTCTAGAGGCACATCCGCTTTTCGGACCGGGCAAAACCTCCGAGCGTCTCCTGTGATATCTCGATCGAGATGAGGATCAGGAACGGCCAGGAGTTTTTTTGTGCAGCCGCTTCGACATGTGCCATTCGAGACTGCTTGGCCTATTTTCTATTATCGACCGGAATCGGGTTCGGGGCGGATAAAGGTCGAAACAATTCGACCGAATGTTCCGTCCGAATAAACTGTCAACTTCCATGTTACGTAATTTACCGGACATGGAGCCATACTAGAGCGGCTTCCCGGCGGCCTGTTGGCGTGACGTGCCGGTGGTGAGCTGCTGGTTCATGGCGTGGGGTGTTCTCGAAGGGGGGAGCGCAATTGCTTGGCGCGTACGCCAGATCCCCCGGGAACTAACTTGCTCGCCTGAGAGCTGCTGCGAAGCTTGTCATTGTGAAAGCATGTATATTCCACTTTTCTTCAATCTTCGTGTTCCTTCGTGATCTTCGTGGTGCAATCCAAAACCGATTAAACCACGAAGTGCACGAAGAGCACGAAGTGAGAGCATGCCAAGCTTGTCAGGTAGAAGCGACGCTGCGTCTCAGATCGACTCGACGAGCCGCTTTTCGATGGCGTAACGCATCAACTCGGCGTTGTTTTTCATTTTCATCTTGTCCAGGATGCGGGCGCGGTAGGTGCTGACCGTCTTGGGGCTCAAATAGAGGTCTTTCGCGATCTCCCCGGTTGTTTTGCCTTTGGCGATGAGGCAGAGCACGCCGAACTCCCGGTCGGAGAGGATCTCATGGGGCTGCCGTCCCTCCGAAGGTGTTTGGAGATAGAGCACCAGTTTTTCGCTCAACGAGGTGGTGATGTATTTCTGTCCCGTTGCGATGGTTCGGATCGCCTTCACCAGCTCGTCGGGAGCGCTGCTCTTGGAGAGGTACCCCGATGCCCCGGCTTTCAACGCCCGGACGGCGTACTGTTCCTCGGGATAGACGCTGAGCACCAGGACGGGAAGCCGAGGCTTCTCTTTGCGGATCTGAGTCAACGTATCGAGGCCGGTGATGCCCGGCATTGCGAGGTCGAGGAGCAGCACGTCGAATTCGTCGAGGCGGATCTTTTCGATCGCTTCGTGACCGCTGCCGGCTTCCTCCTCAACGACGATGTCCGTGGTTTCGGAGATGATCTTCTTCAATCCTTGACGGACCACGGGATGATCATCGGCGATTATGACTCTTATCATCTCAAACCTCTGTTCATGAGTGTTATGATCGTTTTATCGGGTGCGTTCGGCGTTTTTTGACCGGTATCACCGGTGCAAATGGTTCGTAGAATCCAGCTCTTCCTCGCTCGAAGAAGGGAAAACGACCGGCTCAAGCCTCGGAGCACGGCGTGGGAAAGTTCAAGATGATCGTCGTACCCCGGCCCACCTCTCCCGAGATCTCGAGACGCCCCTCCAGGAACTCGGCCCGCTCGCGGATCTGAAAGAGACCGATGGAATCGGTCTGAAAGATCTGTTCCTCTCCGATCCCCCTGCCGTTGTCGCGCACCTCGAGGGTCACGGTTTCGCCGTCGTCAATCAGGCTGACGTTCACCAGTGTCGCTCCCGAATGCCGTACGACGTTGGTGAGCGCCTCCTGTAGGATGCGGTAGAGGGCGTAAGCTTTCTGGTTGCCGAGTTCGATATCCTCGGGCTCGATGACCGTGTGGAATTCGATCTCCGTTCGCGCCTCGAGATCGGCCACGAGCCACTCGATGGCATCGGCGAGGCCCAGGTCATCGAGAATGATCGGACGAAGCTCCGATGCGATCCGCTGCACTATCTCGATGGTCCGGTCGGTGAAGGTTTCCATCTCGACCGCTTTGTCGAGGAGCTGCGTCTGGGATTGGTCGAGCCTCTTGCGCAGCCAGGCCACATCCATCTTGAGACAGGTGAGAGCCTGCCCGAGCTCGTCGTGAATCTGCCTGGAGATGCGCATCGATTCGCTGTCTCGAACCGAATCGAGGTGGGCGGACAGCGCCCTGAGCTGCCGGCGCGATTCCTGGACCTCGGTTTCCGCCTGTTTGAGCTCGGTGATGTTGCGCGTGATCTTCGCCACCGCCTCGATCCGGCCCTTGTCATCGCTGATCGGCTGGGCTTGCACTCGGTACCAGAGACGTTGATCTTGCTGGAAAATGTCCTCATCCCAGGTTCGCGGTTCGCCGGAGGCGGCGACCTCTCTGATGATCTCCAGGGTTGCGGCCGAATCGTGGGCTGGGCACCGCTCGGTGAGGGGGGGGGCCTCGGAGGGTGACGCGAGCGGCTCGTTGCGCGATGTGGCGTTGCAGCCGAGATACCGTCCGCTCGGGTCGTAGAGCGCGATGTGATCCTCCATCTGTTCGAAGAGCGCACACAACAGACCGTCGGTAATCGGCGCGTTGTCGTCGGTTTGCCTCATTTCGCTTCTCTGTTGGCCTCCTGGAAAAGGGTTGTCCTGTCGCGCCGCCACGGTTCTCTGATCTGCGTGCCAATGGAACAGATCTGGGCGATGAGCATATCCTTGATAACACGCTCTGTCGGCGAGTCAGAGTATTTTTATCGAGCGCGGGGCGTCAAACCCCGGGTGAACCGGTGAAAGCATCGAGGATTGCGAGGCGATGAGCTTCGCTGGCAGTCGATCCTCATGCGGTCTTGGTGTTGATATCAACGGGTGTTACGGCATAGCGTCCAGGAGCTTTCTAGCTGGCCAGTGGTCGCTGATGTGACGCTTTCGAGCCGCCGCGAGGGGGTCTACTAGCTCGAATTATCGGAACACGGTTTATTTTATTGACATCGACCGTTGAGATGGCGCCACGCGTCATTATCGAATATTTTTTTTTAGATGCTAAGACTATTTTCAATGCGACGGCGTGAGGTCCAGGAAGATTGCCTTCCGGTCGTATACCTAGTTGCCTGTCATCAGTCTCCAGGCCAGGTCGGCCGCGCCTAGCAGCTTGGACGCCGCCAACAAGGCCGAGGCGATCAGGAAGACTCGAACCCAGCCGGCTCCCTTGCGTACCGAAAGGACCGACGCCAGCCAGCCGCCAGCGGCATTGCCCGCGGCCATGACCAGTCCTGGCACGATCCAAACCTGTCCATTGTGCACGAAGATCAGTAAGGAGAGCGCCGTGAAGATGAGGATGACGAAGATCTTGACGGCGTTGGCGTGGACCAGATTCAGATCGGCGCACAGGAGCAAGCCGCCGAGGAAGAGAAATCCAACCCCGATCTGGGCGAATCCTCCCCAGAATCCGACAACGAAGAAAACGGCGAAGGTTTTGAGGGAGGGCCGTGTTCGAGTGATCTTTGATTCGTGATCCTTGCCTTTGTCCGGCGGCTGCAAGAAGACCACTCCGCAGAGCACGATCAGCACGATGCCGAAGATCCGCTCGAGCACGAGGGGATCGACCTCGACCGCCACCGAGGCGCCGACCACAGCGCCCAGAGTGGCCGGCAGAGAGAGCCAGATCCCCGAACGCCAGGGGTGTACGCCTTGGGAACGGAAACCGAGGACCGCCGCAATGTTCTGGGCCAGGACCGCCACGCGGTTCGTTCCGTTGGCCACGTTGGCCGGCAGCCCGACGAGGATCAGGAGCGGAAGGGTGAGCATGGAGCCCCCGCCGGCTACGGTATTCATGAAGCCGGCGGCGAAACCTCCGACCACGAGGAGCGGAAAAAGGGTGTAGTCCATGAGGTCTTATTTCTTTAAATCGATCGGCGAATGAGTCAATATGAGGCACTCGTTCGCGGGTACGTTGCCGCTTGTGAAGAGAGATCGAAAGGGCCTATATATACTGCAATGATTGGTGAGTTATCGAACAAAACCGGATTTCTTGCGTGTCGATCCCGGGGCCGCTCCCTTCGGCGCTGCCGTATCGTCCTTTTCCTCCTGTTGAGCGGTCTCGTCCTGCTCTCACCGCTGCGAGCCGACAAGCTGATCATGCACGACGGTCGCATCGTGGAGGGCTGCCGCATCGTGGAAAAGGAGCAGGGGCTCTTCGCTGTTTTCGAGCATGGGACCTTGAAGCTGGTACCGAGCCAGATCCGGGAGTTCCTCTACGATTCCACCGAGACCTACGTTCCACGCAACGAGTACGAACGCGAGCAACTGGCCAATGGATTCGTGCTCTTCGAGGGGCTCTGGATGAGCACGGCGCGGCGCGAGAGCGTTTTGAAAAAACGGCTCGAGGACCGCGAGGCAAAGGTCCGCGAAGCCCGATCCCATCTGGCCTGGGACAACGCCTGGCGCAAAGAAAACGCTCATTTCGAGCTGATCAGCAACACCTCTGATCATCTGTTCGGGGAACACTACGGCCTCTTCGATCAGTTCTATGACGTCTTCACCAAAAAGTGGAAGATCCCGGGAAAGCACCGTATCAAGGTCAAAAAACCGGTAATCAAGATCTACCGCAACCGCGCCTCGTACCACGCCACGGGAGCTCCGGCGAGCTCGGCGGGGCTCTTCAACTTTGTCACCAACGAGCTGTGGCTCTATTACGACGCCGCCGATCCGCGCTTCACCCTCGACGTGCTCTTCCACGAGGGGACTCACCTGATGGTTCATCTCCTGAGGCCCGATTTCCGCTTTCCGATCTGGGTGAACGAGGGGCTCGCCGAGTACTACGGCTCCTCCCTCGTCTCGGCGAAGGGCAGCGTCAAGACGGGGATCATCCAGGAGGGGCGACTGGTTCGCTTGCGCAACGCCCTGGAGACGGGCAAGTACATTCCCCTGGAGAGGATGGTGCTCACCGAGAAGCGCAAGTTCGGTTCGCTCCATTACGCCGAGGCCTGGTGCCTGGTTCACTATCTCCTGGAGCACGAGAAATACGACTCCAAGTTCAAGAGCTTCATTCAAGCTCTGGCCACCGGAACGGGGTTCCGCGAGGTACGCTTCGGCGTGGGACGCGGCAAGAACGCCTCGACGGTGACGCTGAAAGAAACTCTGTCGCTCTTCAAAAAGAAGATGGGGGTCAACAGCCTGGAAAAGCTGGAGAGTGAATACCTCGACTATGTAACCTACGGCTTGCCCGATGCCGGGATGCGCGGCTACGTGATTCTGGCGCGCATCTCCATGCGTGACGGCGCTTATGACGACGCGCTGGAGGCCACGGAGATCGCCCTCGACATGGGATCGAGGGACCCCAACTGCTACCTCTACCGGGGGCGCATCTTCGCCGTCAAGGAGAGGTATGAACAGGCTGTGGTGGCTTTGCAGCGGGCTATCGAGAGGGATCCGCTGAATCCCTATTTCCACGCCGAGCAGGGCCGAATCCTGCGCGAGAGTGAAGATCCGACCATGATGGCGGAAGGTGTCAGAGAGTACTATCTGGCCACCGAGATCGCCCCTGGTGTGTCGGCTTTCCGGTCGATGCTGGACAAAGCCCTCAAAGACCGCGATCTCCCTGCCATCCGCAAACGGAAGGCGAAGAACCGGGAAAAACTCAACGAGCCACCATCGAATTGAAACCTCCCTGTGCTGCGGTTATGATTCTGTTGATGGCCTAGCTAACGCCACAATCTCCTCTGTTCGGTTGTGTTTCCCTTTCCGGTGAGCTCGTCGTCGTATTCCCCGTTGTGATACCGCCATGGATTTTCTGAGATCTGCAACGCTCGTCTCCTTTCTGACGTTCCTGTCGCGCATCCTCGGCCTGATCAGGGACATGGCCACCACCGCGGTGCTCAATCCGCGGTACTGCGATGCCCTCTTCCTGGCTTGGACTGTTCCCAACCTCTTCCGGAAGCTCTTCGGCGAGGGTGCGCTCTCGTCGGCGTTTATTCCCGCCTTCGTGCGGGTCGAGGGCCGCGGCAATCGCGTTCAGCTCAAGGCCTTCGTGGGAAGCGTGATCACCGCGCTTTTTTTAGTGCTCGTGTCGGTGATGGTGCTGCTCCTGGTGCTCAGCATCGTGCTGCCTCCCTCGTGGATGCTTTGGCTCTTCCAGGGTGACGAGGCGAAGATGAAGGAGACCATGGCGTACGGGCGGATCCTGATCCCCTACATGATCATCTCCTGCATCATCGCCCAGTTTCAGGGGATCCTGAACGCCTCGCAACGATTTCTGGTCCCTGCGCTGGCGCCGATCCTGCTCAACTTCATCTGGATCGTGTCGGTCGTTACCGCCGCGTATCTGGCCGCCGACGATCCGGAGCAGCGGGGGTTCGTGATCTCCTGGGGCATCATCATTGCGGGTACGATGCAGGTGCTGCTCTTTCTGCCGTCGTTGGCCCGGCGCGGTTTGCTGCCGCAGCCACGCCTCGACTGGAAGGACAAGGATTTCCGGAACGTCATGGCCATGACGGCACCGATGGTTCTAGCCCTCTCGGCGAACCAGTTGAACATCCTCGTCGACCGCTTCGTGGTGCGCGCCCTGGTGGCCGGCGACGGCGGGGTTACGCACCTCTATCTCGGCAACCGCCTGATGCAGTTCCCCTTTGCGCTGATCGGGATCGCCTTGGTGACGGCGGTCTTTCCGCTGCTGGCCAAGCTCTCGTCGGAAGGCGATCGCGAGGGGATGAAGCAGAACCTGTCCGACGCCGTGCGCATCAACCTCTTTTTGTCGATTCCGGCCGCGATCGGTTTGATCCTGCTGGCGCGGCCGATCATCGCCCTGTTTTTCGAGAGGGGCAACTTCACCGCCGCCGACACCACGGCCACCAGCCACGCGCTCATCGGGTATACCGTGGGCCTCCCCTGTCTGAGCACGGTCATGCTCCTGACGCGCGCCTTCTACAGCATGGGGCGTTGGAAGGCTCCGCTCTATTCGGGGGCCGCGCTGGTCGCGCTGAACATCGTGCTCGACTTCGTTCTGGTGGGCCCCCTCGACGAAGCCGGCGTGGCGCTGGCCACGTCGATCACGATCTCCCTGCAGGTGTTCGTCCTGATCTTCATCCTGCGGCGTGTCGTGGGGAGTATGGGAGAGCTGGCCATCCTGGGCGGGGCGCTGCGGGCCACCCTCAGCTCCGTGCTGCTGGGCGCGGCGGTTGTGGGCACATCGAGCCTGCTCGACGGCTCTTTCCACCTCGAAGACGACTTGAGCGGGCGTTTGCTGCGCGTGGCTCTTCCTATTCTGGCCGGTTTAATTGTATACTTTCTGCCTGCAATGCTTCTGTGTCCCTTTGAATTCAAGAGTCTGGTCGATGCGTTCCGCAAGCGGCCCGCGAAGAAGCGCGCGGCGCAGGAGATCGAATCATGATCGTCAGCGCATGCCTGCTGGGTGTGGCCTGCCGTTACGACGGCAGGAATTGCGCCGACAGTGCGGTTCTCGAAGAGATCGCCGGAAAGCGGTTTCTCGTCGTCTGCCCGGAGCAACTCGGCGGGTTGACCACCCCCCGCGAGCCGGCCTTTCTGACCGGCGGCGACGGATTCGATGTTCTCGACGGGCAGGCGCGGGTGATCACCCGCTCGGGCCGCGACGTCACCGAGCAGTTCCTGCGTGGTGCCGATGAGGTCTTGAAGATCGCCGCACTGAGCGGGGGTGCGAAACGGCTTCTGCTCAAGGAGAAGAGCCCCTCGTGCGGCGTGACGCAAACCACGATCGATGACCGGAAGCGGGCGGGGTGCGGGGTGACCGCGGCGCTGATGAGCCGTGCAGGCTATCGGTTGGAAGGATGGGGGGCGCGATGAGCGCCGCCAGGTGCCGAGGGTGTCGTGCTTCATCGGGCGACAGGGTGCCACCGGCGCCCGGGCCGGCGGGCCGGTTGAGAGTGATCGAAAAGCTGACGGTCGCACGGATTCCGTTGGAAAGGTAGGGAAAGTATGGTCTTCGTGTCCCGGCCTCTGGTGCTGGTTCTCGGTGTGGGGGAGATCGCCTCCGCGATCGCGCTGCGTCTTTTCAAATCGCGATTCCGGGTGCTGATGACGGAGGGCGATGCCGCGCGTGAGCTTCATCGGTTCACCTCCTTCTCGCGCGCGTTTGTGGAGGGACGCTGTGAGGTGGAGGGCGTTTCGGCGCGGACCGCCGTGGTAACCGAGGCCCTCGGCCTGACAGAGAGGGGAACCCTGCCGCTGCTGGCTGTCCATCCGCGCTCCGCCGTCGACGCTCTGAGCCCCGATGTCGTGATCGACGCCCGTGAGATCGAAGCCGGATCGAAGGATCCCGATGATCCCCGCCCTCTGCATGTGGGCGATGCCTCGCTGATCATCGCCGCAACCCCCCGTTTTACAATCGGTAAGGACTGCGACATGGCCGTTTTGTTGATTCGCGGGCATCATCTGGGGCGCCCCGTGGTCAACGGTTTCGACCCCATCCTGGCGCATCCCGACGTGCTCGATGGCACCGGCTCTGCGCTGGACGAGGAGATCGACAAGCTGAGGGCGAGCCGTTCGGGACTCTTCGTGCCGGCAAAAAGAGTGGGCCAGAAAGTGCTCGCCGGCGAACCGGTCGGCCATATCGACGGGGAACCGGTTGCGGTCGAGCACGAAGGATTCCTGAAGAGCATCCTCAATGGCGAGGTGCCGGTGCCGGAGAAGACCCTCGTGGCCGAGGTTGATCCCCGGGGCGACGAGGATCTCATTTACACCCTCTCCTACGCCTGCCGCACGATTTCGGGCACCGTACTCGAAATGGTGGTCGCTTGGTCGATCGATGTCGGGGCTCTCGGAGTGCCCGGATTCACGGGGCCCTTCGGTTGAGAAGCCGCGCCGAGCCCGGAGAGCTCCGTCGCGATGGGGCCGATATCCGACGATTCAATCTTGACAACCCCCCCTGCGTGGCTTTACATTCGCTGGTTTGAACGGCTCGCGCCGAATGATTCCGTGCTCACCGACGGCCGGTGCGGTTACTGGAGGCGATCGAGCGTCTAAATGAGCGAAACCGATGCGCTCTCAGATCCTCTCGGGGTGAGTGGTGTTTCGTATCAACCGGTGTTGCGGGATTCTGCAGGCCGTTTGCAAACTAGCCGAACCCACCCGAGATGGCGTCCGTTCTCTTAGATGGCCGCTCGTGTGCGAGGGCGTCGCGGACCGCTGTGGCGGTTCGCGACGCCCTCAACACGCCAGGCCGCTTGGACCGTGGCGGGGTTGAGAGGCTCACACGAAGTGAAATGTCGCAAGGAGTTGCAATGAAACGCCTAACGATCTTAACGCTCACAGCCTTCGGGCTTATCATTTTTCACGCCGGACTCTACGCTCAGGACATCATCGAGCTGAAGGATGGCAAGAAGCTGACGCGCGTGAGAATTCAGACCGAGGGGCTCCTCAAGGTCGAGTACAAGAAGCCCGGTCTTCCCACGCAGTACATCGATTCGCTCCGTGTGAGGAACATCCGCTACCAGGGAACGGGGAACGAGTTCAAGACCGCCAAAGAAGCCTTCAACGACGGCCGGTTCGTGGAAGCCGCCGAGCTCTTTCTGCAAGCAGGTGACAAGTCGGGAAGCCGACCGCCGTTCCAGGCTCACTGCTATTATCGATCGGCCGAGTGTTATCAGAAGGCCGGTGATTGGACCGCCGCGTTTCGGGGATTCACCGATTTCGCGAACACCTTCAACGCGCATCGGCTCTACCCGACCGCTCTGGAAAACAGGGGGATCTGCCTCCTGAACAACCGCGAGACCGCCAAGGCCAAGAAGGAATTCAACCTCTTCAAGAAGAAGGTTCAGGAGAAGGGACTACCCGACTACTGGAAGTACGAGGCCGAATACTGGGTTACCTACATGCTGGAGCGTGAGAACCCGAACCGGGCTCTCAAGGACTATGCCAAGATCTACGAGGATACCCGCGACACGTATCCGTCGGTGGCCAACAAGGCGCGCCTGCGGATCGGTCGTGTCTACATGGAAGAGAAGAAATTCCAGCAGTCGCTCGACCTCTTCAACGAGATCATCGCGAACCGTGATCCCGACGACGACTCGGAGCGGGAGATCGTCGCCTGGGCCTACCTGAGCCGTGGCACCTGCATCATGCGCATGCCCAAGAAGGGCGAAGGCACCGACGATTTCAAGAGGGCCTTGTTCGACGTGTTGCGCGTGGTGATCAGGTACCAGGACGTGGGTGGTCCCCAGGCGGAAGCCCTGTACTGGGCGGGCAAGTGTTTCCAGCACCTCGGCGGCAAGGAATCCACCAAGCGCTGGCAGACCCTCTATCTTCGGCTCCAGCGAGAATGGCCCGGCACGCAGTGGGCCCAGGAAGCCACCAAAGAGCTGGGAGGTTGATGCGTTTCGGTTGCCCTTGTCACACCCTTCTCTGGTGATGAGACGATGAAACGTCGTGACGATTGTGCGCTGGATCGCAAACCATGCCGCCATGGAGAACAAAAACTCCATGGCGGTTGGCATTACGCTGCGGGTGAGTTTTGTTTCCCAAAGACCTGAAAACACATCCACTCGAGCCTTATGGGTGGAGCAACCGTCTCTTTTTCCGCAGCGCTTGTACGCTCGTCGAGTTCTTGCTCAAATGCTTCTTCGCCTTCGAATCCAGCGGCGCACCGCCGCCTGACAACGGCCCCTTCATCATCGCTGCCAACCACGAATCCTTCCTCGATCCCATCGTGCTTCAGATCGCCGTGGGCCAGCGGCGGCGCCTGCACTACATGATGATCGACACGCTCTACCGAACGCGACTGCTCAACCTCTTCTCCAACGCCATGCGCTGCATCCCGGTGAGAAAGGACGGCTTGAACAAGGAGGCTCTCAGCCTGGCCCGCGAGGTGCTCCGGAGCGGCCAGCCGATCGGGATCTTTCCCCAGGGGGGGCGCAAAGACTCCGACGATCTGGATGGCGGATTCCAGGGCGTTGCTTTTTTGGCGCGGGTGTCGCGAGCACCGGTGATCCCGGCGCGCATCTGGAACACGGGACAGGCTCTGCCGAGGGGTAAACGCTTTCCGCGGCGCGCTCCCATCGCTGTGACCTTCGGGGCACCGATCACCTTCGAGCGATCGGCGTCCGGCACGCTCTCGCTCGACGAGATGACTCAGGCGATCATGACCTCGATCGCCGCCCTCCTGCCGCCGTGAGGATTCTGTGGGACGCGGGAATATTCCTAGTATCTCATATCAACGCAGAGCATCGAGGAACTGCAGTTATCTCTGTTTTCTATTTTCGTAACTGTTTAGCCATGTGAATATCGACACCCTTGAATTGCGGCAAAACCGCAATGGATCAAGGCGATAAGCTGAAGGCAGCCACGGAGTGGCTGATTGTCAGCTTCATCGGCTCTCATACGCCCTACGTGCTCTTTAAACTTCACTCGGCTAAAGTATTACCTATTTTCCATCGAGTGATCATCCGCATCAGGCAGGCGCATTTTCATTAGGCTTCAATTTAACCGAACGATTTTTTTTGATTGGTTGGTCGTCTACCTCCGGTTCGTCTGAAGATTGTTGTCTCGATTCATCATAATCTCAAGCATAGATACGGTCGCTTATTTTTCGGGACTAAACCTCGAATTCCTGCAAATGACGAATCAACCAGGCTTTCGCAAAGGTCCAGTCGCGAAAGACACGGGATTTGGGTACGTCTAGTAGGTTGGCGATTTGGCCAAAGGACAGCGAAGAGAAAAAGCGAAGGTCTACCACTGTAGCAAGAGTCATGTCGTGGGAACCAAGTTCTTCGACCGCAGCCGCGATCCGTTCGAGATCAAGAGAGTCCAGTGTTGATATCGACGCGGGAGAAGCAACATTCGAAGCAGTGCTAAGGGATGATTCAGGAATTCCAGCTCCGCGTTTTGCAGCGGATTGCTTGCGGTGCTCGGTGATAATGACCTGACGCATCACCTGCCCAACCAGATTGAGAAAATGGCGCCGATCATGGCAATTGACGTCAGCTGCGGTGATAACCCGAAGAAGTGATTCGTGAAGGAGTTCGGTGGTCTGTAGAGAAGATATTGAGAACTCGTTGTTCAATATCTTATGGGCCATGGAGTGGAGCTTTTTGTAAACGCGATTGAACATTTCCTTCTGATTGGACTGTTCACGATTGTAGTAAGCAGAGAGGATTGCTGTAATTCCGGATTTCAGGCATAGCGTATCGACCCAACGATGAAACCAACAATGAAAAAATGAAACAGCACAATCTACTTTTTGTAGGAATGCCTAAAAAAAGAGTCTTAAAAGGGAGTTAGGCATCTGAACGCGTTTTGGAATTATGGAATCGCGCGTCCAAACTTTGATCCTTTCGCGTAAACCTCAATTTCGACGTACATCAATGATTATTGATGTTGAGAGGTCTTGTCAATAAACAAGTTACAATGACTCAAAATGGCGAAAATCGGCGAAAAAGGGTTTTTACGAGAGAGTCAAAGTTGCTAAAAGTAGAGATGACCACCAGCTAAGATTTCCATTCTATCTTGTTCGATTTTAGAGTTTGCCAACTTTATTTGCAAAGATTCAATTATTTTTGGAACGCAGCTTTTTTTTTCCATATACGGATACATACATAGCGTGACATGTTTGTGTCAGGTTTAATAATATATAATTCTAAAAAATTGCACATGCAAACACACCAACTGTTATTTATGTGTTCTTTGGTGATGCGTTGGCGCTGAAAATTTTTACCATTTGGAGTCTATCTGCTTCGTCTCCATAAGAAGCCTTGAGACGATGTTCTTTTCTACTTTGGGGGCCTGCTTATACGAATGCTGAATAGCGAGTTTCCGTCTTCTAATAACGCAAGGCTACTCTACCGGCCATCTTGTTTCATTGGTCGGATGTGGGATATTTATCGTCTCGTGTTGGCTGTAGGATATCGCAGATATCAATGCAATATCAATCGCTTCCAGCTATAAGCATGATTGACTACGGCTATAAAAATATGAAATTTGGCATGCGCTGAATTGAATATTGAAACTACGTGTATTCAGTTTCCGGTGTGTGCTGAGTGTTGTGTATTTTTTTTGTAACTATTCAGCAAAATAATCTGCAAAAAATTTGAATTGGCGGTGTAGTTAATCAAATCTTATTTTACGCTCTTTCAAAGCGCTCAATGCCCACGTGAGACGTTTAAATTCTGTCACCATAGCTAGATTCTGTTTAGAAAGGCCTTCTGCGATACTTCGGGACCTTGAGACTGACTGCAAATGGCTAAGTCGGCGACAGTACAAAACCGGTGTGTGTCAAGATAGTTGTCGCTTATTTTTGTTCAATCACGACGCTTCCTTCCGAGGGACGTGGCGTCGCGGGTTAACGTGATGAGATGGTTCCTCAGGATTGAGGTAAACCTCTTCGATAGGATCCCAGTTCCTCGTTTTTCCACTCCATCTCTGAGGGTGTTTCTGCTTGGCCGCCTCGTAGACTTTTTGTCGTTGAGCCAGTATCACCTCATCTTCTCCAGCATGTCGCTGATTGGGTGTCAAGTAACGGATGGCGCTGTGAAGATGTTTATTGTTGTACCGGTGCACGAAGCACTCCACCCATTCTCTGGCCGCCTCGATCGAGGCGAAAGGTTTCGTCGGAAATTCCGGTCGATACTTTAGTGTTCGAAACAAAGATTCTGAAAAAGCATTGTCATCGCTCACGTGGGGACGGCTATAAGACGCTGCAACTCCTAGTTTTTCCAGCGTCGCCTGAAGCGTAGCACCCTTCATCGGGCTCCCGTTGTCTTGATGTAATACCAGCGTGTCTTTTCGTATCCCTTCCTTCTGGCATGCCATATCCACCAGATGGGCAGCATAGTCGCTGGATTCGACGTCGTATACTGAATAGCCCACGATCTTACGACTGAAGACATCCACGATCATATAGAGATAGAAAAACGTCCCGAGCACCGGCGCCTTCAGATAGGTTATATCCCAGCTCCAAACTTCGTTCGGCGCCGTGGCTTTGTGCTCGGTCGGCTTCTTGTGGGTCGAAGGCTTGGACGCTGATCGATGGGTATTGAGCTGCTCCTCATTCAGGATCCGATAGAACGATGACTCACTCGCTACATACACGCCTTG
>Ga0190284_1000737_pt1 | contig 16828 bp, 12 predicted proteins | sample 48691812_MG_FD_161668 | JGI IMG/M metagenome (GOLD analysis project Ga0190284, IMG submission 161668) | Hydrothermal vent microbial mat bacterial communities from Southern Trench, Guaymas Basin, Mexico - 4869-18-1-2_MG | ecosystem: Environmental > Aquatic > Marine > Hydrothermal vents >...
GTTAACTAATCAACCAGTCAACAACCCCGCGGTTGGATTGCTGAAAATCGGTCAGTTTGAGTAATTAAATACATCTCCGGAGAATCGTCCGAACATGACAATAATCCCACGAGACAATACCCCCCCCTGTCATTCCCAGCACTTATTTGCCATGCTCCAAAATAGTTGTTGATTTAAATAAAGAGACTTACGATATTCTATACTCTTGCAAATAAGTGCTGGGGGTATTTGGGCCTTGGTCTTTTTTTTCGGATTTCGTCATTCGTTTCCTTACTTGCCTGTTGCCTATTCGCCTTGGTGCGGGTATTTTTAGCGTGTCCGATTGGCGGGCGTTTTTGGTTGACGAAGGTGGGCGGTTATGATTTCGCGGATTCATTCGAGCATACTTCAGGGTATCGACGCCATTGGCTGTGAGGTCGAGGCTGATGTCGCCCGCGGCGGGATGGGCGACCTGAAACTCGTGGGCCTGGTAGAGACGTCCGTCAAGGGGACGCTCTCGCGAATCCGGGCTGCTATGCGAAACTGTGGCTACGATTGGCCTGGCCCGAAGATTACCATCAACCTCGCCCCAGCTGACGTTCGCAAAGAGTCCGCTGCGTATGAGTTGCCCATCGCCCTGGCGGTGATGGTAGCCAGTGGTCAGGTTGCAGCGGAGAAGGCTTGCGAGTATCTCATGCTGGGCGAGCTGGCGTTGGACGGGCGACTCAGGCCCGTCAAAGGTTCCCTCGCCTCGGCGATGCTCGCAGCAAAGCAAGGCCTGCGCGGCGTTATTCTGCCAGCTGAGAATGCCTCCGAAGCCGCGGTCGTCGAGGGTCTCGACATTATCGGCGTAAAATTTCTGTCCGAAGCGGTGGGGTTTTTGAACGACCAACTGCCCCTGGACGCCACAGCGGTGGACCTGGACGAAGTTTTCGCCCGGGCTGCGACCTACGAAGCCAACTTCGCCGACGTCCGAGGCCAGGAGGCTGCCAAACGCGCACTTACCGTCGCTGCGGCGGGGCATCATAACATCCTGCTGATAGGCCCGCCAGGCTCGGGCAAGACCATGCTCGCCAAGCGAATCCCCACTATTCTGCCAGCTCTGACCCTAAGCGAGTCGCTGGAAACCACGCGGATATATTCCTCGCGAGGCATGCTCGATCCGGGCCAAAGTTTGCTCGCGATTCGCCCCGTCCGCACGCCGCACCACTCCAGCAGTGCCGCCGCCCTGGTTGGCGGGGGTGTTATTCCCCAACCTGGTGAAATTTCACTCGCCCATCATGGTGTCCTGTTCCTCGACGAGTTTCCCGAGTTTGCCCGCTCGACGCTGGAGATGATCCGCCAGCCTTTGGAAGATGGCCAGGTTACTATCCCGCGGGTGCACAGCACGATGAAATTCCCCGCGGCGATTATGCTTATCGCGGCGATGAACCCTTGCCCGTGCGGCTACTATACCGACCCGAAGCGACCTTGCAAATGCTCGCCGTTCCAAGTGGAAAATTATCTCAACCGAGTGAGTGGCCCGCTGATAGACCGCATCGATATCCACGTCGAAGTGCCCCCCGTGCCCTGGCGGGAACTCCGCAGCGACCAGCCAGGTCTAAGCAGCGAACAGATGCGACAAACGGTCTCGCGCGCAAGAAAAATTCAGCGACAGCGGTTCGGCGATAATGGTTGTACGACCACCAACGCCAATATGTCGCCGCGACAGGTGCGACAATTCTGCAAGCTGGACGAGGCGGGGGAAACGCTGCTGAAACAAGCTATGACGGAACTGGGCCTGTCCGCCCGGGCACACGACAAGGTGCTGCGAATAGCTCGCACCATAGCTGACATGGAAAACCAGCAAAACCTCCAGGCCCACCACCTGGGCGAAGCGATCCAATACCGCCGACTCGATCGAAAACTGTGAAATTTTAGGGAATAGGGAAATATGGAAATTTGGGTGCCATGCTTCTGCTTGCAGAAGCATGTTTTTCGCCGACAATCAATACCTTGCACGCTTTTGCAAAAGGATTCTGACTTCTGAATCCTCAGCTCGCTATTTCTCGCCAGCCTGCGTTTATTTGTTCCAGCAAGCTGATGACATCTGCGATGGCTCGTTTGTCTTTTCTCATGCTGGCGAAGACGAGATGTTCTTGCATGAACAGGTAGAGTCTCCGCAGATTCTCTGCTATTTCCCCGCCAGCCTGGACGTCCAGCGAGCTGTTAAGTTCGTTTATGATAGCCAGGGCTTTGTCGATTTTCAGACCTTTTTCCGCAAAGTCGTTCCGCTCTATCGCAGCGAGGGCTTCCTTGAGAAAACGGATAGCTCCGTCGTAAAGCATCACGACGATTCGCCCAGGCGTTTGGGTGGTTACGGAGTTGGCTTTGTACTCGCTGACTGCATTAAAAGGCATGGGTTTATCCTTGGAACAAAGTTATCCCAGCACTTATTTGCGAAATTTTATGGCTGGGCAGTATGGTTATTAACCTACCAACTGCTCAGAAACATGGCAAATAAGTGCTGGGTCAGTTATCAGTAACAGCAAAAGAAAAAGTTTTCGCGTTTTTTCGCGATTTTCGTAGTTTCTTTTTTCTTTTTCTTTTTCTGTTTCAAAAAATCCGTGGTTATCTGTGTTTATCCGTGGTTCTTTTTTCGTTGTTGTTTAGTCGCTGGATTTGCTGCTGTTTATTGATGAGAACAGCGCGCTGAATTGGCCTGACTGAGCTTCCATCAATGCCAGTGCGGCTTCGAGTCTGGCGAATTTCGCTTCGTATCGTTCTTGTTTGTCGATGAGTCTACCTTCCATGATATCCATTTTGGTATTGAGTTCATCGATAGCGTCGCTGTAGGTGTCGTCCCTGATCTCGAAAGGCCCGGTGGAGCTAAGCAGTTCGTCCGCGATGTCGTAGATAGCTCCACCCAGGCCCTGTTGCAGTCTGACTTCGTGCGTTTGGCTGGCGCTCGACCCGTCCCATGTTACAGCCACCTCAAGCCCGGCCTCGGCGTTGCCGGTGATACCCGTTATCTTGTTGCCATCGATGGTAGCTGCCCGCCAGGTTGTATCGCCGCTGTTTCGTATCCACGCGGCGGTGAGCGTACCTGCGCCATCGAAGTCAGCCTTCACCTCGTAGGTACCCTGCCCGGTAGACTCCAACGCGCTGTTGAATTGCAGATAGTTGCTGTCGGTAACGCCCCGCTGGTCGGCGCCAATAAACTGGATAACCTCGTCGTAATTGTCTTGCAAAGCTTCGCTCAGCGTGTCGGTGTCCAGCGAGAGTTGGCCTTCCTTGTCAAGCTCCAAGCCAATGTGCGACGCCATCGCTATATCGTCAGCCGGGCCGCTGAAACCCGGCAGCACGCTGGTGAGGGAGTTTCGGATAGCGTTTATCACGCCTCGCATGGTCGAGTCTCCCTGAAGCTCGCCGCTGGTTTCCGTCTCGGTGTCGTAGCCCGTGTGCAGGTCGATGGTATCGACGATGCTGTTGTAGCTATCAACGATGCCCTGCAGGCTGGAGGAGATGGAACTGTCGTCTCTGGAAAGGGTTATGGTCGCCTCGCCAGTGCCGGTAATGTTCAGCGTAACCCCCGGCAGGACGTCGGAGACGCTGTTCGAGCTGCTGGACATCCAGGGCGTCGGGTCGGACGGGGCGGGATAGCCATCGATGCGGAACTGGGCGTCCTGGGCATTTTGGGCGGTGGTGAAGTCCGCGGTGTCAAACCCATTGATGGTCGTGTTGGCGTCGTCGATGGTAACCGTGTAGTCCGCTCCGGTTTTATCCCCAGCCAGGACAAGATGATACGTGCCATCGTGCTTGATGATATTAGCTGAGACGCCCGGGTTGCTGCCGTCGTTGTTTATCAGCTCAGCCAAGTTGGCCAGGGTGGTGTCCGTCGAGGTGTAGACCGTGCGGGTTTGGCCATCGTAAGTGTATACAAACGCACCGGTTGCGACGTCCGTGCCGTCGGTATTGTTCCAGTCGGATGCTCCGTCTGCGAACTCGGCGATGGCTGTGCCGCTCTCCAGCGTCGCCGTCAGCTCCCCAGCTCCGCGTGTCTTGGCGGTGAAACCCAACGCGTAAGGCCCAGCTCCGCTAACTGACGCAGCGTCGTACTCCGCGGCCTCCTGAGAGGCGACGTTGATGAGCGAGACGACCTCGTTGAGAGTGTAAGCCTTGCTGCCTTCGAATGTTACTTCGATTTCATCCTCACCGCCGATTTGGAATTTGTAGGTTGCGCCGTCAGCTGCGGTGGTGAACCAGGTCGCCTCGGCGTCAGCGACGGTGTTGAGGTTCAGCGAGGTGGAGATGCTTCCGCCGGCGCCTACTTTCGTGTCCTGGTAGGTCGTGCCGGCGTCGTGGACGATTCTTTGCGAGGTAGCCAACTGGTCGATCGTAACGCTGTGCGAGCCTGGCAAGGCTCCGCTGGTGCTGCTGATTTCGACGACGTCCGAGTCGCTGGTGGAGCTTTTCACCGCCCGCAGGTCAGCGGTGGACCGCATCTCAGAGACCTGACTTTTCAGGTTATTTATGGTGTTTCGGATGGCCAGGACGCTGGCGCTCTTGGCTTGGTAGTCCGCGACATCGGCGCTCATGCGGTTATACGGGCGGTATTCCGCAGCCATCAGACCTTGGATGAGGACGCTGTAGTCGATTCCGGAGAGTACTCCACCCATCGATAATGTTGACATTGCCGTTCTCCTGCGATTCTTCCGACGACTCGGTGTCGTCTAATCAGATTATCGCAGCCAAGGTGGAATACTTGAGGGCCGGGCGAGATTTTTATTCGGCAAATAGGCAGTAGGAGTCCACGGATTACACGGATTTTTAGAAGAAGATTACACGGATTCTTTTTTTTATCAAAAATAATCCGTGAAATCTGTTTTTAATCCGCGAAATCCGTGGACTGCTGTTGCAATTTGTTGCCCGATTGTGCTTTAGTGTCATACGAAAAAATCCGATAATGGGTAATGTAAGGTTTCATTGCAAGTTACAGGAAGGTTGTACTTTTGATAAACTTAACCGCAGGCCGAGATATCGTACACCGTTGGGACGGGAACCCGCTGGTTTCCATTTCCGACCTGAGCTTCCGGTGCAGCGATATCCACAACGCCGGCATCGCCAAGCTCAATGGCGACGTTATGATGCTGCTGAATATCGAGTCGCTCCAGGGCCATAATCTGTTCTACCGCGCCCGCAGCAGAGATTGCATCAACTTCACGGTCGACCCCAAGCCTTTCATGGCTCCGCCCACCAGCGGCCCGCGTGCCATCTACGAAACCTTCGGGATTCGCGACCCGAGGATAACGCCGTTGGACGGCAAGTATTATATCACCTACGTCGCTGACAGCGAGCTTGGCATGAGGCTGGGCCTGGCCTGCACGAAAGACTTCCAGGACGTCGAGTTTCTGGGTTATGTGTCGCAGCCTGACGTTAAAAACGGCGTGTTGTTCCCGCAGAAAATCGATGGCCGATATGCCCTGCTCAAAAGACCCGCAGGTGGAAATCTCTGGATGAGCTTCTCCGAAGACCTCGACTTCTGGGGCGACGAACAAGTTATAATGACCACACGAGGCGGCTACTGGGACGCCAGCCGAATCGGGGCAGCTGCGGTACCTATCGAAATAGACCAGGGTTGGCTGTTGCTGTATTACGGAGCCAAGGACACCTCAGCGGGGCCTTTGGTCAGGCTCGGAGCGGCCATCCTCGACCGCGAAGACCCGTCGAAAGTTATCGCCCGGTCGGACATTCCCATCCTGAGCCCGCGCGAAAAATACGAGCGCGTCGGCGATATTCCCAACATGGTCTTCTCGTGCGGCGCCATCGTCCGCGACGAGGAGGTCTGGGTCTATTACGGAGCCAGCGACAGTTGCATCTGCCTGGGCACCGCCCGGATAGACGAAATAACCGAATTCTGCCTGGCCTGTGCGGTCGTGCAGGACTACATGCATTCGATGGAGGATAAGTAAGATGGCTATCCGACACGGCATAGACCTGCTGCAACGTTGGCGGCGGAACCCTATCCTCACGCTCGAAGATATTCCCTATCGGTGCAACACCGTTTTCAACGGCACGCCGGTCAAGGTGAAGGATACGTACTATCTCATCATCCGCATCGAAGGCCAACAGGGATATTCCTTCTTCGCCCTGGCCCATAGCGGCGACGGGCTGCACTTCGAGGTCGAGCCGACGCCGTGCATGATGCCAAGCAAGCACGAGCCTTGGAAAACGTGGGAAGAAAACGGCATCGAAGACCCCAGGCTGACTGTTATCGACGGGAAGTACTATATAATGTACACCGCCGTGAGCGGGCATGGCCACTATATCGCGCTGGCCCAGACCGAGGACTTCCACAGCTACGAGCGGATCGCGATAATATCCGAGCCGGGCAACAAAGACGGCGTGCTGTTCCCCGAGAAAATCAATGGCCTGTACACCAGGCTCGATCGGCCTTATGGTAAGGGCGTGGGGTCTATGTGGGTGTCATATTCGCCGGATTTGAAACACTGGGGTAAGAGCGAACTGGTCTGCGCGCCTCGGCCCAGATTCTGGGACCAGTTCCGCATCGGTGCATCAGCTCCGCCGATTCTGACAGACCACGGCTGGCTTGAGATTTATCACGGTGTGAAGATGACCTCGGCTGGGCCTATATATCGCATCGGCACGATAATGCTGGGCCTCGAAAATCCCGCCCGCGTTGTAGGCCGATGCGTCGAGCCATTGCTCTCGCCAAGAACGGACTACGAACGCGTCGGCGACGTGGGCAATGTCTGCTTCGCCTGCGGAGCTATCGTTGAAGAAGACAACACCGTGAAAATATACTATGGAGCAGCGGACACGTCTATCTGCGTAGCGATGACCACCATGAACGACCTGGTAGAATCCTGCCTGGAATGCACCGACGAAAAAACCTGCGTAGGCGGCACGCATTTTTAAAAGCAGGGAATAGGCAAACAGGGAACAGGTATCCACGGGTTACGCGGATTTTTTTGCAGAAGATTACACGGATTTTTTTTTGATTAAAAAAAGGATTGGGTGCCATGGCCGCGTGAAAGGGTTCAATAATTTGTTCGCAAGATTGATACATCGAGGCTGTAGCCACAGCGACAACGCTTATCTTTACCTAAAGCTGAGACAAGCCTCGCTACCGGACGAACTAAAAGTCCCCGCGATCCAAAAGTAGCGGAGAGCCTTTTTTTATGGCCAAAGCCACAGCTGAGGGCGGCTGTGCTGCATGATGGTTGGTTTTGGGGAGTACTAGCTTTTGAGTTCGGCGAAGAGGGTCAGGTCGTTGGCGTCGGTTATGGTTACGGCTGTGTATTGGCCTGTGAGTTTTTCAGCTCCGGTGAAGACCACGATGTGGTCGCCGGTCGTTCTGCCCATGAGTTGCACCTGGCCTGGCTTGGTGGCGGGTTGCTTGCTGCTGCGTCTGCTCGGACCCGTAACCAGCACCGCCATGTCCCGCCCGATGTACTTGCGATGATGCGCCAAGCCTACTTGTTTTTGCACAGCCAGCAGTTCATTGTTGCGTCGTTTTTTGACATCGTCCGGCACGGAGTCTGTCAGCTTGGCAGCGGCTGTGCCGGGCCTGGGCGAGTATTTGAAGATGAACGAATTCTTATACCCACTGCGCCGGATGAGTTCCGCGGATGCTTGGTGGTCGTCTTCCGTCTCGCCGGGGAAGCCCACGATAAAGTCGCTCACGATCGACACATCCGGCACGGTCAGCCTGGCTTGGTCGATGAGTTCGTCGTACTGGCTTCGGGTGTATTGGCGGTTCATAGCCTGGAGCATCGCGTCTGAGCCGGACTGGGCGGGGACGTGGATATACGGGCAGAGGTTGGGCAGGTCTCGCATGGCGTGGAAGATGTCTGGCCCGAAGTTTTTGGGATGGCTGGTTACGAACCTGAGCCTGGCCAGGCCTGGCAGGGGGGACAGCAGGGCGAGCAAATCGCTGAAGCGGGTCGTCCACTCGCCGGCGGCGTGGCGGTAGCTGTTGACGGTTTGGCCTATGAGCGTTATCTCGCTTCGCCCGGCGTCGATGAGTTTTTTGACCTCCTCGACGACGGCTTGGGGGGCTCGGCTGGTTTCAGGCCCGCGGACGAACGGGACTATACAGTAGCTGCAAAAGTTGTCGCAGCCTCGCATCACGCGGACGAATGCCTGGGCGGAGTTTGCGGAGTTTCCGCTGGCCGGGTCTCGCCCGGCGTCGAGAGTTTCCATGCTGCCCATCGCCAAATTTTCGCGCCCGGCGAGGTTGCGAGCTTCCCCGCGACCCGGGTCTACCGCGACCGACGACCGACCAGCCCGGGCAGATTCGATAAGCTCCGGCAGCATGAACAACTGGCCTGGCGCGCAGACGATGTCCACGCCGGCGAATTTTTTGGGCAGTTTCTCGCCCAGCCTCTGGGCCATGCAGCCCAGGACTCCGACGATTGGCCCAGCCCCGCTGCGTTTACGAACGACGTCAGCACCTAGCCGAGAGAAAACTTTCTGCTCGGCGTGGTCGCGCACGGAGCAGGTGTTGTACAGCACAACGTCAGCCCCCTGACGGTCAGGCGTAATACCATAGCCAGCCTGTCGCAGCAGCTCGACCACCAGCTCGCTGTCGAGCCTGTTCATCTGACAACCCATTGTCTCAATAAATATTTTCATAGGAATAGAAACGGACTAACACGAATGTTTTTCAAGTAATCAGTAATCAGCCGAGTGCCGTGGTTGCCGGGTGCCGTGGTTGCGGTGTTTGCAACCACGGTTTTTTTATGCCACGACACAGCCGGGTGCCGTGGTTGCGGTGTTTGCAACCACGCTTTTTTTATGCCACGACACAGCCGGGGGTGGCTATGCCACCATTATCTCTCCGGCACGTCCAGGACATACATCCAGTGATATTCCGGGCAGGTTGCCTGGTCCAGGCCCATGTCCACATTTGCTCGGACTGCCAGCCCGGCGTCGCGGAAGAACCATCGCCAATCGTCGTGCTTGCGGAAGTTGTGCGCCCCGGGCCCGGCCTGGCTTAGCACCTCGTTGAACAGCCAATCGAAAAACATGTTGAACTGCCGTTGCGTCTCGTTGAGGTGAATGGATTCGATGACGACGATTCGCTTGCGCGTTACGCGGATGACCTCCGCCAGAACGTCGCTGGGCTGGTCGCAACGGTTCAACACGCAGTTCAGCAGCGTCATGTCGAACGACTTGTCCCCCAGCGGAATGGCTAGGCCATCGTACAACATAAAGGGCAGCGTCGTTTCGTTGCGGTCGACGGTATCGATTAGCTGAACTCGCGCGATCTCCCCGGCGAATGTTTCCCCCAGCCTGCCGTTACCGCAACGAACTTGTAGCAGGCTGTCCATGCCGACGGCGTAAGGCTCAATCCGCGAGTGCATCTCGGCGGGCCTGTTTTTCAGGCTCTCAGCCAGCCTGGCTGGGAGATTCAGGTCGGCTAGGGTTTCACGGACGCGGGCGGAGTTTGCATTCAGCAGGGCGTGGTCCGGCAAGGTTGGGCAGAGGGCGAAAATATCCCCCACCGCCCGCTCGGCCTGGCCTGGCTCGATGTCGAGATTCTCCAGCAATTGGCCTAGGAATCGCCGAGCGTTTCGCATGGCCTGGGCACCGGCAGTGGCGTCTTTGGTTTGCTGGGCGTCGGTTTGTTTATCAGCCTGGGCCCCGCTGGGCTGGGTGCCGAGGTTCAAAAGTTTGTCCAGCCCGGTCATCAGAAACACCTGCCGAACGTTTGGCTGAAGGTTTCGCAGCTCCAGGGTTCTGCCCTTGGCTGTGAGTCTTTTGTAGCTCATGATAATCGTGCCAAGCCCCGCGCTGGTTATCATATCGACACCGCCAAGGTCCAGCACGACCCGCCCGGGACAGCTATGCTCCGCCCGGTCCAGCTCGACCGCCAGCCCGTCAGCGCCCCGGCTATCGATATCGCCAGCCAAGTTCAAAACAACATCGTCATCATGGAAGTCAGTAGAAATCCGCATCAAATCTCCGTTTCTTAAGTTGTCCGTAATCAGTTGTCGGTTATCAGTAAAAGCAAAAAAAAGAATGGATTCCCGCTTTCGCGGGAATGACAAAAAAACAATTTCGCGTTTTTTCGCGTCTTTCGTAGTTGCTGTTGTTTCTGTTGCTGTTTTTGCTTTTACTGATAACTGATAACTTTCTTTTCTTGTTTTACGCTCTGCTGGCGGCGAAAACTGCTGATGCTTTTTTGAGGACGTCTTCTATTTCCTCCAGCGGTATCTGGCAGGCTGCGTCGGACAGGGCGTTATCCGGATCCGGGTGTGTCTCGATGAACAGCGCGTCAGCTCCAGCTGCTATTGCAGCCCAGGCCAGCACCGGCGCGTATTGTCGCTGCCCGCCGGATGCGTTGCCAAGCCCGCCGGGCTGTTGCACCGAATGCGTCGCGTCAAAAACCACCGGCGCGAACTCTTGCATTTGCGGGATGGATCGCATGTCGTTGATGAGACTGTTGTAGCCAAAGAAAGTGCCGCGCTCGGTCAGCAGGACGTCCTGCGACCCCGCCGCTTTGACCTTCTCGACAGCATTGCCCATATCCCACGGAGCCATGAACTGCCCCTTCTTTATATTGATAGGCCGGCCCGTCTGGCCCGCAGCTATCAGCAGATTAGTCTGCCTGCAGAGAAAGGCTGGTATCTGCAAACAGTCAGCCACTGCTGCGACTTGCGGCACCTCGGCTGGCTCGTGAATATCGGTGAGCACGGGCAGGCCAAGCTGCTCTTTCACTTGGCCCAGCCAGGCCAGGCCCGTTTCTATACCCGGGCCTCGATACCCCGAGCCGCTCGAGCGATTGGCTTTGTCGAAGCTGGCTTTGAAGACATACCCCAGCCCCAGCCTGCTGCAAATATCCCTCACCCGGCTCGCCACGCCCATGCAGATATCCAGACTCTCGGCCATGCACGGGCCTGCTATTACAGACAATCCGCCCCCGCCAAACTCGACGGGGCCTATGCGGGAAATCTTGCTCGGGAGATTATCGTTATCAACTGAGGTCATAGCGGTGCTTCCTTCCAGGGCGGCACAAAGTTCCAAATGCCAGAGCTGTACGTCTCTGGCGGGACTATCAAACTCATCTTAACCGGCGAGACGGAAATGTCCAACGGCGTGGCAGGCCCGACGTCGCCGTCCATCTGGCAGGGCAGCGGGTTTTCCGTTTCGATGTGGACAGTCTTGGCTGGGCGGTAAATCACGTCGCCCTTCAGCGGATGTCGTCTCAGCATCGTCCAGGCTGCGTGCCACAACAGCCCCGTCTGCCGGCTGCACTCGAATATCACCAGGTCCAACAGCCCGTCGTTGAACTTGGCGTCTCTGCATATTCTCAGCCCGGTGGCGTAGCGAGAGACGTTGCCCACAAACACAAGCCCACGCCCGCTGAAAACTTCCTGCCCGTCCGCCAGGACGCGGATGTCGGGAAAATCGTGTTCCCAAAATGTCCGCCAGACAGGCCAAAAGTAGCTCAGATACGATATGTGTCCCGTCCGCGAAGCTGAGAGCCTGCGGACGACCTCGGCGTCGAACCCCACCCCGATAATCGAGTGAAACGTTTGGCCATTGATAACGCCGACGTCGCAGAGCATTATTTCCCCATATTCCAGCAGCTCGACCAGCCTGGCTGGGCTGCGCGGTATTCGCAGCTCCTTGGCTAGGAGATTCTCCGTCCCAGCTGGGGCTACGAGCATCGGCACATCGCTGCCAGCCAGGCCATTGGCTATTTCGTTGGCCGTGCCGTCGCCGCCCCATGCTATCACCGCCGAGGCCTGGGGCGCTATCTCGTTGGCGTACCTCGCTGCGTCGCCGGCATGACGGGTAACATATTCCACAAGCTCATGCCCGCCCCGACGAATCCTGCTGCGAAGCTCAGGCAACAGCAGCCGGGTCCCGCCATATCCGCTATGGGGATTGATAATAAGGTAGATCGGCTTGTCGTTGACCCGAGCGTCTTTCATATATGCCTCTGCGTGCAGGAGAAAACATTATTTCGGATTTTAGATTTCGGATTTCGGATTGTTTCACGACCAAGCCCGATCCGCAATTTGAAATCTGAAATGCTCTTCCGGCGTTCAATTCTATTTGCAGTCCAGGCCTGCATCGCTATAATACTCCGATTCAGCTGGCACTGCAACGCCCGCTGAACATGAACGAATTATTCGCAGCAGATATCAGGAGCAGAAAAAATGACGCAAGCCTCTATGGACACCGTAGCGGAAGTAGCAGCCAAGGACATCTGGTCGTTGGAAACCTATCAGGAGCTGATCTCGCAATTGTTCGAGACCACCGACTCGATAAGAAAGTTCCGCGAGATCGTAGCTGACATCGAAGCGCAGAACCCCTCGCCCAGCGGAGCTTCCGCCCTGAAGGTGGGCATCGCGCGATACATCCTCTGTCGCTACGACCAGGCTATCGAAGCTCTGGACGCCGCGACAGACAACAAAGACAGATTCTACTTCCTGGGCCAATGCTACCGGGCTATGCGAAAGTATGACCAGGCCCGCGAGGCATTCGACCGCGCCAAGGCCAAGGGCTGGGGCGACGATATCGACGTGCTTATCGTCGAGTGCCTGGCCATGGCCGGGCGGATCGACCAGGCCAAGGTCGCGGTGAACAGGCTCCAGCGAGCCCTGGGCCAGAGCGACGATATTTTCTATCTCACGGGTCTGCTGCAGGAAATCACAGGCCAATGCGAGGAGGCTATCAAGTCCTACGATCAGGCTCGGAACAACCGCATACACCCCGAAGCGACGTTCAGGCTGGCCTATCTGCTGGACCTCCACGGCGAGGAGGAAGAAGCCCTGGAACTCTACGAGGAGTGCTTAGCCCAGCCTCCCGTCTACGCCAACGCGCTGCTGAACATGGCTGTGCTTTACGAAGACAAAGGTCAATATGACCAGGCTACGAAGTGCCTCCAAAAACTCCTGGCCTCCTGCCCAAACCACCCCCGGGCCAGGCTGTTTCTGAAAGATGCCCAAGCCTCGACGGGTATGTACTACGACGAAGACCAAGCCAAAATTATCGCCAAGCGAAACGCCGTGCTGGATATCCCCGTAACCGATTTCGAGCTGTCCGTCCGGGCGAGGAACTGCCTGAAGAAAATGAATATCCGATCCTTGGGCGACCTTGTCCGCACGAGCGAGCCAGACCTGCTGGACTATAAAAACTTCGGCGAAACATCGTTGAAGGAAATCAAGGAAATGCTCTCCGCCAAGGGCCTCAGGCTGGGTCAATACGCCGAGGACGGCGAGGGCTTCCACCTGCTGGACGATGACGAAGACCTCGATTTCGACGAGCCGGACGAAGAAACCCGAGCCAAGCCACTTGAGCAAATAGAGTTTTCCGTCCGAGCCAAACGCGTGCTGGAACAGCTCGGCGTCTCGACCATAGGCGAGCTGGCAGACAAGACCGAAGCCGAGCTGATGGAAATCAAAAACTTCGGCCAAACCAGCATGAGCGAAATGAGACAAAAACTAGCCGAGTTCGGACTGGACTTCAAAGAAGAATAAACTAAAAGTTATCAGTTGTCAGTTATCAGTAAAAACAGCAAAAACAAAAACAACAGCAACAGCAACAAAAACAAAAACAAAAACAGCAAAAACAACAGCAACTACGAAAGACGCGAAAAACGCGAAATTGTTTTTTTGTTTTTGTCATTCCCGCGCAAGCGGGAATCTATTCTTTTTTTGCTTTTACTGATTACTGGCAACTGATTGCTGATAACTTTTTTTACAATAATCCGTGTTTCTCGGTGTTCATCCGTGGTTCGCTGTTTTTTGTTTTTTTAATTAGTGCTCATTAGTGTCCATTAGTGGTTCTCTGTTCCCGGTTACAGCAGAATGAAACGCGACCAAATATATGCTGGTTTCAGGCGACTTGCCCCAGCCTTGCCGATAGTGCTGCTGCTCTTGGCTTGCCTGGCTGGCTCGCTGATTCTCTCCAGTTGCAAAAAGCCCGCTCTCGTCGCCCCCGCTGTGCCGCAAAAACCGCTCAAATTCCAAGGCCTGCCGAACGTCCGGGTTCGTCTGACGTCCAGACCGGTAAAATCAGCAGAGGTCTACACCACAGGCCGATACCGCATACTGCTCGACGCGGTTCAGGTGCGCCAAAGCCCAGGCCCGATGAAAAAAACGCTCTGCACCAGACGTCCAGGCCAATGGATTTTAAAGCTTCGGGACGAAGGCAAGACGGATAAAAAACAGCCAGGCCTGGCGAAAAAACTGCTCGGCAAGAAACTTACGATTATCCCTATCGACAGCTACGTCGGCTATGGCAAGAAAATATACCGCGGCAAACTGAACCTCATCTCCGCCGGGGAAAAAGGGTTCCACGTCCAAAACGACCTGGACATGGAAAGCTATCTTGCCAGCGTCGTAGCCAAGGAACTCTACGCCAACTTCCACCCCCAAGCCTATCGCGCCCAAGCCATCGCCGCCAGAACCTACGCCCTGTTCGAGCTTGCCACAAGGGGCCAACGGCGGAACTTCGACGTCTACGATTCGCAAAAGTCGCAAGTCTATGGTGGCATGTTGGCTGAGACCGACAAGAGCTGGAAATCCGTCCGCGACACGCATGGCCAGGTGCTGACATACAACCAAACCGGCCAGGATAAAATTTTCCTCACGCAATTCTCAGCCTGCAACGGCGGGTGGGTCAACGGCGCCGAGGTACTGCGAAACGTCAAGCAACCAATCCCACCCCAAGCCGGCGGGCAGGAAGATAACTGGGGCAAGGCCTGCCCGCGATATACGTGGAAGCCGGTGAAAATCGACAAGCAAGACCTCTTCCGCGCGCTGGCGAAAAATTATAAACGCATCGCGGCACTTGGCGACCTGAAGGAACTTCGCGTCAAAAGCAAAACCAGCTACGGTCGGCCCATCTGGCTGACGGTCGTCAACTCCAAGGGCCAAGCCGTGCCCGTCAGGGCAGAGGACGTCCGCCTGTGCCTGCTGCGGTCTGATATCCCCGCAGCAAAAAAACTCTACTCCATGAATTGCGCAATCCGCGACCTGGGCCAAGCTATCGAATTCTATGACGGCAAAGGTTTTGGCCACGGCGTGGGGATGAGCCAATGGGGAGCCGAAGCCATGGCACGCGGCGGACTCTCAGCCGAGCAGATACTAAACTTCTACTACCCAGGCTCGAAAATCTCCCTGGCCTATTGATTTTTCCATCGCCTGGGTTGGTTAATATCGCGATCGGGCGACGGATATTTTGGGCCTCATGCGGTTTACGAAAAAATATCGCAGGGCGTCTATTTGGTGGTCCGGGCCGTCTTTTACAGGCTTGTCCGGGTCGCCCGGCGTTCCAGGCGCGGGGTAGTGGTAGCTGTTGAAAGACTCGATCAGCCTCTTGCATCGCGGGTGAATGTACAGCCGGGCCTCTCCCGCAGCCGGGGCCAGGGCGGCGCGGATAAGCTCCAGCCCGTCGACGATATTACTGCTGCGAGAGACGCACGGAATGCCAGCTTCTGCCAATCGGAAACGACCCTGGCTGCGGGAAACTGGGGGTTGCTCTACAGGGTTACGTCGCCTAAAGTTTCTAATGCCGCCTGGACTTGCTATTTCTTATATTCCTTGAACGCTCTTGTCAATTCATCAAAACTCTTTGGTTGATATTGCTGAAAACTTTCTTCATCAACAAAAACATAGTCATATTTAATGTCTGGTTTTGCGTTGTTGATATCAACACACCACTGTTTTAACCGTTCCATTTTCAAGGGCACATCAAGGTCTTCTAGCCCTTTCGTTTCAACAATAAAGATTTCTCTCTCCGATGTTCTAACAATAAAGTCTGGATAATAATTAGATATATTGCCATCAGCATTGACATAATCGATCTTAAAGCCTACGGCAAAATAATTCTTCGCATAGGAAATAATATCATCACATTTTTCGAGAAAAGTGGCAAATTCTAATTCCAGATGACTGTCGCCAATCATTTTATTGAAAACGCTTTTCTTTGGGATAAGATATCCCTGTTCTTTAGCTACGAACGGGCGCGTTTTTCTAAGCTTTATATAATCCCGTATTTCTGCGTCACCCTTGTCTTGCACGGTTAAATCGTTAATCTGTTTTTTGAATGTTTCCACCAAAGTTTTAGTAGCTTGAAGTTCGGATAGATTCCGTAAGGTATTTAAACTGTCAAAGTCCACCGTTTTGTCAAACAACTCATTCTGAATAAAAGCTTTTACCTTCTCATACAATACATCATACCCGCTCACTAATTTCAAATCTTTCATTATGCTTTGAGTAAAATAACCAATCACTGAGCGATAATCTGTAACGCCCGTTGTATTCAGCGTCGTTGTATGACTAATCTCCCCATTGGTAATATCCCTGAAGACAATTTCTCGTTGCTGCTCGTCGCTGAACTCAAGGTATGCAACTTTTGTATGACCAAACTGGGCGATGTTCAAACTTTCAAGATTTTTATACTCCCGATAGATTCTTGGGGTCAGCACTGGAATTTCAATATCCAGTTTTTCAATATCCTTGTTTGTGTTTTCGTTATCAATTTCGACGATGATTGGCGTTTTGGGTTCTGTTCCCTCGCCCATCGCCTTGCGTTCCAGTTCAACGCCTTCTGATTGGATAGACTCTACAAAGTCCATAAAGGCATCGGTTCCTACGACGCTGACATATTCCTGAACATTGTTACCGGGATACATCTTGCGCAAACCGCGACCTAATGTCTGCTCCGGCAGGATATTGCTCTTGGCTGAATAAGCTCTAAGCCCCACGATGGTAGTAACATTTTTGACATCCCAGCCCTCTTTCAACATCATCACTGATACGATGGCTTTGTAGGGACTATCCCATCCGTCAATGTCATTTGCCTGTTTGCGAAGTTTTTGCAGTTC
>Ga0190284_1000738_pt1 | contig 16817 bp, 18 predicted proteins | sample 48691812_MG_FD_161668 | JGI IMG/M metagenome (GOLD analysis project Ga0190284, IMG submission 161668) | Hydrothermal vent microbial mat bacterial communities from Southern Trench, Guaymas Basin, Mexico - 4869-18-1-2_MG | ecosystem: Environmental > Aquatic > Marine > Hydrothermal vents >...
ACACGCACCTCACCGTGCCGCGTTCTTTTCGCAAGAAGCCACCGGCTGGATGCCTGCTGCACAAGGCCGATCTCGCATCGGACGAAACTGAGCAGCGCGAGGGATTCTGCGTGACCAAGCCATTGCGAACACTGGTTGACGTGGCCGGCACGGAGCGCGTCCCGCAGGACCAACTGAGCCAAATCGTTGTGCAAGCGCTCAGCGAAGGGCTCGTTCGCCGCGCAAAACTCGACGCGGTTGTGCGGCAGGAGCCGCCGCACTTGCGTCTCGCGCGTGCTCTTTCAGCCGCCGGATGATGCACACATGGCCCGATCCTTCTCCAGTCCAGCCGCGTTTCGCCAGGCACTGGAACGCCGGCTCAAGACCGCATCAGAGGAACGCAACGTTCCGCTGAACACGCTACGGTTGAAGTTCCTCATCGAGCGATTGCTCGCACGTCTGTTCGCACACCCCAATCCGCCGTGGTTGCTGAAGGGCGGCTACGCGATGGAGCTGCGCTACCGCCCGCACGCGAGAACGACGAAGGACATCGACCTCAGCGTCGCCGCCGACGAGCACACGGCCGATCTGGAGAGTCGACTTGAACGGATTCGCGACGAGCTACAAACGGCGGCGGACGTCGACCTGGGGGACTACCTTACCTTCCGCATCGCGACTCCACGAGCGGAGCTTCTCGGCGCACCGCAAGGCGGAGCGAGGTTTCCTGTCGAAGCACTGATGGCTGGCCGCGTCTTCGGCAGCTTCCACATCGATGTGGGCATTGGCGATGCACTTCACGGTGTGCCGGAGCTTCTTTGGGGCGAGGATCTGCTGGCCTTCGCCGACATCGCGCCGGCACAGGCACTCGCAATCCCCAAGGCCCAACAGTTTGCCGAGAAGATCCACGCTTACACATACCCTTGGACCGACAGGCAGAACACCCGCACAAGAGACTTGGTTGACCTCCTGCTCATGCTCGAACGGCAGCCCCCGGACCCCGAAGATGTCCGTGCTTCGCTCGCCGCCACATTCACGGCCAGAGGCACGCATCCCGTGCCCGAGGTCCTTCAGGAGCCGCCAGCCGACTGGGCGACTGAATTCGCGGAGATGGCCGCTGAGGTTCAACTCGTGACGGATAGCCTACGCGGAGCGTTCCAACGGCTGAGTGCGTACTGGAGCGCGCAGCGCTTTGCGGGGGCGGAGTAGCCGACGACAGATGCCACAAGTAACCGCCGCCGCCCGGATCAACGTTTGACTCAGGTCGCTCGTCGCTCAGCGCGAGTTCGAGAGAACGCTGATTGGCAACTGCACTGATGAGCGACTCGATTGGAATCAGCGAATGACTGTCCGACCCAACGAGGGCGTTCGGCACAGGGGCGGCGTGTTTCGAGTTCGGGCTTCGGCTCGCACCGTGCAGGCATTCGTGCATCCGCTTTGTCCGGCCGACGGCCCGCTCCTCGTCGCTCTGCGTGATGAAACGCCAGAGATCTCGCCGCACAATCGTCACGAACAAGCCTGGCGTGTTCGTGGTCCCAACGCTCAGAGCGTGTTCGGCGGCTGCGAAGAATCGCAGGCGGTCATTCTCGCAGTTCTTCAGCAAACCGGCCATGCAAGCACGCTTGAACAACGCTGCCAATCGGTCATCATCGCGTAGGTCTTCAAGAGCGACATGCCCCAACCACCGATCAGGCCCCGGTGGAAACCGCTGCCAAGCACCATCCGGTCTGCGCTCGGTGGGTTTCTGGTTTCTTCCAGAGGGGAGATTCCTGTTTGTTACTGGGGGTGGCGTCTTGGTGTCAATTCTCGGCGGGCGGGGTGACAAGCCGGTGCAACAAGCGGCGCCGGCCATGTTGCCCGCATTGCCGCTTCCATTCTCCCAGGCGAGGTTGATCGTTGTCCTTCCCCCAAACCGCTGCACGTGCCATCGATCGGCCGAGCGGGGGATCAGCCAGTTCATCGCGACGAGCTCCGCACGACTGCGCTTCACCGTGCGGGGATGGACATCGAAGAGATCAGCGACAAAGGAGACCGAGCACGAACCCTCGGTGCTGATGCCGTCCCTGACAGAGAACAGACACCGCATGGCGTAGCCCAGCGCGGTTGCCGCGCGGGCGGCGGGGCACTTGCCCGCAATGTGCCTGACCATCCGACGTGGGAGCGGCAACGAACGTGCCCGCACACGTTTCCGGCTGTCGATTCGATTGAACATCTCAAGCGTGCCAGCGCTGGCTTCGGCCGACATCCGGGCCGGCGTCTCATCGAACGTGAGCGACCCTTCGGCAACCTGAATCAAGCCACCCTGCTCCAGTCGCTGGAGCGACGACCGGATGTGCCTTCCGCCGGCACCACCCACCAGGGAATGAACCTCATCGGTCAGTCTCTTGCGGTCGAACACGAACTCGCGTTGCGGCAGCTTTCGGCACCGGCGCTTGCGGTTTTCTGCTTGCCGGCGTTCGTCGATTTCATGCAGCGCAAAGTAGACGCGGAAGTCTCGGTACGTACGGAGCAAACCCGATTTGTACGCGTGCCACGCCATGCAGACTTGCAGATTCGTGATCATCCTGAAGCCGCCTGCCGGCATCGCCACGGAGGTGTTGATGGTCCCCAACTGCGTTGATTCCCTCATGATTCGCCTCGAAAACAGTGGGCAGGGAATCATGCCCGCTGCTCACGATCGAGGAGAACAGTCAGGAACCAGCACGGACGTTTACGCGGCCCGATGATTAGGTCTTTGCTATCGCCGCGGTACGTGCTATGGTCGGCGTGTTGAGTTCACACGCGCCATGGTTCACCGACACGAATCGTGGCCCGGAGAGGCGACCGTGGCCTTGGTCGCCATCCGCCCCGTGTACTTGGTCTTGTCCCTTGCGTTCTCCCTTGTCAGCGAGCAGCGTCGCACCCCTCCACCGGGGTGGCGACGCGCCTGATCTCCCACCAGTTAGTCACACCAGAAGAATACGGCATTCAGCCGAGAGCGCAAGAGCCTTTTGTGCGGGCCAGGCATGCCACATTGCTGGCATGCATGCAAGACGGCTTGGCATTCCGCACGAAAGCAGGAAGCCAAACAAACCTGCTTGCGGGCTGGCGAGTTTCTGTGCAAGACTGGGACCATGCTCATCGCTGTCGTCAACCAGAAGGGAGGTGTGGGAAAAACCACGCTGGCAGTTCACCTGGCCGTGTGGTTACACGAACGGGGGAACAACGTCGCGTTCATCGACGCCGACGGCCAGTCATCCTCGTCGCGCTGGATTCAATCGGCCGAGCGGGGGATAACACTTGTTCGAGAGACCGACGCCGATGCAATCATCGAGCAGGCCCAGATTCTGCGGCGGAACCACGACGTGGTTGTGGCCGATGGCCCGGCAAACCTCGCGGACAGCACGCGAACCCTGCTCCTCGTGGCGGACTTCGCTCTTGTGCCATGCGGAGTGACCGTACCGGAGCTTGAATCGACGGCCGACACGATTCGCATCCTTCGGAACGCGCAGGCGGTTCGACCGCCGGGATTGCCGCCCGCAATAGTCGTGCTCGGCCGATTGAGGGACGACCGCTTCAGCCTTACCCGTGAAGCACCCCAGGCGACCCGGACATTCGGGCTACCCGTGTGCCGACACGTTCTGCGTTTGCGGGAGGCGCTCGCGGACGCCCCCGGCCAGCGCACCGTCGCTTGGCGTATGGGCTACAGGGCGAAGGCGGCAGCGACTGAGATGCAGAACGTAATCATGGAGGTGATGCGACATGGTCAAGAAGCGACAAAGCACGACAGATACGCTCACAGCGGAGCAGCGGGCGTTTCTGCATGCGGATAGCAGCCAACTGCCGTGCTCATCGACACAGGCACCGGTATCGAGGCCCGACGCGTCCAAGGTCGTGAAGATGCCGAAGCAGTCGATGAGTACCCACCAGCCGCGCCGGCCCGAGCCGAGTGCCCAGGTTCGCTTGCCGTCGCGACGGGGACAAGTACTTCAGTCGGTCTCGTTGCGGCTTCAGCCCGGAGTCGTTCGAGCCCTCCGCAAGGCCGCCGGCGAGCGGTCCGTTGACTATGAGGAACCCTTTACACAGCAGGGAATCGCAGAAGATGCCATCACCAGGTGGCTGGAGAACCGCGGCTACTCGGTCGAGTAGCCACCAATGACGATCGTTGGACTCACAAGAAGCGCACAGCCACGAACGCCACGTATCCCAGGAAAAGCCAGCCGGCCGTCTCCGGGCACGCCAGCAGAAGTAACACAATGACTACGGAGAATAGGGCCGGATTCATCCTCCTACCATGCCACGGATGCAAACAGAAGTCATCTGTGCTGCGCAATCCGAGCCGGTTCGCGGGGCCGTCACCACGGCCACACTCTCAATGGGCCGCCAGATTCCCGTAATCGCTCCGTGCGGTTTTTTTGAGCTACGCCGCGAGATATGGGTGCCGTGGAGAAACCGTGGCAACACGGGACGATTTCGAGCCCCGGATGAGCGCGTAGAGCTGCGCCGGGGCAGGCAAAGACGATGTCACGTTGTGTCCAGCAGCAAGAACACCCACAAGTGTGGCGGGCGTTGCGAGAATGCGGCGCTCCGCCCAGCCAGGGCATTGTCTGTGCTCCACGCCGGCGTTCCGGCCAGGCCACCCGGTAGGAGGCTTCAGACTCCGAGCATTACCGGCAGGGGCGGGCGGCCAACGGGCTTTATACGGCAGAGCACGGGGCGGCGGGCTGTCTTACTTCGTGAATAGTGGCCGGCGAAGACATGGAGCCGGCCGGCAGGAGCGAGGCTCCGCCTGCTCGCCTGTCACTGTGAGCGAAGAACACTCAGACGGCCTGAAGTTGTTTCGGCCTACCCCGATGCCGGGAATCACTTCCTCACCCACCCGCAGGAACCCACGTCCACCACCCACAGGCTCGCTCCACACTCCCCGCCACTCCACCGCTCGCCTTCGCCCCTTTGACGACAGCGGAACCGTCGTCCTACCCCGCCACCCGCGATAAGAATCCTGCCAGACGGCCTTCCACCCCGCCGGCCGTTGCCTGCAGTCGCCAACACACCAACAACGGCTCAGCGTCCTTCTGTGGCTGGCGCCTACAGGCAACTTCCCCTCCGCTACCGGCAGTCTGTCATGATTCTTTCGCCTGGCACCCCACCACCCCGACGACGAACCCGCTGGGGTTTTTATTGAACCGCTGTCCTTCGTTCGCGAATGAATTCGCAAACGAACGAAGAACAGCTCTTCAATGTGGGAACCCACCTTGAAAGCTGAATCACGGTGAGAAGCCGTGACGTTTTGCCAACTCGGCCGGTTGGAGTACTTGCCGCCGGCCACAACGAACGGAGGGAGTATGGACCTTGTTTGTATCAGATGCGGTGAACCTTGGGACATGGACTATGTGCGGCACGAAGAACCGGAAGCGTTCAAGCGGAGTGGCGGGCGAATCGACCACTGTCCGTGTTGCCCGGAAGAGAAGCCGAAACACTCGGCCAAACAGCAGGAGAGACTCGACGCGATAGCCGCGCTCGCCGACCTGCTTGGCGATGACATCGACGGGCTGGCAGGCACGCTCGACGACTTTGGCTTGCTGTAAGTTGAGCCAGCCGGCGGGAGCACCCGCCGGCCTCAATCATGGAGGAACACAGACAATGAAACACAGATTCAATCCGGGACGAACACTCATCACGCCGGCAGCGGTGAAGGCGCTCAAGCCAGAGGATGTAGCCGCAGCGATGCTTCGCCACCTAACCGGCGATTGGGGGGACGTATGCGAGGAAGACCGGAAGGAGAATGACCTCTCGCTTGGAAAGGGCTTTCGCCTGCTGTCGGCTTATCACGGCGTCTACGGCACCAAGTTCTGGATTATCACCGAGGCTGACCGGTCGGCGACGACCGTGCTGCTGCCGGAGGATTACTAAGCGAACAAACCCGCCCGGCGGTTTGTCGCCGGGCTTCAACACCAGGAGGGAAAACCATGATGCACAAGAGAAGACGTTGGATGATTACGAAAGCCAAAACGCCGGAACAGCTCGCGCGTGACCTCACGGAGCAGACGTGGACGCTCTGCACCGGATTCGAGTTCGAGGGCTACTTGTTCCTGAATGATTCGATTTCGGAGGACGGCGCGCAGGAATACGCCATCGTCCTGCCGCTACCCGACGGGGCTTACGTCCAAATCGAATCGATCACGTTTGGCTGGTGCACATTCGAAAAGGGCTTGGCCAACGTGAGGCACGTTATCGCCGGCGCGGCGGACCGGAGCGAGTTCCGGCACGCCGTAGACCCACGGCTCGACATGCCGGAGGTGCACGGCCGGTGCCCGCTGTGCGCGTAAGGACGACAGCATGACAACTACGCCCGCTGGGAAAGCAGCGGGCCAACCAGAGGGGGGGGAGATTATGACACTGACAAACGTAAACACGCTCGCGGGGTGCTTCCGTGAGTTGAGCGAGGGTGAAGCGGTTCCGATTCCCGAAGGCGGCGAAACGTGGCGTGCCATGCTCAGACGCACCCGTGCTGAAGGGCGAATCGCGGAAGTCGACGAGGAGACGTACTGGCACTACCTGGAGGCGCTCCCGCCGATTTACATCAACGAGAGTTTCTTCTGCTTCGCCGAGGGGATGGAGCCGTTCCGGCTTTTTTGGAAGCGAGGGCGCCGCTACTACGTGCGGCGACTCAGCTGGAAGCAGACCCACAACCTGTGTGACCTCGCCGGCATCAGGCGAGATTACTACTTCTACTGACAGGCCAACTCGCCCGGCCTGCAGGGCCGGGCTTCATCGAGGGGGGAAGACGATGACCCCACAAAACAACAAGACGCAACTACCACGCTCAGCGACCGAGCGGCGAAGATGACCTCGGTCGTTTCCTATCCGAAACGATGCTCGCTCTGGGGCCGGGCCGACTATCGCGGAAACTGTGACGGCCGGCTGTTCCTGGGCTTGCTGCTCCGATACAAGCCGCAGCGGGTGGCCGACCCGATGATGGGCTCGGGCACCACCCGGGACGTTGTCGCCTGGCTGAACCGAACGGAGGGAACAGACGTCAGCTACTGGGGCGGCGACCTCAAGACGGGCTTCAACCTGCACGCAGAGGACCTGCCCGGAGAATTCGATTTCGTTTGGCTGCATCCGCCGTATTGGAACATCATCCGCTACAGCGACGACCCGCGAGACCTGAGCACCTGCGACGAATACAAATACTTCGTTGAGCGGCTCAGGCTCTGCTTGAGACGATGCTACGCGGCTCTCGTTTCGGGCGGCCGGCTGGCCGTCTTGGTCGGCGATGTGCGTCGGAAGGGAGCATACACGCCCATCGTCCGGGACCTGTTGAACATGGAAGGCGAGTTGGGCCGACTTCGGTCGGTCATCATCAAGCTGCAGCACAACTGCCAATCCGACCGGACGACCTACGCCACGATGGAGGACGTGCCCATCCAGCACGAGTACTGCATCGTTTTCAGGAAGCTGTAGCGGACCAGAGCACACCGGCCGCAAGCTGGGCCATGCAGATGATTTGGCCCGGCCGGTGTTCGGCGTGCCCCGTCTCGACCGGTCCGCACCAGACTGCCGCGAGGCTCCATGGGGACCACACTGCCGTTTCTCGGCAAGGAGCGTTCAGACTCCCGTGACTATTCTCGCCGTGAGCATGCCCTGCATTCCGGCAAAAGTCCTATGTCCGTCTGTCACTCCTTCCCCCTGGACCGAACGCCACCTCGACGAAAACCGCACGCGAGTCCCGAACCCGCCGTTCCGAATCTACCAGGCCACCGACTTGGCGACGTCCAGAGTCACGAAGAACGACCATGATGACCCATTTGACCATGCATCCGTCACCCGGCTGCTGTTGAATGCCGCTCGACATGCCCCTTCTCTGTCCGAACTGCTGTGATATCAACCACTTAGCGATCCTGTCAGTTTTCGATTGCCCACCAGCCCAAGTCCGCCCTGACCAGGGACGAAAACGCCAACTTCTGCTATAGTCGCCTTATGGCTTCAAGTGCGCGGACTAGTCCCTTTCCGGATGATCCCAAGGCGGCTATCGTCGACATCCTCGTCCGCCGAGTCCGGGTCCTGAGCATCGCTCAGATTGCCCGGACTTGGTGCCGGAAGGTCGAGAAATCCCAGGAGGCGGCCCGCCGACTGCTCCGTTCGCTGGAGCGTGATGGTCTGGTCGAGTGCGTCACGCTCATGACCCGCCCCGAGATCATCCCTGACCGACCGCTAGCAACTTGGCAGCCGGATCTGCCGCGACCGGATTTTGGGCCGGTCGCTTGGCAGCTTCAGAACCGTCGCAAGAATCAAGTGCCTCTCGCAACCCCCTGCGCGGTGGCCGCATCGACACGCCACCCGCGGCCCACCGATACGACCCACGACCTTCACTTGGCCGCCGTCTACCTGCTGATGTGCAAGGAGTTGCCGACCCGGGCGCGCTCCTGGGTCTTTGAGACCGACCTCATCCGCGCCGGTGAGAAGCTGCCCGACGCCATCGTCACCGATGGCAAAGCCAAGACCGTCATCGAGTGCGGCGGCGAGTATGACCGCAGGCGGCTTGAGGAGGATCACGAGTTTTTCGCCCGTAGGGGCTACGGTTACGAGATCTGGTGATGCCATCCCGCGACGACGCCATCTTGACCCACATCGGCCTCTACCGGATCAGCCTCCGATACGTCATTGAGAAGCTCTTCTTCGGCGGCCGCAACTGCGGCAACGTGCTCCAGCGTCTGATCGAGCGCAAGCGGATCCAATCCGTTGCCGGGCTCCACGGCTCGTTGCGATACTACCAGCTGACACTCAGCGAGGCTCGACACCGCAACCTTCCCCAGGATCGCGGTCGTGCCTTCGGTCCTCGGGCACTGGCCGCGCACTTGGCCGTCCTCTGGTTCTGCTGCGTTTCGCCAGTACCGCGCCGCAGATTGGAGGCGGATGAGCTACGCGAACTCTTCGGCCGCGCCCCCTCCGGTTGCCCGCACGTGGGGCAGGCAGGCTCCAAACCTTGCGTCCATCGCGTCTACGTCGTCAGCTCGCGCACCCGCACCGCAGACATCATCAAGCGCTTGCGTGCCGAGATCGACGACGCAGCCCGTGACCCGCATCTCGGCGCGTGGATAGCGAGCAAGCGCTATGCATTCACACTGCTAACCGATACACGATCACGGGCGGAAGCTCTCTACCTGGCCGTCCGTCGTGGCAAGCTCCGCGACATCGCTCGCGTTCAAAGTCAAGGAGTGCCGAGCCCACTGACCGTTCAAGCCGCCATCCAGGACATCCGCAAGCCAACTTCGCCGCCAGAGCACAGCTGAAGCCGCCTTGGAATCCCACTAAGCGCCCCCTCACCCCCCACCGCTTTTTCGAGATTGACAGGCATTCGATTCGCCCATGAGGGGTTGGGCGTCTCTTTTACGCCCTTTGATGTAGGCGGCCGGCGGTAGTCCGTGTCCGCGTTGTCGAGGAGCGATCCGTCGGGTTCGCGTAGTTCGCCTGGGAGCCGTAGATCGTCGACCGCCGGGCCCGAATAGCCAATCTCGGCGCAGGGCCAACGCCGCGAGATCGTTCAGGAGGTGTTCTGTGAACTCCGACAATCAGCGACAGCTTTCGGAGGTTAGCGAGGCGGTTAAAGGCGCCTTGTGGCTGGATATAAACCGTTATCCACTGGCCTACTTGCCGCGGTCCAATACTCAGGTCAACCGCGAGCGCCTGCCGTCGCGGAAGAACATGGCCAACATGGAACTCGCCTGTCGCGAGCAAGCTGGCGACGACGAAATGGTCGATGAGGCCGCCCATCACACGCTGGTGGTTTTGATTCTCGCGGCGTTGGTCCTGCTCATCGTGGGGTTGTTTATTTCGGTATTCGTGCCCCCCGTCCTGGCCGCCAGCTTGTCGGGACTCATCGCCCTCGCCTACCTGGTGTTTCGGGTAATCCGCGACCGCACCTTCTCCCTTCGACTACTGCTTACGTGTGTGGCGATCCCGGTCGCCGTGCTTCTGGTCATGGCGTTCGCCAATCAGTTGCTGCGCTACCGGATCCTGGGGGCCGGCATCTTCATGGTCGCAGGCGCGTTCCTCCTGTATCGGTACAGCTCGTGGCCGTGGCAGTTCTACCACGAGTGGCTCCATACGCATCCCCAAGCTACTCCCGAAATGCGCCGGAACGCCGGAACGCCCAAGGCAAACATCGATCTCCCGGTACTCCTGTCCCTTGTGCCGGTCGTTCTCTTCCTGCCGATGGTATCGCCCTTGTTGACTATCATCGTGGTCTGTGCCATCTGTGGTATTGCCTGCCGCAATGAGCGCGGCGGGCTTCAGCTGCTGCCTATCGCTCAGGACGTGTTGGCCCGCTTCACAACATACGGCTGGACTGCCAGCGGAGCACCCGGAACGTGGCAGCCTCGACACGGGTTGCGGAAGCGACTGTTCGCTACTCTGGCGATAACGCTCGCGGTCTGCGCCCCGCTTTCCGTGGGGTTGTGCTACTATTTTCCTTGCCGCCCGCTGGCCCGCCCCTTTTGGAATGCACTTGAACAGGATTATCGAAGCGCACGGAATACGCTGCCTCACTACGTCCACCCAGACATGTGTCTCGAAGACGCCCCCAAGAAATCAGAAGACGGGCCCGGCTTTCTTGCGAACGTGATGATCAGCAGGCCTCATGTATGGCCACTCTTCGTCTACCGGCAGATTCTCCACGGCAACTTCGGTTACTGCTGGTTGGTTCTGTTCGTGTTGTTCCTGGCGATAACCATACCGCCTTGGGTGCTGCTGGCCATCTATCGCCCCTGCTTGCTGGAAGTGGCGCAAACCGAGAAGGAGATCGACGAACAGTTCAAGGAAGATAAGCGTTCCGAATGGCAGTGGTACGTCGACAGGCTCCGCTTGTCCGACCATGTTGCTCCTGATCCCCTGACCAAGCGTGATGTGAGAGAAGCCGAACACATGTTTCTGGGCGTGGAGTCGGTCCTGAAGTTTCCGGTTCTTCTCGACCAGCGGATCCTGGATGAACACGCGTACATCGTCGGGGAGACAGGTAGCGGCAAGACCTCCCTTGGCATCATGCCCCTTCTCATCCAGCTCATTCGTGGACATGCTGCGCCCAGACAAGAATCCGAACGGGCAACGAAGGCGGACGTCACACCCCCACCGCCGATGGTGATTATCGATCTGAAGGGTGACCCAGCTCTGTTCCACACGGTCCAGAAGGAAGTTGCCGACCGCCGGCAACAACTTGGCATCACCGAAGCGGAAGACCCTCACTGCGCCTTTCGATTCTTCACCTCCGAGAAGGGGAAGGACACCCATCACTTCAATCCATTCGCGAGCCTGGAGTCCACGTCCCGGTCAATGATCCAGCTTTGTCACCTGTTCCTGGACTCCCTTGGCCTCTCGCACGGCGAAGGCTATGGGCGCTCCTATTACTCTCGCAAGAATCGGCACCTGCTCTACGAAGCGCTCGAAGCCGATCCTCAGCCCCGCTCGTTCGAGGAGCTGCACGAACGGATCATGACGCGGGCGGAACGGCAGCCCCAGGTGTATCGAGACAGCTTCGAGTTGGTGTCCACGATTCACGCGCTCTCCAAGTATCCCCAAATCGCCGCATTCGAGCCTCTGAAGCGCCCCCAGGACGCCATCCACATGCCGTCGGTCATTGAGTATGGCCAGATCGTCTACTTCTGGCTGCCAGGCCTGCTCGAAAGCATCAGCGTGCGCGAGATCGCCAAGTTGGCCCTCTTCAGCCTGCTGACGGCCGCGATCGATCGCCAGCGCCAAGGGCACGAGACAAAGCAAGTGTATCTGGTCATCGACGAGTTCCAGCGGATCGCCGGCGAGAACTTCCGAGTCATCCTGGAGCAAGCCCGCAGCTTCAAGGTCTCGGCCATCCTGGCGAACCAGTCACAGGGCGATCTGAAGACGGCGGACGTCGACCTCCGATCCACGATCCGGTCCAACACGCGCCTCAAGCAGTACTTCGGGCTGAGCGACCCGCACGAGATCGCCGATCTCTGCGATGTCTCCGGCCAGGAAGTCACATCGCTCCACTCTTGGGAAATGGCCGCGGGGGACGTGCACTTCGTGCCCCAAGGCCGATGGGAGCCGCAGCTGTGGTTCTACAAGAAGAGTGAACATGAGTTCATCAAGTCGCGCCTCACGATCAACGACATTTTGGGCGTCACGGACCATCCGCTTGACTCGATCGTCCAAGTTTCGCGCGGTGAAGGCTACACCCAGTTTGGCGGATTCCCCTTCCCCATGAGATCGGTCTGGCCAATGCGCTACGAAGACTACCGCGATCGACAGAAGGAGCCCTGGCCGACCCGCGCGGAATACGAACTCGAAGTGGTCACTCCTGAGAAGGGCTCGCTTGAGATTGACCGAGAGCTGCACCAGGAGACCTCGCGCAAGCAGGCCGAATTTGATCAGAAGATCCGGGCACTATTCGACGAGCAGCAGGATGAAGAACGAGACGAAGCCTGAAACACCGAACCTGCCTCGGCGCATCCTAGCTCAGATCGGTCGGTTCGGGCTGACGACCCGGCCGGTAGTTGCGGCGACGTTCACTTCGGGAAACCGCGATCAAGCGCGCGGTCACTTGTTTCGGTTGACGGCGTCTGGACGCATTCATTGTCACGAGTACGTCGTGGGCCGGAAGCAGTTCGTTTACTACACGCGTTACCCTGAGCCGATGACACCGCGTCGCTTGTACGCCAGCTTTGCCACGTTGTGGTTTTGCCGGATGGGTAGACGGCGATTCAGCCTCCTATCGCGCGGCCAGATCTTGCGGCTCACGGCAGAACTCCGCCATTCGTCCGAGTCGCTGCCGTCCGGTGCGATGTCCTGTACGTTTTATGGAATGCGCGATGAGCCGCTGCCGCGCATCGCTCTCATTCGCGTTGATCGCCAGATCGACGCAGACCGTACTGATCTGAACCAGTCCGTCGCGGACCTCGATCGCTTCGCGTCCGGGCTCTCTTTTCGCATGTGGCGCCGGCTGGCCATGCTGGGGCGATTCGTTCTGCTCTATCTGGTACGCGGCCGCGAAAACTCGGTTGAGCTTGGCCGCTGGCTGTGGCGGCGTCCCCCGGTGTCACGTGTAGCGGCGCCAGCTCTGCCGCTTGATGTGCGCGTCTATCCGGCTATGCCCCTCTGGTTCGCGGATCTCCCCAAAAGATAAAAGACCCCGTGGGGTCTTTTATCTCTTCCCGCTCATGCCGAAATCACGTCATGCGTGCTCGACGGGGCGGCGTCACTCAGTGCTTCGCGTTTCCGCGAACCAGAGCGACGGGATGCGCTGCTGTAAAGTCGCGCATCCGCCCGGCCACTAAATCGGCCAGACCAGTGCCCCGGAGCGGGGCGTTACGAACGTCAGAGACGTTCGTCCAATAGCTCCCATCAAAGATGGGAGGTCAAGAACCGGTTTATCCTCTGATAGTATACCCTCCGGTCGGTCGGAAGACCAACGATTTCCCTGGCCGGATACGGCTTGCCCCGGTCTCTGACCTCGTGCTATACCAGCGAGTGGGTCGTTGGCGAAAAAGGGCGGGGACCGGCCCCAAAAGGGACCGGAACCCGCAGAAACCTAGAACAGCAGCACGCCGAGCCACCCGCCCAACACCAGGAGCGTGGTGGCGATGATCCAGCGTTTGCGCTTGATCCGGCGTTCTTCCCAGCGATCCTTGCGAGGCTCGCCAGAACTGAAGGCCTTAACGACGTTCGAACCGCCGTTCTTGACCAGGACCAACCGCACCACCTTCTCTTCGACACCCCAGCTTCCATTGGTAAGCTGGTACATGAGCGCATCGGCTGTGCGCTGTTTCGGGTCACCATTCTCGACCCATTCGAGCTTTATCTTGCCCATAGGTTTTCCCTCCATTGTTTCTGGTTTGACAAACTGCTCGAACGACTCGATCTCGAACCGTTCGGACAATCGTCATACCTGGAGGGTCACCCGAGTCGGGAACGGAACCCGCGACGGGAACACCCGTCGCATGACCTGCCTGTTTTTGAGTTCTCTGGCAGGCTCAAGAGAAACTGAAAACTCGACGCGGCGCTCGGCCGGAGTCCGTCTAGTACGTTGGTCGCCGACGAACTCACAACGGCGCGACCGTGCCTCGTCCCAACATTGTATTATCTGCGCCTGGCCCAGGCGTTTCAACGCCCAGCCAGGCGGTTTTCCGGGTCTCCTGGCGTCCGACCGAAGCGAAGATGCGAGCATGGCTGCTGCGGACGGCAGATTGGTGGCAACCGAAGTCCTGCACGGAGCAGGTTGCGCCCGAGTACCGATCTGCGCTATTCTCGTTACGGAAGGCCGGCATGAATGCTGCCCTCTCGAACGCGCGAGGGAAGAACCGTGAAGCAACCCATCCAACGATTCCAGTCGGGAGCCATCGCCGCCGAGGTCATCGAGGTGTTCTCGCCCTGCGGTGTCAGCTACGGCGTGGCAGTTCACCGAACCGGGAACCAGCCTGACCTGACGAAGCCGCTGTTTGCCGTTCCTGGTCATGATGTGCTTGACCTCATCGTGGTGCTGAGCGGCGCTGCCGGGTTCGTCGATCACCTGCTCGACGGTGGCACTCCCACAAGCTGGGTCCAGGCTCGTGTGAACAATGCCGGCTTCTTGGCCGGGTGAGCGTTGGCTTCGCACGCCAGGCTGGCCCGGCATCCTAAGGAGCGACTTCCGCAGCCACTGCTGTCGAGGTTTTCAATTCGGCGGAGCGCTGTCGGCGAGCAGTGATCACGACCCAGATGACCGTGGCGACGCCGGTCAAAGCCCAGATCATGCCGTGACGATACTTCTTCCCGGCGGAGTATTTGCAGTCGACGAGCCTGTCTTTTGCATCCAAGAGCGAGAAGTTGTGCGCCGCGATCTCGCTCACCTCGGCCTCGCTATTCGCATCAAAGGGGCTGATCGTGCATGGGAGCTTGGCAATCTCGCGCTGTTTCTCATGCACACTCTGCAGGTCCGCAGCACCAATGGCCCAGAACACCCCGCCGCCGACGATCATGCCGACTGCAACCACAAATGTGGCGACTAGCACGGACTTGGAGTACCGGTGTTTGGCCGCAGGCCGTGTGCCCTCGGGCGCGTCGGTGCCGTGCGGTCTAACGACGCTTCGGGAGTGTCTGAATATGGGACTGTGCGTAATCCTCGTGAACATGCTCCTGCCTCCGTCTGTCGTGTGGTTCATCGGTCTCAACTCGTTTTCTTGCCTGCGGGGCCGCACCAAGCCAGCGCCAGCCGGTTACCGGTGGCACGCCCAACCAGCCGATCTCCATCGCGACGCCCATCACCCGCGCCGGTCAGCGTTCGTCACTGCAGCCACCGCAGCCGTTCGTGGCCCCCTTATGAGAAGTCGCGTAGAATGGCCCTCAGACCCCTCAGGTTTTCCTCGGAGTTGGCGGATGGACGAGCGGGACAGGCGAAAGCTGACAGAGTTGCTTTCCGACGTAAATGCCGGCCGGAACGGGGCTTGCGACGATCTGGCGAGCGCGGTCTACGCTGACCTTCGGGCCATGGCCGAGCGGCGGCTGGTGAGGGAATTCGGCCACAACCAGCCCGGCATGACGATCCAGCCCACGGTTCTCGCCAGCGACACGTTTATGAAGCTCATCCGGCAACGGCAGAAGTACGACAGCTCCGGCCACTTCTTCGCCATCGCCTCCCAGGAGATGCGGCGGGTGCTGCTGGACTACTGCCGCCATCGCAAGGCACAGAAACGTGGGGGCGGCGCGGTGTGCGTCACGCTCGACCCCGAGCGGCATGCCGCCGCCGACCGCAACGATGTCGATTTCGAGGCGCTAGACGAGGCGATGGAGAGGTTGGCTTCGCTGGACGCCCGCAAGGTGGACGTCGTGAAGTATCGTGTGTTCTGGGGGCTGACCATCCCGGAGGTCTGTGACGCGTTGGGTATCGGGCATGCGACGGCCGAGCGGGACTGGAAGTTCGCCAAGGCCTGGCTGACGAAGGAGCTTGCGGAGGGGGAGTCGTGACGCCCGAGCAATTCCAACGGGTTGAGGAGTTGTACTTCAAATCCTTGGACTTGCCACTGGCCGAGCGGGAGGGCTTCCTGCAGTCAGCCTGCCCGGGCGATGCCGAAGTGCGTGGCGAGGTCGCCAAGATGCTCGCGCACGCTGGAGAAACGGCTGACCTGAGCCGTGTGCGCGGCGAAGTGGCGCGACCCGCATATGGCAACGGAGCCGGCGATGAGGACCCGCTCGTCGGGCAGCAGATCGGTCAATACCACATCATCCGCAAGGTCGGCGAAGGCGGTATGGGCATCATCTACGAAGCCCAGCAGAAGCGGCCTGTTCGGCGACACGTCGCGCTGAAACTGATCAAGGTCGGCATGGACACGAACGAGGTGATTGCCCGGTTCGAGTCCGAGCGGCAAGCGCTGGCCCTGATGAGCCATCCGAACGTAGCCCGCGTCCTCGATGCCGGCGCTACCGAACAAGGCCGACCATACTTTGTGATGGAGTTCGTCAGCGGTGTGCCAATCACAAAGCACTGCGACGACCACAAGCTCGACATCGAAGAGCGCCTCGACTTGTTCAGGCGCGTGTGCGATGCCGTCCAGCATGCCCACCAGAAGGGGATCATTCACCGTGACATCAAACCAGGCAACATCTTGGTGGAGTATGCGGATGGAAAGGCTACGCCGAAGGTCATCGACTTCGGCATCGCCAAGGCCACGAATCGCGAGCTGACCGAGAGGACGCTGTTCACCGAGCAGGGGCAGCCGATCGGCACGCCGGAGTACATGAGCCCGGAGCAAGCGGAGATGTCTGGTCAGGACATCGACACTCGGAGCGACATCTACTCCTTGGGTGTGTTGCTCTACGAACTCCTGACCGGCGCGCTGCCGTTCGATCCTCAG
>Ga0190284_1000740_pt1 | contig 16766 bp, 15 predicted proteins | sample 48691812_MG_FD_161668 | JGI IMG/M metagenome (GOLD analysis project Ga0190284, IMG submission 161668) | Hydrothermal vent microbial mat bacterial communities from Southern Trench, Guaymas Basin, Mexico - 4869-18-1-2_MG | ecosystem: Environmental > Aquatic > Marine > Hydrothermal vents >...
GCTGGACACTTTTGTATTCTATGATGTGAAAAAAGCATCCGGTATTTTAACCGAACAATTCAAGATAATCGACTTGAAAGCTTTTGTGGATTATGTTGCGCGGTATCCTGTACAAATAACCCGCAGAAGGATAGGATTTTTCCTGGAAATACTCGGGATTCCCCAAAGAATGCTAAGTAAAATCAACGCAGGGCAAAAAGGTTATTCTTTCTTATATGATACAGGAGCTAAGAAGGGTAAAGTCAATAATAAATGGAGGATTGTCATTAATGGATAGGGACAGATTACAACAAATAATACCGTTTATCGCGGAAAAATTTAAATTCAGGTTAGAGACTATCGAGAAAGACTATTATCTGACACTTATTCTAAACAATATTGAATCACATTTGAGTGATAAAATAATTTTTAAAGGCGGAACTCTTTTAAATAAAATTCACCTTAACTACCACAGATTAAGTGAAGATATCGATTTTACATACTTTAGCTCTGATGGAATTGAGACCCGTTCTGGTAGATCCAGGGCAATAACACCAATAAGAGAAAAGATGGCGGAATTTTTAAAACTTTTAGATTTAAAAAGCAAGAAGCCTGAAGGTGAAGGTTTTAACAATTCTACTCAGTATGTATTTAACATTTCCTATTCCTCATTTATATCAGGAAAGGATGAAAATATAAAATTGGAGATCTCGCTCAGGCAAACACCTGTTGATAAACCAGTTCATAATATCGTAGATCATTTCTATAAGGATCCGTTTACAGGAGAGGATTTAATACCCAGAAACAAAATATTATCACTTACACTGGATGAGGCTGTTGCAGAAAAACTTAAAGCAGCGGTAGCAAGAAGGGATATAGCAATCCGGGACTATTACGACCTATGGTTTATATCTGAAAAAAAGTTTGATTTTAAAAACAAACACTTCCTTTCAATATTCAAAAAAAAACTTGAAGAAGAAAAATACAGGACGAATTTTTCTCATAATTTTGGCCTGGATCAAAAATCTATAGAATTACTTAATAAGCAGATACCAGCAGAGTTAATGCCTGTTATTAGAATTGGTGAAACTTTTAACCTCGATAAAGTTTTTGATCGGTTCAATATGATTGACCTGGCTGCAAGGATCGAGAAAGGAAGATTTTAATATACTATCTTGCCTAATTGAAGTCCTGCTTGCTTCTTTATTTCTATATACAAGTCATCTTTGATATTCCTTAATAGAAATGTTTTCATGATCGCTCCAAAATAAATTTTAACTAAATATACCATAAAAAATTAAAAAGAGATATCAAGATGATACTATATGATGATATCATGTAATTAATTTCGATACTGATTGGCCTGCAGTAATGCTGCATACGGAAAAAAATAAAATGGAATTGCAAATTCCATTTTTTAGTGTAAAATGGAAGTATGTATTCCAGAATAATAAAAATACCAAAAAATAAAAGCTTCTTTCTTTTTGGTCCCAGAGGGACAGGCAAGACGACATGGGCCAAAAAGAATTTTAAAGATGCCATATATATTGACCTCCTGGAGTCGCGTCTATTTAATGATCTGCTTGCAGATCCCCAGAGGATTGAGGACCTCATACCAGAAAATTTTGACGGTTGGATCATTGTTGATGAAGTCCAAAAAATACCACTTATATTAAATGAAGTGCATAGGCTCATAGAAAACAGGGGATACAAATTTATTTTAACAGGTTCAAGCGCGAGGAAGATAAGAAGAAAAGGTCAAAATCTTTTAGCTGGAAGAGCGCTTACAAGCTCTATGTATCCGCTAACTGCAATAGAGCTGGATGAAGATTTTAATCTGGAGCACTCATTAAAATATGGAACTCTTCCCTCCGTTTATATGGAAGAGGACCCACAGGCATACCTTGAAAGTTATATAAGGACCTATTTGCAGGAAGAAGTCCGCCAGGAAGGGCTCACAAGAAATCTTGGTGCATTTGCACGATTCCTTGAAGCAGCAAGTTTTTCCCAGGGATCCGTATTAAATATCTCCGAGGTCTCAAGAGAGTGTTCGGTGGAAAGAAAAATAGTTGAAAATTATTTCAGCATTCTGGAAGATCTGCTTATAGGGTTCCGCATCCCGGTTTTTACCAGAAAGGCTAAAAGGAGAATGATCAGGCATCCAAAATTTTATTTCTTCGATGTAGGAGTTTACAGGACCATAAGACCCATGGGCCCTCTTGATTCCCCTGAAGAAGCCGAAGGTATAATATTTGAAAGTCTTTTTTTGCAGGAGCTCAGGGCCCTAAATGATTATTACGGTTTGGGCTATGATATCTACTACTGGAGGACAGCCGGCGGGCGTGAAGTAGATTTTATCCTTTACGGCAAAAGAGGGATAAGGGCATTTGAAATAAAGCGCAGGAACAGGGTTATATCCGGCGCTTTATCAGGACTTAAAGCTTTTTTAAGGGATTATCCATCCGCACAGGCGTTTTTTATTTATGGGGGCAAAAAAACATTATATATTGATGGCATCAAAATACTTCCCATAGACAGGGCTATCAAAGGTCTAAAAGAAATACTTTAACAATTTTTCCTACTCCACCTTTATAACCGCCTTTACTACATCTGAGGGATTTTCAATCACAAAATCAAATGCCTTCTTTGTATCCTCAAAATCAAATGTATGGGTCACTATATCCTTTATTTTAATGGAACCGCTTGCTATGGCCTCTATTGCAACAGGATATTTATTCCTATACCGGAATACTGTGGTAAGCGATGCTTCCTTTATGATTAGCTGTATGAGGTTATAATTGATCTCATCCTGAAGGGACATTCCCACAAGTACTATGGTGCCAGATCTTGACACAAGATGAGGAGTCTGTGCGATAGTCACAGGACTGCCGGCACATTCTATTACCTTATCTGTCCCAAGCCCTTCAGTTAAAGCATTTATCTTTTCTATGGTATCAGCCTCTTTTGCATTAATAGTCTCAGTAGCTCCCAGTTTTTTAGCAAACTCCAGCCTCTTATCTTCAATATCGGCGACATAGACTCTTCCGGCACCAGCACCTTTAGCGGATAAAAGTGATACTAGCCCTATACATCCTGCACCAAGCACAGTTACGCTGTCACCTAAAGCTACTCCTCCCTGGGCTATTGCATGGAGACCCACTGCCAGAGGTTCGATCAGCGCCCCTTCCATAGTGGAGACATTACCTGGAAGCTTGTATGAGAATGCAGCCGGGTGGGTCAGGTATTTAGTGAGGGCTCCGTTATAGGGCGGAGCTGCCATCATCTTAACATCGGGACAAAGATTATATTTTCCCTGCCGGCACATGGAACAGCTTCTGCAGGGTACAGATGGTTCAAGTGCTACCTTGTCACCAGGTTTTAGGTCCTTTACATCAGAACCTACTTCTTCCACTATTCCTGCTGTCTCATGTCCCAGGATAAACGGAGGTTCTACAATAAAATCCCCGATCTTTCCAGCTTCATAAAAATGCACATCTGATCCGCATATTCCCACATATTCAATTTTTACAAGTACTTCATCATCCTTTGGTTTGGGTACTTCAGTATTCCTTATCTCGATCTTGTGAAGGCCTGTCATATATGCTGCTTGATTTTTCATCTTATCTCCTTTATGGATTTATCATTACCTTAATATTATCTTTTCCACTCATCACTATCTCTAAGCCCCTGGCATAGTCATCAAGACTAAATCTATGGGTTATCATCGGAGCCACCTCTACTATTCCTTCCTCCAGATACTTTACGGCCCGGTCAAAGCAATGCGTCTGGCAAAATGATCCTATTATCTTTAGCTCCTTTTCAAATATCTCATATGGAGATACTGTAATGGTCTCAGACTCGTCGCACACTCCGTAGATAACAAGCTTTGCTCCTCTTCTGGTAAACTTTAAAGCTTCCTGTATTACAGAAGACGCCCCTGTGGCATCTACCACAATATCGAAGCCAGCAGGATATAGACTTTCTATAAGCTTATCATTTGCCTTCCAGTCTTTCCTATCTATCTGTATAGTATCTTTTATGCCCATTTTATTAAGAGCATCCAGCTTAAACTTCTTGGGAGCTGCCACCACCACCTGTGATGCCCCGCCGTATTTTAGAAGCTGGGCAAGTATCATGCCTGTGGGGCCTGAGCCAAATAGTATCACCTCATCACCAAAGGTAACATCTATTGTATCCATACCGTGTATTGAGCATGCTGTGGGCTCTGCAAAGGAAGCTTCATCAAATGATAGGTCTTTGGATATCTTAAAGCATTTGTCATAATTTACCGCTGCATACTCTGCAAATCCCCCGGGACCTGTCACTCCCATCGAATAGAAGTTTTCACAGAATAGAGGCATATCCTTTTTGCACCAGGAGCATGTGCCGCATAGAACTGTATTATCACATGTCACCCTGTCGCCTACTTTAAGTCCCTTTACTGCCGGCCCCATCTTTTCAATTACTCCTGCAAACTCATGACCTGGAGTCAGGGGAAACTTTGATATGAAGTGTCCCTTATGTATGTGTTCATCAGTCTTGCATATTCCGCATGTCTTTACTTTAAGCAGTATCTGGTTTGGGGCAATATCAGGTATTGGTACATCTTTTATCTCAAAGTCTTCTGGTTTTGAATATACCAGAGCTTTCATTGTGTCTGTCATTTTTGTTCCTTTCAATATACAAAATAATTATATTTAATATCTAAAATAACCAATCTTTGTCTTTAAATGCTGGATATTCAGGGGGATAGCGTTTTGCATCTATAATAATATTACTATGTCCATATAAATTATGATCATGATAATAAGGGCTGACATATTCCCATATTACTTCCTTTTCAGGAGTGACTTCTACTATCCTTCCGTTTGAAGAATCACATATCAAAGTATTTCCATTACCCAGTCTCTGGCAGCCTCCCAGTATTGATGAATAAAAACTGGCTATAGAATCTTCTTTATATTCCCATACAATTTTCATAGACCGGGGGTCGACCTCTATTATCCTGGAAAAGCCAATGTATATCGTATGCAGTCCATTATCGAAGAGCATAAAATTACCACCGGCCACTTCGCTTATACTGTGGGCATGGGCAAGCTCGCCAGTGAAATCCCACAACACTTTGCCTGTCTCTTTTTCAATCTCTGCTGCTGAATGAGTCATCATAAAGTTAACCAGAATATTTCCATTTTCCTTTTCATATATTGAATTAGCCCTGGTCCATTCTGTTCTATGATCAAGAGGACAGATAATATGCTTTTCCCTGTCAAGGTGTTCATATGCTTTCCACTGATACACCACATAACCATATTTATCTACCTCGATAATTGCATCTGACCACATGATCCCGTCTTTTTCAGTACCCTCTATTCCTCCCTTGATGCTGTTTATTGCTTCATCAGGAGTTTTTACCCATTTTGCAAAAAGTATATTGCCATTTCTTCTTCTATAAAATGTGTGGTGCATATAAGGATCAGTATATTCCCATACCGGATTTGAATCCCAGTCGAGTTCGATCAGTTTTCCCCCGCATCCTTCAAAATCACTCATCGGGCCATCTTCTACTTTTCCCATATAAAGAAGATTTCCATTTTCCAGTATTTCCATATTATAGGAAGCAGCCAGGGGCAGGCTCCATTTATGTGCAATTCTCCCCTTCAAGTCGATCAGGTATGCTTCTTTGGACTCAAGTGGAGAAAACAATGTGTAACCTTTAAATTCCCTTATTGGATTTCTATATAATAAGGGCCTGGGTTCTTTTTCCTTTGTAATCATCTCTCTCCCTTCGGTGTCTTTAATTTAAATAATCTTATTAAAATGCTCCACTGCCATAGATCTTGTTATATTCCCTGTAATCAACGGGGTTAAACTCTTTACCCTCAAATCCGCTATAATCCACCGGATACCTGTATGCACGGTGTACCCAGCTATTCCACCCGGGCTGTGTTTCCAGGCCAGTGGTATTATAGAATGGATTATAGTATTCCCAGACTATTTCTTTTTCAGGAGTGACTTCGATGATCCTTCCCTTTGTTGATTCTGTTATAAATATATTGCCATTGGGAAGTTTCTGGGCTCCGCAATTTATAAGGGAAAAATGATTCTGGGGCGCCTCATCCACATATTCCCATACTATTTTTTTTGTCTCTATATTTACTATGACTACCCTTGAATAATCTACCAGGATGTTTTCCCTGTGGGGCCCATTATCATAACACATGACATTTCCATCCCCCACATATGAGACCATATGGGCATGTTTAATATGTCCTTTCCCCCAGTGCCATTTCACATCACCGGTCTTTTTGTCGATTATTATAAGGGAGTCAATATTTCTGCAGCAGATAAGCAGGTCTCCGTCAGGCATCTCTACAATACTATTTGTATGGACCCAATCAGCCCTGGGTTCCATCGGACATATCGAAAATACATCCAGGTCCAGGCGTTCATGCCCGACCCATTCCCAGACAATCTCGCCATCAGGATTTACTTCCCTTAGATTATCACCGAAGATGCTCTGGCCATTTTCTTCAGAACCAGGAATGCCGCCTTTGACTTTAGAATTTAAATTGTGTGGTATTTCCTTTACAACCGGATATACAGTATTTCCATTTCTAAGCCTTCTGACAATATGGTGCTGTTCACCATCTATGTGTTTCCAGACAACTTTATTATCCCAGTTCACTTCCAGGAGATCGCATCCGCAACCGCCAAGAAACATGACCTTTGGAGTAGGAAATCTTTCAGGGTAAAGAAGGTTCCCATTAGGCAGCAGCTCCGTAAAATCCCCCGGTCTTTTATTAAATGTCCATTTATGGACAATATTACCCTCCATATCAATTAACCAGGCAAATTTATTCCAAAGGGGAGCCAGAAGGGTATAGCCGTTTAAAGCTTTTTTCTTATCATATTTAGTAACCCCGAATTTCCTGGTCAAAGCTGTTCCGCTCATACGATTCTCCTCATTTTTTAAATATCAATTCTAATAACCCATAAACTCAAGGCGTGAAGTAACCATATCTTCTTCTGTTTTTTCTTTCTCGCCTTCTTTTACTATATATTCCCTTAGAATAGACTTATCCATCTTGTACTTCTCAGGATAGCTAAGAATACCCTTTATGGTCTCTGTCAGCTCAAGCGCATCAGCATTCAGATAGACATCGCTAAGATGGCTCTCATCTCTTAATATATCGATTATTGTGGGAGTCAATTTAGATACACTCATCTCCAGGACATTATCTTTTCTTTTAATATATGGTCCGGACAGGGCAAAATATCCTGCAAGACCACTGGCGATTGCATCATCCTGCTCTCCCGGGTCACCAAAATATTTATTATCCGGTTTTCCACCTATTTTTGAGATTACCTTATAGGCTGAGGCACTAGTATTTAAGAATAAATCAGGACCCAGATCTTCTTTTGGGCCGTAGTGGAGACCATGCCTCCTGATCACATTGATTTTTAGGGATACGCCTTTATCATCAGATAATTTTTCTAATTTCCCCGAAAGTTCCTCTACCAGGCGATTATATTGATCTAGATCTTTTATGGTTCCCTGTTTTTCTCTACCTGCCAGATTTATATATAGCTGGCCGCTATTGCCCACAGGCCAGATTTTAGTTTTATCCCAATCAATAATACTTGTATCTAGATCTTCTGTTTTGTCCGGGTATTTTTTAAGAGTCATATATTTATTATCTATCAGCCATCGGGCTATATTAAATACACCCCCGGATTTTCTTAGGCTGTGGGGACTAAATATCATCAGATAGCTGTCATCCCCGATTTTCTCCGCTATCTGCCCGACTTTTGCATCCAGAAACTTATAATAGCTTCTAAGATTATCCAGAGACTCTTCTCCACTAAAAAATATGGATGGATTATTATATATCCCGCTTAATACAGTAAATATACAGTCCCAATATTTTTTAGTCTTTATAAAATATTCTGCTATATCCAATAAGCTACTTTCAGTATTTAGTATATTTTCGAGAGAACCCCTGTTTTCAATTGTTTCAATATACCTGTCAAACAATTCCTTAAATTCAGGATCATTGGCTAACTCTGATGGATAGATGGAATCCTCTATAGATCTTTCGCTGGTTGAGTCGGTAATACAATATCCGCTTTGAATGCCTGGAACCGGGCTGGTGAACGGAAAGTTTATCAGGGATAATATCATGCCATTTCCGGGCAGTACTGAGGGTAAACTATCCACCTCTATTGCATTATAATCCACACTTTTATCAAAATTATAATCTTTCCCGTCTCTATAAAATGAATCCCAGATCCCAAATTTGCCAGGATTTTGTCCGGTTAGAATACTGATCCAATCCATAGCTCTGGTCGGATTTATTTCACTTTTTATTCTCCCAAAAATATATTTTTCCTGGATCTTTCTTAAATTGGGAAGGCCCTCTTTCCACTGCTGGACAAGATCATAGTCAAGACCTTCTATTCCCAAAACAAATATTTTTGACATTCTACTGCTCCTTAATATTTAAGACTTTAAACAGATAATCAATTAGTCTATTTATTTCATATATTCTAAAACCTTTACAGGCTAGACGACCGCCTACATATACCCAAGCTTACGGAGTCTATCCATAGCCTCTTCCTTATCCTGACGACGGCCGGCTCGCTCCACAGTATTTTCAAGATCCTGCTCCCATGCAGGTATATCGCTCATCTTTAGCGATGTTGTAGCAGCACCAAGAGAACGGTAGCCATTTTTATATAGTGAGCAGTAAGGAATACCGAAGGTTAAGGTAGTATCCCATATGTCTCTTTCGGTAAAGTGCAAGATTGGCTGAATCCTTGTGTGCTCCGGTGTATACTCATCACCTGGCCGGGGTACAAAGTACTCATCTTTTACCCTTGCAGCCTGCTCGTCCCAGCGTATACCCATAAACATTCCCTTTATATCATGAGTTTTACAGAAGTCATTGAAAACTACTGTCTTCATCAGGTGATTGCCTATCCAGGACTCAGCTTCAAATGGAAACTTATCACCAGGGTAATCAAGTCTTTCCCTAATCTCTTTCTGGTTTGCCTCTGTTAGATCTGCTACTGTGACATCTGCTCCAAGTACTCCGCCTGCTGCATCAATTACATCTTTGTTTGAGCACCATACTAGATTCAGGTTCCATTCTTTCTCATACTTTGTAAGTATCTCGTGTATCTCAGGGAATGCGTCTCCCTCATCTATTGTCATAACCTTTGGTATATCTATACCGTCTTCGTCGCAGACTTGCTTGATTATCCAGAGTACCAGTGTTGAGTCTTTTCCGCCTGTCCATGTAATAGCTAAATTCTTGTGGTCGAATTTAGACAGTGCTTCTCTTACTATCTCCTTTGACTTGTCGATCTTTGCCTGCAGTTCTTTCTTTCTTTCTTCGGTTACCATTTGTTTTCCTTTCGTAATTTTACTTATTCTTTATTTATCTCTAATCTTTAATAGATCAAAAATCTTGTTTTATATTTTATTTACAGAAAAAGTTATTTATCTTTTCTATAAATAATCCATCTACTGCTTTTTTTTAAAGACACTCTACATTCTTTGCCTTTTATTTTTTCCTGGCTATAAAGCTACCCAGTTTATCTTTTTTATCCTCTGGTAATGATGGTGATATATCTTTAGTATCTCCAGGATCAGAATTAATGTCATATGCTTCCCACAAAGATCCATCTTCCCTATAAATAGCTTTAATCCCATCTTCCACTATATAGTGAACAGGCTTGTCTGTGTCCTGCTCCTTATGGCCGATCTTACCCATAGCCTCTCCATAAAGTGTATATGGTTTGATTGAGTCAAAGGGATATAATGATTTGCCTTTAAAAGAAGTTGCTGATTCTACCCCAAACATGGAACATATCGTAGGCGGTATATCTATTAAGGATACCGGAGTATCTATAATGGTACCGCTTATTGACTTATCGTATACAAGGAAAGGAACGTTTATCAGTTCTTTATACATCTTACCGTCATGTGATAGTCCTTTATGTTCTGCAAACTCATCACCATGGTCTGAAGTTATTATTATGGTTGAATTATCCAGTAGATTGTGGGATTCAAACATAGCAAATAGTTCTTTAAGATACTGATCAGTCTCCGCTACTTTTGCCATATATAATTTCTTTAAGGTATCTACTTTTTTGGGATCTGAAATATCTCTTGGTAGCACCACATTTTTAAACATGGTAAACATCTCATCCTTGGATAGCTTTATAGAGGGATCTATCTTGGATAGGTAATCATCCTCTGCTATATAGGGTTCATGTACGTCCATATAATGGACCCATAAGAATAATGGTTTAGAGAAAGAGAAGTTTGTAAGAAACCCTTTTACTTTATTGTTTATCTCATTACCACGGATAAAAGGAAACATATCAGACACATCATCTTGCATGGAATCGTAAAATATCTCCCAGCCTTTATTGTAGCCAAAGAAATATGATAGATATGCATTTGAGTGAAATCCTGCAGTAAATATGCCCTGGTCTTTAAGAGGTTCTGATATAAGTGTCTTGTCTTTGTTTAGCTTCTTTTCCTTGCCGTACTCAAGATAATATTCTGAAGCCAGTATCCCCTGAAAAGAGCTCTGCGTATAGGGGCCTGTAGCATAGGGGTCTTTAAAGACTATCATATTGTCTTTAAGGGAATCTATATAAGGGGTGAGATTCTTGCCAGACCCGTATAGCCCAAGCATATCTGCTCTAAGCGTATCTATAGTTATTAGTATCACATTTTTCATTTATTTATTTCCTTATCTAATTCTTGTTTATTTACTGTCCTCTTTTTATATTTACTACTTATTTCTATTCTTTTTCTTTAATGTTTTTGTAGTAGTCCATTAATATATCTGATACTTCTTTTCTTGTTATATAGTCTGGTGGATACTCTCCCACTGATAACATCTCACGGAGTTTGGTACCACTTATCATCTTGTGGTCCTCATTTGGGTGGGGGCAGGTCTTAAAGGAGGCCATAGAACTGCATTTCTCGCAGTAGAATGTCCAATCCATCTTTGTGGGTTTTATCTTTAGATCATCACCGGTCAATGTGTCGAATATTTCCTGCGCTTCAAAAGCTCCATAGAAATCTCCTACTCCGGCGTGGTCCCTTCCTATTACAATATGGGAGCAGCCATAGTTCTGACGTATGATGGCATGTAGTATTGCTTCCTTTGGACCGGCATATCTCATCTCCATTGGATATACCTTTAAGACTACTCTGTCTTTAGGATAATACTTGGAAAGGAGTACATCATAGCAGGCCATCCTTATGTCTGCTGGAATGTCTCCTTCCTTTAGTTTTCCTACTATGGGATGGATAAACAGACCATCTGCTGTCTCGAGTACTGTTTTGGTTAGGTATTCATGAGAACGGTGGATTGGGTTTCTGGTCTGGAAAGCTACTATAGTCTTCCAGCCTCTTTCCGCAAAGATATCCCTTACCTCGGAGGGTCGTGCGTACTCTTTAAACTCCTGGGGGTATCCGCCTTCAGTAAAGACTTTTACTTTACCGCCTATGTGGTAACTTCCAAGACTTTGCAGCTTTTCTGCACCAGGATGGGAAAGGTCAGTAGTACCGAAGGAGGCCTTAGCTTCGATATCTTTATCATAGGGGAAGATATCTTCTATTTGCAGCTGGCCTGCTATTTCATCTGAGTAGGGGGATATTAATGCTATTGTATCACCTACTCTGTAATCACTGATATTATCTGTTGTAATGGTTACCGGTAGCGGCCACAGTGTACCGCTGGTCAGTCTCATATTATCTAAAACACCTTTGTAGTCAGAGGAGGTCATAAAGCCTTCTAAAGGTGAGAAGGCTCCAATGCCAAGCATAATAAGGTCTGAGAACTCCAGTGTTGATAGTTTTAGCTTGGGCAGGGTCTTTGACTGCCCTATTAGTTTATTCCTCGTGGCTTGGTCGTCTACCATGAGGTTTACAAGTTCATCTCCATGGGGAGAGATTACGAATGTTTCTATGCTACTATTAATAATGATCATCCTTCCGATTTGTCTCTATAATTAAAAATCTACTAATTTTAAAAAAGTTTATAAAAAGATAATTTTTTACATTTTAATAATATTTTAGCATTTTGTCAATCCTAATTTGTAAAATATTACAATTTCTATTGATTTTTAAGTATCGGGTGTTTCTATTTTAAATTAGTTGTCTTATTGATATTCATTATTTAATATCATATAATCAAGAAAAGTATTTTTGTAAAATTTTACAAAAGGCAAACTAGAGTGAAAATAACAATTAATGACCTGGCAAAGGAAGCCGGAGTATCGATAGCATCTATCTCAAGATACTTGAACAATAAATACGAAGTATCAAATAAAACAATATCCAAGATTGAAAAGGCAATAGAAAAGTTAAACTATAAACCATATGCTTCGGCCCATATACTGAGCATTCAAACCATAGGAATATTAATCCCTGATATCAATAATCTATATTATCTTCCTGTTACAGAAGGCATCGAAGCTGAGATGCAAAGAAATGATTTCAATATTTTTATCTGCCATACTAATAATAGAACCAGCAATAATCATATTGAAAACCTGATTGAAAAGAAGGTTGACGGTTTTATATTTTATGGACCGCTTGAAGAAAGTAAAAGGCCAATAATCTCAGAGCTGAGTAAAAATAAGCCAGTGCTTATAATAAATGATGATATTATGGAAGCGAATGTATATTCTGTTATGACTGATTCAGTCAGAGGCGCTTATCAGGCAATCAAATATTTGATCAAGCTGGGCCATAAAAAAATTGGCTTTATAAACGGCAGTACAGACTATCTCACATACCGGAACAAGCTATCCGGTTATAAAAAGGCGCTAACTGATAATAATCTACCAATTGAGAAAAAATATATAGTCCACGAGGAGCCCCATGAAGCTGGAGGATATTCAGGTTTAAATAAACTGCTGGAGCTAAAAGAACGGCCTACTGCGATTTTTACCGCTTCCGACCAGATGGCTATTGGAGTTATGCGGGCATGTTATGAGAGGAACCTTAAAATACCTGATGATGTCTCACTTATTGGATTTAGTGATATAAGGCTGGCCTCAGAACTCTCTCCGAGATTAACTACGGTAAATCAATTCCCATATGATACTGGCAGGATCGCCGCAGAGACTATTCTGAAAGTCATAAAGAAGGATAGATTGAGTCAAAGGATGATACTTATTGAACCAAAAGTATCTATCAGGGAATCCTGTAAGAGCTTGGTCTCATAATGCCTTATTTAGTCTGCTTTTCATCTTCTTTTTCAGGTATTGCTTCTAACAGACTATCGATTTCGTCTGGAAACTTAATTGCCTGTTTATATACTTTATTTGCCATTTTTTCATTATAGGTATGCGCCACAAGATTTCGGGCTTCTAATAGCTCGAACCATATCATAGGATCCTGGATCAGTCCCAACTCAGCTCCTATCCTGAAGCAATTCTTAGGACTTCTGCAATCCAAACCCTGATCTCTAATATATTCCTGGATCACTTTCCAGGATAGTTCGAAACAAAATTCAAATCTTTGAATAGTCGCATCCTTATGGATCCGGGTCTGTTTTAAGGCTGATGCTTCTTTTAATCGCTTATTGGCACTGGTTAAATCTTTCGTAAGATTATGGAGCTTACTCATAATTTTATTATCCTTGAAAGTGCTTCTTTTTTAAATTCAGGTGAAACCATGGAAAAATCCACAATATCAACTCTGAAAGGCAGGTCAGATTCCTCCAATGCCTCCTTTATTAAGGCTGTTTTTTTAAAAGACAGCGGCTTGCTTCCTGAAATCCCGATATCATAATCGCTAAATTTTCTTGCATTATTTGTTGCTCTAGAACCAAATACAAAGAGCTTGTATTCCTCCGGTTTAAGAAATCTATATATTATTTTTTTTATCTCTATTTCAGTCTTTTCTATTGTCTTTCTCATATCATAAGTTTAACAAAGCGGTATATAAAAATCAAAATGGCACAGTTTATATAATCATACTACTCTATTTTTTAAGATCCCCCTACTTCTTCGCCCTGCTGTCCCATGGATAGAGCCAGCCGTGTTCCCAGACCTGGGCCTTTAGGGCGTCCAGTGTATCATTATCTAGTTCGGGTCCATCAGATAGGGCTGAATTTGCCTTTACATGTTTAGGATTTCTCATACCAACTATTACAGTTGTTACTGCCGGGTGGCTCAGACAGAACTTAAGGCAAATACCTGCAAGAGTCGGATAGCTGTCATTCGTAAGCTCCTCAATAGTATTAAGATGGGGAATCGCTTCTTCCAATCTTTCCTCTGTCAGGAAGTTAGCTCTCCAGTCCCCCTTATCCCAGTTATGCCCGGGCTTTATCCTGCCAGCAAGAAGACCTTCAAATAAGGGTACCCTTACTATTATTCCTGTACCAGAGTCCACCGCAGCAGGAAAGAGCTTGTCTGTTGCCTGCTGGTCAAATACATTATAAATTACCTGCACCGAGTCGATCTTGCCCGACTCAGCAATACGCACCGCCCCATATGGTTCCCAGTCTTCAGCTGATACACCTATGGACCTTATCTTACCCTGCTGTTTTAGCTTAAGCATCGCCTCATACCAGCCTGACTCTTCGGTGAAATGGTCCCTCCAGCAATGTATCTGCTGGATATCTATATAATCTGTACCGAATCTTTTAAGTGAGTCTTCTGTGCACTTTATTACCCAGTCATATGGATATACCTCGTCTGCTGATTTAGATGGAGCCTCTTTTGGGCCTATCTTTGTTGCCAGTATCACCTTATCTCTCATATGACCAAATGCTTTACCTATTACTTCCTCACTTCTTCCATTGCTGTATCCCATGGCTGTATCAAAGAAGGTCACTCCATTTTCATATGCAAGACGGAGGCTTTCAATATCCCTCTTGTCATCAGCATCCCCCCATCCTCCTCCAATGGGCCAGCAGCCATAACCCAGCTCGCTTACCTCTATGCCGCTTTTATTGAATGTCCGGTATTTCATAGTTTTCTCCGATCCTTTAATGTTTGTGAATACTGGTTAATAAAGTTTGCTTTTAAATAGTATAGCAGCTATTTGTTTAAATATCTCTTTATTGGTATTTTACTATGCCATAAATTTATGTATATTTTTAACTTTTTAAAATCTTATATTTTAAATTATCACTATACCGTACTTTATGCAACTATTTTCATAAAACATTGGAATATTGAAAAATTTATAGTAAGATAGCCATAAAATAAATTGATTTATAGCCTTTATTGATAGGTTTTTGCTTGTTTGTATAATCTCTAATATAATATGTAAATACTTGCACAAGGATAAGAAATGACAGTAACAATAAACGATGTGGCCAAAAAAGCAAAAGTCTCAGTTGCGACAGTTTCCAGGGTCATAAATAACTCTATCCTTATTTCAGAGAAAACTAAAAAAAATGTCAGGAAGGCCATCAAGAACCTTGATTATAAGCCTTATGCTCGGGCAAGAAAACTAATAGAGAAAAACTTACGCGCTGCTGCCCTTCTTATACCGGATATAAAGAATGTTTTCTACCCGATAGTCATCCGCGGAGTCGAAGATGAACTTGAAAAAAATGGTTACAGCCTCTTTATTTGTAATACGGATGAGAATATTGAAAAGGAAAGAAAATACCTTGATACCCTGATCGATAAGGGAGTTGATGGTATGATTTTTTTAGGGACGAGGCCCACCAAACTAAAACAGGAATATATAATAAACTTATCAGAAAAAATGCCGGTTCTCATGATAAATGATTATATTGTAGGTTCAAATATCTATTCTGTCATGACAGATGAGACTGAAGGAGCTTTCCAGGCTGTAAATTATTTGATTAAACTCGGACACAAAAAGATTGCCTTTATAAATGGAGATGTGGATTATACCACATACCGTTATAAGTACAGGGGATATGGAAGGGCTCTTGAAACCAATGGGATAGAGGCCGATGGGAAATATCATATCAAGGAGACTCCTTATGAAGAAGGAGGTTATCTTGGAACAAAAAAGATCCTCCAGATGAAAGAAGATAGGCCTACGGCAATTTTTACTGCTTCTGACCAGATAGCTATCGGAGTTTATAAAGCCATTTATGAAGCTGGCCTTAAGATACCCGGGGATTTTTCTGTTGTAGGATTCTCTGGCATTCCGCTTTCTAAAGAATTATATCCTGAACTTACAACAATAGACCAATTTGCCTATAATACCGGAGCACAGGCAGGCAAGACACTTATGAAATTGATCGCAGGAGAGGCCCTGGAACAAAAAAGAATAATTCTTGAACCTAAGCTTATTGTAAGGAATTCATGCAGGGATATTTCTGAAAAACAGTAAAAAGGATTAAAAAATAAATAGAGTAAGAAAAATAAAAACTGGGAAAATATTTTCAGCTTATCTGACATAACTATTTTTCGTTAATAATATGTCTGGCTGATGAGGTTCGCCTTAAAAGGTGGAGTGAAGCATATATAAATTATTATTGAAATTTTTGAAAGGACAAGACTATGACAGACACAATGAAAGCTCTGGTATATTCAAAACCAGAAGACTTTGAGATAAAAGATGTACCAATACCTGATATTGCCCCAAACCAGATACTGCTTAAAGTAAAGACATGCGGAATATGCAAGACAGATGAGCATATACATAAGGGACACTTCATATCAAAGTTTCCCCTGACTCCAGGTCATGAGTTTGCAGGAGTAATTGAAAAGATGGGGCCGGCAGTAAAGGGACTTAAAGTAGGCGACAGGGTGACATGTGA
>Ga0190284_1000741_pt1 | contig 16752 bp, 10 predicted proteins | sample 48691812_MG_FD_161668 | JGI IMG/M metagenome (GOLD analysis project Ga0190284, IMG submission 161668) | Hydrothermal vent microbial mat bacterial communities from Southern Trench, Guaymas Basin, Mexico - 4869-18-1-2_MG | ecosystem: Environmental > Aquatic > Marine > Hydrothermal vents >...
AGTCGCCCGGCAACTGCCACGGCAACTCATCTCCCAAACCTATCACGCGAATCTCATCCATCGCAGCTATAAGTGTAATCATTTGTTATCCATTCGGTTTTTTGCCCGCACCAGAGAGTCCACGGAATCCACAGATTTCACAGATTTTTTAGAAGCAGATTACACTGTTTTTTTTTATCAAAAAAAACCGTGAAACCGAAGATTCACTAAATCCGCTTCTAATCCGTGTAATCCGTGAACTCCGTAGACTGTTTTTTACACCGAAATCGGCATTTTGATGTGCGGGCCTGGGTTGTAGTCCAGCAGCTGGAAGTCTTCCGGGCAGTAGCTGAAGATGTCCCTGGCCTTGTTGAGCTTCAGCCTGGGCGAGTCCACTATCGGCGAGGCGAGGTATTGCTCCACCGCTGGTATCTGGTCGAGATAGATATGCGTGTCACCGGTGTTGTGCACGAATTCGTAAGGCTTGTAGCCCGTCTGCTGGGCGAGCATGTACACGAACGCACTGTAGAACTGAATGTTAGCTGGCACGCCGACGGGGTAGTCCGCGGAGCGCTGCGTCAACATGCCGCTCATCCTGCCATCGTCGTCGATATAGACCTGGAAAGTATAATGGCAAGGCGGGAGTTTCATCTGCTCAAGCTGATTCGGATTCCAGTAGCTCGTCAGTAGCCGTCTGCTGAACGGATTGGTTTTTATCTCGTTGATAAGATAGGCCAGCTGGTCTGCTCCGCCGGTTTTTGTTTTGTAGTCGCCGTCGAAGTGTCGCATCTGAAAGCCATACACCGGGCCGAGTTCGCCTTCCTCGAAGCCATGGGTTTTTTCAAACTCCTCATCGACCCATGGCGTCCAGAAGTTCACGCCCATTTTCTGCAGGTCTTTGTTGTTGCTGCTGCCCGAGAGTAGCCAAAGCAGCTCGCAGAAAATCGACCTGGGCCAAAGTTTCCGCCGCGTAACGATCGGGAAATCCTCGTCGATGCGGTATCGCGTCTGGTAGCCAAAGACGCTGATTGTCCCCGTGCCCGTGCGGTCAGGCCTTTTTACGCCATTACGAAGAATGTGCTCCAAAGCCCGATCATACGCTTCCATAACATAAGCCATCAGTAACTCCTTTCACCGAGAGGTCGGTTAGTACACTGCCAAAAGCATATAGGCAAGCGATGAAATTGGCAAGTGAAGTCCACGGATTTCACGGATTAAAAACTGATTTAGTGAACCTTCGATTTCACGGATTTTTTTTTGATTAAAAGAACCAGCGTAATTTTCTTAAAATCCGTGTAATCAGTGGACTTCTATTTGCCTGTTTCCCTATTTTATCGATTTTATTTTCCGCTGGTGTTAATATCTACCTGGCATGTGTGTGGAATCGAAACAACTCGGCGGGTCGTCATCTGCGAAGATGTCCAGCCAGGCCAGGCCACCCCGGCGGTGGTGGCAGCATCTGGTTCGAGCGGGGGCTATGTGCGTGTTGTTGGTTGCACTGGCCTGGATATCCCTGCCGTGGTGGCTGCCGACGAACGTCATCCGTCGCAAACTCGCTGCAAGCCTGGCCCAGCAGATGGGAGTAGAGGTAAACGTCTCAGCCCTGGCCCTTAGCTGGGCTGGCGGGGTGGAGCTTAACGGGCTGAGCATCGCCGGGCCTGGCGGGTTCGGGCATGGCGACCTTGGCCCCGCAAGTCAGCCCATGATTTACATAGACAAAATCCGCTGCGACTTTTCGCCTCTGGCCCTGCTGCTAAACCGTCGACTGGAATGGATGGAAATAGTCCGCCCGCGCCTGCGGGTTCGCATAGACGCCAAGGGCAATATCAATCTGGCCCTGCTAAAGAAGCTCCAAACCGGGCCTGAGGTCGGCAGAATTTCCGTCCGCGACGCGGAAGTTTCGCTGCAACTGCCTGACCAGCCTGACCTGCCAACGATGCGAGTGGGCAACCTGGAACTGCAACAGGGTCTGGTCAGCCAACTCGGGCGAGTTACCATGACAGCCTCGCTTGGCCAGCAAAAAACCGCCGCACCGATGAGCCTGCAAATTTCCTCGGGCCAGCCCAGCCAAACCTCCGCTCTCGACGCAGCTTTCCACTTTGCAAATCTCGACCTGTCGCAAATTCCGCTGCCGAGCGGGCAACGCTTCCCGCTGCGAAGCCTGGCTGGGCGGTGCGAGGGGCGATTGAAGCTGAAAATATCGGACAATCTGCAAGTCGAACAGCTGGACATGGAACTCTCCGTCAACAAGTTGAAGGTTACGCCCACTGGCGGGCGGACCTTGCCGACAATAGACTTAGCTGGGCTGAAGCTTTCCGCCGCGGTGGACTCTGCCAGCGAGCAGATAAATATATCGTCGCTACACGTTCGCCTGCCGGGAGTAAACCTGGCTGGGCAGGCGAGCATCTATGCCGATATCATCACCGACGGTTTTGACGCCGTCGAGCGGTTCGATCTGCGAGGCCAAGTTCAACCCGCCCAGCTCCTGGCCATGCTCAGGGGCAGGGAAACTCTGCCGGGCGGCTTAGCGATGGTCGGCCAGGTAACAACAAAAATAGCGGGTCGGCGCGACGGGGAAAACTTCTCGCTCAGCTCTGCCCTGCAGGCCGACGGGCTGACAATTCGCTCAGGCACGCGGACACTCAAACCCGCGGGCAGGAAAATGAAGCTAGGCCTGGCGGTCTCGATTCAGCCTAGATATAGAGCTCTTGCCATTGAGCTGCAGCAAGGTAGGCTGTCACTTGGCAAGAATATATTCACCGCGACGGGCCAGGTTATCCTGCCGCAAGACAGGCCTGACAACACCAGCAAGACCGGCCTGGCGATGGCGCAACAAATGCTCCAAGCCATCGGCGACATCCGCGCCCGCGGCACGGTCGAGCTGAACGAGCTGGGGGACATGAAGCCTCTACTGCCGCCAGGGGCCAGGGCGAAGATTCATCTCGTCGGCGGGCTTAGCGGCACGTGGCAAATCGGGGGCAGCAGGTTTACCAGGCTAACAGCAAGCCTGCGGGCTGGGACGGAAACGGAGCTTGGCTTTGGCGACTTGCTGGTAAAGCCCGCCGGGCGGGAGATGGCGGTGGACTTCTCCGCCGTCGCCGAGGCTGAAGCGATGACGCTGGGGGATATTTCGATCGATTTCAGCGTTGGCAAGAGCTGGGCCAGCATCGAGAAGGGGTATGTTCGCTTGCCCAGTCGCGGGGCTACGATGAAAATCGCGGGCGACTTCCAAGCCGTGGCCATCGAGGGTATTTTGGCGTCCCTGCCCAGGTTCAAAACAACCGGCGCGAGCGTTAGCGGAGGCCTGGCGGGCGACTTCTCCGCCAAGCTGACCCAGCGGACAGAGATAGCGTGCAGCGTGGATATGCACGAGCTTGCACTGGGACTGGGCGACGCCTTTGCAAAGTCAGCAGGCAAGCCCATGAGCCTGACCGTGAAAGTCGACGGGCCCGAGCCAGGCCAGGGTGGGCCTTGGACCCTAACCGCCCGGGCAAAAACCCACCAAGCCAGGCTCGACACGCAACTGACGCTCCCGCAGGCCAACGACGCATCGACGGCGACGGCTGTCTTCGGCGGGGATATCGACGATATGGGTTGGCTGGCTGAGGCATCCCCCGCGCTGTCAAAGGCATTGGGCACGGGCCTGGTCAAAGGTAAACTGAACGTCGCTGGGCGAGCGAAGCTGTCGCCGAACAAAGCGGATTTCCTGCTGGCATGCAAGTCCGAGAACTTGGCCTACCTGGCCCGGACCCAGGCCCAGCCTGTCGTCAACGGGCCTTTCACGCTGAATATCACTGGCACGCTGGCAAGCAGTCCGTCCGAGCCAAACCTGGCGACCCTGCATCTGCGCGACGTCCAGTCGCAGCTGGGGCAAATACATCTCCTCGCCGACGCTCTGGTCGAGCTGCGTCGCGACCAGGCCCGGCCCGGGGTAACCCTTCTGCCCAGCAAGGCACATGTCTCTGTCTGGACGAACCAGGCCCAGAGCCTTGGCCGGCTCTTGCCCGCATGGAGCCGCTACGCTCCGGCGGGAGATTTCTTCGCCGACCTCATGTGGCAAGGCTCGAGCGAGGCTGGGACTATTACCGCAGCGACATTTTACGCCCGGGGCTTGCAAGGCCAATATCGCGGCAAGGATGTCTTCCTCCGAGGTACGGTACAGCTGGAAAATATCCAACTGGCCAACGACAAAATAATCGCTGTCGGACGCATGACCACCGACGATCTGGAGTTTCGAGCGGGCAAGAACCATGGTTGGTTGTTGGCGGATATTTGCTCGCCGCTGGCCAGGCCCAGCGGCAAGTTCCACGCCCTGCTGGAATATCTGGACGTGAAGGAAATGACCGATTGGCTGGCTAGGCCCGGCAAGCAAACCCCGCCAGGCCCGTTCGACCAAGCCCGGCAGGATTGGCTACAGGCCAGAGCCAGGGAGGTTATCGCGTCTCTGAAGTCGTCGCTGGGCCAGGCGGATATCAGCGGGAAAATCTCAGCTGAGCAGCTCAACGTCTTTGACGAGAAAGTAAGCCAAAAATATCACACCGAGCAGTTCGAGCTGGACATGTCGCTCAGGCGGGGCAAGGGCGACCTGACATATCTCGCCGGTGTCTGTGGCGGCGGCACACGAGGCCATCTGGAAACGAACATCCTCGACGAATCGCCCACGCTCACCAGCCGAATCGAGTTCTCCGACGTTATCGCCACCGCTGAAATCCAGCCTCAGATTATGCTGTATTTTCCAGGCAATGTGGTCAGCGGGACATTCTCGCGCGACGAACATGTAACCTACCCCCTGCGAGACATGATAGCTGACGCCATCGACCCGCGGTACCGTATCAAGCAGGTCGGCAAGGCCAAGATGGTCGCCACCGACGGAGTGGTAATAGGCCGGGCTGCGCCGAAATTTATGGTGAACGTTTTTCCCAGACTGAATCTCACGAGATACCCCTACCGCCACATGACGGGCTACTCGGACTTCCTGCCCGACGGCTCAGCCCGGAACGAGATGTTCTTCTTCGGGTCATACGACCTGTATATGCAGGGCGTGACCGACCCGACAAACGCGGTCAATTATACCGTAGGCCTGATTTTGTTCGGCAGCGCCGTCTCGCCCGAAGCACTGCGCGACTGGAAACAAGGCCGGATTCCGATGATAAAAGTACGAGGGAAAATCCGTGACGGCAAGCTCATCGACGACGTGGTGTCCTACCCCCTGCCAAACGAAACGCTGTTCGACGTGTTCCTGAAAAACAGCATGGTCTATCGCGCGTGGGTAAACCTGAGAAAAAAACCCGACGCCCGCCCGCCAGACCTGCCATAACGACCCCTACGACAGGGCTTTGAAATATATTGCTTTCCTGGCGGACGAAAGACGTTTACAATTATCACAAGGCAGCAAGGGTGCTGGCCGTAAAATGAGGTCTGATGATGTCGCAGGAAAACACGCCACAGGAAAATATGTCACGGGGAAACTCGCAGGATATGACATTCGAGCAGGCACTGGCCCAGCTTGAGAAACTAGTCAACGAGATCGAAAGCGGACGGGTTCCGCTGGAAGAATCTATCGCGAAATATGCTCAGGGTACTGGGCTTATTGACAAGTGTCGCTCGATTCTCGACCAGGCTGAGCGGAAAATCCAGTTATTGGCCCGTGGCCAGGGCGACGAGCTAAAACCCGCTGGCGACCTGCCAGAGCAGCCCGGAGAGTAAAAACCAGCTCTGCTTATCCTTTTCATCCATGTTATTTCCACATTGTTTCAGCTTGTCCCCATGCGATGAGACAGGCCATGATAAGCAATCCTTTCCGACTCACATGAGTCTACCAGGGGATGCTCCCACGGCGATGATGGCTGAATGGCATGAATTACGCATCAAATGAAATGACATTTTGCTCAATTTCAGCTCATATACGCAAAAAGGTAGAAGTAGCTAACTTGCTACTCCTACCTTATTTACAACAACTAGCGGGGACAGGATTCGAACCTGCGACCTCCGGGTTATGAGCCCGACGAGCTACCAGACTGCTCTACCCCGCGATCAATTGTCAAATAACCAAGGCGGGAATTCTAGCAGCAAGGCGGCAGGCTGTCAACAGCAGTTATGGAAAAATATAAAAAAATCGATTTTTTTCGCCAGCCAGGGTTGACGCCCAACATATAGACTGGTAAACTCACAACATTCCCATATGTTGTGATACCGTGAACACACGGAGACGCTGGCTATGCAATGCCCCTTCTGCGGCAATGACAAAGACAAGGTTATCGACTCTCGCAGCAGCGAGGGCGGCCAGGTTGTGCGCCGGCGTCGCGAATGTGTCGAGTGCACCAGGCGGTTCACGACCTACGAACGAGTCGAGGAATTGCTCAGGCTGGCGGTGGTGAAAAAGGACGGCTCGCGCGAGCCTTACCAACGCGAGAAAATGATATCAGGCCTCGAGAAGGCGTGCTACAAAAGGCCTATCAGCACAGAGCAGATTCGCCAGACCGTCGAAGCTGCTGAGGAACAGGTCTTCAAAAATTTCGACAAGGAAGTCCCCTCGCGTTTTCTCGGCGACGCTGTCGGCAGGGGGTTGCGTGAGCTGGACAAAATAGCCTACGTTCGATTTGCCAGTGTCTATCGAGATTTTACCGACGTTGGCGAGCTGATAAACGAAGCCCAGGACGTCCGGGCTGACCCGATAGTTGGACCCGAGCAAAAGGATTTGTTCGACTGAAACAATGGAGATATGGATATCATGAGCCGATCAAGGAAGATCGTGGTCAATAAAAGGGACGGCCAGATCGAGGCGTTTGACACTGCCAAGCTGGCTGGGACGCTCGGGCGGGCTCTTGGGCGCAGCGGCGGGGATATCTCCGACGCCCGCGAGTTGGCCCGGGCTATCGCGATATTTCTCGTCCGAGGCAAGCGGAGAGACATACCTTCCACCGCTATATTCGAGATGGGTCTCAAGGCTTTGCAACACGTCGAGATGAGCGAAGCTGCGGAAATACTAGAGCTGAACCACACGCTGCGAAACATTCGGCGGAAACTTGTGCGGGTTCGCCATGACGACGGCAGGCTGACGATGTGGGACAAGAGCTGGCTGGTGGAATTGGCGATACGGATGTGGCACGTGTCGCGGACGACGGGGCGAATCTTGGCTGGCGAGGTCGAGGGCGAGATAATTTCGCAGGACAAGCCCGAGGTATCGCGCGGGGAAATAATCGACCTGCTGAATCGTCGCGTAGCAGAGTTTGGTCTAGCCGACGCCGTGCCGGTCGGCTATGAAACGGTAGGCTCGTAGGAACGGTTTTGTAAACGGGAAAATTTAGTTTGCCGCCATGCCTTGGACAGATTCCTGGGGGAGAATTAGAGGTATCCGGTATTTTTTTGGGGGTCTTCCTATGGAAATTAAAGGTGTCTTCAATTCCCAAAACATCGAGTAAAAAAAGTACCGGACACCTTTAATTCCCCTAATGATTGAAAAATCGGGCGGGTTCAGTATCTGCATCTCCAGCCAATGACCTTCTACGAATATCTGTTGGCCCCCGGCAAGGATGTTATGGCTGAAATGGGAAGATGTGAATTGGGCAGAACATAGGGATTCTCCTGCGAAAAATTATTATCCGGGCTGGATTGAAACCCTGGCCAAAGATATGCCAGAACCTGCGAAGCACAAGAGAAACTGAATTGTTCAAGCTGACCAGCGGAAACATAAAAGCTGTTTGTGATTGGATAGGCAATTCTCCGCAAGTAGCAATGAAACATTACGCTCAAGTTACTGACGGCGATTTCCAGGAGGCTTTGCAAGCTGCCACAGAAGCCAGTGCTCAATACGAATATGACCGCCCGAAAAATACTACTTTTGGGGGGGAGCAAAATCGGGGGCACAAGGGGGGCAAAAACGGGAGCAGAGCCAATCGGCAAGAACCCGCAAGACATGGAAAACAGCAGGACGGCAAGTTCGTTTCGCCCTATATTTATGCTGTAAAATGCGACTCAACAAAAAAGGATGCGACCGTCTGCGAGCCGCATCCACTGGGCCGTACTGGACTTGAACCAGTGACCTCCTGCGTGTCGAGCAGGCGCTCTAGCCAACTGAGCTAACGGCCCCTATTGGGATGGGGCAATATATGCCCTCGGTGGCGAGATGTCAAGTGTCATCGTCAATCTTTTTGCAAAGCAATGCCCGACCGAGAATCTCTCACTCAGCCGGGCGTGAAATTATGTATCGTCGTTGGCCCTGGTCAGACGCGCCCCGCAGCCAAGCCAAAACCACAGGCACGCCATATGCCACCCGAAGCAAAAGGGGCTGCATGTTTCGGAACTTATTGCTGCGTCGCTTTTTTCAGCTTGGCATCTTTCTCGGCGTCAGAGAGTTTGTCCCATGCCAGCGGACAGCCGCCGCAGCAGAAGCCTACGCCCTTGCCTTTATACTGCCGATAGAGGTTGGCTGGAACTTTGGCGGGGTCGATTCTCGATCCCATCAGTGGGCAGGTGGTGTTGACCACAGCGGGCTTGGCAGCCGAGGCTTTCAGCGGACATTTTTTGGCCTTGGTTGCGACGCACTTGGGACATGTTTTATCCGGGGTGCACTTGACGCACTTGGAGGCTTTGACGCATTTGTTGGCCTGGGCCTGGATGGCTTGAAGCTTGGCTTCGATTTTCACCAGGGCTGCCAAAGCAGCGGCCTTGTCGTTGGCTCCGACGGCCTGCCTGGCCACGGCGACCTGTGCGATGGCGGCGTTGAGATTCTTCAGACAACCGGCTCGTGCTTTTTCACATTCGTCAGCCTTGGCTGCGGTGCACTTTGCACACATCTTGCCCGGGGTACACTGGGCGCATTTCGGAGCTTTGACGGGGCATTTCGCAGCTGCAGCTCGCGGGCCACAACCAGCTTTGACCTTACAGACAGGCGGCTGAGCCTGGGCGAGGCTGCCCGCCAGAAACGTTACCGCCAACATTGCAACTACCAGAATCGTAGTGCGTGTTTGTAATCTTGTCATAGCTTTCTCCTGGTTAAAACAGCCTGTTTGAAATTCCTGATTACGCAGCATTGTATCTCCCGCGTCTGGATATTTCTACAAATTGTAAAAAAATCAGGAACCGCGAACCGTACTACCGTCGTCGTTTGCGTTTGCGTCGGCTTGGTTTTTTCCTGGGGTCTTTGTCGTCCGCTTGGAAAAACCCTTCCGCTATCTTGCCATATTCGAACCAGTAGTATCGGCGGGCTTGGTCTTCCTTGGCTGGCTTGGCTTGGCGGAGTTGTGATATCATCCAGCCAATCTGATGCAGCATAAACCTGGCCTGGCCCGCCGCGGTTCCGGCGAGTTGCAACTTCGGATAGACGAAGCTCCGCATCTCGTTGGCCAGACTCGTTAACGTCTGTGGGGCAAAGCGAGCACCGGGCGTCGCGACGGAATCGTCCGTAGCCGCAGCCAGGCAAAGCGAGCCGATGGCATTGTATGTAGCTGCCAGGGCTTGGGGCGAGTTCGGGCTGGGCTGCCTGGCTGCGAGCGACCGCTGGGCAGAAGCCAGACGCAACAGCTTGCGTCGCAAGGCGGGGTAATCGCGGGCACCGGAGCGATAAACCGCTGCCCATGGATAGATGGGATTGCCCTTGCGAGGCCTGGCGGGCAGAGGCATGGGGAGAATCTTGCCGCCATGGACATACACGGGTCGCCACGCGATAGCAAGGCTCTCCAGCAGAGAATCGGAGGCGAGTTTCCGGGCGGGCTTGGCGGGGCCTGCCGGCTTGGCGGGGCGAGCTTGGGCTGGCTTGGCTCGACGATCCAGCCCCAGCACCAAGCCATAGATTAGCCTCAGCTTATTGGGCCTGCTCTGGACAGATCGACGCGGGCGAGATTTTTCCGCAAGCCCGGCCAGGGGCCTGGCTGAAGGCTTGGCCACGATTTTCGGCGGGACTTTAATCTGTCTGATCCTGGCTTTGAGACCAGCTACCGCCTGGGCGAGCTGATTGACCTTGGTGTCGAAATCCGGCGCGAGCTTATAGCCTGACGATTGACAATGGAACTGGAACTTCCTCAACAAGGGCAGCGTCGCCAGGCCCCACTGGGCATGGGCGGTTTGCAGCACCTCCCTGGCCATAGCTGCGCGACCGGCCTGGGCAAGCACATTCGCCTGCAAACTCCGCAGCGAAATTTTCCTCAGCCCAGCTGTGGCAAGCCTCCCCGCCGCAGCCTGCATGGACAACACCCCCTCGCGATCCACCGCCTTGGCGACATCGATATTCACCGCTGGGGCGAAGTTCAGCGGCGCGTCATGCAGCAGCACCGCCGCGGTGTGGTAGTCTTTTTCCTTGGCAGACAAGGCTGCCTGTTTCAGGCAGTACGCAACGAAGGCTGGATAAGCTGCGTCGAACTGAGGCTCGAGTTTGCTGGTGTCTCCGCCGAGGAGAATTCTTTCTCGCAGCTCCCCAGCCAGGCCAAGCTTTGCTCCGCCACGCCGATGCGAACGACGCGAACGACGTCGCGAGGATTTGCGACGCGTCTTGTCTTTGTCCTTCGCCTGGAGGGGTTTTAGCGACGGGGTCGGAACCCTCGCCCAGCTTGGGAACAGAAATTCGTACCGGGCTTCGAAGAGCAGATTGTCCAGCTCGTCGCTGGTGTATGACGCGCCTGGGATAGCTTGGCCTGTCTTGTCGAGGAACACCAACTCGCCATCTCGCTCGTCGCGGGCCAGGCCCTTGGTTTTAGTCTTGGCAGCTCGTCGTCTGCTCGCCCGTGCGTCGGCCTGTTCCTGAAACAGCACGAACCTGCCTCGCGGGTCGATTCCGCAATGCACCGCTGCGAGTTGGCTGCGGTATCGCTGCACGCCTTGGGCGTACCGGGCTGATATTTCCGCAGCATTGGCCCGGGACATCCGGGCCTGGGTCTCGCGGATAAGCTCGTCGTACCGCTTGACAGCGGCCTTGCGTTCGATCGCTATTTCCCGCTTGCGACGCGGCAGCTCGGCGTAATATCTGCGGAGTTCTTCCAACTTCTTTCGCGCGTCAGCCTTGGCCTGGCCACGCAGCCTGGGTATCTTGGCCCGCATGTCGCGTATCGCCTGGCGGGTCTTGTTGATCTCGCCCGGCAGGTCGCGTTTCTCGCGGTCCAGTTGCGACAAGGTCTGGGCGGACTGCTGCCTGAGCTGGCCAATATAGGCTCGCTGGGCTGCGGAGAGAGCGGAGATTTTTTTGGTGTTGAGCATCTTGTCAGCCGGGATATTCCGCACAGCTGCCTGGACGATAGCAGCTGGGCCCGAAGCCTTGCCGTAAGCCTGTAAGAGCTTGGACAGGCTACGGGCGGACGCAGCGGGGGCGGATTTTCTTCTGCCTCGCCTGGCTGGAGCGCCAGCTGGGCCGCCAGCAGCCCAGGCCTTCATGTTTCGTCGCATCAGCATAACTGCTGCATCGCGGATAGCTGGGGGCGAAGCGTAGTCGCTCCCGAGCAACGGCAGCAGAATTCGACCGCCGCCGGGCGTAGCGACCTGCAACAGGCGTCCAGGCTGCAACGACGCCAAGCTGGGCCAGCCCTGGCTTGCCTCGGCGGAACTGGGCCAATTTATCGCGAAAGACTTCCCCGCCAGCAGCGGAATTTCCACAGGCCCGAGCGGCTCGAGGATACCGATAAAACTTTGTCCTGCAAGCGAACAGGCTACGAAATCCACCTGCTTTGGCGCGGGGGCCTGGGCGGCCTTGGCCTGACGCTTGGCCCGGGCCTTGGCTGCCCATCGCTTGCGTGCAGCCCCCAGGTGCGTCAGCTCTCTCGCCCGGGAGCGACGCCCAGTCTCGGCGGGCTGGTCTTGGCTGGCCTGGGCTGGGGCGACGGTTGCGCCGAAGCTCATCGTCATGGGTTCCCCGCCCCCCAGCCAACGGATTTTTTTGATTTCCTCCGCGGTGAAGACAAGGTCTCTGCCAGGCTTGGCGAAGTTACCCGAGATTTTCCGGTTGTCTCGTCTACGGCGAGAATCTCTGCCGGGGCGAACCTCCGCTGGGCTCAGCAGGTACTTCGCGTCGCCAGGCCTCTGCCAAGCTCGCCTTAGTCGATCAGCAGTCATAATGTACAACGGTAGCTTGGCCTCCGCGATGTCTCCCAGTCCGAGCGACCCGGAAGCAAAAACTCCAAGCCTCCTGCCATCCTCAGCTGAAAGCGACACTACGGGCCTGAGTTTTTTCAACTTGTCCCCCAGGTCGCCCACTTGCTCAGCCCCGCGCCTTCGGCCGCGTTTGCGGGTTGACTTGCCCGTACCGGCAGTATAGCGAACCAGTCGCAAACGATAAGGCTGCCATTTCCCATCAGCCCGAGGCCTAAGCCAACGCCACCCCCCCTGCTTGGGGGAAGTTTTCTGCCACAGCATCCCGTCGCGCAGCAGATAGCTACCCCCCGCGGCGTCGCGCAGGTTGATCGTAGCCTGGCTGTCCAGCAGCGTTTTGTAAAAATCGAACTCGCTCTTGATAGCCTCTCTGCCAACGCCGAGCGAGTAGTCCGCCACGGCGAGAAGTTTGTCGTAGAGCAGCTTGGGGAGGGTTTTTTTCGAAGCCTCGGCCGCTGAGCGGATTTTCAACAACGGCAGGTTTCGCGATTTGTGCGTAGCGGTTCGCATGTCCAGCCGAAGCAGCTCCTCGCGAGGCTCCTGCGGGGTCATCCAGGCCAATATCAGCGGCGCTTCAATTTGCGTCGGGTCGTTGCGGATAATCTCGATGAGTATTTTGGCGAGGGTTTTCCGCGGCAGTGCCCATTGGCCTGCCAAGGCCTGGGAGGCCAGGGCTGCTTTTACCAATGTCAAGCCGAGCTGGCCATTGACGGGCCTGACCCGGACGCGACGGGCCCAGCGGGGAAGGAGCAGTGCGACAGCTTGTTTGTAGCGGGTTTTGGAAACGAGTTTGCGGGCCTGGGCGACGCTGGCCTGGTCTGCTTTCCATTGGCCTACAAGCCCGCCGATATTGGCGGGGGCCTGGGCGACAAGCTTCTGCCTGGCCCGGGCGAGGTCGACCAACTCGCCCAGGTCGTTCTTTCGCTTCGCTGCGGTAATTTTCGCGGTGAAGCCCGTCAGCTCCGCTTCGATCTTCGCGCGTTTCCGAGCCAATTGAGCCGGGGTCATAGGCCCGGTTGGCTTGGCCCGGCGGGCGACCGGACGACGGACGGGCTGAGTTTCATCCCCGGTAAGGAACGCCAGCAAGACCACTGCCGAGACGACAATCGCGATGGCTACGACTATCAGCAACATTTTGTTGCTGCCGGATTTCGCTCCGCCCGCAGACGAAAAAGCAGGCTGTTGACTTGTAACGTCGCTTGTCGCGTCGGGGTGGTCGCCCAGCAGGTCGTTGTCGTCGGAGAAGGTCAGTTCCTCCTCAGGCCCAGCTGGGACCTCCAGCACCGCGGAGCATTTGGGACACTTGCCTTTCTTGCCGGCGAGGTCGTCGGAGACGTTCATCTTTTGGCCACACTGCGGGCAGGCGAATTTTATCATGGGTGTTCCTTCCGTATCAAAAGCTGGCTTGGACAAATGAAAGTATGTCAAAACCAGCCATCATCGTCAAGAGTCCACAGATTCCACAGTCGAAAAACAGCGAACCACGAATGGACACGAATGGACATGAATAAACATGAATTGTTAGAAAAACAAAAACAGCCCGGTGCCGTGGTCCTCAGATTCCACGGATTAAAAAAAGATTTCACGGATTTTCTTTTTGATAAAAAAAGAATCCGTGTAATCCGTGGACTGCTGTTCATTGCCTATTCCCTACTTGCCTATTTGCCTACATGCCTATTCTACATTCTTGACCTGGCGGGCATTGGGATATAGAGTTATGCGGATTGGCTGTTGCGCCGGCTGCGGTTGGCGTAGCTTTGCATCATTACAGTGGTAGGGTGTCCGAGCGGCTGAAGGAACTGGTCTTGAAAACCAGCGTACCCGAAAGGGTACCGTGGGTTCGAATCCCACCCCTACCGATAATTCACCGCAAAAAAAAGTTGTCAGTTATCAGTTGTCAATCATCAGTAAAAGCGGAAAAAAAAGAATGGATTCCCCAGCACTTATTTGCAAAAGTTTAAGATACCGCAAGTCTCCGGGCTTATGGCAATAGTTTTAACAAACTGCAAATAAGTGCTGGGGAATGACAAAAGAAAACAAAAGCAGAGCAGGAACCGATATTGTGACAGAAAATAAAGAAAACGAAAAAATTAAAATCGTACTCATTGGCGGCAGCGGTTATGCGGGGTTCGAAGCCATTCGTTGGCTGAGCCGACACCCAGTTGCTCAGGTCGTAGCTGTGTTCGGGCCTGAGGGCGAACTTGGGCCTGTCGATTCTTTTCACCCGCTGCTAAGCGGGCAAAGCGAGTTGGTGCAGGAGAAGTTCGACATCTCCGCCATCAAAGCCCTCGGCGCAGACTTGGCTATGCTTTGCGTGCCGCACAAAGTAGCGATGAGCTATGTCCCCGCTCTTCGCGAGGCTCACCTGCGGGTGATAGACTGGTCAGCGGACTACAGACTCACCGACGCGGACGAGTATGCCAAGTGGTATTGTCCCCACACCGACCAAGCCGGGCTGGCTGAGGCGGTTTACGGGCTGCCGGAGTTTTTCGCCGAAGATATCGCAGGGGCCAATCTCGTAGCCAACCCGGGCTGTTACCCGACATGTGCAGCCTTGGCTATCGCGCCGGTTCTCCAGGCTGGGCTTATCGAGCCTGGCGGGATTATCGTCAACGCCATCAGCGGCATCAGCGGAGCGGGCAGAACGCCGAGCCTGGCCCAGCACTTCCCCGAGCGGAACGAAAACTTCGAGCCATACGGCGTGGGCGTCCACCGACACATGCCGGAAATGGAACAGGTGGTCTCCGCCATCTGCGGCACGAAAACCGAGATACTATTTCAGCCTCACCTGGCCCCGATGGACAGGGGCATGTTGTGCACCATCTACGCCAACCCCACAGCGGGAGCTACGGAAGAAAAACTGGTCGAGACGCTCCAGCAGACATACGCGGCCAAGCCTTTCGTCCGAGTGCGGACAGCCCCCCTGCCGGCAACCAAGTACACATGCGATACAAACTATTGCGACATCGCCGCCAGGCTGGCCAAGGGCAAGGTCGTGCTGTTCTCCGCTCTGGACAACCTGCTAAAAGGCGCGAGCACCCAGGCAATCCAAAATATGAACCTAATGTTCGGCCTGGACGAAACGACGGGGCTTTTTTGATTGCGGATTTTTGATTTCGGATTTCGGATTTTTTGCACCATGAAGAACATGAAGGGCATGAAGAGAGAATTTAGAGAGTTGTCCAGACATATAACCTTGCCCAAAGGTTTCGTCGCCGGGGCCTCGGCTTGCGGCATCAAGCCGTCCGGCAAGAGAGACCTCGGTATTATCGCGGGCACTGGCGACCTGGCCGGGGCGGTGGTAACCACCGGCAACCAGATAATCGGCGAGCCTATAAAGTGGATTCGGTCGGTGCTGCCCAGAGGCTGCGGGAAGATCCGAGGGGTGGTTATCAACGCGGGCAACAGCAATGTCTGCACCGGCCCTGCGGGCCTGGCCGACGCCAAGACCATGGCCTGCCTGACTGCCAAAGCTTTGGACACGACGGCCCAAAAGGTTCTGGTCGCATCGACCGGCGTGATAGGTCAGCGACTGCCGATGACGAAAGTCCGACGGGGCATCGCCGAGGCTGGGGCCTCGCTGGGGCTGCGAAACGACGCTGCATTTCTCCAGGCCATGATGACCACCGACCTGCGCGAAAAGTCGGCTGTGGTGCAGACCACCATCGACCGCCGGGGGGTTACCGTCGCGGGGGTAGTCAAGGGTTCGGGCATGATAGCCCCGTCCCTGGCGACGATGATCGGCGTGATCACCACCGACGCAGCCATCAGCCCGTCGGTGCTCCGCACGATGCTCCGGGGAGCGGTGCGGGGGAGCTTCAACGCCGTCTCCGTAGACACCGACCAGAGCACATCCGACGTGGTTGTCATCCTGGCCAGTGGCCAGGCCGGCCTGGCTGGCGAAGCCAACGCGAAAATTGCGAAAAAAATGCCGAACATAAAACCCGGCACGCCAGCCTACGCGAAGTTCTGCGAAGCGTTGCAGGAAGTCTGCGACGCGTTGGCTTGGCAGATCGCAGCCGACGGCGAGGGAGCTACGCGGGTTGTCCGCGTGCGGGTTCGTCGGGCACGCAACGACGCCGACGCCCAGGCTGCCGCGATGAGCGTGGCTAACAGTCCGCTGGTAAAGACTGCCGTCCACGGAGCCGACCCCAACTGGGGCCGAGTCGCCATGGCCCTGGGCAAGTCCGCCGCCAAGGTGCAAGCTGAAACGCTCACCATAAAGATAGGCTCGCCGGAGAAGTTGGTGAAAGTTTTCGCCCGCGGGCAAGGCTGCCGGTTCGACGAGAAAACCGCCTCGAAACTCCTGGCCAGCGGCGAGGTCGTCATCGACTGCGACCTGGGCCTGGGCAAGGGGAAATTCCAAGCCCTGACCTGCGACCTGAGCAGAGAGTACATCAGCATAAACGCCGACTATACGACGTGAAAATAGGGAAGTAGGGAAAAACAGCGAATGACGAATTCCGAAGTCCAAATACCCAATGACCATTGAATGCCCAATGAGCAATATCCAATAGCCAAGCCCAATCCGAAATCCGAAAATTAAAAACACAGCCATCCCATAGACGGCAGAAATACGGTCGTTGGTCACATTTTAACCAATAAACATACATGGTTGCGGCTGGGTCGTCAGAATGTCAATCCGCATTTTTTTTAGCTCCGTAGGAGCGGCATCTTTGTAGAAAGAAGCTGCCACGAACG
>Ga0190284_1000742_pt1 | contig 16737 bp, 17 predicted proteins | sample 48691812_MG_FD_161668 | JGI IMG/M metagenome (GOLD analysis project Ga0190284, IMG submission 161668) | Hydrothermal vent microbial mat bacterial communities from Southern Trench, Guaymas Basin, Mexico - 4869-18-1-2_MG | ecosystem: Environmental > Aquatic > Marine > Hydrothermal vents >...
TGAGATCACCGTGAGCTATGCAGGTGGCAAAAAAGAGATAGACCTCTATCTTGTTGTTATAGGCATCAATGACTACAAGAATCCTTCATTAAAACTCAACTTTGCTGTTGCGGATGCCAAAGGGTTAAAGGGTTTATTTGAAAAAAAATGGAAAAATTTGTTCAACAACCTTCATCTTATAGAGATATATGACAGGAATGCGACTAAGAAAAACATAAAGAGGCTTCTATCTGGAATGGGCTCTAAGGAGCAGGATGTGGTTTTGGTTTTTTTGGCAGGGCATGGATTGAATATTGGAGATGAGTGGTTTTTTCTGCCCTATGATGTCGTGTTTCCTGAGAAAGAGAAACATGTCATGGAAAGAGGCATCTCTTCGATCGAGATGAAAGAGATGATTATGAACAACCGATCTTTGAAGAAGGTCCTTTTTGTTGACGCATGCAAATCGGGAGGTATGCTTCTCGCCCTTTCCCGGGGTATTGAAGACAGGAGAGTCATCGCCCAGCTCGCCCGTTCCACAGGAACGCATGTTGTCGCTGCTTCAACGGACAAACAATTTGCGTCGGAGATTTCTCAACTGGGGCACGGTGTTTTTACCTATGCTTTGTTGCAGGGTTTAAATGGAGAAGCCTCGGATCGAGACGAAACGGTGACAGTACGTGAGTTGATTGCCTATATAGAACAAAAGCTTCCTGGTATCAGTGAGAAATACCGGCAGAAACCCCAATATCCTGTTGTTGATTCCAGGGGCCAGGACTTCCCATTGGTGGTTAACAGATAAAGAACGAGTATTATAACAACAAGGATTGATGTCATAATGAACCAAAGCAAAATATTTCACATTAAAGAGAACCTCTCAATCTGCGGTTTCGACGGAATAGTTGACAGACCAAGTTTTGAAAGCTACGGCTTTGAGGCACACCTACAATGCGTGGAGGGTTTTGAGGATTGGCTAAAAGTGTGTGGATGTCAAGCGTCTGCCCTTTGATGATGGTTTGCCCATTCCTATTGATACGCTGGATGAAGCTCAAAACTGGTTGTCAAGTCACTGGAACCGGAGTAACAAAATCCTGATCTCGTGCGCGGCCGGAGAGAGCGGAAGCGTAACCATGGCCGCCTGCCTTTTAACCTTAAAAACTGATGCCGGTTATTGTCTTGCATGTAAAGAAGTCTTTACCAAAGTGCCCGGGGCATACCCCCATCCGAATATCCTTGTTTCTGTAGCCAATTATTGCAATGCTCACATTGACTTCAATCAATTAAAGGAAATCTACTCTAATATCCAAGTACAGCCGCCTTTCCCGTGGCCAGATGATGTATTGATGGAATCACTAAAACAATAGTGCCATGTAATGATAAGGCTTTTTTTAAGGGTGGATATAAGAGAAAAGCTCTTTGTTCAAATTCATCTGTCAATATTTTACAAGATTAAAAGTTTAGTCTGGATTAATTTAATCGTGTAAATCAAACCAGATATCTAAGATACATCTGAGCCAATTTCAAAACGTCCTCATCTTGATGAAAAATTTGCCCTCCGGCAGATTGACCATATTCATATTTAGGCCCAAGCAGATCCGGTTGAACTCTACGAGCTTATGGAAATGGTGGTCATTTTGATCAATTCAGATAAAACCAAATACTACCTAAAGAGCTAATCTCAAAACGTCCCACTTTGCCCAATCTCTGCGTCAGGCTAAAATTTTAATCCTCGAACAGAGAAGATATAATCGAAAAATGATTTGAAAAACCTATTGATTCATCACCGTAAATTAAGGAGGAGGTAATAAAATGACCTATGCTATTCTCTGGATTTCTCATGTGGGTTTCGGGCTTCTTTTGGTTGCTGCCGTTACTGCCGTGGCATCAAGATGCAAGAGGGTTCAATATCGAAGGTTTTGGCCTATTGTTGTGGCAGTTTTGGTATTTATTCCAATCTTAGTCGGGTGGTTATCAGGATTCCTGATCGGCACAGCTGTTATTCCGCAAAAATGGCTCTTATGGTATTGTCTTTCTGAAACAATTATATCAGTAACTGGTGTAATCATTATCCTCATTCGCGGACTGAAAGGATCTATCAGTGAGAATCAGGTAGCAAGATTATGGCCGCGAGCCTGGCTTGCGGCTTTAACGGGAATGGTATTTTTTGTTTTCACAACGACCCTGAATATTGCAGACATGAGGGTAATGGACCATCTTGCCGATATAAAAACCTCTGCCACCAGTAATATACAAGATATGCTTCCTGCAAAACTCCCGAAACCCCTTAACGCACACTTTGTTTACGAGGAGGCTAGACAGGCATTCCCGCAACAAAAAAAAGGTCTCCCAAAATGGTTTCGCGAAAGTATGGATCCCGGTTTTGATGTAAATTCTACTGAAGTTCAGGAATTTCTTTCAGCGCATCATGATGTTCTGGAAATTATGCGAAAGGCAAAAAACATTCCCGGCTACAGTATAAATGTTGTCACTTCGTTTTTTGTAGCCTCACCAATTCCTAGGTACTTCGATTATTATAAAATTGCCAGATTCATTGATCTGTATGCACGCTCCATTGCAAAGGAAGGAGATATTTTGGGCGGACTAAACGAGTTGGCTATCTTAGAAAGAATGGCAGATCATTTGAGGAGTTTTCCTGAAATGCTTTCATTTCTTGGTGCTAGTCGATTAGAAAATATTCGATATCGAGCCTTGGAATACATATTGGCGCAAAAACCTTATCCAACTGGAGACCTTATAAATCTGTCAGTTGATGCGCGCCCCTCAGTTCGTAAAGATTTTTTATCATGTCTCCGCATGGAGGCCCAAAGCTCGATGCAGTCAATGACAGTGAATTTATTGCTTTCTGACTATTCAGATATGTTCGATATGAGACCTCGTAAGCATACCTTTATTAGCCCAACATTCAAAGCGAAATTGTACAGGGTGTTTTGTGCCCCCAGCGAAATTAAGGTTCTGAGAGACATAGTAGGCTATTGGATGGACAAAGAAGCCAATTCATATGAAAACCTTAAAGCAAGCATGAATGCTATTTCTGATGCTGAAAAGTCAGCAATGGGTTTATGGGCAAGTGTTCATGTGCCTAATTATTCCTATTATAACCCCCGAGCTATGAAGTATGATGTTCACAGGGGGCTTTGCGATCTGGCCCTGGCAGTAACGGCATACAGAGCCGCCAGCAAAACCTACCCTGCGAAACTTCAAGAACTTATCCCTAAATATATTGACCGCATTCCAACCGATCCATTCGATGAAAAACCTCTCAAAATGGAGCCGGTTGAAGGAGGGCTTGACCTTTACAGTATAGGACCCGGCGGTAAGGACGGAACCATCCATTTCTATTTGGGCCGTGAAGCTTATGAAAGATACTGGGTTGAACCTGAAAAAATCAAATAGGCGCAGGAGGAGAAAAAAAGGAAGGCATTGGAAAAGAAGAGGAAAGTGGAAGCCGGCGGGGAAATAAAGCCGAGACCGAAGAAAAGAAAGAAAAAGAAATGAAAAAAAGATAAAAATAGCTTTTCTGTCTTCCGATAGGAAAGGATTTTTCGAAACAGGCTCTAAATATTATCAATAGTTATAGGAGGCTTATATGAAGAGTACAATTTATCGACATGTGATTCCATTTTTGACCTTATTTATTATCATAGCGCCAGTGACAATAGCCTCAGAACCATTAGTTGAAAAAATTATTAACGACTCGCAGCGCCAACAGTTATGTGGTGAATTTGTTGCCGGTTCTGGAATCTATAAAAAGTTTGTATTTGGCGACAAAAACAGCGTGACTATTCATGCATCAGGTTTGGAATTTTCCACAACATATTTTATTTTAGAAAATATCGTTTTTATAAAGACAGATAAAGGCTCTCTCAAGCTACTGATAGAAAGCCCTACATTGCTTACTGGAAAAGATACATGGACAAAAGGCAATAGCTATTCCCGAGAAAATGCTCCAAAGAAATCCTGTCTCCCTTATGGTTTATCATCATCAGAGCAGGCTGAAATGACGCATCAAATTTGTCAAATGGCTGCAATTGCACTTCAGAAAAAAGGGAAGGCGATCTGAAAAAGGCTAAAAAACTATACGAAAAGGCCTGTTCCATGGGCTTTAAGAGTGCCTGCTTTGAGGCTGCATTAATGGAATAAAAAAGAGGTCTGAATTCCATAACCAACCGGTACGAATCAATATGCTCTTCCTTGTCGCCTGTACTTTTGGGTCGGCCTATCAGTTGGTGCCTTGAGAGAGCGGGCAGAGAGTTTGTTGCCTCCGGTTATCTCGCACGTGCTTTTCGACATTATGTGAATACGCTTAGGCTCCCTGGTAGGTCTGGTCGTGACGTGAATATGGCTTTGCTCTTTTAATCAGAAAGAATGGTACATTTTGATAAATGTCATTGAATTCTAAGTGGTTATACTAATTCAAGATATATTAATTAGTTCAAAAATGCTTAGTGAGTTAAAAAGTAGCTTGACATTTGTGTTATGTGTACTATATACTACCTATATGGAAAATATATTTGGCAGTTACATAAGAGAAAAAAGAGAGGCTTTTAAAACCAAGGATTCCCGGTATTCGCTCAGACAGGTAGCGATGCGTGTAGGAATTGAGCCATCCTATTTAAGCAAGCTTGAGCGTGGAGAACAGAAATATCTGTCTGAAGAAAGAATTGTCGCACTTGCAGATGATCTCGGTGAGGACCATGATATTCTACTTGCTCTAAGTGGCAAAATTTCAAAGGACATACAGGAAATCATAAGAAAACGTCCTAAACTGTTTGCACAATTGATACGTGATATAAAAGATATGCCGGATCAAGCAGTCCTTCGTATCGTTCGTGAAGTGCGAGACGGTAAATGGTAATAAAGGAGGTTTAAAATGATTGAATTAAATAATGATTCTTTAAATTTTTCATTTACAGACGTACATCCGAGTGCTCGTTTTGCAATAGATTTTCAACGGACACTGCGAATTCCTGATGACGGTAAAGATTATCCTCTTCCTCCTGGTTTAAGCAGGTTCCCAATGAAACACGTGGATGATTATGGCAAAACAGTTCCCCCTTTATGGATCGAGCATGGTGGGGTGATGCTTCCTATGTATCAGTCGGAAGCCTTGTGGCTGAACTTCAATTCCGATCCTATTTCGGAGCATGATACATCTTACCCGTTTGCAATTAAAGTCGCCACCGGAAAGATTAATGCTGTTACCGGTGATAACTGGTCAGATTGGTTGCAAAGAAAACCCCAGGACTATATGGTATCATCTAAACAACCCTGGTTAGACGGTTACTGTGTTGAAGAAGGATTTATCCGGCAGTTTATCGCAATGCCATTGGGCTCAGGCTACAGCGCTGAAGAACAAATTACTGGCGAGGCCGATCACGGAGGTATCCAGATTGTCATTTATCCGATGAAACGAAAAGTGTTTGAAAAACGTTTTCCGAAACGGAAATTGGCTAAATTAAAGGATGAACGATTTGATATGGATTTCTCTATTCAGCCAACAGCACTAATGAAATCATATGACATGGGCCTTGCTCCTGGTGGTCGTATGAGACAGGAAATATATGAAGACCCCTTTGATCTCAATGACTGGGATATGGAAAACAAGAGCCGGTGTTTTGTCCATATCGCTAATTCTTTAATCTGGCGAGCAATTACCGGTGAGATGCCTCCAACCGTACCATTTACAGCAAAGGAATATGCGCAATATAATCTGCCTTGGTTTGATTATTATAGTGACAACTCAACAGCCATCAAGGGATCTAAAAAGCTTGATGGGTTAAAAAGCGTTGTTGAGATAGGCAAGAAGAAAGGTGATGTTCCTCTACCGGAAAATGAAAGTGTTACACCAGCGCACATTGTAAAATTGCGTGGAGGTCTTAAGAAAAATCAGGTGAGGGAAGGTAGTTTTTAGTAAAAAAATGGCGCTGTGTGACCTGCTCTGTCAAACACTTATGATATTTAGATGTTAAATGCAGGGATGATGAACGATCAACTGCTGAAATTAATAGATCTTTTTCTTCATACAGTTTCTCAAGCAGAAAAGTTTATGAAGGAAAGAATGGGTTTAGATGAGCCAAGGTATTGGAGGCAACGCGGTGTCCCAAGAACTGGAGCACTCGACAAATTTAATTACTCGTTTCACGGCATTGGATGTCGTTTTGACTTCGGCGATATCTCTGTAGATTACGATTATGGTGATCAGGGCCGGATTGACGGTTTTGACTTATGGCGTCTTACTATTTTCGGTGAGCAAATTAAAGACTTTAAATCCTATGTTGACTCTGGAGATCTTAAGTCCGATTTTGAAGCCTGTATTGAGTCTGGTGAGATCAAGAAATCTGGTGGAAAGTATGACAATCTATACTATTTATCAAACAGCATATAACAAGGCTCTCGTGCCGATCCTATCGTCACTCTGCAGCATTGTCCGGCTGATTTGCGGCCTTAGGGCTCTAATAAAGGAGATCGGATCATGCCAGTAGCTTCCGTTGAGTTGAGAAACGTAATTGTTTTTAGCTTCCTCGCGTTTTGTGTCTTTTTATTTGGTTGCGGAGATACACCAACGTCAACTGGAGGCGACACCCCGGTGACGACTCAAAGGCTAACGACGGCGCGGTTAACCGATATTCGGGAGGGCCTCTCGTGGACTTTTGCTGACTCTGTCGTAGTTATCGAAAACAAGGGTCAGCTTATTCCGTCCGACTTGGTACAAACTCTGCTCGGAGGCCAATCGACGTGTAAATGTATAGAAGCAACTTGGCAGCTCAGCGAGAAGTCCGGGTTGCTGCGTCTTTCAAGTATGAAGGTCGATGGAGAGAAGACTGACACTGAAGCGACTATTTCGATAAAGCCCGCCGGTCACGTCCGTGTCAATCTTGGGATTCGCCAGTATAATGTGTTCCCTAACGAAGTGAAGGAGCCCTAACCTGTAAGGATAGAGACCGATATCTTTTCAAGGTCGGACTCTATCTATTGTGCAAATTCGCTTTAACGGATTTTACTCCGCCACTTCGCGACTATGTAGCACCGTTAAGTTCAAACATTAGTTTTACAATGAAGAAAAAGATACATTCTTTCAGAGCCAATTTCAAAACGTCCCCCTTTGTCTCCCGCTCCTTGGCGGGACGTCAGGCAAAAATTTTAATCCTCGAAATAATACATGTATTCCCGTGGTTAAAATTTATGCCTTCCTTAAACTTGAACAAACTGAAACGTTTTGAGACTGGCTCTTTCATACTTGCAGTTTTGTTAATCACTGCTTGCCAACATACTCCAAATCAATACTTGCTATTTGATTATGAGGATTTTGGCCCCCAGGCAATGGCTTGGGAAACCATCGGAATGCAGTGGTGGCAGTGGGATAATCATGGTGATAGCGACCCGAATTCCATATATGATATAAAGATTGTAGTCTATTGTGATATATCGTTACAAAAAATCCAATCGGTATTTCCTGTTGTTGAAGCGGCGAAAAAAGATTTTCGATATATCGAGTATAATGAAGCTATAAAATATTTAAACCGGAATATTGATGAAGTTGGTCTAATCAATAAAAAGTGGGCAAAAGGTATTAAAATTCATTTGGTTAATACAAGAAACAGAATTAAAGCATTTTTAGGGAAAAACTAACCAAACCACTTATGTCCTGCGAAAGGAGAACGCTATGCGAGGTAGAGCCAAAGCAATCGCACTGTGTGTTATGCTTTTAATAACCTCACTTTGTCCCCTGGTTGGTGCAGGTGAACAGGCGGACGAAAGAACTCTTGTTCAAGACAATTCCGCCTTTGCCCTTGACCTGTATCAGAAACTTCTCACCTCTGAGAGCAACATATTCTTTTCGCCCTACATCATATCAACTGCCTTTGCCATGACATATGCCGGTGCCCGGAGCGAAACAGAGAAGCAGATGGCAAAGGCGATGCACTTCTCGCTTTCACATGACAAACTACACCCGGCTTTTTCAAACCTTCAGGACAAGCTGAATAAGGTGCAGAAAAAAGGCCGTGTCCAGCTTCACGTCGCGAACTCCCTGTGGCCGCATAATAAATATCCTTTCAAAGAGAAATTTCTGAGCCTTGTAAAGAAAAACTACAAGACAGAAATCACTGCCGTTGACTACGTGAGACACACGGAAAAGGCTCGCAAGACCATAACCACATGGGTCGAGGGCAAGACCAAGGGCAAGATCAAGGAATCCATCCCTCCTGGAGTCCTTGGTATATCCACACGATTGGTACTATCTAATGCGATCTACTTCAAGGGCGACTGGAGGAACCAGTTCGACAAGAAAGATACCCGGGACAGGTTGTTCAAGCTGTCTCCGGACAAGACGGTCAAAACTCCGATGATGTATCAGAGAGGGGAATTCGGTTACTGGGCCGACAAGGACCTGCAGGTGCTGGAGATGCCCTATGTAGGCAGACTGTCCATGCTTGTCCTTTTGCCGACAAAAGTCGATGGGCTTTCACAAATCGAGAAGAGACTGAATATTGAGAACCTAAGAAAGTGGACTATCCGGTTACGCTGGCAAAAAGTGGACATCTTGCTCCCGAAGTTCAAGCTGGAATGCGACCTCAGATTGGACAGGGCTCTCCAGGCAATGGGTATGGTTGACGCATTCACGGATAATGCGGATTTTTCAGGCATGGACGGAACGGACTGGTTATACATCGCAGCTGTTCTGCACAAGGCATTGCTCAATGTCAACGAGGAAGGAACCGAGGCTGCCGCTGTCAACATCACTATAGGAACGGAAAAAATTGGTGGTCCCCGCCCCCCCCCTCCTCCTCAATTTTATGCAGATCATCCGTTTGTGTTCCTGATCCAGGAAAACCAGACCGGAAATATACTGTTCATAGGACGAATGACTGATCCAACGAAAACCCCGAAATAGGATGCAAAAGGCGCTACACCGGCAGTTCCGATGCGCTTCATTGACGCAGGCGAGCTTTGTTATAGGATGAGAAACCATGGACAAAAAATTATTCGAATCTGAAGAGATAAATGATTGGCACAAGAAATTAAATTCAAAAGAACATTCACCACGGCGGGGATATAGAAGAAATGTCAGGGTTTACACATTGGTTTGCTATGTGAACAACATCATCGGATGCTTTTTATCTCATAATGAAGGGCCTATCCCAGTTTTTATAGGGCGTGCACGAAAGCACATGACCGATTTTCCAGACAATAGAGAATGGCATGAATACTATAAAATGGTAACAAATTATTTGAATACAGTGGAAACTCACTTAGTGGAACACGGTATTGATATAACTTCAATTTATAATTATCGAAATGAATGATAATGACATATAATAATACATTTCAGTATAAATTACCTATCTCAAAGCATTTAATTAGCAAGTTTTACAGATAGCCATTCACCGTTCAGCATTGATCATGTCCATCTCTTGTTTGTAGAAACTACACCCCTGAGTTTGTTTTGCATATCCTTCCCAGCTAGATCTAAAACCTGCCTGGCGGTCACAAGGAGCTCACGAATCTTGTTTGGCTGCTCCTGCTCCAGACATTTGGCAATGTCTCGTAAAGTGTTATGAAATTCATCGATGTCAGACATAACAGTGTCATCTGCCGAAAGGGCTAATAGGCTTTCACAGAGTAGTTTTTTGCTTTGCAGGCCGTCCTCATTTAGATACCGGAAGACGATCTCTCCGACGAGCTTCATGGCCTCCGAATCAGGCGGGTCAGTGGCAATAACCCCTGCAATCGTTTCCAGGACTCACCGTACCTTATCAGCAAACGATTTTAGTTCTTCAGGCCGAAGAACACCTACATAATCCGCGAGGAGATTCCAAGGGTCTGGAGGTGGCTCGATCTCCTCGCAAGCTTCCTTCATCCTTAATATTAGATATTCTACGCATTGGGAAGACATTTCGTTAACCTGATCTGCCACTAACTGATATTGCTTGTTCTGCATCCAGAAGCTCCGTCGCTTCTCTATAACCTGCACCAAAGGTAATGAAAGATCGGCTTCTTCCAGCGAAATCTGGGATAGCACCAGACCATCAATGCTTCTGTTTTTGAGGTCTTGTATAGCATTTTCTATACACCTCTTCCACGGTATGCGAGGTTTTTGATTCACTAAAATTCCTCCGTTTCTTAGTTGTCAGGACAAGAGCACTGCCATTCTCCAAAGTAGCTGGGGAATCTTTCTACGCTTAGTTCTAACAGTCCGTAATTCACTGCTACATCTTTTATTGTCCCAGCCTGGGAATAGGAGAACAATCCTCATTTTTGGGCTGTGGATCATTCACGCCGGTTCATGTTAAAACTTCAAATTAATGACCGGCAGGATGGGAACAGGGCTTTCCCCGATGTAATTGATCAGCCCAATTTGTAAACCTGATAATTCTTGGGTGCCATTGATAAGGCCGATCTGGATTCCCCGAACGGATGTAGCGACGTTAAAGAGACCTGCAATCTGAATGCCTCGCACCTCGCCTCCGGTGTTAGCGAGACCTGCAATCTGAATGCCATCGATATCACCGAAGTTTAAGTTCAAACATCCGGCAAGTTCAATGCCTTTGGTGCCTGAACCGCCTATGTTCTTATTAGTCAGAAAGTTAAGACGATTTAAGTTTAAGTTTATCAAGCCTGCAATTTGAATGCCTTGCATATCAGGGATGAACTGGACGTTGCCCATGCCTCCGATCTGAATGCCTTTGGTGCTGCCTCCGCTGTTGTAATTACTAAATAAATTTAACATGATACCCATTTTGGATTCAGACGCATCTCCCATAACCCCAAGGTCGAGGCCATAAATATTGACATTATCTCCCACAAGAAGATTTAAACGCAGGCCGCAGACGTCTTTTTCAGCAGAAACAAGCTGATAAGGAGGGAAAAGAGATATTTGTAGAGGCGTGCAACCACCGGCCCATCCGTATTGAGGTACAACTAAAAAAACAAAACACGATATGACAATTAAAGCAATTTTCATGGTAAATCCTCCAAAACATACTTTGATGCTCTGTTAATATAACTATATTTGTGGCCTTAATCTCAGATAAAGCCTGTTTAGAATCTTTATGCTTCATCAGCTTTTGTGACCGCATGCCCGGTTTTTGACATTTTCCCTGGCTCACTGACCTGGGGAAAGAGCAAGCCGAAACCCCAGATATTTGACACGACCGTCATACACGGCCCCGTTGCGAGAGGCCGACCGGCAGTCACCGGCTTCGCTGCCCCAACTATCACCGCGGAATACCCGGTGAGAACCCGATGAAGGCCCTGTTGGGTCGATAGCAAAATCGGAGGGATAAGTATTTTGGTACCAGTCTTGACACCACTCCATCACATTACCGTGCATGTCGTACAAACCCCAGTTGTTGGGCTGTTTTTGGGCTACCAGGTGGGTTCTTTTCTTCGAATTGCCACAGTACCACCCCATGGCATCAAGATTCGAATCATACCCGCATTCGAGCTCCGATATTCCCCCGTTTGCAAAAGCCGTCCTGGTCCCAGCCCTGCAGGCATACTCCCACTCGGCCTCTGTGGGCAGACGGTATTTGTCTGAGCCCTCCTTTTGGTTCAGCTTCTTGATAAAGTCCTGCGCGTCGTTCCAGGATACTTTTTCAACCGGGCAACCATCCCCATAGTGTTTAAAATACGACGGGTTGTATCTCATCACCGCCTTCCACTGACCCTGAGTCACTTCAGTAGTCTGCGCGTAAAAGCCTTTGGTTAGCGTCACCTTGTGTTGTCGCTCGTTATTATCGCGCCCAGGTTCACTTGAAGGACTCCCCATCATAAAACTGCCCGGCTTGATGTAAACAAACTTCATGCCAAGGCTGTTGGTAAACTTCTCTGCTGTTGACTTTGGAACTGGTTTCCAAGGAGTTGCATCAGCGATTTTAAGGGCTGGCTTTGGTCCGACTGCGGTTTCTTCTGAGACTGGTTGTTCGATCCTGACTTTGACCCCCGCCTCCCTTGGCAACTTAGATACTACGGAATTTCGAGTTCCTCCCACAAACCCAAGATCGAGACCGTAAAAATTGTCATTATCTCCCAAAGGAAGATTCAAACGCAGGCCGCAGACATCTTTTTCAGCAGAAACAAGCTGATAAGTGGGAAAAAGAGATATTTGCAGAGGCGAGCAATCACCGGCCCATCCGCACTGAGGTACAACTAAAAAAACAAAACACGATATGATAATTAAAGCAATTTTCATGGTAATTCCTCCAAAACATACTTTGATGCTCTGTTAATATAACCCTAATCAAGCTAAAACTCGATTAGGGTCGTCCGTCGATTGTTGCCAGTTGCAGGTTGCAGAACTAAACCAATCAATTTTATATCTCTACTATCACCTTGCTGATTTTTTGGGACACCGATGTAAATTTTGCGGGGATGATCGTCATTTGATTCGGCTACTTCGTATATTTCGGCGTTAAGAACACGGGTTATCTTTTCGGGACTAAAGTCATCTAAAGCATGGATGTTTCCATCAGATTGAAAAATAAATCAGCGTCTGTGCACATGGTCCGTTCATTGTAAGTTATTACCGAGCATTCGTAGAAATTCGTCTTTAATCCAAACAGATATTCTTGCTATCTTTTTTTGGCCTTTCTATTTATACACATAAACAATTTCTAAATTTGTCTTCTCCATCATTTCCTCCGCTTAATAATATAAGAGAAAGACCGGATTGAATGTGTGGGTATGTTTGAACATTAATCACTCCATCTTAAAAATATTTCCATATTTGATATAAGTATCTAATGCGAGCTCTATCTTCTGTTCCATTAAGTTTATTATTTTTTTATTTTTATGTTTGAATTTCCAGTTTTTCATTTCTCTCTCATCCTTAAGATGTTTCCAAAATTTTGTTTCATCTATAGTTCCAGCTATCTCGGAGTATCTTTTACTACCAAGCGATTCCTCAAATACTTTACGCATCCTTTGATCTTCTTTTATTTGGAATTCATAAAAATGAGAAGACAATATTTCTCCTTTTTCAATGTCTTCAATCATACAACCAAGGGTATTGAGAGTGCCGTTTATCCTTCTAATCAGCAAATCTTTCACCTCTTCAATTTCTGCACCTCTTAATTTTTCAATTTTTTTCAACACTTCATAATTATTTTTTATACTGTCCTCAAACCCCATAGCTTGTGCATAAATGCCTCCATCCAGATAATATGCTTCATAGTCAGTTTTTTTTGATTCCTGAGCAAATGTGCTGGAGCTGAAAAGGATTAACGCCAAAGCTATTATTACTCTATTCATAATACCCTCCTTTAATTTTTAATATTTCCTTTCTAAAATGACTTGCATTTTCCTGAGTTCGGTTGAAATGTTGAAATTTCATTGTATCCAAACATCATGGAACATTGGAGTGCCATCAAAATCGGAGCTCAAATAGAGCCCTATAATAATATAACAAACCAAACGGTAATGAAGGCTGTTTCTTCTGTATCAGCCTTCCGGAACAATGGCCCCTCTGTTCAGTTCTCGGTGAAAATCATGAATTTTGTCTTTGATTTCTCGATTCATTATTTCACTTCGACTTTCTTTTCTTTTTTAAAATGGTGCCAGGTTTAGTTTTCCTCTTTTTATCCAATTCCGCCCGCTTTTTTTCCCGTTCTATCCTTCTCTCCTCCTCCTTCGCCCTTTTGTTTTTTGCAGGTTCAACCCGGCATTTCCGGTATGGGGAAAAACCCAGATAGAAGTGAATCGGTTTGCTTTTCCCTGAATTCCCTTTCCAATCTTTTGCGATAGGTCCCACGCTGTAAAGATCCAGACCGCCTTGCACTTTTTTTATCTTGAGTGGTTTTCCGTCATATGGATCTATGGGAACAGTTTCTAAAAATGTTGGTACCAGATCATCGACTGTTTCAGGATACAATCCCTTTGCCTCACGATATGCAGAGGCTGCAACTGCAACATCCATGAGCCGGTTATACACATCATGAATGATAAATCGTTTGAATATTGTCAGTACCCCGAATTCACCATCATCGGCGAAAGATTGATTTTTAAAGGCAATATTCAAAAGGCTTTTTCTTGTTCCTTTAAGTTCTGATTTCAAGATGCTGAAATCACGCCAGTGTTCGTATTTTGATTCAGTGATTTTATTGATTTTCTCCCATTTATTTCTCACATTATTTAGATAGCTTTGCCCAATGTACACCCGCCAGAGGGATCGAGACAACGGATGAAGAATATAAGGTAGAACTATTGAAGGCTCGGCTCCCCAGCTCTTAAACATCTCATCATAATTTCGGATAATTATTTCTATGACTTCGCTTTCCTGCATCATCAGGAAAGGAAGTTGGAATTCATCGGCGGCTTCATTGATCAACCATCCCTTGAAGGACTGCAGAACAGATGGTGTGTTCTTGATTGGAAATCTAAATAACCCATTTACAGAAGGGGTGTGAGCTAAAAAATATTCCATATTATCAAATTCTTGTTTAGTAACAATATGTGAATATAACCATAAAATTACATACGGTGCACTCTGCAGATGTCTAACCATGGACCTGATGACGGTTCGCTCTCTTAAGGCACCATCCGGATTGCCTGAAAGAACTTCTGCCTTAACCTTTAACCCAAGCAAACCGGCCATTACGCGATAATCGGGAAAGTCTGGAAATTGAAAAAGCCAAAGCAGAGATGTCCCAACCGGGGAACCCCAAAAATGGAGCGGTCTATCTGCCGCCTGGTGAATCGTGCCTATGAGTTGCTGATTACGGCTTAATAATTCCTGTATTTCAGGTGCCAAAGCGTTCTGGTCAGGTTTAGCATAATCACGAATTCGATCCTTTTCTTTTTCATCAAGGGCATTGGAGACTTGCTGATAAAGAGGGTACGCATTCAGGTCGGATGGCGGCTCTGAGGGCCATATGCCTTGCAGTCTTGTTTTTAGATCAGAATTTACTTTTGAAAATTCAATCTGTCGGTTTCGATCTATTAGATAATAAGTTGTCAGCGTTAGGATGATGCCCAAAAACATGGAAAAAACCAGGGTTCTTCTTTTCCAGTCCCGCGCCGGAGGCGTGCCCATTTTTAATGAAAGGCCCCTGCGCAGGATCACCAATGCTGCGATCAAATATATCAGGCTAAAGGAGATGGTATATGGGAACAGCCAGGACGGGATGATCAGATTATTATAATACATCAGGCCGGTAATTAGGGAAGCAATTCCGAATATAAATGTCAGCACACCAATGACCGCTAAAATCATCAAATGCCGCCAGAGTCTCTTTTTAAACGAGGAAAACAGCGTCACTGCAAAGGACGTAAAAAACAGTGACGCCAACATGGCCAATATCCAGAGCACCCCATATTCCATCCTGCGTCCCCCTTACCTTTATTTTGAAACAGACCAATTGGTTTACATCAAAATGTACCCTTTTCCCTTATTAAAAAAGCAAAGCTATATTCACATCACGACCAGGCCCGCCAGGGAGCCTGGGCATATTCACCATACGCTATAATGTCGAAAAGCACGTGCGCGGCAACCGGAGGCAACACACCCTCTGCTCGCTTCCTCAATATACCAAGTGCCAAGCCGACTCCAAAATCACAGTCGGCAAGGAAGAGTATGTTGATTTGTCATGCTTCCTTCATGCGCTCGTTCAACAGGTCGTAAATAAGGTTATTAATCCACCTTGATCGTGAAAGAGAAAACGATGATCTTTCAAAAAATACGACACCATTATAATCCTTGAGGTTGCAAGTAATCCTCAAGCCTTGAAATAGCCATAAAAATTTCCATCCCAGGTTGACTTTTTGGTAAGATCGGACTTCTGAATAAGGTACGGAAAGGGTTACTCTATCACCTTTAAACATCAACCCTTTTTGATCACCCTCCAGGAATCCTATATCATCTGCCGTATTCAGGCTTCTTCCCCACTTACGGAGCCTAGGATCTAATGATATCTCGAAGATGCTCATCGAGCTCTCTTGTCCCTCTTTGAGTTTCATACGTTTTTTAATTTTACGGATATACCAATTTGCGCAAAGTAAAAAGGGTGAAAACCATACAACAAGGCATAGCATGAGAAGCATAAACAGCAAAACAACAGGGAATTCAAAGCGATGGAAGGGATCAAAGCTGGAAAGTAAATAACCATAGAATGGAAATGATAAATTTGCCTGAGGATCGAATACCACAAAAACCAGACCGAACCAGACCAATATTGGTGTAAGACAGAGCAAGCCCTCAATGATATTTTCTTTTTTTCCATAAACCTTAGCTTGGCCTATGCGGATGACGGCTTTCGCATTTTTATTATTGCTTGTCATTGTCCACTTCCCTGTGCAATCACTGCTGGAGATCCTCCGCTTTTGATGGCTCGTTCAAACCATTCTATGGCCCTTGAAGATCTACCCTCGGTCCCCTCAGGCATCAGGCCAAAGACTTGGCAACCATTGCCTTTCCTTTTCTGAAAATTTCGCTCAGGTGAAACATGACCTCAGAATCGCCTCTTTGTCCCCTTAACAGGTGATTTCAAACAGGACATTATAGACTTCATCGAAAGAATCCCCTAAATATTTTTCCTAAGCATTTACGTTCGTAACGGTAAATTTGGATTTATTCAATTTCGTGTTTGAATCTGCTCAAACCGCTTTGAAATTATGTAATCAAAGTTTCACAATATTTAGTGAATCTTTTAATATGACACCGCAATAGTCGGCCGCGGAAACCAGGATATTCGGATGGGGGGTGCCTCAAAGCCGTGTCCTTCAAAACCCGGTCTGTCACCT